>ENA-ORLB01000003-ORLB01000003.1-human-gut-metagenome-genome-assembly--contig:-NODE-3-length-371414-cov-14.0714_pt1 | contig 371414 bp, 259 predicted proteins | sample MGYA00243064_ERZ508817 | MGnify/ENA primary metagenome ERZ508817 (study PRJEB26277, sample SAMN04329836) | human gut metagenome | biome: human-associated habitat | host: Homo sapiens | place: USA... | reverse complement strand
TTTAATATATCTTATAAAGATAAGGAAAATAATCGACATTAGCAAATGATAATATGTTAATAACCAACAATATAGCAAGGAAATTACAAACGAGAATATAGTAAAAAATATAATGCGTCTGCCCTGAATGATACATGAATTTATTCGTCTGACAGCTGTTTCTTTTTCGTCTGACAATTGTCAGACGAAAGAACAACAATTGCCAGACGAAAAAGAAACAGCTGTCAGACGAATAAATCTATATATGATGAATATTAAATCATCGCATATTACCAATTAAATCTTAGAAGAACTAAGATTAGTTCATTCCAGTACCGAAAGGAGCTAAAACCTGTTCACCACCCCATGATAAAATAACGAATAATAGCCCATAGTTACTAATCCTCTGCCATTCTCTGCTTATTTTGTTGGGCAAACTCTGTAGGAGTAACTCCGAATTGCTTCTGAAATATCTTTGCGAAGTAAGAAGGCGACTGGAAACCTACTCTGTCAGAGATTTCGTTGATGCGCAATTCTCCCTCCTGCAATAGTTCTGCCGCACGTTTTAATCGGATGATACGGATAAAGTCGAGTGAAGAAAGATCGGTCAGCGCCTTAATCTTACGATGCAGGCTGGAGCGGGACATATTCATGGCTGCAGCCAATGCTTCCACATTATAATTGGCGTCGGAAAGATTCTCACGCACTTTGGCTATCAGTTGGGACATCAGTTGTTCATCAGCCCGTGACATCGCACCCCCTTGCGGAGTACAAGCTCCGTAAGTGATCTGATTAATAAACATCTCATGCGTACGATGGGATTCACGCTCACGCGCCAGTTCTGCCAATAATTGCTGCTCACGGATCTTTTGTACTTCCCGGCGGCGATAGGTGCGAAGAGTCAAGACAAAGCTGCCGGACACTACAATGATATAGATAAGGTAAGCCCACACTGTACGCCACCAAGGTGGAAGAATACGCACTGATAAAGTAGCTTCTTCCTGATTCCAGACACCATTATTATTACTGCCCCGCACACGGAACAGGTAGTCTCCCGGCGGGAGCTGGGCATAAGACGCTGTATGCACATCAGATGTATAATTCCAGTCATTATCTATCCCTTCCATTTTGTAGGCATAGCGATTTGCACCCGGTGAGGTATAACTTAAAGCAACAAAATCAAAGCTGACGTTAGAACGGTAAGGCAGTTGCACACCATCCGCCGTGAAAGGAGTTTCACGTCCCTGCACGTACATTCCGGTGATATAGACTGGAGGCACAAAAGTATTCGGATGGACAATTTGTGGATTAAAAGAGACCAATCCATTGATAGTTCCCATCCAAATAGTACCATCAGAGGCAGCCAAGGCCGATTTATAGTTAAACTGGTTATCAGGTAACCCGTCATTTCGGTTGAAAACTTGCAGGCTGTCTGTTTCCGGATAAAGACAAACCAGTCCACGGTCTGTTCCGAACCAGATACGATGTTGCCGGTCTTCCACGACTTTATATGTTACGTTGTCCGGAAGCCCGTCCGCTTTGGTGTATGTCCTGAATCTTCCGGTTTCGGGGTTAAAACGCAACAATCCACCCCGGTCTGTAGAAAACCAGATAAAGCCTTTACTATCCTCCGAAATACCTGTCACTTCATTCGTTCCGATAGAAGTGCTGTCCCCCGGTATACATTTATAGCTGACCATCTGATCTGTCTGCGGATGATACCGGAATATTCCACTACCCATCGTTGCCACCCATATATTGCCGGATTTATCTTCGAGAATATCACGCATATAAGCATACCCGAATTGCTCCATTTTCTCAAAAGTCTGTCCTTTGTCGGCCGAACGGAAGATGTTCCAGCCATCCCCCAACCAGATTGCTCCCCCACGATCGCGGTAAAGGGCAAACACGGAACCTTCACTGATACCAAGTTGTGCGGGATAGAACGTCTGAACCTGATCTTGAGGAACAATCAGGTCGATGCCCCCTTTAAAGTAACCTGCGCCAACCAAATCATCCGAAGCGAACAGGCTTAATACATTCTGACGGTCAGGCGACTGGGGAATTTTAGTGAAAGTCTGTGTTCCCGGATTCCAGTAGCAAACACCGCCATCCTGTGTACTAACCCACACCACTCCGTCTTTTCCTTCCGCCAATTCACTGATGCGTCGTCCGCTGACTGTACCGGGCGCTCCCGGAAGATAAACCGAAAAATCGAGCGTACGTACAGGCAGATAGCTGGCTCCTCCAAATTGCGTACAGATCCAGGTTCCCCCTTCACGATCACGATAAATCTTATCGACGATAGCATCTCCAAGCCCATACTTCCCTCCGGCATCGGCAGGAATATGTTGCACACTGTTGTGTTTCTCATTAATCACATAAACGCCATTCTGCGTACCCACCCACAGCTCGTCTCCGAAGCAAACAGCGTAGCGGATAATTTTTCGATGTACTTCGGGCGCAGGGAATATACTCACTTCTCCAGTCTTTTTATTGAACCGTTTCAGTTCCTCTTCATGCACTCCGACAATCAGCTCATCGCCATAATCGCACAGAGTAAAGATGAAATCCCCTTTAAGTGCTTCTGTTGCATAGGGCACAAACTTATCCTGCTCCGGACTGTAACGGTAAATTCCCGCTCCATACGTACCCACCCAGACCGTACCTTCTTTATCTACACAGATAGACTGCGGAAAGTCCTTGCTTTTATCCTTACTGGGACAGGGAATATAGCGGAACAGTTTACCCGTCTCCACCTGATAGCGGAAAACTCCCTGATTCGGTGCATTCACCCAGATATTTCCTGAATGATCTGCCAGAATATCTTCAATCCAGTTGTATCTGATTTGCTCTCCGCTCTCTGTGCGGGCATCAAAGAACGAAAACTTCCCGGTAGCAAGCTCCTGAATATAAACACCATCATCCGTACCTACCCATAATTGACGGTGATTATCCTCAAAAAGAGCGGATATGACCTGATTGCCATGCTGCAAAGTTTCGTCATAGCAGTTATAAAGCTTCATCGACACGCCGTCATAACGATTAAGACCGTTGCGCGTACCCAGCCAGATAAAACCGTAACTATCTTGAATAATGGACTTGACATGACTGTTCGAAAGACCGCTTCCTCCATCTACACGGATAAAGTTATACTGTCCCGTCGCGGCAAAATCCGGAAGGAAAAAACAAATAGAAAGGAGAAAAAGCAGCAATTTCCTTTTCATACACAGATATTAGATAGCGACAAATATAGTTTTTTTTACGCTAAATGCATAGGAAGGATGAAACATTTGTTGCACGGATGGCAATAAATGTCGCACTGCAAAGGGCTATCGCACACTTGAAACATCTCTTGCACATCTTGACAAAAAAGAGTATAGCCACTTGTTTCTCCTCCTCCTATCTTTGCCTTCGTCAAAATGACACAACCGATGTGAACTTCCAAATCTTTAAATGAATACAAGTGATGAAAAAAGTAACCTTTAGTTGCCTTACTCTAGCAACCCTGTTGCAACTGATTCCTTCCAACGGGAATGCAGCGAACATTCAGGTGAACAAGAAAAAGACGAACCGAACCGAAATGAAGCAGGATACGATTCCTGCCAACTCTACTAAAAAAGAATCAGAAGAAGGCGAACGCAATGTGATGCTGAATGCTTCTGACGCCAACAAACCCCGCGAAATTCAAATCGGACTTCCCAGCGAGGACGTTAATGTCTATGAGAATGGACTTCCTGCCGTATATTCCTCTACCGTTCACAAACTTGCCGCTCATTGGCGTAGCGACAGCAGCCTGGGAGAAGTAGGACTTTTATCTCCTTCCGAATCGGCCATCACGACCGGTAATATTGCTTACTCCGTCAACTCATTCAGCAAACTGGGACAAAAGGATTTCCAAGGTATATTAAACTACCGCACCAATCATTTCGGTATGCAGAACTTCGACTTCAATGTTTCAGGAGCCATCAATGACCAATGGCTTTACACGGCAAGCATTTACCAGAACTTCGACCCGGGAAGTTTCGACCTGGAATTTACGAACTATGCAGACCGCACAGAGATTTATCATGCCGGCCTGACCCGTCTCTTCAACAACGGACGCGGCAAAATATCTTTGCTCTACAAACACTCCCGCAGTGAAAATCCGGCCAGCTATACCAATGCAGTTCCTTTTATCTATGTCGGCGACGGCTCGGTCAAAGAGATAGACGGTTTCAAACTGGGAACAAATTCTTATGTTCCGCAGAACGGTTCTTTCCCATACATGGACGTAAGAGACGGAAAGATGAAAACATGGAACTTGGGCAATGGTTCTGAAAACCGTGCCAATGAGATTGCATTGATCTCCGATTATCGTTTCAGGAACGCTCTGCTATGGAAATTCAATCTGAAATATATGGATGCTCCACGTGCCAACTATGTCGACTTCGGAGGCAGCACCATCAGCGAAGTAACCGCCAACGATGGTTTTACGTTATCAAACGGTGATCCGTATGAGGGACTGGCAGAAGGTCGCCGCACCTGGTTGCACGTAGGCAAAGTGAAAAACTTCCTAATCACTTCCGAGCTAAACAAGACCTTTGGCAACCATGATCTGCGTCTGGGAGTGAACGAATGGTATTACCATCTTGATTATTATTCCTCTTCTCTGCAATGGATGGCCACCGTACAGAACTATCCACAGTTGCTGACTTCCACAACTACAAGTTCCCTGGACCCCACCCTGACCGGTCAGCGCGTACAGACATACGGGTACAACGAACTTAGTCCCGAATATACAAAGGGATATGAAAATAAACTCGCCCTTTACTTTACAGACAACTGGCAAGTAACTCCCCAATTCAATATCTATTATGGCGGACGCCTGGAATATTACCGGATGAGTGCCGATCAAATATCCGCTTCCCGTTTCCCGGGTTTCCGCATCGGCGACTTTACCACTTATAGCAAAGAGGAAGAAACAGGAAATATCATTGCCACACAACGCAGCATTCATCCCGCCAAAGTGGTAAAGGATAAACTGAACTATGCCGCCACGCTCCGCGCCGCTTACAACGTAACCGGGCAATTCGGCCTGACTGCCGACGGAACAGTAGCCACCCGCTTCCCACGTATCAACGAATATGCCGGAACAGGTCCTACGGAAGAGCAATACAAACGTGTCACCATACCGTTAATCCGTGGCGGTTTGTTCTACAAGAACAAGTGGATCAACCTCACCTCTATGGTTACCTATATCTCTAAATCTAATAATATTGACCAGCAAAACCTGACGAAACCGGGAACGGAAGAAGGAAAGACCGTATTGCTTATTTATAATATCAAAACACTGGGATGGACCACATCTGCCGAAATCGACCCGTTCAAAGGTTTTCACCTGCACGCTCTGTTCACGTATCAGAAACCTGTTTACAAGAACTATAACGCAAGCGTCACATTCAACGATGGTTCGAAAATGTCTGTCAACGCCAATGGGATGATTGTAAAAGAGATTCCGCAGATTCTTGTCGAACTCGACCCAAGCTATAATATCACGAAGGACTTACGCCTTTGGCTTAGTTTCCGCTATTTCGGCAAGACTTACGCCAATCTCCAGGAAGCCCTCTATTTCAACGGTCGCTGGGAAACTTTCGGGGGGATCAACTGGAATGTAAACAAGCATCTTTCTTTAGGGGCAACAGTCATCAACTTCCTGAATCAGAAGGGGGCCAGCGGAACCATCAACGGTTCGGAACTGATTACCAAAGAAGAAGCTGCCCAGTATGCCGGCAACTATATGAGTGGAAATTATTTACGCCCATTTACCGTAGAATTTAGCGCAAGCATTAAATTCTAGTTCATTCCTGACGAATTATAATTATCTTTGCGGCATTCTATGCCCACAAACTAACTAATACCTAATTAATTATTAAAAAACCATGAAGAAACTTTTCGTATTACTTATGGCATTGTTTACCCTGGCGCAAGTGGACGCCCAGGAAAAGAACGTTATCCGCATCGCAACGGACAACACAGACTTAATTCTCCAAGTAGCTCCTAACGGACGACTCTATCAGGCTTATCTGGGCGATAAGTTACTGAACGAGAAAGACATCAACAACTTTTCTCCTTACGTAAAAGGAGGAAGTGACGGTAGCGTATCCACCCGCGGATGGGAAGTATATCCGGGCTCCGGCGCCGAAGATTATTTTGAACCGGCTGTAGCTATCACGCACAATGACGGGAACCCGAGTACGATTCTCCGCTATATATCCTCCGAGCAGAAGGCAGTGGCGGGCGGAACGGAAACGATTATTCAACTAAAAGATAATCAGTATCCGGTAGAAGTCACACTGCATTACATCGCTTATCCGAAAGAAAACGTCATCAAGACGTGGAGCGAAATCAAACATGCTGAAAAGAAGCCTGTGACCTTATGGCGTTATGCTTCCACCATGCTTTATTTCTCCGGAAACGAATATTACCTGACAGAATTCAGTAGCGATTGGGCAAAAGAAGCACAAATGAGCACACAACCTCTGTTGTTCGGTAAAAAGGTGATCGACACCAAACTGGGAAGCCGTGCTGCCATGCACACCCACCCGTTCTTTGAGCTTGGTTTTGAACAACCGGCACAGGAAGCGCAGGGACGTGCCATGCTAGGTACTATCGGATGGACAGGAAACTTCCAGTTCACTTTCGAAGTGGACAACGTAGGTAACCTCCGTGTAATCCCCGCCATCAATCCTTATGCATCTGATTATGAACTGAAGCCGAATGAAGTGTTTACAACTCCTGAATTCATCTTTACTTTCAGCAACAACGGTACGGGCGAAGCCAGCCGCAACCTTCACGCATGGGCACGCAACTATCAGCTGAAAGACGGACAAGGCGACCGTATGACTTTATTAAACAACTGGGAAAATACTTACTTCAAATTCAATGAGGAACTGCTTGCCGAACTGATGAAGGAAGCTAAACATCTTGGTGTAGATATGTTCCTGCTGGATGACGGCTGGTTTGGCAACAAGCACCCACGCAACAGTGACAATGCCGGACTGGGTGACTGGGAAGTGATGAGATCCAAACTGCCGGGCGGTATTCCTGCCCTTGTACAGTCTGCCAAAGAAGCCGGAGTGAAATTTGGTATCTGGATTGAACCGGAAATGGTTAACCCTAAAAGTGAGTTGTTCGAAAAACATCCCGACTGGGCTATCCAACTGCCTAACCGCGAAACATATTATTACCGTAATCAGCTGGTACTCGATCTTAGCAATCCGAAAGTACAGGACTTTGTATATGGTGTAGTGGATAAGATCCTGACAGAGAATCCGGAAGTGGCTTTCTTTAAATGGGACTGTAACTCTCCAATTACAAATGTTTATTCTCCATATTTAAAAAATAAACAGGGACAGCTTTATATCGACCATGTACGTGGTATATACAATGTATTGAAACGTATCAAAGACAAATATCCAAACGTGCCAATGATGCTCTGCTCCGGCGGTGGCGCCCGTTGCGACTACGAAGCTCTGAAATATTACACAGAATTCTGGTGCAGCGACAACACAGACCCGATAGAACGTCTGTTTATCCAGTGGGGATTCTCACAAATCTTCCCGGCAAAAGCCATGTGTGCACACGTAACCAGCTGGAACAAGAACACAAGCGTGAAGTTCCGTACGGATGTGGCAAGTATGTGCAAACTGGGCTTTGACCTTGGACTGAAGGAACTGAATGCAGACGAACAGACTTACTGCCAGAATGCAGTTGCCAACTGGACGCGTCTGAAAAAAGTGATTCTGGACGGCGATCAATACAGATTGGTTTCTCCCTACGATGGCAATCACATGTCTCTCATGTATGCCTCACCGGATAAGAACAAAGCTGTGCTTTATACCTACGATATCCACCCACGTTTCGGTGAGAAACTGCTCCCGGTAAAACTTCAGGGACTGGATGCGAAGAAAATGTATAAGGTGAAAGAAATCAACCTGATGCCGAATTCCAAATCGAATCTGGCTGCCAATGAGAAAACTTATTCAGGAGATTATCTGATGAAAGTGGGAATCAATGCTTTCACAACAAATCAGGCTTTCAGCCGCGTAATTGAGCTGACTGCTGAATAAAAAGGAAGGAAATAATCGATAAAAAAGGGGGATTCGCTGTTATCAGCGTTTCCCCTTTCTTTTTACATACAATAATATTCAATTCATCTTCAATCGCAACAGCTGTTTCAATGGTTACAACTATTCTATTAGACGGAGGAAGTCTCTAAAAAAGTTGCAGCTACACCGTAACTTTTTACGATATAGCTGCATTAATGTTAAAGAGAGAGAATTTATATAATATAAGCATGGTCTCACGACCCTCCTGATATTCAATGAACATTTTGTTTCTTTACCTATTAGACGCACGAAAGCTCAAATCACTGCACTCGAGGCCCTCTTTTTTTAGTTAAAGAATAAAAAAAGCCGCTACTCCACAGGAATAGCAGCTCATATCTTTAAAACATCTTGCTGACACGTTCAATTCCTGCCACCAAAGTGTCTATTTCCGATTTGGTATTGTACATGGCAAACGAAGCACGTACAGTTCCTTCTATGCCAAGACGTTGCATGAGAGGTTGTGCACAATGATGCCCTGTTCTCACGGCAATACCTAGACGATCCAGCAACGTGCCGAGGTCGAAATGATGGATATCTCCCACCAGGAAAGAAATGACCGCTCCCCGTTCGGCTGCTTCACCGAATATACGTATATGGGGGATTTCTTTCAGACGTTGCAAAGCGTAAGTTGTCAGTTCATGCTCATGGGCGGCTATCTGTTCAATGCCATGTCCGTTCACATAATCAAGGGCTTTTGCCAGTCCGGTAGTTCCGATATAGTCGGGCGTACCGGCTTCAAACTTGAAAGGAAGTTCATTAAAAGTGGTCTTCTCGAAAGAGACATGCTGAATCATCTCTCCTCCTCCCTGATAAGGTGGAAGGCGATCTAACCATTCTTCTTTTCCGTAAAGCACTCCGACACCTGTCGGGCCATATATCTTATGGGCGGAGAATACCAGAAAATCGGCATCCAACTCCTGTACATCCACTTTCATGTGAGGAATAGACTGTGCAGCATCTATCAGGCAAGGTACACCATGCGCATGAGCTGTTGCGATCATCTCCTTCACCGGATTCACTGTACCCAGTACGTTCGATACATGAACTACGCTGACTATTTTCGTACGTTCGGAAAATAGTTTTTCATATTCATCCAGCAGAAGTTCACCTTTATCATTCATCGGAATTACTTTTATGGCAATTCCTTTACGGGCAGCCAACAGTTGCCAGGGAACGATGTTGCTATGATGTTCCATCACGGAAACAATCACTTCATCCCCTTCTTCCATAAACTCGTCGCCGAAGCTGGAAACAAGCAGGTTGATACTTTCTGTTGTTCCGCGTGTAAAGACAACTTCATTCGTGCTATGGGCATTGATAAACTCACGTACCGTTTCACGGGAAGCTTCATGCAGTTCCGTAGCTTGCTGGGAAAGATAATGTACGCCGCGATGCACATTGGCATTGACGGAATAATATTCATCCACCAACGCATCAACCACCAGACGGGGTTTCTGTGTTGTCGCACCGTTATCGAAATAAACCAAAGGTTTACCGTAAACCGTACGGCTCAATATCGGAAAATCTTCACGTATCTTTTGAATATCCACGTTCATTATTTTTTAGTGGTTACTTACAAATGGCACAACCCTGACATCTATTCAACTCGCCACGGAAACGTTTCTCTACCAATAGATGCAAACGATCTTTCAGCGCTTCCAAACGAATGGTATCGATCACTTCGTTGACAAATGCGAACATCAACAGCAGACGGGCTTCTTTCTCTGCAATACCGCGCGAACGCATGTAGAATAATGCACCTTCATCCAACTGACCTACTGTTGCTCCATGCGAACATTTCACATCATCCGCATAAATCTCCAATTGAGGTTGTGTATACATTCTTGCATCACGCGTAGCACAAAGATTCCGGTTAGTCTGTTGGGAATTCGTATGTTGTGCATCGGGACGCACGAGTACCAATCCGGCAAACGCACCTACCGATTGATCGTCGAGTACATACTTGAACAGCTCATTGCTGGTACAGTTCGGTACGGCATGGTCAATACTTGTATGATTGTCTATATGCTGGTTCTTATCGGCAATTGCCATACCACAGAGGTTTATTTCAGCTCCTTCTCCTGCCAGCAACACTTCGGTCGTGTTGCGGGTAGTACCATTATGCAAAGTCATTCCGTTGAGCAATACATTGCTGTTGGCCTCTTGCTTTACATACAGGTTACTGATACGAACTGTGCTTGTATGTGTTTCTTCCAGTTCATACATATCGAATACCGCATTCTCACCAGCAAATACTTCAATAACTTGTGTCGCCAGGAAGTTCACATTATCCATTGCATGGTCACAAATCAGCAAACGGGCTTGCGCGCCATCCTCCAGGATAATCAGTACGCGACGGTTCACCATAAAGTTAACATCTGCACGCAGGATATTTACCAACTGGATTGTTTTTTCCACCACCACATTCTTCGGCACATAAAAGACAACGCCATCTTGTGCAAAAGCGGTATTGAAAGCAGTCACACCATCTTTAGAGGTATCTGCCAGTTGACCGTAATATTTCTTCACCAATTCCGGGTGTTGCTCGGCCACTTCTTTCAGACTACCGAAAATCACACCTTCCGGCAGATTTCCTGTGGGAAGCGCTCTATTATAAAATGTGTCATTTACCACAAAATACAAGGAGGTACTCATATTCGGCACATCACACTTAAACACTTCATACGGATTGACCGGAATAGCCAAACGATTCAAGTTCAAACCGAAATCCGGTTCAAAGTACTTGCTCACATCCGTATATTTGTACTTCTCCATCTTACGGGTCGGAAATCCGAGTCGCTCAAAATCGGCAAATGCTGACGCACGAGGTGCATTCAGCACTTCGGCACTATGCTTACAGATCATCGCTTCCGTCTGTGAGAAAAGTTCTATATATTGTTGTTCAACCATCATCGTTTTATATTTGTCATTCTCCTACTTCTTTCTTGATCCAATCGTATCCTTTTTCTTCCAGTTCCAGAGCAAGTTCCGGTCCGGCAGTTTTTACGATACGACCTTTATAAAGGACATGCACAATATCAGGCTTGATATAATCGAGCAAACGTTGGTAGTGGGTAATAACGATTGTACTTGTTTCAGGAGTTTTCAACTTGTTCACCCCTTCCGCAACAATACGGAGCGCATCAATATCCAAACCGGAGTCTGTCTCGTCGAGGATGCTCAAACGCGGTTCTAGCATAGCCATCTGGAAAATCTCGTTCCGTTTCTTCTCACCACCGGAAAAGCCTTCATTCACCGAACGGTTAGCCAGTTTATTATCCAACTCTACCACCGCACGTTTCTCACGCATCAGTTTCAGAAACTCACTGGCTGTCAGTGCAGGCAGACCTTTATATTTACGTTGCTCATTCACAGCAGCACGCATAAAGTTCACCATGCTCACACCCGGGATTTCCACCGGATACTGGAAACTAAGGAAGATTCCTTCATGGCTACGATCTTCGGGGCTCAACTCCAACAGATCCTTTCCATAAAAAGTGACCGAACCTTTTGTTACCTCAAAAGCCGGATTACCCACCAATACGGAGGAAAGCGTACTTTTACCGGAACCATTCGGTCCCATAATAGCGTGCACCTCACCGGGATTCACCGTCAGGTTAATACCTTTCAATATCTCTTTGCCATTAATGCTGGCATGCAGGTCTTTTATTTCTAACATGATATATTTACGATTTTACGATTTACTATTAAAAAGTCAACATCACCCCACGCTTCCTTCCAATGAGATGGTAAGCAGCTTCTGTGCTTCTACCGCAAACTCCATCGGAAGTTTATTCAACACTTCCTTTGCATATCCGTTCACAATAAGTCCGATAGCATCTTCTGTCGGAATACCGCGCTGGTTGCAATAAAATATCTGGTCTTCACTAATCTTACTTGTCGTAGCTTCATGCTCTACCACTGCCGTCTCATTGTGAATATCCATATACGGGAAGGTATGTGCACCACACTTATCTCCCAGCAATAGAGAGTCACACTGGCTATAATTACGGGCATTATCCGCTTTCTCGGCCACGCGTACCAACCCACGATAGGAGTTCTCACTATGTCCGGCAGAAATGCCTTTACTTACAATCGTACTACGAGTGTTCTTACCCAGATGAATCATCTTCGTTCCGGTATCTGCCTGCTGATAGTTGTTCGTTACAGCTACGGAATAGAATTCAGCGGTCGAGTTATCGCCCGTCAGGATACAGGAAGGATATTTCCAGGTGATTGCCGAACCGGTTTCCACTTGTGTCCAGGATAATTTACTGTCCACTCCTTTACAGTTACCACGTTTAGTCACAAAGTTGTATACACCGCCCTTGCCTTCTGCATCTCCCGGATACCAATTCTGAACGGTACTGTATTTTACTTCTGCACGGTCGTGCACAATAATCTCAACGATAGCGGCATGCAGCTGATTCTCATCCCGCATCGGAGCCGTACATCCTTCCAGATAAGAAACATACGAATCATCATCCGCTACAATCAGCGTACGCTCAAACTGTCCCGTGTTACGGGCATTGATACGGAAATAAGTGGAAAGCTCCATCGGGCAACGTACTCCTTTCGGAATATACACGAAAGAGCCGTCAGAGAACACTGCGGAATTCAACGCTGCAAAGAAATTGTCCCGATAACCTACTACCGAGCCCATATATTTCTTCACCAGATCCGGATGCTCCCGCACGGCTTCACTGAACGAGCAGAATATAATTCCTTTCTCCATCAGCGTTTCCTTGAAGGTAGTCTTTACGGAAACAGAGTCCATAACGGCATCCACTGCCATTCCACTAAGAGCCATTTGCTCTTCCAAAGGAATTCCCAGTTTATTAAACGTCTTTATCAGTTCAGGATCGACTTCCTCCATGCTCTTCGGTCCTTCTTTCTTCTTTGTCGGATCGGCATAATAAGAAATCGCCTGATAATCAATTTCAGGGATACGGAGATGTGCCCAGGTAGGCATTTCCAGCGTCAGCCAATGGCGATACGCTTTCAGTCGAAACTCCAGCAACCACTCCGGTTCGTCCTTTTTCGATGAAATCAGACGAATGACATCTTCATTAAGTCCACGCTCAATGATGTCCGTATGCACCTCTGTGGTGAAACCGTATTTATATTTCTCCTCCGCAAATTTCCGGACAAACTCATTATCAGTCTTCTTTTCAAGTTCGTCTTTCTGATTGGGTTTCATTTTATTGGGTTCTTGTTGCATCTTTATCTTTATTCTCTAATATATATTGTTGCGTCATATTCTTCGCAGCAGGGAAAAAGATCCCCGCAAACGTTTCCATCGGATAATATAACAAAGATTCTTCCTTTTTTGTTGCACTAATTAACTTATTATCGCTGTCCACAAACTCTATCGCACCAATCACTACACTCGTTAACAACAGAAACTTAAGTGCTCCCAGCCCACTTCCTAACCAGCGATTCAACCAGTTCAACGAAATAGCCTGCATTGCTTTTGTCAATAGCGAGGCAATCAATACAAAGATCAATGGTACGGCAATCCAGATCATGATAAAAGCCAACACTTGCGCAACTGTCATTGAATCCGTCACTGTCGGGCAAAGCTTTTCCGCCAAAGAAGCATACAGAGCTTTCGCTGCCAACAGACCGACTATTAACCCCAAAATAGAAGCCAACTGACGAATGAAGCCTTTTACAAAACCTACAATCGCTCCGGCGCCTATTACAATAAGGATAATTATATCAATCGTTGCCACGTTTATTATGTTATAAGCTATAAACCAATAAGTCGTATATAAGCTGATTATAATGAGAAGGTGCCGAATGATAAAAAATAAGGTGGTAAGGTGGTGTTCTGCAAACAGTACCACATTACCACCTCTTTATCATATCATGACCTCTGCTATATTATAACATTATAATACACTTATAACCTTACTATATTTACAGCGTCTGTTTCACTTCTATTTCTTCGAATGTCTCGATCATATCGCCTACCTTCATGTCGTTGCAGTTCACCAGACTGATACCACACTCGAAGTTTGTACCTACTTCCTTCACATCGTCCTTGAAACGTTTCAATGCGTTGATGTTTCCGGTAAAGATCACAATACCATCGCGGATCAAACGAGCCTTGTCGCTGCGTTTCACCTTTCCGGTCTTCACCATTGCTCCGGCTACAAGACCGACTTTCGTAATATTGAATACTTCGCGGATTTCGATGGTTGCAGTAATCTGTTCCTTTACTTCCGGAGCCAACATACCTTCCATAGCAGCCTTTACCTCTTCGATTGCATCGTAGATGACAGAATACTTACGGATGTCAACACCCTCTTGGTCGGCCATCTTACCGGCAGCACCCGAAGGACGTACCTGGAATCCGACAATAATCGCATCCGAAGCAGCAGCCAGAGAAACATCAGATTCAGAAATTGCTCCCACACCCTTATGGATAACATTTACCTGAATTTGTTCCGTAGACAACTTAATCAACGAATCGCTCAACGCTTCCACAGAACCATCCACGTCACCCTTAACGATGATGTTCAATTCCTGGAAGTTACCCAAAGCAATACGACGACCCAATTCATCCAATGTAAGGATCTTCTGCGTACGCAAACCTTGTTCACGAGCCAGCTGCTCACGTTTATTAGTGATCTCACGAGCTTCCTGATCACTTTCGACTACATGGAATGTGTCACCTGCTGCAGGAGCACCATTCAATCCCAGAATCAATGCCGGTTCGGAAGGTCCTGCTTCCTTGACGCGTTGGTTACGTTCGTTGAACATAGCCTTCACACGTCCGTAGCTGGTTCCCGCCAATACGATGTCTCCCACTTTCAGAGTACCGTTAGATACCAATACAGTAGCTACATATCCGCGTCCCTTATCCAGTGAAGATTCGATGATGGAACCCGTAGCATTACGGTTCGGATTTGCCTTCAGGTCGAGCATTTCCGCTTCGAGCAATACTTTTTCCAGCAAGTCTTCCACACCCATACCTTTCTTGGCAGAGATATCTTGTGACTGATATTTACCACCCCATTCTTCAACAAGGTAATTCATTGCAGCCAGTTCTTCTTTAATCTTATCCGGATTTGCAGTCGGTTTATCTACCTTATTGATTGCAAATACAATAGGTACACCGGCAGCCATCGCGTGATTGATCGCTTCTTTCGTCTGTGGCATCACGTTATCATCGGCAGCCACAATAATGATAGCAATATCCGTTACTTTGGCACCACGTGCACGCATAGCGGTAAACGCTTCGTGACCCGGAGTATCGAGGAACGTAATACGACGACCATCTTCCAGTTGCACGTTATAAGCGCCGATATGCTGGGTAATACCTCCGGCCTCACCGGCAATTACATTCGCCTTACGGATATAGTCAAGCAAAGAAGTCTTACCGTGGTCAACGTGTCCCATCACCGTTACAATCGGAGCGCGCGGTTGCAAATCTTCCGGAGCATCTTCTTCTTCAACGATAGCTTGTGCCACTTCCGCACTTACATATTCAGTCTTGAATCCGAATTCTTCAGCCACCAGATTGATGGTTTCAGCATCCAAACGCTGGTTGATGGAAACCATGATACCAATACTCATACAAGTAGCGATAACCTGGTTAACAGAAACATCCATCATCGTTGCCAATTCGTTAGCCGTAACGAACTCGGTCAACTTCAATACCTTGCTGTCTGCCATTTCCTGATCTTCCAGTTCCTGCATACGGTTGGAAGCCATTTCACGTTTCTCTTTACGGTATTTGGACGTTTTATTCTTACCTTTGGTTGTCAGACGTGCAAGGGTTTCTTTTACCTGTTTTGCTACGTCTTCCTCGCTCACTTCCTGTTTGATAACCGGTTTCTTGAAGCGATCTTTATTGTTGTTATTTCTTCTGTTGTTATTTCCCTGTCCGTTGGCCTGGCCACCCTGACCGTTACTATTGCCGCCTTTACCCTGTACATTAGGTCTTGGAGCAGCAAAGTTGGAAGTTGCAACATTGTTAACGTCCACCTTCTCTTTATTGATACGGTTACGTTTCTTCTTGTTAGCAGCCGCTTCCGCACTGTCCTTAGGTCCGCTCTTCGCCAATTTAGAATCATCCTTACGGATTTCCTTGATGATAGCTTCCTTCATCAACTTCTTCTGATCCTGACGGATTTTTTCCTTTTCTTCACGTTCGCGACGTTTCTCTTCCTTCGATTTCTTCTTGGGACGAGTAGACTGATTCAATGCAGCCAAGTCGATCTGACCGATCACATTAATCTTTGCGCCTAATTCCGGTTGACGGATTTTGAAAACACCATCATCCTCCGGAGCCTTTTCCGCTACCGGGGTTACTTCAGCCTGTGCAGTTTCCACCTTTTCTTCTTCTTTATGTTCTTCCGCCTTCACAGGTGCAGCTACTACTACCTTCGGCTCTTCTTTTTTCACTTCTTCTACTACTTTTTCAACTTCTACCGGCTTCGTCTCCACTACAGGTTCCGGCACTACTACGGGTTCAACCACCACTGGAGTAGGCTCTACTACAGAAACAGGAGGTGTCACCACCTCTTCCTTCTTCACCTCGGGTTCTCTCTTCTCGGGCTCCTTTTTCACTTCGGGTTTAACGACAGGCCGTTCCACAACCGGTTCTTCCTGTTTCTGTTCCGGTTCTTTCTCTACCTTTTCAGGTTTACGACCGTTCAATTTATCCAAATCTATTTTTCCGACAGGTTTAAACTTCGGACGTGCATCCTCAGGTACGACTGTCTTAATCACATCTTCCGACTTCGGTTTTTCGGGCTGCTTTTCGAAGCCCTCAATCGATACCGACGCCTTATTACGTTCCTTATTCTGACGTTCCTGTATGAAACGCTCCGATTCAAGTCTAAGGTTCTTATCTGTACTAAACTCCTTTACGAGTATAGCATATTGCTCCTCGCTAATTTTAGTATTAGGATTAGCCTCAACGGTATGCCCTTTCTTTTGCAGGAACTCAACTACCGTCGCGATTCCTACGTTCAAATCTCTTGTAACTTTGTTTAACCTTATCGTCATATTTTAAAATTAATGAATAAATGGAGCTTGTTTAATTGAAAATTGAGAATTAAGAAATAAAAGTCTGCTGCATTATATTGTATCGCAACTTTTAATCTTTAATTTCATCTTTATTTTCAATTGAAGGATCTTCTTCTTCAAACTCCGATTTCAAAATGCGTATTACCTCGTCCACTGTCTCTTCTTCCAAGTCCGTCTTTTCAATCAACATCTCACGAGGAGCATTCAACACAGCCTTCGCTGTATCGATGCCGATAGCTTTGATAGCGTCGATCACCCATCCGTCGATTTCGTCTCTAAACTCGTCGAGATAGATATCTTCGTCAGCTACATTCTCATCCAACTCACGGAACACGTCGATAGTGTACTCAGTTAACATACTGGCCAGTTTGATATTCAAACCGCCTTTACCGATAGCCAGCGAAACTTCTTCCGGTTTGAGGAATACCTCTGCTTTCTTCTCTTCCTCGTTCAGACGAATAGAAGAAATCTTAGCCGGGCTTAAAGCGCGCTGTATAAACAATGAAATGTTCGATGTATAATTGATTACGTCGATGTTCTCATTGCGAAGTTCACGAACAATGCCATGAATACGACTTCCCTTTACACCTACACAGGCTCCTACAGGGTCGATTCTGTCATCGTAAGATTCCACCGCGATCTTGGCACGTTCGCCGGGGATACGGGCAATCTTCTTGATGGTAATCAAACCATCATTAATTTCGGGTACTTCCATCTCGAACAGGCGTTGCAGGAAAACGGGAGAAGTACGTGACAAGATAATCTTAGGATTATTATTCTTGTTATCCACGCGGGCAACTACTGCACGAGCCGTTTCACCTTTACGATAAAAGTCGCTCGGGATTTGTTCGGTCTTAGGTAACAGCAATTCGTTTCCTTCATCGTCTAAAAGCAACATCTCTTTTTTCCAGATCTGATATACTTCTGCATTGATGATAGTACCTACCTTATCTATATATTTATTATAAATACTGTCTTTTTCGAGTTCCAGAATCTTGGAAGCCAGTGTCTGGCGAAGATTCAGGATCGCACGACGTCCGAACTTGGCAAAGATAACCTCGTCAGTCACCTCTTCACCTTCTTCGTAAGAAGCATCAATTTTCTGTGCTTCGCTCAACGAAATCTGCATATTCGGATTAGTCAAATCTTCATCGGCCACAACTTCACGGTTACGCCATATCTCGAAGTCACCCTTGTCCGGGTTCACGATTACGTCGTAATTTTCATCGGTGCCAAACATTTTCGCGATTACGCTACGGAACGACTCTTCGAGTACGCTAACCATCGTCGTTCTATCGATATTCTTCAGTTCCTTAAATTCCGAAAATGTATCAATCAAGCTGATTGTTTCTTCTTTTTTGGCCATAACTATTTAAAGCTAATTAAGTATTTAGTATATTTTATTTGCTCATAAGTGAAGGTTTCGTCCTCTTCTACCAATTTCGGGCGCTTTGATCCTTCGGTTTTTACTTTCTTTTGTACGCCTACCGTAAACTTCTCTTCATCGGCATCTTTCAGTATACCGGCCAGCTTCCGTCCGTCTCCGGTCAGCACTTCCACCTCTTGTCCGATGTGGATATAATACTGTTGCAGAACTTTAAAGGGTTGTCCGATCCCAGCCGACCCTACTTCCAGTTCATAATCTTCCTCTTCGCGGTTCAGTTTCGACTCTATGAAGCGGCTAAGCTCCACGCAATCTTCAATCCAAACACCTTCTGCATGGTCTATTTCAACCACAATCTTGTCATCCGGGCTCACGGTTACCTCTACTAAAAAGTAGTCTTTTCCTTCCAGCCACTCTTCTACAATCTGACAAACAGTTTTCTTTTCTATCATTTATTAGCTATATAAGAACAAAAAAAGGAGCTTAATTGCCCCTCCACCTTTCATCCGTTTTCGGTTGCAAAGATATAAATAATCTGTTCGACTACAAAACATTAAAGAAAAAAAGTATGAATTAACAGTGCTATATTCGTATCTTTACGCCGTAATTCAAAAAATAACGACTATGGCACATCGTCTCAACACAAATAAACAGTTTATGGTAGGTAACGGAATTCTTGCTTTTGCCGTCATTTTTGTCGTGGTTATTTTTGTCTATATGAGCATGCGGCTACAACGGGAAAAGCAGGAAGAACGTCATTTCATCGAAAGCTATACGATCAGTCTGGTAAAAGGTTTTGCCGGAGATTCTATCTCTTTATTTGTCAACGACAGTCTGATCTCCAACAAAACCATGTCGGAAGAACCTTACACTGTAGAAATAGGACGTTTTGCCGAACAGAGCGCCTTGTTGATTGTAGATAATAACACAGAATTAGTGTCTACGTTTGATCTTAGTGAAAAAGGAGGAACTTATCAGTTCGAAAAAGAATCAGACGGGATTAAACAATTAGCCAAGTAATAAAGGTATTAACTAAGTCTGTGCCACCATATTGGCACAACCATGCCATCGCATTGTCACGACTGTGCCAGCGTGTTGACACAAGTGTGCCAACACGATAGCACTATCCTGGCAATAAAGTATTCTAAATCTCCGTACGATACTTTCTCAATTCCCCCCGCAAAGCCAATGCTTTTCCTTCTGTAAATTGATTAAGCAATACCCAAAATCGTTCGCTATGATTCATCTCGCGAGTATGACATAATTCGTGCAGCAACACGTAGTCTATCAAATGAGAAGGTAACAGAACCAGGTAATAGGACAAATTAATATCCTTTCGAGCCGAGCAACTGCCCCATCTGCCCTGACTGGAGTTTATTTTCACACTCGAATAAGGAAGTCCGCATTGCTTGGACAAGGAAGCCAAACGTGAAGGAAGGATACTTTTCGCATTCCGCCTCAACGATTCTTCAATCACCTTATGCAACCAGCTTTGCAGTTTCTCGTCCGTAAAATCCGCATGAGGCGGACAAACAATTTCCATAACCCCCAACCGGGAATTAGCCAGAAACTGATCCTTTTCACCGGACACCAAGGACAACTTAAAGTGTTCCGCATCAATTTTATAGTCCAAATCAATCAATGGCCGGGCTAATTTTTGACGGGAGGCCAGAAGTTTACCACGCAGATTCTCGATTGCCTGCTTCACTTCTTTCAATGTAGTGCCGGGAGGAACTGAAACATAAACAGCATCACTCTTTGTACGAAACACAAGACTCCTCGCACGTGAATTGACACGCACTATCAGACGTCCTAATTCGTCATCTTCTACGATCTTATCCATTATAATCCTCCTATCAACAGCCACAAAAGTAATAAAAAAGAAGATTCCAATGAAAAACTTCGCGGAAGATGCAACTTTATATCAGTTTCTTCCGTCTAACTGTCATATCAATCATAGAAAAACATAATTATGAAAACAAGTTTATTGCTCGTATTAGTCACCGGATTGTCTCTAGTACTTACTGCCGGCTCTTGCTTGCAGGGAAAACACGTAGTAGGCAGCAAAAACTACATCTCCCAAGAAGTAAAAGCCGATCATTTCAATGAAATCAAACTATTGGGAAGTGCCAATATCAGTTATCACCAAGACACACGCAGTCACGTGGAGATACATGGTTCCGACAACATTATACCACTTGTAGAAACGTATGTAGACGGTAATACATTAATGATAAAATTCAAGAAGAATGTCAGTATATGGAAAGGAAAACTGGAAATAAAAGTTTTTGCTCCGGAACTGAATAAGCTGTCAATCAACGGATCGGGAAATATAAAATTAATCAATGGAATACAAACCTCTAAAGATATCGAGTTCCATATAAATGGTTCGGGGAACATTCAGGGAGAAGGGCTTAATTGCCGAAGAATGGCTGTTTCAATTAACGGATCGGGAGATGTTAGACTGCAACAAATAGAGAGCCAGGAATGTCAGGCAGGAATTTCAGGTTCGGGTAATATTAATCTTAAAGGTAAAGCCATTCAAGCAAAATATGCTATTGCCGGATCGGGAAACATTCAGGCCGCAGATTTAGAAGCAGAGAATACGGATGCAAGTATCAGTGGATCCGGAAACATCAGTTGTTATGCAAGTCAAAAACTGGTTGCCCGCGTGAAAGGAAGTGGCGATATTGCTTATAAAGGCAATCCACAAGAAGTGGATGCTCCACGGAAAAACATACGGCAGATCAAATAAAGACAATTTGAACAAATACAGTCTAAAAGCATAAAAGGGCTACTGCATCACGCGGTAGCCCATTTATTTAGTTAGTTTTAATCTAAAAATTTGAGAGAATTGAAAACTTCACAGTTTCGCCTTCGTTGTTGTTTTAATTAAGCACACTAACTATATTATATGTTTAAAGCAAATGAAAATGTCTATTCGTTTATAACTTGCACCTTATGGTTGATCTTCGCCAGGCTATCAGCCAGAACCTGTTCCGCTTTCACATCATTTGAGATAGCGACCGATGGTGCTGTTACTTGTTTACCAATGGTATCCGTTGCCAATACACTTCCGTCATCTCCGGAGAAAGAATGTTGTGCCACATTCCCCAAAGAAAGGATGATTGCAATCACGGCAGCGGCTTTGAATAGAGGAATAAAACGACCGGTCAGTGTCAAGCGTTTCGCTTTTACGACCGTAGGCTCCACCTCTGCCAGAATACGTGTATCAAAGTCTTCGCCCAGTCCTACTTCCTGCTGAACCTGTTGATAAACAAACAGGTTTTTATAGCGAAGCAAATGAGCCGGAACTTCCTCCTTTGCGAAGAAGTCGCGCAATGTTGCTTCCTCCTCAACGGAAGTTTCGCATTGCCAGTATCGCTCCAGGAGCTGTTCTATATCCTTATAATCCATATTCGTCAATTTTTAAATACCTTTGTTTTACTTTTTGTCTGGCTCTGAAGAGGTTCACTTTCACTTGTTCCTCTGTCAGATTCAGCAACCCTGCAATTTTCTTATAGCTTTCACCTTCAATGTCCCTCAGTTGCATGATAAGCCGCTGTTTTTCGGGAAGTTCGTTTACCAGTCTATTAATAATGTTCATTCTTTCATCATGAATCATCTGGTCATACGGACTGTTTGCATCAGGTTCTTCCTCCATTTCGGGGGTGAGTTCCACGTTTTGAGCTTCTTTCTTTTGACTTCGATCTATCGCCAGATTCTTTGCCACTGTCAGGCAATAGGCTTCGACCGATTCAAATTGAGACCACTCATCACGCTTATTCCACACTCTTATCATGGTGTCCTGAACGACATCCTCGGCTTCGGCCCTATCCAGGGTGATTCTGAGAGCCAATCGAAAGAGTTTATCCTTCAACGGCAAAATATCGTTTCGGAAGCTGATTTCTTGCATCTCTATAATAATGACGGGCTAGGATATGAAAAGTTACAGTCGCCCACTACTTTTTTTTGAATTATTTTTTTATTCTTGTTCCACCAGAGTTATTAATCGCTGATGCTAAGGTGATTACCACTTCAGATACTCCTGCATTTATTGCTTCAAAAGAATTCTCCAACTTGGGAATCATACCTCCCTGAATAACGCCATCAGCTACATATTGTTCAAATTCGGCACGGGTGATTTGGGGAATCACACTGTCATCATCATTCTCGTCACGCAACACGCCTTTCTTCTCAAAACAATATACCAATGTCACATCAAACAAGGCCGACAACGCTTTCGCTGTCTCCCCAGCAATGGTATCTGCATTCGTATTCAGCATATTGCCGTGGCCGTCGTGCGTCAATGGAGCCATCACAGGAACAACGCCTTTATGTATCAAATCCGACAATAAAGTAGCGTCCACCTGTTCCACATCTCCCACAAACCCGTAGTCTACTTCTTTCACCGGACGTTTCACCGAACGGATTACATTCATATCCGCACCGGTCAATCCGAGTGCATTGACTCCGCGTGCTTGCAGACCTGCCACAATATTTTTATTCACCAATCCGCCATACACCATCGTTACGACTTTCAATGTTTCGGCATCGGTAATCCGACGACCATTTACCATCTTGCTTTCAATACCCAGTTGTGCGGCAATCTTTGTTGCCGAACGACCGCCACCATGAACCAACACTTTATGTCCGTCGATAGCGGCAAAGTCATTTAACAACTGACGAAGGGTGGCTTCCTCCTCTACGATTTTGCCACCCACCTTAATAACTGTTAGTTTTTCTCTCATTTCTTGATTTCTAATAAGTTCACCGAATGGAGAATCCGGCTCCGGCACCCTGCCGGTTATTCCAAATAAGTATATCCGTAAAGCCCCGAACGATAGTTGGAAAGGAATTCTTTTCCTTCTTCCAAAGAAATCTTTCCTTCTTTCACTGATTTCGTCACCCAAGTTTCGAGCGTACGTACCAGTTTCTTCGGATTGTACTGCACATAGTCCAACACCTCCGCTACCGTTTCTCCGTCGATAATCTGTTCGATATTATATCCTTTCTCGTTCACCGAAACATGCACGGCATTCGTATCACCAAACAAATTATGCATATCTCCCAAAATCTCCTGATAAGCTCCCACCAGGAACACAGCCACATAATAAGGTTCTGTTTTCTTCAGTGCATGTACAGGCAGATAATGAGCCACGTTACGGGTAGAGATAAAGTTGGCAATTTTGCCGTCCGAGTCGCAGGTTATATCTTGCAAGGTAGCCGAACGCTCCGGTTTTTCATCCAACCGCTGAATAGGCATAATCGGGAATATCTGGTCAATTGCCCAAGAGTCAGGAAGTGACTGAAACAACGAGAAGTTACAGAAATATTTATCGGCAAGCAGTTTGGACAATCCACGGAATTCATCGGGCGCATGCTTCAAACCGGCTGCAATCTGATTAATCTCACGTGTAATAGACCAATACAGACGCTCGATTTGTGCACGGGTTTTCAGATCTACGATTCCATGACTGAACAAGTCCAGCGCTTCCTCTCTGATCTGCTGCGCATCGTGCCATGCTTCCAACATCTTATTCTGATTCAGCGAATCCCAGATTCCATATAACTCCTGCACCAATTCGTGTGCATCCGGAGCAATTTCCTCCTCGTCATCCCATTCGGGCAATGTAGCGGTTTCAAGTACCTCAAAGATAAGAACAGAATGATGTGCCGTCAATGCGCGTCCACTCTCCGTTATGATATTCGGGTGTGGGATACCATTTTTATCGCTCACGTCCACCAAAGTAGAAATAGAGTCGTTTACATATTCCTGGATGGAATAATTCACGCTGCCTTCGCTATTGGACGAACGGGTTCCGTCATAATCCACTCCGAGTCCACCGCCAATATCTACAAATTCCACATTGAATCCCATCGAATGCAACTGCACGTAGAACTGTGAAGCCTCACGCAAAGCTGTTTTGATACGACGTATCTTTGTCACCTGACTGCCGATATGGAAATGAATCAATTTCAAACAATCCTTCATCCCTTTGCTCTCCAGGAAGTCGAGCGCTTCGAGAAGTTCACTGGAAGTCAAGCCGAATTTGCTGGCATCACCTCCAGACTCTTCCCACTTTCCGCTACCGGAAGAAGCGAGTTTGATACGTATACCGATGTTAGGCTGCACATTCAGCTGTTTTGCCATCTTTGCAATCAGCTTCAGTTCGTTCATCTTCTCTACAACGAGGAAGATACGTTTACCCATTTTCTGGGCAAGCAAAGCCAGTTCGATGTAACTTTCGTCTTTATATCCGTTACAGACAATCAATGAGTCAGAATCCGTATTGACCGCAATCACTGCATGGAGTTCCGGTTTGGAACCGGCTTCCAGTCCGAGATTGAACTTCTTTCCGTGGCTGATAATCTCTTCCACCACCGGGCGCATTTGGTTGACCTTAATCGGATAAATTATAAAGTTCTCGGCTTTATAACCATACTCTTCGGCCGCTTGTTTAAAGCAGGAAGACATCTTTTCAATACGGTTGTCCAAAATATCCGGAAAACGTATCAACATGGGAGAAGCCACATCACGCAATTGCAACTCATCGACCAGTTCTTTCAGATCGACAGTCACTCCGTCTCTACGAGGTGTAACAACTACATGACCTTTGTCATTAATACCAAAGTACGAGGTACCCCAACCTGTGATGTTGTAGAGTTCCTCAGAATCTTCAATACGCCACTTTCTCATTTTCTGTTATTCAGTGTTTTTAGTAAATAATTGGACGGCAAAAATACGGATTAATCTACATGTTGGCAATTAATTAGACATTAAATCTTTCAAACGGTCCATATAACCACTATTTCCGTTACGGGCGTCATAGCGACGTGCCAGCTCTTCTGCCTGTTGATAGAAATAATTGCGAAGTTCGTTTACCTGATAAATTCCATCCGGACGATAAAGCGGGAACTCTTCCGGCAAAGACAACGAGACTTCCGGACGGGTTTCATATTTCAGAGCCTCTACCATATCACAGGAGAAACGATAACTCTTCAGCGTATTAGTACGCAAACTCCAACCAATACAGCGTTCAGCATATTCCCAAGCTCTTTCCGGCTTCGTCATCATATTATAGGCAATAAACAATCCCAGATAGAGCAAAAGATATTCATCCTTCTCTCTTCCCACCAATGCTTCTTCGGCACGTGCACACATATCGGCGGCAATCTCCGGTTTACCTGCTTTCTGCGCATAATAAGCAAGCTTCAAATAGGCCCGCAAATTGGCTTCATAACAAGTGATCTGCTTATTAATCAACGGTTGCGCGCGGCTGTAAGCCTCATCAAACTGTCCCGTTTCCAGATAATAATCCAGCATAAAGTTCAATTCACAAGCCTCACACGACTGATCGTCTATCTTCTCATTCAACATTTTATCAATGTATTCTTTCGCCTTGTCATACTGCCGCATCCAGACACATTCCACAGACCAGCGGTGATAATAACTCCGCAAAGAATATCCGTTCCGGAGGATACGGGTTTTATAATCCTCCCCAATTGCCTGTACCTGCTCCATCGGGATCTCCGGAAGATCGAACGTACAAGCCCATATCCACTTATATTTCCACAACAAGTCATCTTCCTTAATCACATCCTTGTGGTTCTCGTAATCATCCAGAATTTTAGAGAACACGGTAATCTCTTCAGCATCCGCCGAAAGAAGATTCAGTTCATAAATAAGATCCAGTCTCAACTCCGTAGCCCATTCCACATCTTCGTTCTCATCGGCGATGCGGATAGCTTCTTTCAATAGATTGGCTTTTTCGCGGGGATGCAGGTTGTTATTCTGTGTCTGCAACAGCAATTTTTGTATTTCAAGTGTGTATCTCATACTCTTTTTTAATTCAGGAAATTTATAAAATCATTCATTTTCGAAGTCATCAGTTCACTTAGCGAATGGTTGAAAAGCTCCATTTCTTCGCTGTTTACCGGATATTCACCTTGCAGAAGCGATTGTACATACAATATATGCACCACATGCTGAAACAGTTTATTGTCTCCTTGTATTTGCAATAAGGTCTGCACCATTTCATTATCCGCATTGAAAGTGAGTGTCGGCGGAATCTGCTTTGTAGTATTCACAGCTCCCAGTACAGCCGCCAACGGATTATTAGCACTTTTAGCGGCATTCTCCTTTTCCTCCGCCACAAAAATAACCGGAATATCCACCGGAGTAAAATGCTTCAGACGACAGATACAGCCAAACCGCTTCAACAACTCGTTCGCTTTCACCTCAAAAGCCTGAAACTCCTGGTTCGCCTCCACTTCACCAAACTGCTCCAGCAACCGTGAAGGAGATATTTCATCCAAAGTAAGTTCCGGATTCAGGCGGACATACTTTTTCAACAACGTTTCATCAAACGTATAAGCAGCATTCACGACCAGCCAACCCTGTGCTCCGGCTATACGCCGCACTTGCCGGAAATCCTCCAGATTCTTGGTATAACATATCACATTGCTTGTCGAACGAATACTTCCAAAGCTACGCAAACCCTTATTGGTTTCAAAAGGAAGATAATCCATAAACAAACGAAGCAATTCATTATCCTCCGAAGCAATCGCCTTGATATGAAAGTGATGAACATCCAGAATCCGATTGAACATGGCACGGTCATTCTGCACCAATCCCCGCAGATAATCCTTGATAGCCACCCCGATCTCTTTCCGGGCATCTTTCAGTTGGTCATTACTCACCAAAGACTCCCGGGAAGCGGTAGACAGCAACCCGTCCGCATTCACCAGACAACGGATAAAGAAAGCCCACGACGGCAACAGATTGCAATCATCCTCACTCAACAGCATACGTTTGAGATAGACCTTATGAGAGTTGCGCACTGAAAATTGTGTACGGAAAGGCAGGACATAAAGCACCCCTTCCACCTTGCCGCTTTCAGTATAGATCCGGAAAGCATCGAGAGCAGACGACTGAAACACTTTCGCCCCATAATCCAGCAACTCCTTACGAGTCGCCTTCGGGTCAAGCCATACAGGCGAAGGCGTATTTACCAACTCCTCTTCCCCCTGATAATGCAGATAGATAGGATACGGCAGCACTTCTCCGTAACCGACCAGTATCTTCTTAAATGTTTCATATTCAAAAAGATGCATCCAGTCTCCTTTCGGGTGCAATACCACTTGTGAGCCGATGGGCCGTTCTTCGTCTGATAAAGTCAGCTGATACGTCCCATCCACTTTTCCACACCAGCAAACAGGCTGTCCGCCCATTGCAGAACGACTCTCTACAGTGATTTCATTGGTCACCACAAAACAAGATAACAATCCGATACCGAACCTTCCGATAAAATCGTCCGCATCGGGAGTATCCCGCTTTGAGCTCTCCCCGATAACAGTCAGAAAGCGATAAACTTCCTCCTCTTTCAGTCCGATACCATTATCCCGAAATACCACTGTCTTGTCCTCATTCAGAAAGACATCGATGCGACCTTTATAATTCTCGTCAATATTGCGTAGTGCCGTGATGGCATCTACGCAATTCTGCAACAGTTCGCGAACAAAAGTATTCGGGTTACTATAAATGTGCTCTGATAACAGGGCAATCATACCTTTAAGATTGACCTGAAACAGATTATTCCCTTCTTTTTCCATATTCCTCTTTTACTTCCTCCTCCTTCCGGTGATTTTAAGAGCTTTCTCATTGCCATTCTCTGCGGCCTTTTCGAACCACTCCATTGCAATTTCATCGTTTTCTTCCACGCCATTTCCTGTCAGATAGGCATTTCCAAGTTCAAATTGTGCTTTATCGTTATTTTTCTCGGCAGCTTTCAGCAACCATTGCACTGCAGCTTCCGGATCAGGGTTACAACCTTCGCCATACATCATCATCTTGCCCAGATAATAAATTGCAGCGACATTCTCATTCCCCGCCGCATCCGTGAACCAGCGATAGGCCTCGGCATAATTCTGTTTCACACCTACTCCGTTATAATAGCAAAGTCCGGTACGATACATACTTGTCGTATTTCCATTATCCGCAGCCAGTGTATAATATTTAAAGGCTTCCGTTTCATTCTCTTCCACTCCGATACCCATTTCATAACAGATACCCAGTCCTTCACTATACCATTCATATTCGGCAGCTTTCTTGAAATAAGCAAAAGCCTTTTCCGACTCATTCAGGCTATCATAGTCATACAGATAATATTCACCCACACGCAGCATAGCCATCGGAATCTCATTAGCCACTGCCTTTTCATACCATTCCACTGCCGTTTTATTATCTTCCAGACAGGGACCGCAACCGAAGAAATAATAATCTCCCATCTTAAACTGAGCATAGCCATAATCCTGTTCAGCAGCCTTCATCATATATTCCACTGCCTTCTGTGGATTCTCTTCCACGCCATTACCATTCTCATAAGCCATCCCCAGTTCCGTCAGACAACGGGCTTCATTCTTTTCCGCCCCTTTACTAAACCATTCGAGTGCCCTATCCCAGTTTTCTTCCGTTCCGATACCTTCTCTATAGCAACGTCCCAAAGCAAAGATCGCATCATTATCGTCCGCTTCAGCTGCCTTTGTATACCAGGCAAAGGCCTCTTCCGGTTTCACTTCACCAAGAACACCCTTTTCCATATAAAGACCTACACGGAACATTGCATAAGGATAACCCTGTTCGGCAGCCTTGCTAATCAGTTCAAATGACTTTTCATAATTCTTCTCCACTCCATCGCCATTCTCATATAAGAATGCCAGTTCCACAAGGGCAAAGCAAGCACCCAGTTCGGCCGCTTTTTCATAATATTCCCTTGATTTTACAGGGTCCTTCACACCGCTATATCCATTAGCCAGATAAAGAGCCACACGGCAATACCCATCGGCATTATTCAGTGAAGCCGCTTTTTCATAAAACTCTAAAGCCTTCACATAATCCGGTTCTTCAGACAAGAAGCCACGTTCATACATCCAGCCCAAACGATAAGCTGCACTTCCCGAACCCAATTCAATGGCTTTCTCCAACAACTCTTTCGCGCGATTCATGTCTTCCGGCACCAAATCACCGTTGAAATAGATATTGGCCAGTCCTTCGATACCTTGTATGTAATCATCCTCCACGCAGCGGTTCAGACACATCAGTCCACGTTCCACGTCCTTATATTCATCATTATACAGGTAGATCAATGACAGTTCATACGCACTGTATGGTTCACAATAAAGCATGCCCTTTTCCAGCCACTCAATCGCCTTAGGCATATCCAGCCATTCCTCTTCCTGATAGTTATATCCCAGGAAATTGGCGGCAGACCACACACCGGCATGCCAGGCCTTTTCCCAAAGTTCGAAGCTCAGTTCTTTCGGTTTATTCAGTTCCGGATAACGAAAATAAAGCGTAGCCAGATTTTTAAGACTATAAAGATTGGGAACAATTTCCAGAGCTTTTTCGTAGTAAGCAGCTTCCTCTGCCACGTTACCTTCCGCCCTGTCGAGCGCATCTCCCAACGACGCATATACATGAGCACGCAAACGTTCACCTTCAGGCAGTTCGGCAAGCAGGTCATTCCGTATCTGTAATGCCTTTGCTTTATCTCCTGTAAATTCTTCGACAAAAGCACGATAATGCTTTCCCCACCAAATAGCTTCGGGAGAAGTGAGAGCGGCAAAACGCCGTTCCCCCTCTTCTTTATCTTGTTCACAATAAAATCCCATGTATCGCCAATAGGCAACAGTTGCTTCCGCTTCAGCCCACCCCATATCGGCAGCTTTCTCGTAGTATGGAAACAAATAACTCATATCCCGCTTTCCATAACGGGCTTCAGAATATTGTGCACCTTTCTGCGCCCATCCCGCACCGCTAAACTCTGCTACACGGTCGCATACCTGCATCACCTTTTCCCACCAGAATTCATATTCTTCCGCGTTGAGTTCCACCTCTACGTTACAGTCAAAAGCACTGAATATCAGTTCAAAAAAATCTTCTGTTAATTTTTCGTCTTCTTTTGTGTCCAAAGCATATTCACATACAGCCAATGCCTCCCACCAGTTTTCCGCACTTAATAATGAAGCCGGTGTATACTGCGGAAACCATACCCTTGCAGGTTGTCCGGATGCTTTAATTTTAGCGGATAACTCCCCAAATTTCTCTTTTAAAGTTTTCATGATATAGACTTTACCTTAATTTTGTGTCACTAGTCAATAAAAATCTCATAACGAGTGCAAGGTACAAATATTGACCGAATGCACAAACAAGAGTCTTAAAAAAAACGAAGTTCCAACAAAAAGAGAACATTACAACTACCTGATTTCTGAATACAGTAAAATTCCTCCCAATAATCATTCATTATCAGGCACAAATTACACACATTCCACAGCTTTCCAAATGACGATTACACAAAATATAACGACTGTTACTTCTACAATCCCAAAAGTTGTCGCAAACATTGCACCGATGTTTCAATCTGCCAACGATCTTCCAATTCGTCTGCATTAAAGATATATTGTGCCTGATGATAAAAAGGAGCACGCTTCTCGAGTGCCTGAACAATGAACGCTTTCAGTTCTTCATCCTCTTTACCCTGAAGAATAGGACGTTGTTGTTTAGCCACACGCAAGCGCCTGAACAACACATCCGGATGCACCTCCAGAAAAACAGTCTTTCCGGTCCGGTTCATAAAATCCATATTATCATAAAAACAAGGCGCTCCACCCCCCGTCGAAATTACCACATTCTCAAACTCGGCTACTTCATGGAGCATATTTCTCTCCAGCTCCCTGAATCCTGTTTCACCTCGTTCAATGAATAATTCTCCAACGGTTTTGTGAAAACGCTCTTCAATATACCAGTCCAGATCGATGAACGGTATATTCATATATCGGGCAAAAGCCTTACCCAACGTCGTTTTTCCGGCACCCATATAGCCGGTAAGGAAGATACGAACCATAAATGATTAATTTTGCTCACAAAATTAATCATTTAATGAAGAATGAAGAATGAAGAATAAAGAATTTTAGCCATTATGCCATCCAATTCTTCATTATTCATTCTTCATTCCCGATTTATTTAAAGATTCTCACCCGTTCTTCAAGCGGCTGGAATTCTTTTTCACCCGGTTTGCCGACAGGAAGTCCGAACGGCATTTCCGCAATCAAATGCCAATGTTCCGGCAAATCCCATGCACGGCGCACTTCTTCATCAATCAACGGGTTATAGTGTTGCAGCGATGCTCCGAAACCTACATCTTCGAGCATTACCCAGATAGCTAACTGATGCATGGCAGAAGTCTGCAATGACCATCCCGGGAAATTCTCCTGATAAGCCGGGAAAGCCTCCTGAAGCCCTTTCACCACTTTTTGATCCTCAAAGAACAGTACAGTTCCATAACCACAGGCAAAGGAATGATCTATCTTCTCTTCTGTCTTGACAAACGCTTCAACCGGTACAATCTTCTTTAATGCGTCCTTCACAATCTGCCACAATTTCTTATGCGATTCTCCCAATAGAAGTACCACACGGGTAGATTGCGAATTGAATGCCGACGGTACGTGGCGCACGGTCATATTAACGATACATTCGATCTCCTGATCGGATATAGGTGACTGATTAGTAATTGAATAGTAAGTTCGACGTTGTTTCAAAGCTTCACTAAAAGATCTTTCCATAATAGTTCCTTTCTTATTTTATATTCTTAAAACTCTCTTTTTTTATAACAAGTAGCCCCCCTAACTTGTTCAGTTAGAGAATATATTTGTACCTTCGCAGCGTCAATTCATTGACTATCTAAAATTATCGTCAGAAAAAATGGCTAAACAGAAATTTTATGTAGTATGGGAAGGTGTCACCCCCGGAGTTTATACTTCCTGGACAGACTGCCAACTTCAAATCAAAGGATATGAAGCTGCCAAATACAAATCATTTGATACGCGCGAAGAAGCGGAACGCGCGTTGACAATGTCTCCCTATGCTTATATCGGCAAGAATGCAAAGGCTAAATCAGGAGGTCCTAAACCTTCTTCGGATACTTTACCTTCTTGTGTGATCGACAATAGCCTGGCTGTCGATGCAGCCTGTAGCGGTAATCCGGGACCGATGGAATATCGCGGCGTACACATTGCCAGCCGTCAGGAGATTTTTCATTTCGGCCCGATGAAAGGCACGAATAATATCGGTGAGTTTCTAGCCATCGTACACGGTTTGGCGTTGCTGAAAAAGAAAGGTTTCGATATGCCCATTTACAGTGACAGCGCGAATGCCATCAGCTGGGTGCGACAGAAGAAGTGCAAGACCAAACTCCCCCGAACCCCGGAAACAGAAGAACTCTTTCTGTTGATTGAACGGGCAGAAAAATGGTTGCAGGGAAACACCTATACCACCCGTATTCTGAAATGGGAAACGAAAGAATGGGGAGAAATTCCGGCCGACTTCGGCAGAAAATAAAAGAACATAAATTTCAATATAAGATAAAGATGAAAACATTGACTTCAAACAAAGCTTTCTGGCTGTTACTAGTCATTTGCGTAGTTACTATCCTGCCTTTCCTCGGTTTATCGGAGTACCACACCAAAGGGGAGCCTCGCGAATCTATTGTCTCCTACTCCATGCTGGATAGCGGAAACTGGATTTTACCCAGAAACAACGGAGGAGAAATGGCTTACAAACCGCCTTTCTTCCACTGGAGCATAGCCGCTGTTTCGGCAGCAGTAAACGGAGGGCAAGTCACAGAAATGACCTCCCGCTTGCCGTCTGCCATCGCCCTGATCGCCATGACCCTCTGCGGCTTTCTGTTCTTTGCCAAAAGAAAAGGAGTGGAACTGGCGTTGTTGGCCGCCTTTATTACCCTGACTAATTTTGAGCTGCACCGGGCCGGAGCAAACTGCCGGGTGGATATGGTATTGACAGCGCTCACCGTTGGCGCTCTATATTGTCTCTACAAATGGTATGAGAAGGGACTCAAAGGTATTCCCTGGCTGGCCATTCTCCTGATGAGCTGCGGCACACTGACTAAAGGACCGGTAGGTACTATCATTCCATGTTTAGTGGTAGGCATCTTCTTGTTACTCCGGGGTGTCAACTTCTTCAAAGCATTCTTGTTACTTTCCGCCTGGGCCATTCTTTCACTCATCCTGCCTTTCTGCTGGTATGTCGCTGCTTACCAACAAGGTGGAGAAGAGTTCCTGGCATTAGTTATGGAAGAAAACTTCGGTCGTATGACTAATACCATGAGTTACAATTCATGCGTGAACCCCTGGCATTATAATTTTGTGACCCTATTTGCCGGATACGTTCCCTGGACACTGTTAGTCGTGCTCTCCCTGTTCAGCCTGACTTACCATAAATTCAGCATCCAACCGGCAGCCTGGTGGAAACGCTTCACCACATGGATAAAGAATATGGACCCGGTGGATTTATTCTCTTTCACCAGTATCGTTGTAATCTTCGTCTTCTACTGTATTCCGCAGAGCAAACGTAGTGTATATCTGATGCCGATCTATCCTTTCATTGCTTATTTCCTTGCCAAATATCTATTCTATCTGGTCAAGAAGCAATCTAAAGTCATCAAGGTATACGGAAGTATTCTTGCAGTAATCAGCCTGCTACTGTTCACCTGCTTCATCGTATTAAAATGCGGACTCATCCCTGAAACTATTTTCCAGGGTCGTCACGCGCAGGACAATATTAATTTCATGCGTGCAATACAGAATATCAGCGGAGCAGGGGCCTTATTCCTGATTGCCATTCCTACCATTCTCGGTATCTACTGGTGGTTCTATCAACGGAAAAATGCATTGAACAACCGTTTCCTATACGCTCTCGTTGTGCTTACAATGGGATTATACCTTGCATTGGACGGTGCTTATCAGCCGGCAGCATTAAATTCGAAGTCGGTCAAATTCATCGCTACAGAAATAGAAAAGGTTGCGCCGGAAAGCGAAGGAACGATGTACGAATTCATTGAAGAAAGTCTGCATGCAGCAGGTGACCCCGTACATTTTTTCGAACTCAATTTCTATCTGCACAATCGTCTCGACAACTTCTATGAGAAACGTCCTTCGGAAGGTTTCTTGTTAATCGGCACGAATGATGCAGAGAAATATCTTCCCGAATTCGAGAAAGAAGGGTATCAGTTTGAGGAGGTATATGAATCCCCTAAACGAGTACTCCGGCAAATAGCCAAGATATACAAGTTCGTTAAAAACCAACAGCCTGAAAATACTGAAACGACTCCTATTGTTGAGTAAAAGGTATAGAATTAAGCGTTTTTCCATGCTTCACAAGGAACTCCGCCGATTGGAGCATGGAAAAACTATATTCTTTTAAAGGCAAAAAGCTATCATCCATCGGAACAGCATTCAATTTGCCGTTACCGATATCATAAGTAAGTTCCTGCTGAGTCTCGTAATTATAAAGGTAGAGTAACGTGTCATTGCGTCCCACCACCATATTGTCAGCAGTATAGAACATACAGGGACGTTCTTCCTTCAGCAAGTCCACTCCAAAATTATTCTGTAGATAATCAATATTCAACAGCCCTAATATTGTTGGCTGTATATCTACCTGACCGCCAAATGTAGTTTTCTCTTCCGGCTGAATACGGCTGGAGTAAATCATCAGTGGAATATGATTATAAGATTCCGGCAGTTCACATTCGGCGTCTCCCACCAGTTTGCCATGATCCCCTTCCAATACGAATATCGTATTATCAAACCAGGGTTGTTTACGCGCCTCTTCAAAGAACTGACGCAAAGCCCAATCCGCATACTCAACGATCTGCGTCTCCGGTTCACTTGTTTTCGGATGGAAGAAAGGAGGTATCACATACGGCGGATGATTACTGATGGACAGTAAAGTAGCAAAAAACGGTTGTCCGGTGGCAGCCCGCTGATTCAATACCGGAATTGCGTAGTCATACAAGAAATCATCCTGCACTCCAAAGCTATTCACAACCTTATCAGCCGGATAGTCTTCTTGTGAAAACACTTCATCATAGCCGTTCGTCCGGAAGAAAGCGTTCATATTATCATACTGCCCTTCATGCGTCATAAAGAAAAGGTTGTAATAGCCGTTTTCTTTCAGTACGGTAGGCAGTCCCGAATAGCGGGGAATGACAGAGCCTTTCATCAGGTTCCGTTTCATCATAGCCGGAAAAGAATACAAGGTGGCATACAAACCATGGTTCGTATGGATTCCTGCCGAATAGAAATTGCGGAAACTGATAGAACGGGTATACAGGCTATCCAGGAAAGGAGTCAAAGTCTCCGATTGCCCGAAATGCTTCATAAACTTGGCGGACATAGACTCCATCATAATCAAGACGACATTAGGACGGCGTTGTTGCACGCTATCCGCTTTTGCAGCATGCCTGTAAACAGCCAACGGGGAAACATTCGCATCTCCCGGACGGTTGAGCAGAGCTTGCGCCTTGGTGATGGCTTCCTGTTCATCCATCAGATGCAAATATTTATTTTCAGGCCTCATATCATCCATCACACTCGTCAGCAGGTTAAAAGTAGGACTTACTCCCAGTTGATTGAGAAAAGCATCCTGACAGAAATATGCCGCACTTACTTTGATCGGGTTATAGCCTGTACGCCCCCGGATTCCAAAGATGCAGAGTCCGATTAAGCAAGCACCGATCAGAACCGCCCCTCCTCGCTTCCAAGATGGAAACGGAGCGGAAATGGTAAGGCTACGATGATGGAAATAACGTGCCAGATAGATAAGCCAAACTACGAATCCGGCCAGAAAGAGAAGGAATAATCCGATGGACAGATAATAGGCACTTTCCCCCAATATCATTCCGGCGGTAGTTCCCGCATAACCGAACCATTCGAATATGGAAGAGTTGATATGTTTAAAGAAATAGGCAAAATAAGGAATGTCTGACGCACTGATTAAATAAACCAATCCATAAAAGACACTGAAAAAGATCGTAAAGAAACGGAACAACGCTTTCCCATAATAGTTGCAAACTCCACATACCACCGCAACTACCAGAGGCAACAGAAGTATGTAACAGCCTATCACATTGTCAAACCAGACACCATGCACAAAAGCAAGCATCGGAAGTGTCTTATCCGACAAGGCTTCAGAGGTCAACTGATGATAAGATGAGATAAAAAGTACCAGGCGAAACAGTCCTGCGATCAGTAAAGCCGAAACATGTATGGTAAGAATATATACAACAAGATTTAGAAAACGTTTCATAATAGCCTTTTCTTTTTATGAATTAAATGAAAGGGATTGAATAGTGTTATTTCCTCCCTTTATAGATATAAACGAAATGAAGAATCAGGAAATTGATAGGCACCACGATAATCATTACCAATATCGGTGCAAGCAGTTCACCCGCCCCTATCCAGAGGAAGAGATTCAGTAAGCCGATCTCAAGCAGGTAATTAATCAGATGACTAAAACCAAAGCCGATCGCATTATGCGAGGATGGTCTGGAACGAAAGGTGAAGAAAGTAGTCAGGAAGTAGTTGCAGACAAATCCTACAGCATAACCAGCCGTAAAGGAGATATTGGCATTCGCAACCAACAAGACCAGGCAATATACGCCGTAATGAATGGCTGAAGATATAGTGCCGACAACTCCAAAACGAACAAACTGCCAGAACTTATCCCGCCAATCCGGGTGCTTCTCAAGTATAGCCTTACTTATTCTGATCATCGTACAACACTTCTTCCACATTATAGAGCGGACGACGTTTTACCTCTTTATAAATCTTGCCAATATACAGTCCGACAGCTCCTATGGATAATAAAACAACCCCGCCAACAAACCAGATAGACAACATCAAAGAGGCCCAGCCATGTTCCGCAGTACCCGAAATCAATGCGTAAAGAACATAGATTCCAATCAAAATACTGATAAAAACAAAGATACCTCCCAGATAAACAATTCCGTAAATGGGCTTTACCGAGAAAGAGGTTATCCCGTCCAAAGCCAGACTGAACATCTTTCTCACTGTATATTTGGAAGTTCCGGCTGTCCGTTCCCGAATCACATCATCTACCGTAGTAGAAGGGAAACCCAGCAACGGGATAATACCACGCAGATAGACATTACGTTCCTGATAATGAGACAACTGTTCCAGCACTCTCCGGCTTAGAAAACGAAAATCCGCATGATTGTAGATAGTCTCCACTCCCATCCGGTGCTGTAATTTATAAAAGGCTGTTGCAGAAAGACGTTTCAACACGGGGTCTGCCTGACGAGATACTTTCACTCCATATACAACATCATATCCTTGCGTATAAGCATCGATCATCTCCTCAATCGCATTCAGATCATCCTGCAAATCGGCATCAATGGTAATAACGGCATCACTCCAGTCTTTAGCGGTCATCATACCGGCCATGATCGCATACTGATGTCCCACGTTCCGTGCCAGATTCATTCCTTTTATATAAGGATTCGTCCCGTGCAATTTCTTAATGATGCTCCATGTACGATCTTTGCTGCCATCATTCACAAAGAGCACAAAGCTGTCGGCACTGATCTTTTCTTTCGCCACCAACTCATCAAACAAGGCTGTCAAACGGGCGGCCGAATCTTCCAACACTTCCTCCTCATTATAGCAGGGGGATACAATAGCCAATTTTATCATTTTTCGTCCGGTTTATTTAGTTCAGCCAGTTTTATCTGTGCAAATTCCGAGTAAGTCATAAAAGCATATCCTTTTTCTTTCAGTTTGCGGATAAGCATATCCAGACGTTCTTCCATTCCTTTACCGGAATGATTGCGGATAATAAAAGGCATCTTAAATTCAGGATGTTCACCCAACGGGTAGAATTCCCACGGGTGGAAATAAGTCACAAAATATCCGTCATGCTTCAATACCCGGTTTACCAGGAGTTGATACAGCCACATCGGCAGATTATGACAAGACAACCAGAATAGCGGGAAGCGAATCCACGGAGTTACAGAAGCCGGGATTTGAAGTAACTTACCCGTCATAAAGCAGGTACGGGGCTCCGACAAATGCATATATCTTCCGGGGATAAATGCGGGATTCAATGAGGAGTTATATACATACCCCATCCGTTCAAGTTCCGTATCTGATACGGGGAACATACGCGGCTGGCGATAACCTTGTATCGTCCTGCCGGTAAGGCGTTCCAGAATTTCTTTTGAACGACTGACATCCGAAGCCTGTGGCTGCCAATGGTCACATCCATGCGCAGCAACTTCATGCCCTTCGTCCATAATGCGCCGCATCACTTCCGGCGCATTTTCTGCAAAATTGCTTGTACAAAAGAAAGTAGCTTTCACCCCGTTTTTTTTCAGGCAGTCCAGTATCTTGTTCGTACCATAGACTGACACTTTCATTGCTTCATCCAGCGGAAAGTCTACACCATGCTCGCGAGGTACATCAAATTCTTCTGTATCAAAACTTAATAATATCATTGCAATATCAAGAATTACAACTGCTGCATATCATGCAGACGTTTATAGTAACCGTTTAACTCAATGAGTTCTTCATGCTTACCACGTTCCACAATCTCACCCTCATACAGTACACAGATTTCATCTGCATTCTTAATCGTAGAAAGACGGTGGGCAATAGCAATCGTCGTACGTGTTTTCATCAAACGTTCCAACGCTTCCTGTACAAGACGTTCTGATTCGGTATCCAAAGCAGAAGTAGCCTCATCAAGAATCAGAATCGGAGGATTCTTCAAAATAGCACGCGCAATACTGATACGCTGACGCTGACCACCGGACAATTTTCCGCCACGGTCACCGATATTCATATTATATCCTTCCGGTTTCTCCATAATGAAATCATGCGCATTGGCAATCTTCGCCGCCTCTACTACTTGTTCCATTGTCGCATTCTCCACACCAAAAGCAATGTTATTGAAGAATGTATCATTAAACAGAATAGCCTCCTGGTTTACATTACCAATCAAACTGCGCAAATCTGCAATACGTACATCACGAATACTTGTTCCGTCAATGGTAATATCACCTTCCTGCACATCGTGGTAACGCGGCAACAAATCGACTAATGTAGATTTACCGGATCCCGATTGACCAACCAGTGCGATTGTTTTTCCTTTGGGAACTGTCAGGTTTACATGCTTCAACACCTCTCTTTTACCATCATAGCTGAAAGAGATATCTTTAAATTCGATTCTATCATTCAAACCTTTCAACGGTTTCGGATTCGGAATTTCCTTAATCTTATTCTCTGCCTTCAGGATTTTGTCCACACGTTCCATGGAAGCCAACCCTTTCGGAATGTTGTATCCCGCTTTAGCAAAGTCTTTCAATGGATTGATTACACTATATAAGATAACCATATAAAAGATGAATGTAGGAGCATCGATGGTTGCATTCTTTCCCAAAATCAATGTACCTCCAAACCACAATACAGCTACAATCAGAATCGTTCCTAAAAACTCACTCATTGGATGCGCTAATGCCTGACGAATAGCAACTTTATTGGTAGCGTCACGCAATTCATTGCTACATTTGGTAAAGCGGCTAATCATTTTATCTTCCGCAATAAAGGCTTTGATAATACGCAAACCTCCTAATGTTTCTTCCAATTGCGACATCGTATCACTCCATTTTGACTGTGCCTCCAATGACTGACGCTTCAGTTTTCTACCGACCACTCCCATCAACCAGCCCATTCCCGGCAATACAACGATAGTAAAGAGTGTCAACTGCCAACTGGTTATAATCAAAGTGATGAAATAAAGAAGAATCAGAATCGGGCTCTTCATCAACATGTCCAATGAACTGGTAATGGAATTTTCGACTTCTCCCACGTCACCACTCATACGGGCTATGATATCTCCTTTTCTTTCTTCAGAGAAAAAAGACATTGGCAAACGCATTACTTTTGCATATACCATGATACGAATATCACGTACTACTCCTGTTCGCAACGGAATCATGACAGCCGAAGAAGCAAAGTAACAACCGGTTTTAAACAACGTCATTATCATCAGGAACAACCCTAAAAAGATAAGGGCCATAGTAGGGCCATTATCCATAATCATCTGATTGACATAATAATAAAAGTTATTCTTAGCAACATCTGTCAAATCGCCACTACCCCATTCCATAAAATGGTATACCTTATTCGCTCCTTCTGTTTTAAAGAGAATGCTCAAAATAGGAATCAAGAAAGTAAAAGAAAAGACATTGAATACTGCAGACAAAATATTCAGCACAATAGCCCAGCCGATATACTTCTTATAAGGCGACACAAAGCGTCGCATTAGTTGTAGAAATTCCTTCATTATTTACCATTAAAAAAGTTAAGACCGCAAAGATACAATAAAACTGATTAACAGACAGCAGTTTCAGCTAATTATTAACGCGATTTATCGAAAAGCGCTCTTCAATAAATGAAATATGAATCAATAATTCTCTTTCAGCCAAATTCCCAAGAAACGATCATATATTTGACAAATTCCCATTTCCTGGGTCACAAAATCCTTTTCCAGCAGTCCTTTCAGCGCTGCCTGGACTGAACTAGCAGAAGCCAGTCTGTATTTTCTAATGAAAGCACCGGAAGTGACAGCTTTAGCCTTTCCCTCTTTAGTGATAGCAATCAGTAACTCCTTTTGTTTTTCCGGCAAACGAAAAAGAATTTCCGAATAAGTATATCTGAATGAATCAATGATCTGCCGAATAGCGCCTGGCACCATTTCAACTCTACAGACTCCCTGTTCCGAAGTCATGTCATAAAGCGTATTCAACACTTTTTGTATATACCATGTGATTCCCTCAAACTGTTGATAAATCACAATAATAGCATTTTCTTCTATTTCTTTGCCCGCACGCTTGAAATGAGTACCTGCAAAACGAATATATTCTTCTAAAGGAATACTCTCCAAATGCATCATTGACACACTTTGATAAAAAGGTCTGGAAGGCGTCAAAAACATATTTCCCATCACATGTCGCTGACTCCCGGCAAAAATGAAACGCGCATTATTACAATGCTGCACATAAGTCCGGAGAGTAGCCTCTACATTTTTCTCTGCATATCCGGTAACCTGCTGAAATTCATCAATGGCAATCAAACAAGGCTTATCCGCTTGCTCTAAATACCGGAAGATTTCATCGAGCGTAGTAGCCGGAGCTTGTATATCTCCTAATCCCAAATTCAAAGAAGGCATACCATTCACATCAAAAGAGATACTGGCCTGCAAAGATTTCACACATTCCCAAAAACCATGCAAAGCTTTCTTCCCTATAGGTTTCAGTACTTCCAAAATCTCTTTACTAAGCGCAAATACCAAATCGCGCAATGACCGGCTGTCATATATATCAATAAAAAAGGTGTAATAGCCCTGCTTAATTTCAGGAAACTGAAAGCAATGACGGATCAGGCCCGTCTTTCCCATTCGTCGGGTAGAGACAAGAGCCAGATTATTCCCATTCATCACTTCGCGTACCAACTGTTCGCTTTCCTGCTGACGGTCACAAAAATAATCAGCAGACACATATCCACTTGTTATAAAAGGATTTCTTATCATAGTCTTCGTATATCTCACGTTATTACGCAAAGATAATTATTATAAAATAATAAAATGCACATCTCGTGCATTATTTCATCATCACCCTTGCCCAACAGCCACCACATGATAATAAACTCCGCGTGTTTTCCTGAATGACTTTACTCCCAGCTTCTGCAAAATACGCCCGAAATAATTAACCTGTCCGGAAGAAATCTTCATTTTACTTGCCTTTTGTATCCGTTGAAGTATATCTGCAGCAAGTAACCATTCTCCCTCTTCTTCCTCTTCCGCTACCCGGTAATACACCTGGAACAACTGTTCGATTGCCGGCGACTGCTCAAACTCCCGGTTCGCCTCCGTCATAATAGCCTCTTCCTTCTCATCAAACCAGTAGCGTTCATTACTGCGCAGCAGTGCCATTGCCTGTGCATACAATTGCTCATAGTCAATAGGACGGACCACATCAATCACTCCAGTCACCTCAACACCGATAAAACGGCGACTACCGGAAGTATCCGTCAGCAAATCTTTATGATTACTCGTTCCTATAAAAGAGGCATACCGACGAAGTTCCTCCACAGCCGAAGCATTCGGACGTCGTGTGTTGACAACGGGCTTTTGCAGAATATGCTTGAGGAAAGACTGCTGATTGATGCCAATCTGATCGAACTCATCCATATTAATCAATAAAAAACGATTCAAGTATAGCTCGGCATCCCGCTTCCGGCTGAAATCAATACTATCCGTATAATAAGCCTGCAAGCATGGAGGCAAAATCAACCGGCAAAATGTAGACTTACGATAAGCCTGTGGACCTATCAATATAGGAGAAGTGCTATTTGCATGATTCTTTCCCATTCCACGCCAATGCGCTATCATACTAAGAAACCAACGACGAAACAATTGCGCCCAATGAGGATGATCACAAGGAACTCGTTTGGCAAGATCGCCAATATGATCCTTACCATCCCAATGAGGAAGGTCATAAAGGAATTCCTCGATAGGCTGATAAACCGGCACATGATCCGAATTCAGGTAACGTACCACGTCTTTATCCCACAGCTTAAGCCCTTCATAATGTGCATTCATTGCAATACTTGCCATCAACCGTTTATCCACCGGATGAAAATAAAAATTAAAGCTGTTCCGTTCGCGACATTCCACTTGTGATGTCAAGTGGTTGAAACGAAAATCATAACGCCGTTTCATAAACTCATCCATCTGCATGACAAATAATTGTTCCGGCAACAGACTACTTTTACTCGCAAATCCCTCACAAGTGCGGTATACATTCCGCACGGTTCCCCGAACCAATGTATCGTCCTTCGGCAAGCGATAATGAGCGCGAGACCATCGCACTGTATCTTCCTCCGGAATACCGGCACGGAAACAATGTCCTGCTAGGTTAATCAACAGCGATTGTTTGTCTCCTTCCGGTTGATAATCAGTCTCTTCATCCAACGCACGTGCAAAAGCAGCTTCGAAAAGAACAGAAAGTGCATTACACTTTTCATATCCCGGCGCAAGCCGTTGCAACGGCGAAGTTTCCGTTTGTACCCGTTCGCGATAAGTCACCTCACCCGGCATAGCGGCAGGCTGCTTCATATAAATAGGCATTGCTTCGGGATTAAAATACAAGTGCGGGTCAAAAGTTAAACGACAATATTGCTCCAACGAAGGTACTTTCAGCTCGATATCATAAGGAAGTTGTGGCTGATAAAATTTCACTGCCAACCGATAGGCATGCGCATGAAAAAGCTCCGCTTCTTCACTAGTTGTCGGCAAACGATCATTGGGATAAGTAAAGCGCACCCATACTTTCACAGACTTTCCGGAAGAACCGGTGAAAGCTAAGTAAGTCTGCGGAAGCTCCTTTACCCGTTCTTTCACCTCATCCGCTTCCATACGTCCGGACAAGTTGTTGACCTGAATCATCACAATTCCGTTGTATTCACTCATCGTCGTTATGCCGCCTTTGCGAAAAAAGGCGGCTGCAGGTATCAGCTTCGGCACTTTCTGTACATAGTCATTTTTATCACCCGGAAGCATAAAAGGCAGGACTTCTCTCATTTTTGAGACAGGCTGTGTTTTGGTTTCCACTTTCATTTGCTCCACGAGCTGTTCAATTCTTAACGTACGCATAGTGTTCACCTTGCCATCGTCTCTTACCAGTGTTATTCTCATTACTCTATTTATTTGTCCTGCATGTGTTTTGTAGGGCGATTATTACGATACAAATATACTGTAAATATTCCACACAAACAACTTTTCAGAGAATACTTATTTCATCTTTCTACTAGAAAAGATTTTTCATTTCTATTTCTCATATTCTCATAGATTTCAGATAAAGCACATATAATCAAAGAAGTACATTATGAGAAACGTTTTTAAAACAGGTGTTTCTCATACTATCCTCATCGATTTTCTTCAAAAAACCGCTATTTCTCATACTCTTTCAGGGTATTTCTCATAGTCAGACACAACTATTCTCCTGTTTATCCGCCAAGCTTATCTTAGAAAACAGCTAGCTATTTCTTTCATGCAAACAACTAGTTAATTACTTGTTTTTCACCTAATAATGTCGTATCTTTGAAAGAGCATCCCAACCGTTCCACTAGAGTGCACAGGCCTGTTCACTACAGTAAAAAGTTCTGTCTACTAGAGTGAAAAGAACCGTTCACTGTAGTGGAACAATCAGGATGGCGGTTGAATAATAAAAGAATAAAAGCGAGATACACTAAGAGCATCAGTACATAACATATAAACAACCATTAAATTAAAACAAAGATGGCAATACAATTCGAGTTTTATAAGAATCCCCAACCGGAAAAAGAAGGGGAAGAACCTAGTTATCACCCACGGGTGGTTAATTTTCAACATGTGACCACTCAAAAGCTGGCAAGAGAAATCCAACATGGCAACTACTTTCGGGAAAGCAGAAGTAGAAGCCATGTTAATGGAATTGAGCAGATGCATGGGCAACCATCTGTGCGAGGGAGAACGAGTACATCTGGACGGAATCGGCTATTTCCAGATTACATTGCAAGCTACCGAACCCGTGCACTCGCTTACCACTCGTGCTGACAAAGTGAAACTTAAGTCCATTAATTTCCAAGCTGACAGAGATTTAAAGAGTTTGTGCATGACTAGTCACTTACGACGTTCAAAATACAAGCCACATTCGGCTTCTCTTTCAGAAGAAGAAATCGACAAGAAACTTACTGCCTATTTTGCAACTCATCCTGTATTAACCCGTAGTAATATGCAGTCGCTCTGCAGTTTCACTCAAAGTATGGCCAGTAGGCAAATCCGTCGCCTAAAAGCAAAAGGCAACTTACAGAATATAGGTAAGCCCACACAGCCTATTTATATACCAACACCGGGCCATTATGAGAAATGAGTTCAACAGGTATGAGAAATAAGCCAAATCAAGGTCTATTTGCGAATAAAACTATGAGAAATACCAATTTTAAAAGTATTTCTCATAGCTTACTTTATTAATTATCTGCCATTTAAATCAAATCTATGAGAATATGAGAAATGAATATCTTATTTCCGCGCAGGCAGTTCAATTTTCGACCAACCACTTTTCTATATTTCTCGTTTCAGCACTGAAATTCACACCAATCTTAAAAAGCTTTCGTGAATCCGTTTCAAATGGTCGGGAATAGTGCTTGTCATTTATCTGTTGCAGAGCTTCTTCCGCTGTACCATTCAATTTAAATTCCATGATGTAGATGAATTTGTCGGTCTGTAATATCATATCCACACGCCCCTCACTCGTATGATATTCCGCTTTTACATAAAAACCGACCAGTTTACATACAATATAAAGTACATTCTGATAATGTAACTCCAATTCGCGTGCAAGTTCGTATGGAATATCAGAAAAGAAACTTTGCAGACGACGGAAAAAAGATTCGTAATCACCGGCACGCACCTCACGAACGAATTTCTGAATTTCAAAGGGAGATTCCACTTTATCCACGTTCGCATAATAAGGAAGCAGAAAACGGATAAATCCTTCTTCCACTTCGCGATTAGGAAAACCTAAACGGTAAATTCCAAATTCTTCATCATACCCTTTAATGGTAAGGTACCCGCTCTGATAGATTACCGGAATAGGATTGGTAGATTCAGAATCTATACTGTTCAGTACCTGTTCATCGGTTTCTTCATGAGCCATCCGATGAAGGTCGTAATGGTGTTTCTTCAGCAATTCCACCAAATAAGTGGGGGTACCTGTTTCAAACCAGTAGCTTTTAAACTCATTCCTATCAAAAGCCAAAAGCAGACTGAAGGGGTTGTACATTCCTTTGGAATTGTGCGTGAAATGATAACCATCATACATTTCTTTCAACCGGACACATATCTCTTCATACGTCACTCCCTGCACATTGGCAAACTCATAAAGCTCGGCATCCAGATTATCGTATAGTTCCTGTTCGCTCACACCACAAATATCTATATACTTATTCCACATTGAAATGTCATTCAGATTATTCAAATCACTGAACACACTCACTTTACCGAACTTGGTAACTCCCGTCAACAAAGCAAATTTGATACAGCCGTCCTGACTTTTCAATGCGCCGTAGAAGGCTTTCAATGTATTGCGGAAACTCTTTTGCAAAACATCATCACCAATAGCCTGTAGCATTGGCTTATCATACTCATCCACCAGGATCACCACACTTTGCCCCTCTTGCTGACAGGCACGCTTAATAATCCCCTCAAAACGCATCGCCAAGGATTTCTCCGAGAGCTCTGCACCATATATCTTCTCCCATTCCACCAACGCCCCATTCAGTTTATTCTCCAAACTTTCCGGAGTATCGTATTTTTCCGTATTAAGATCAAGATGTAATACAGGATATTTTACCCAATCTTTTTCCAGCTTCTCCATAGCCAGTCCTTTAAAGAGTTCCAGCTTTCCTTGAAAGTAAGCTTCAAGCGTAGAAATAAGCAGACTTTTGCCAAAACGGCGCGGACGACTCAAAAAATAGTAGCTTCCGGTTTTCACCAGTTGATAAACCAATGCTGTTTTATCTATATAAAAATAGCCACCTTTACGAATTTTTTCAAAATTCTGTATACCGATAGGGTAAATCTTGCCACTCATATTTCAATCTGTTTAAGTTCACATCATACAAATATACATATTATCTCAATATAAAGAAACAAATACCCAAAGAGGAATCACATTTCGCATCCCGTACTCAATATCATCTTTCACAACATACACATTCTCCACATCATGCGCCTGCTTCTGCGGTTTATTTTTTCCACCTACTCCAAAGGTATAACCACCTACCGTAATATGATTTATAAAGCGTATCCATCATTTCTTGTTTTAGGGTTATACAGACAAATATAGGGTAAATTGCCGAATAAAACTAGCACTTTTTATAAAAACTGCAGGTTTTATTCGGCAATTTACCCTATGCCCAATGTTATTAAGTTACATATGGAGCTAATTCATAAACATATCCATATGGTTTTCCAAAACTATAGCATTTACCAGATACGACAAATCCCCAACCAAGAATTCCATCCCACAAATAGGGCAAACATATCTTCCCCATTACAAAACAGCTTCATCGTATTGCAACAATTTATATAAATCCAAGGCTGCCTCAATTGCAACATCCATATTATAATATTCTCATTCAGCAAAACGACCTAATAAATACCGTCGCTTTCGAAATACGAAGTGAATATTTCGAAGAGCAAATAAGGTCGCACCTAGACGTACCGATTATAACCTTGATCATACCATTATTACGTAAAGAAACGAGTTCGTCCAGATATTTTTTCGTTCTATATTCTTCATTACTAATCAAAAAATACATCATTTAATGACAGAGTTTTTGATTAGAGCATTTTCAAAAAGGTTATTTCTCACGGACACCCGTTTTATTACCAACTACAAGGGGCTCTTGTTGAGTCCTTTGTTTTTTATCTATACAGGATATGCATAAAATAAAATACCATTATATATGCACCATTCGGAATAGCTAGGAATCTCCTTTTCATCTGTTATAAGTATACAATTTAAGCTTTCTTCAGCAAAAAAAGCATAGACAGGGATTGTACCCGCTGGTGGGGTTTGATATGGACTATATACATACCCTTCAATTCCTTCATATTGAGTCCATGGTAAATATTGATTAAGCTCCGCTTCTCCTCCTCTAACTATATATATATGGTCGTGTCCACTTGCATCATAAACTCTATAAATTGGAATCGTGTTAGGTTCTTGAGTTTTATGTACATAGAAACAAGCACCATGCTTTGTTACATTATTTATGGGGTAGCTTAAATATTCTTTCAAATTTGTTGTATAAAAACAGTCATACACATTCAAGTCAAATAGCGCATACATGGGAATAAGGTTCATTGTCTGAAGTTTCTTGCCTTCCAAATAATTCTCAACCGCCTTTTTTATTTGCTGCTTCTTCGTGGCATCTGCTATAAATTCATATATAGGAAATGTTTTACTCCAATTAATATCCACTAATGCCGCATTTCTATCATTTACAGATTCCTCCCATTGAGTCTTATTAAATTGTATATTCGTTAGACCTTCAGTTGAAGTTAACGAATAATTAAGCCCACTATTGGTACCACCGTGATAACTGATTTGAACATCCCAATTTGAATTTTTCTTATTAAGATTTTTAATTTCTGTTGTTTCATGAGAACCACTTCCACTGGCACCAAAAATTCCTATACTAGTTTTTGCACCTGCTTCTACTATTTTTTTCTTTTCAGTATTGCTGTCTGTTTCAGTTATTACGGACCTATAATTAAACTGCAAACGTCCACCAATAGATATATCAAGTAACACGTGAGTACCATATTCTTCAACGAATTGTTGTGGTGTCATTTTATTTAGATTTTCGATGAATGCAACAGACAAATAAGGAATTAGATCATTAGCATCCACAACATCCAGATAAAGCCTTTTTATCCTTTTTATTATATCTACGCGGGCGAATGAATATTTATTTGAGTATGAATATCGCTCATTTTTTTCTTTTGTTACTTTAGCACTACCAGATAATGACAAGGGCCCTATTTTTAACCCACTTGAACCTTCTGTTATTCTTTTATCTTTTATTTCTTGTAAAAACTCCTCCACATTTGCACCTGCATAGAAATCCTCATTCGCAATTATTGTTGCTGGGTTGTAAAATCGATCTTTATTCTTAGGATCTTCGATAAAAGATTTGATGTCTACGACCATTTTTTTCGCATTATCTACATGTAAATAATCACCGGTAATATCGTAACTAAATCCCAGCAAGTCATATTCCCCATCTGAGGCCTGTCTAGTCATGACTTTATTCATCCTTATTTCATCTGGCAGTAAAACTTCATCCATATCTGAAGTACATGCCTGGAAAAGAGAAACAATGAACAATGATAGATAAATTTTCTTCATAATAATAGTCTTTAAAGTTTAACAATATAACAAATATAAACATTTGTTTCTCAAATACAACAAATAAGAGTAATAAATTTAGAAAATCCACGATTTTAGGGTATGTTTATGAAGAAATGACCGAGTTTACAGTTCCACTTTATGAATATTATCATACCGTACACGATGAGCACTTAACAACTTTAGCCCCCAATATTAATTTATAATCATGGAGGATGGATTCGAATAGAACCTCCTATAGTTGGATATGTTTATCCTAATAATTAAATATCAAGAGGACACGCACCAGAATTATGCATTCAAAATCTTAGTCCACAAGAACATATCATAAATAAGATATACTTAAAGCAAGTGTAATTGTGAAATTATCAAGCAGCTACCTAAGTTGTAAGCTTCTTTTAGTTTTACGCTCAAAAAAGAACTGTCAACGGAGAACTAATAAGCCCCAAGCTTGAATAACTTTTTATCGATATAGTTCTTTAACAGATATAAACAAGACCGTTGCTCTTTTTTTTCAAATAACCAGACAAAAAGACGCTTACCTAAAATTCATCCCAACTATAAGTTGCTATAATTTACCCCTCAACTCAAAGCACCATCTACCTTTCACATAAAAATATATCTTACTAATTAGCAATAAAGAAAAAGGAATCCAGATAGAATAAAACACCAGCAATCTTCTACCTTCATCTCCAAATGATGGCAAAAAAAGCATTGTGACTATTAAAGAAGAGTAAACCATCAGCCCTTTCCAATATTTCCTGAAGAATAAGATAAAGCCTAAGAAACCCAATGCACCCATTAAAAGAAATATTGATATCACAGATTCATTTAACTTAAACATAAAATTATACAGCAATCCCCAACCAGTTGGATAAAAAGAATTTTCTACAGCTCTACGATAAGAATATAAATGAAACTTCTGCTTATAGTACTCCTGTTTATCACCCATAAGTGCATAAACCGAATCCGCTTGATGCTTAAATGTCCCATCAAATGAGAGTGCAAATTGCTTTTTGCTATCCATTGCCCAAGTATTCACCAATATTTGCTCAGCATCATTAACCGGTATTTGGCCAGAAAAACGATACACTCTCATTGCCGTACAAAACTCACCCATATCAAATGTAAAAGAAGTGCCAAGTGCCTTAACAATCCTAACATCAGGATATGACCTATAAACTTTCATCATCCAAGGAGTTATCGTTAAACAAGAAACAATAGTTACTAAAGCAGCATCTACAAAGAACCTTTTTAAAGATCGTCTATGAATAATAAATATATATATAACAATCCCCAATCCAATAACTGCCAATGCTTTCAACGTCAGAATTGCGATCCCAAGTAATAATCCGACTAAAAACAAAGATATTCGGCTCCCCTTAAACAAATATCGAACAAAAAAGTAATTAAGGATTAACAGTAAACTTACTTGAAAAGAATCCCTTAACAAGGTTTGTAAATAGAAAAAACATGGAAAAAATAGTAAATATATGACCGTAACAATTGTCGCCTTTTTCTCCGTAGTAAAATATAGTAAAGTCAAGAAGAAGAAACAAATAGAAATAGAGTCTATAAAAGCAAAAGCCAACCTTCCCCAATAAAATTCTGGATGATATTCCAATACTGCATATTTTTCAATAGAATAATCAGAAATTGGGAGTACATCCACACCAAAAAAAGAAGCAACTTGATACGCAGCTTTCAAGATATAAACAGTTGCTGGTTCCCTAAAAAACACATCCTCCGTAGGGGATTCCAAAGGCGAAAAATAACCATTATTGATTAGGTTCACTGCATACATATGATACCCTGCAGCATCTGGATATAATTCATTAATGTTATAAGATAAACAAAAGATGGCTCTAACAACAAATGCTGTCAAGAATAATAAACCTAGTTTCTTCTTCATTATTTTAAGGTTTTTACATTAGCTACCAATAATACGAACTATTTCATCGACCTGCGCATCTGTCAACTCATAGAACATAGGCAAGCGTAGCAAACAGTCTGCAAAATGATCTGTATTAGCCAATACTCTTCCATCATGTTTATTATGATAATATTCACTACTGTGCAATGACAAATAGTGAAATACAGCCAACACTCCATTCTCTTTCAGCTTTTTGATTAATTCAGTACGCTGTTCCAACGATTGACAAACCAAATAATACATATGGGCATTATTGGTTGCATAATCAGGAATATTAGGCAAAGTAATATTTGGCAAAGCTGCTGCTGATAATGCATCATTATACCGGTTCCATAGTTCTTTCCTACGCAATTGGATATTCTCCAAATTTTCTAACTGTGCCCACAGAAACGCAGCAATTACTTCCGAAGGCAAGAAAGAACTCCCTGTATCAACCCAACCGTATTTGTTTACCTCCCCACGGAAGAATTCGGCACGGTTAGTACCTTTCTCCCAAATAATTTCCGCACGACGGATAAAACTTTCGTCATTAATAGCCAACATACCCCCTTCTCCTGAAATAATATTTTTGGTTTCGTGAAATGAGAAAGCTGCCAAATGTCCGATACTCCCTAAAGGCTTTCCTTTATAATAAGAATCAATCGCCTGAGCAGCGTCCTCAATCACTAAAAGATTGTATTTTCGTGCTAAGTCCATTATAGGATCCATATCACAAGACACCCCTGCATAATGAACAGGAACAATTGCCTTTGTTTTAGGAGTAATCAGTTCCTCAATACGTGTAGTGTCAATATTTGGATTATCAGGACAACTGTCGGCAAATACAATCTTTGCTCCTTGACGAACAAAAGCCAATGCTGTTGAAACAAAGGTATATGAAGGAACAATTACCTCATCACCCGGCTGGATACCAGCCAGTATAGCACACATTTCCAGAGCATCAGTACAAGAAGTCGTCAATAGAGACTTCTTAAAACCATACTGTTTCTCAAAATACTCCTGGCATTTCTTGGTAAATATCCCATTACCCGAAAGTTTGCCACCATACACTGCCTGGTACATATAATGTGCCTCTTTTCCTGTTAAATAAGGTTTATTAAAAGGTATCATAAGATTGAAATTTCACGTGATAACATTGTTATTAAATCATAGCCATCCCAAATCAAAGAGAAATCTGTCGTTTTGCCAATTGGCACTATACGATCTATTCCTTTGATATGATTATTTAAAACAAACCGTTGCAACTCATCTTTCGAGAATCCGAAATAAGCCAACGTTTGATATTTAGTAGTAACAATAGATGCCAGACCGTTAAAATCGTTGGTTGAATATTCAGAAAAATATCCACCAGCACACCTATATTGAGGAATATCAGAGGATAATTCCCTCAACCTGACACGCCATAAGTTATTGTTCTTATTTTCCTCCTTTATCACATCCGACAAAATAGCCTGTCTATAAAATGCAGACAATTTATCAACAGCTAAAATAGGTTCTAACTTATATTTCCGGTCAACATGCTGCTGCAAAGCAGTCCAAAAGTATTCCTTTGCTTTTTCTATCTTGTCCGCCGTACCTATCCATACCATTAGTTGCGGTGCTGAACAAGCATTTTGATCAAACAGATAAGTATCATTATAAAAGCCCTCGACAATCTTATCTAAAGAAGGCTTTTCAAGTATAGATATTGCGTTGAGCACACAAACAGAATAACGGTCAGCAAATGCGATATCATAACTTCGCGGAGGAAGTGGTGATTGACGGATGGTACGAATAGTTTCATCACCTCCCCAAATAACCCTAACATCAGCTAAAGCCGAATAGGTCGTAGTTTCTATTCCACCACGCTCATACTTAATCAAATGAACCATCCGGGAAACCGTATCAAACCGTTCATCGTCTGAAAGTGTTCGAATCGCTTCAACAATTAAATCTACTTGACGAAACTGTTTTCCCGGAAGTCGCACTATATTATTATTCCCTGACAATAATCCACAAATCAGAGAATAGGCAAAATTGACCGGAACATTAGAGGGAGCAATATGAAAAACAAGCCCCCGCCCCAAACGCAAAGAATTAGTTGCATGCTCTTTCTGAAGATGTAACAGATTTGCCTTTCTACAGAAAAAGGCAAATGTCACTACATCCGGATAATGCCTTACTTCAGGCATCCCGAGTAATATCGACGAAAGTTCATTCAAATAAAGAATTACCTCATCAGAGAAAGGTGACAAGGGATAGGATTGTTGAAATTCCTCATCTGATTTATATTGATTAAACAGCCATTCCATAATTATCGTTTTAATTGATATGTATCACTGCATCCTCGGATTTCCGCATTCTGAATCCGTCCTAATATCTTAAAGTATTTTCCTTTGCGACCACATGGACAATCATCTTCGCCCAACAATACACCTTCATCTTCAGTCAGCAAAGAGTGCCCGGGATAGCTTCTCGGCAACATAGAAACAACCTGTATCAGTCCTTTCTCATTTTTTTCAGCAAGACTAAAGTCATCCGTTCTACGAATCAATACATCAGAGAAAAGAGGAGCATGCAGATGCCCGCACTCACATTCCATATAAATCGTTCCTGTCTGTTCGACCATTCCATAGTAGTCGTACACTTTTGACAGTCCACAAACTTCAGATAATCGCTGTTTAAACTCTTCCGGACTTACTTTCTCCGAAATCAATTTCTTCCAGCCTCCTCCATGTATCAGCAATCCGTTGCTTAGATCCAGATGAACATCCAGTTCCTTCAACTGCTTGTAGAAATGCTGCCAAATCATAAAAGTGAAACCAAACAAAAATATCGGCTGACCTTGATGCTGCTCCAGAAAAGAACGTACTCCTTCGACATCAAGTTTCATTTCAGCATCAAGAGCATAATAGCGCTTGGATCCAAACATTGAAAACCCCAATATACCCGCTCCCCGTGCTGAAAACATAGCCCGGTTCTTGATTACTTCCGAACTATCCAGAATTAACATCGGAACCCGTTGATTACCAATAAATGAAGAAACTATTTTAGCCAAGACTTTTGTTTGCAGACTAGACGTTTCGCGATCTAAATAGATCTTAGAAACAGCTTGTCCCGTCGTCCCGGAAGAGGTCATTGTTTTAACAACCTCATTTCGAGGAACACTCACTAAGTCGAACTCCTTAAATAAACGAACAGGTAAAAAAGGTAAGTCCGTATAGTAAGGTAGATTATTTAAGTCCAAATTCAAAGCCTGAAGAATCTTACGATATGGTTCGCAATGTTCCGCATGATACTTCGTTAATTCCCGAATGACCTGATTCATCAATACACCCTTTTCTTCTCTGCTCAAAGAATAAGGGCTTTGTTCTAATATTGCGTTAATATCAATCATTTATTCTATACTTAGATGAGCGTATAATACTTTTCCTGAATTATTCTTAGGTATTTCATCTATCTGCCTTACCACGAAAGCCGAAATATGAATACCTAACTTATGAGCTATAAACGACCGAATTTCATCTTCCTTTCCGGATTGGAGAGTATAAATATACATCTTATCATCCCTACCAGTACATACAATATCCGGATAAAGTGCTTTCAGAAGCTGTTCAGAGGCGTCTAAATTAACCCGGTTCCCGAATATCTTAATAAACCTCTTTTTACGCCCCACAATATAATAATAGCCATCACTATCCACTTGAGCAATATCCCCCGTTGCTAAACATCCTTGATTTTCATCCTCCAGCGACAGATCGTCCTGTGACTCAGCATATCCTAAAGATACATTTTCTCCCCAATAGACCAATTCGCCACTTTTTCCAGTTTCAGTGATTTCATTTCCCAAATCATCCATCAACATAAAACGTCCTCCTGGAATGGGTATTCCAATGCTCCCAATTTTATCCAATGTCTGTTGATATGGCAAATAGCTCATCCGCGCCGTAGCTTCTGTTTGTCCATACATTACAAAGAAGCGCTGCCCCGTCTTTTGTGCATGTAATGCAAAAAATTCAATCAAATTATCATTCAATTTGCCTCCAGCCTGTGTTATCGTCCTCAAGTCCGGAAGATTCATCCGCTGAAATCTCAAACGGTGAAGCATTTCGAAAGTATAAGGAACACCTGACATAGAAGTGACCTTCTGCTCTTTAAGCATATTCCAAAACTCCTTCTCCATCAATCCACGTTTAGATAAAAGCAAAGTTGCTCCTTTTATTATATGGCTATTGATAACAGATAACCCAAAAGAATAATACATAGGTAACGACGTTATCGGTCGTTCTTCTGCTGTAATATCTAAATATTCGGCTATGGAAGAAGCGTTTGCTAAAAGATTCTGATAGGATAGACGTACTAATTTAGGGCTCCCGGTACTTCCTGATGTGGTCAGAAGCAGTCCTAAATCTGTATGTAAATGGATTTGATCGGAATTCAATTCTATTAATGAGTATCCATAATCCTGATATATCAGCTTGGCATTTGTAAACTCCTGCACTCTGGAATCAGGCATCCAGATAAGATTCGGCTGGTACTTTCCGACCAGTCCCTGTAATAATTCAGAATCCAATTTAGCATCCAACATCAAAGCTACCCATCGGTTCTGCATAAAAGAAAGATATCCCATCAACGAACCTATACTATTTTCCGCTAAACAAAAGACTAAAGGTCGCTCACGATACACCTGTCCGATATTTCTTGCAAAAGACAAAGCTTGAGAATAGCTATAGGAGTTTCCATCCTCATCAATAGCAAGAACTGACAACATATATTTTTGGAGTATATCTTTTATTGAATTCATTAGATCAAAGATATTATTTTATTTCCCACTCACATTCCTCCATCTATCCGGATTATTTGACCGTCAATAAAGCGAGATGAATCAGACGATAAAAAAACAACCAATTCTGCTATTTCATCTGGTGTTCCTAAACGCCCCAAGCTACTCTGTCCAACCATCTTATTTACAACTTTATTGTCTAGCTGTTTAACGAGTTCCGTATTAATCAACCCAGGTGCCACAGCATTAACTCGAATTCCGCTCATTGCTAATTCTTTAGATAACATCTTAGTCAAATAAACCATGGCTGCTTTACTTGATCCATATGCTGTAAATCCTTCCATTCCATCAATACCTGCAATTGACGCCATATTAATAATTACTCCACAGCCTCTTTTCCTCATCCACTTCACCACATACTGTGTTATTTGAACTTGGGAGAAGAAATTTATTTCAAAAACTTCCCGGAGTTTTGCCATTGAAGTCATCGAAAATAGACCGCCAAAAGCCACTCCTGCATTATTTATCAGAATATCTATCTGTATTTTCTTCTGAAAAATCTCCCGCATAGCAGAAGTAATACTCTCCGGATTAGCTAAATCAACAAATACAATTTCTATGTTAACATCATAGTTCTCACAAAGAGTATTCAAATATGCTGAAAACTCATTGGAAGCAGTTCGAACACAAGCTACTATATTAACTCCTTGTGAAGCAAACTTAGTTAGAACATCTTTTCCAATACCACGATTACAACCAGTAATCAGAGCTGTTTTCCCACGTAAATCACTATAATTCGACGCCATACTTTCCTGTCAAAATCTCAATTCCCTTCTCATAAGACGATAAATCAATAATATCATCGGTCTCCATCATAATATCGAATGCGTCTTCTAAGTTAGCAACTAAAGTCATATGACCTACTGAATCCCACAACTCTACCGATTGATAGCTCAACCCGTGCAATTTGTCCTCTGTAATCTCCAAAGTTGAGATAAACACCTGATTATACTTCTCCAAATTTGTCATTTCCTATTATATAATTAGTTTCAATTTCCAGAATTATGCTTTATAAATACATTGTAGATCTTATTTGGTAAAAAGCCTAATTGCGTATGCAATTTAACGATCGGCAAATTGTTAGATGAAACATAAGTCGAAATATATCTTCCACCTCTTTTCATTACATCTTCTATAGGCTTAGCCAATACAGAAAAGCCCAATCCTACTTTCTCCTCATTACCAAGATACAATCCTGCAAGAAAAGGATAATAAGTCTTTTCATCTAATTGCTTTTGAGTGAAAAAGCCAATAGCATGTTCTTTATAAGCTATTTCAAATAATTCTGCTCCTCGCTCCATTTCATCCTTTATCCAACACTTATATCGATGAGCCGCTCTCGCTTTTGTAAAATTAGGATCAAGATAGATACGATCAGTATTAAAAAGACCTTTATCTAATTCAGCCTCAAATCTATCCAGCTCATCCTGTGCTGACAATTTGCGGTAATGAATCTGCGAATTAAACCGTTGTTCTAAAACAGAGAGTCGGTAATTGCGAACATCTAAAAACATGTTGATATTTGCTTCTATAAAAACATAACCTAGTTTCGCCAATAAAAAATGAGCTTCAACATTAGGAGTATCGACCTTTATAACCAAATATTGAACAGAAGACAAGCGAGACAACTCATCTTGTATATATAACAGAGAATCATCTTTCTCAATTGTCACTTCACAACAAGTAACTCCTAAATTTCGTTCTTCCCAAGAAGCATTTATTATTTTCATTTTTCAAGATTTATAGTTTCATCAATAATAAATAGTTGCCTATTCTTAACCTCATCAAATATTTTTCCAATATATAGTCCTACAATACCCAATACAAAAATAGTCATTCCGCCAACAAACCAAATCGAAAAGATCGTTGTGGTATAACCATGTACCAAATTTATACCTGTAAAATAAGCAATGACATTATATAAAGCTAAAAGTACAGAAATAAAGGAAATTATAAACCCAAACTGAACAGCTAGCAACAATGGCTTAGTACTATTGGAAACTAAAACATCCACCGTTAATTTTATTAATTTAGACAAAGTATAACTACTACTGCCTTCATACCGTTCTGAATGAGCGACATCAATAGTTGTAGCTTTAAACCCTAAATAAGCGATCAAAGAAGGAAAAGAACGAGCTTTTTCAGTCATCTTATTGTATTCTTGGATAACCCTCTTCTTATAAATCCCAAAATTCGCAATTGTTCGATCACTCTTACTACCACTCAAATATGAATAAGCTCGATGAAAAGCCCGAGAACTCATTTTCTTCCAGAAACCATCCTGTCGCTCCACCCTTCGGGCATAAACAATATCCCAACCTTCTAAAGCTTTCGCATATAAATTAGGGATCTCATCGGGACGATCCTGCAAATCACAGTCCATCACTACGATCCACTCACCTGATGCACAACTTAGCCCAGCTGTTATCGCATAATGTTGCCCAAAATTACGGCTCAGATTTATACCTTTTACTCGCGAATCTCTACTGCAAATCTCACGTATCTTCATCCACGAATGATCAGGCGAAGCATCATTCACCAATACAATTTCGAAATCGGATGTTAAAGGTTCTACATTCTTAATAATTTGTCGAACCAATTCATCTACGATATTCTCAGCCCTATAAATTGGAGATACTATGCTTATTTTCATATCGTTTTCTTTTTAATAACAATAATCTCAGATAATTCATCCTCAGCTACCACTTCCAGAACTGTATCTATCTGATAATTCTTCTTTATACAGTATTGTATATTATGTATCTGGGGCTCACTACCTTTATACATAAAGATCAAGATGGGCTTTTCCACAAAATCAAGATGCGAATCCATCCGCCTATGATTCAAAGGTATTTCCGTCATCCAACCATTGCCTATCATCTTAGCATTCAGCGATTTAAAATTCGATGTAATACTAAATGGGTTTAGTCCCTCCAAAGTAACACTATTACCGAAAGGAGTAAAATCACAATTAATAGAGCTTTTGATCAAATCCAACTGTTTAATAACTAATCGGCTTTGCTCTTTTTTAACAGCATACATATCAACTGTCTGTTTTACAATCGTGTGCAAAGTTAATAAATAAAGCACAGATAAAACTACAATCCTCCAACACTTCTTTTGATAATTGACAATCATCAGGATCATAATTAACATTAATGGAGTAATAGCAGAAAGAAAAACACGCTCTTTAACTGTTGCATTAAGAGATACCCATGAAAGTAACATAAAGAATGATAATCCTGAAAAAAGTAAGCCCCATCGATAGGTTACCTTCCGTTCAAATATCAATAATAATATTAATAACAAAATACAAATGATTGTATCCACATAAAAACAGATCCATGTTTTTACATTCTGAAGTTTATCAGAAAGAGGCTTAATATCCAATGACTCCTTTATTTGGGTAATCACATGCAAATCCAAAATTGCCGGATCTGCAATAAAATAAGCTAAATTCTGTAAATCATTAATATCCGCAATAGAATAAGTAGGATTATCAGTAAGCAATCTTGCAAAATTAGGGTTATCATTCAATGCTCCACGAATCCGATTGTAATCTACATAATACCGCCATTCGGAATTATGTTTATATACTTGAGTATCTATAACCCGTGCTAGTATAGGAAGAACAAGAATAACAGATAAAATTAGAACTGTATTCAAAAGTTGACGTTTACTTCGTATTCGTCCACTCAATGGGAACATCATTACTGGAGCATAAACTCCAAAACAAAGCATCGCAGCTTCAAAGCGAATCAAGCTACCAATAAAAAAAAGGAATAGTCCAAAAAATTTAACCTTCCTTCCTCGCTCAAAATACAAAGATAATCCAGCACAGACAACTATAGCAGCCGTAGTTGTAAATTGAAATCCTACAATAAACTGAGCTTGTAATACAAGTAATAGTAGCAACAACAATAACTGACCAAAAGCTGTAGTAATCCGCTTACTATATACCCATAATATTATAGAAAAACTTATAATATGAAGTAGACTAAACAAAATAGTATACCATTCCAAACCGGGCAAAATAAAATATAATCCTTTCAGCAAAAGACCATAAATTACATTAATAAAAACCAAATGATAATCTGGCGTACCAGAGTATGCCCCAGAAGAAATCATTAACATCACCACATCATCATTCGTCTCAAAGCGAATTGATAAAGCCCAAGACATAAACAGAAAAATAACCACCCACGCCCCCAACGCTAGAGGATATATAAACGTTACTCCTTTCTTCGACACAAAAAGAGTAACCAAACGAATAAGTCTATCCATTCTATAATTTCACAGTAACAATAATACCAAGCATAATTATAAGCAACCCCAGCAGCTTTCCGATTGTGAATGTTTCTCCAAGCACAAAAATCCCAACAATAAAAACCAGTGCAGGAGAAAGAGACATAAATGGATAAGCATAAGTTAGCTCAAACTTGGTCATCGCTAACATCCAAAAGACAGAAGCAACAAATGCACTCACAAATCCCGAGAATATCAATGGATCAAATAAAAATTTCATATAAGAAACAATCATCTGTCCTATTCCCCCAGTCGTGTTCAAAGACCAATTCAAATCTGAAATTCGCCATTTCAGAATAATCTGACCGTATACGGTAAATAGAATGGTTAAAAAAACATATAAATATCCCATAGTTAAGTTTTGATTAAGTACGCAAAGGTACGACTAAGCAGAGAAAAAGACAAATAAAATTGTTTTTTTTAAGAATACACAAGTTACTTATTTATAAGATACCACTAAGTAAAACTAAATAGAATCTGCAAAAAGAGTCCCGTTACCAATGATTCATAGAAAATAAAAACACTTCAAACAAATATTATAAAATAAATCTTTATATATTTGCCAATAATATAAATCAAAATAAGAAATAAAATGAGAATTGGTATATTATATATCTGTACGGGCAAATATGATATTTTTTGGAAAGATTTTTACCTAAGTGCAGAACGTTATTTTATGCAAGACCAATCCTTTATTATTGAGTATTATGTATTTACCGATACTCCTAAACTATACGACGAAGAAAACAACAAACATATTCACCGGATCAAACAAAAGAATTTAGGATGGCCTGACAACACATTAAAACGTTTCCATATATTCCTTCGTATCAAGGAACAGTTAGAGCGAGAAACCGACTATCTCTTTTTCTTCAATGCCAATCTCTTATTTACCAGCTCCATTGGCAAAGAAATTCTACCACCATCAGATAGTAACGGATTACTAGGAACTATACACCCCGGATTCTACAATAAACCGAACTCCGAATTTACATACGAGCGAAGAGATGCTTCTACTGCCTATATCCCAGAGGGAGAAGGTCGATATTATTACGCTGGAGGGCTTTCAGGTGGATGTACAAAGGCCTACTTGAAGCTCTGCACAACAATTTGCTCATGGGTTGACAGAGATGCCACAAACCATATAATACCAATTTGGCACGACGAATCTCTAATCAATAAATACTTTTTAGATAATCCACCAGCTATTACATTGTCCCCTGCATATCTATACCCAGAAGGTTGGCTCCTTCCTTTTGAACCAATAATCCTCATTCGAGACAAAAATAAACCCCAATATGGCGGGCATGAATTATTGCGAAGAAAAAACTCTTTATGGGAAAGGATTAAGCTAATCTGCCAAAAATTTAAATCGGCTGATTAGTTATCCAATTTTTCTCTATTATAAAAATACAGAATTATGGAAAACTCCTTTCCACTGATATTCAACTTTATCATCACAAAGAATCACTATTTTATCTGCACTATCTCTCAATAAAGCACCATACTTTCCCAAAGTACCTTTACTTGTTATCTGATGTTTGCAATAAGCTATCAAAAACAAATCCATATACCCCTTATCTGAACCATTTATATCCACCACCTTGTAATTCTCATTTGCAAATTCAAGATAGGGAATAAGTTCTGATGCCACCCATTCCGGCTCATCTGAGAAAAAGTAAAAAAAAGGCATAACAGTCTCTTTTTCCATATAATCAACAGCCCTTTTAAAATAGCTCAAAGAAGCAGGCTTCCCATACGCTCGAACTTCAACACTTAAATCACCCCGTCGAACATGCACTGCTACAGGATTGATATTCTGTTTTATTTCTGACATTAACATTTTGCTACCCTCATCAAATATTTCAGATGAGATTCTATAAGTAGACATAAATGCGGGTACCCAAATATTTATCGGCAAATGATAATATCCACCTAAATAAATAGGGGGATTTTTTTCCAAAAATGAAAAATCATCTATCCATTCCGATGTATTATTCCCAACATAATAAAAATGTCTCTTATAATAGGAGATTTCGAACTCTGTTGCAATTGTCAGCCCCAAATAAGGAAACACTTTCAACAAATCAAAATTGCGGGCAAATTTATAATCCATGTCACTTCCCCATTCCTTATAAAAGGATAGATCATACACAACCTTACATCCACGCTTTCTAAAAAATTCTCCCAACAAATATTGGAGCATTTGAGAACAAATACCACCATCCATCAACACTACAACCTTAGGAGTAACTAAGCGAGCCTTCAACATTCTTTTATAACAACTTCTTTGCCACCTTCTAATAATACTCATTTCTTTATATCTTATTTTACCAACTATACTGCAACAGATTCAAATCCTCCAACCAGCTAGATTATAAGCGATAAACAATATATGCTTCATTTCTCAACGCCTTAATTTATCTGAGCACATTACAGTTTATGGCGCATATTATAATATCTAAGTTTCAAATCTCCCCAGAAACCTGATACTCTATAAGCATTCACAATCTTACGTTCTCTTTTTGACAAGTTGTTTATTAAACAAGGATAGGATTCCATTTCATTAACAAGCCGTTTCATTTCCTTCCTAATATCAGCAAAACGTTTCCAATAAATTCTTCTAAAGGCATTTTCAAGATGGAAATGAGCAAGTGCTTCCTTCATCTCTTCCCTCAACCCTTTTTTATCAATATAATTTTCAATCCATATTGTATAATTCACAAAGTCTCCATACTTTTTATCATCAAAAGTTGCTGGATGTGACATTGACGTATTGGTAAAATTATAGTCAATAATTATATAATCAACTGAAACGACTTTTTGTAAGTATAACAATAATTGTGTGGAAAGAACGACATCTTCACCAAATGATATATCTGGCCTTTCTATTTCATTCTGATATAATGATCGAAGATGAAATTTTGACCATACACACCAATAAGCCTTTTTTAAAAGAATATTTTTCAAAAACTCCACGCCTGACAACTCTACAAAATCAAAAAAAGTTGATTTATGAAACTCTCCATCATAGCAAAACATAAAAGGGGCCACTACCATATCCGCTTGCGTTTCCTCTGCTTTAGCAACCAGCCTAGTTATTGCATCCTCATGCATAATATCATCACTATCTAAATATTGGATATATTTGCCAGTAGCAATATCTATACCCGATTTACGCGCCTGCACTAATCCTTCGTTTTGTTTATTAAATACAACAATCCGGGGATCTTCAGCCGCATACGTCTTTATTATATCTAAACTATCATCTGTACTTCCATCATTCACTACAACAATTTCAAGATTAGTATACGTTTGATTAATAACACTCTGCAACGTTTTAGTTATCGAATTGTGCGCATTATAAACAGGAATAATAACCGAAACTAAAGGGTATTCTTTTTCCATTATATCATTTTTTAATTCTTTTTCTTGGCAAAGTGAGTCCAATAATAAATCGGCCAAAAATAAGTTATCTTACGTAATCGTTTATAATATTTAGAAGACAATTCTTTTCTTGATAAAAAACGCCATCTACTCAACTTATTCCTCATATCTTTAATTTCAACAGGATACGATTGATGATTAGGATCCATCATAAACTCTTGAAAATGATTAAAGCAATTTTCCACAATCACATTGACGGCATCAAACCAACCTTTACCTTCAAACAACCGCCGCTCCTTTGCAAACTCCAATCTTGAATATTCAGCCAAGAAATAATGATAACGTTTTATAGAATTGATTGTATGGCAAATACTATCACCTCTCTGTATATAATGATAATAAGCAACATCAATCCAAACTATTTTATCGCAAATACTTATCCAGCGATAAATAGTCGCATGGTCCTCAAAAAACATACCTATAGGAAAACGATAAGAATCAAAAAAAATCTTATCAAAAAGTTTAGTACAAGCAGAACTACTTACTCTCTCAAAAATAATATCCCGCTGAACATCTTGACTAGTACGTACATACACATTACCTGTATCAGGATACCTTTGTTCTATACGGCCATCTTCATATTCAAAGCAAAAATTGCAATATACCATATAAACCTTGTTCTGTACCATGACTGACAACATGTTTTCATACATTGTCGGTTCAATATAATCATCGCTATCTATAAACCCAATATATGGAGCAGTCGCTATTTCAATTCCTGCATTACGAGCTATAGATAAACCTGCCTCATCAAGATGCAACACTTTTACTCTAGAATCAATATTAGCATATTCATCACAAATAGAAGGAGAATCATCGGTCGACAAATTATCTACTAATATGATTTCTATATCTTTCAACGTCTGATTACGTACAGACTCTATACAACGTCGCAAATACGGAGCTGTATTATGAACAGGGATGATAACGCTTACCGAGTATTGAGATTCCATAGTTGAATATTCATTTTCTACTTGCAAAAGTAAGGAATAATATCCATAGGAAGTATCTAAAAAGAGATTGTTTACAAATAGAGCAGAATTTCACGCATGCAATTAACTATTATTAATAATACATACATATAATCTGAAAAACAAAAGAGATAATTCAATGAATTATTTTGCTATCAGCAACTTGCTAGTATAGTTTTCCATCACAAAAGTTTGCAAATACAATATTTAAACAAACCGAATGTGTATATTTGCAAAACCTAATTGATAGCAATAAAAATGAAAAAATTAGCAATTATCATACCAGCTTATAAACCACGCTTTTTACAAGAAACACTTGATTCTATCGCTAAACAAAACAGCCACGAGTTTACCGTATACATTGGTGATGACGCAAGTCCCTACCCATTAAAGCCCATAGTAGATCATTACAAAAACAAGTTTGACATTATATATCATCGTTTTGAGCAAAACATGGGTAAAAAAGACCTACCCGGCCATTGGGAACGATGTATATTATTGTCAGAAGAAGAACTTATATGGCTTTTTTCAGATGACGACCTAATGCCCTTTGACGGAGTAGCACGTGTAATTCAAGCCTCACAAAAATATTCTGATGAAAAACGTATATTCCGTTTCTCTTTAGAAGTAGTTGACGAGTATGGCAAACTAAAGTATAAAAACCCTCCTTTTAAAACCGATTTAACTTCTGGTTATGAATTCCTATTAGATAAATTATCTGGAAAAATTAGTTCTGCCGCCTGTGAGTATGTATTTAGCCGAACAGTATGGGAACAAACGGGAGGATTTATTAAGTTCCCTTTGGCCTGGTGCACCGATGATGCGACATGGGCTAAATTTGCAGAATTTACAGGAGGGATCATATCTTTACCAGGCAATCCCGTCAGTTGGAGAAATGCCGAAGGAGAGAATATATCAAACTCCACTCATTTCAATAAAGAAAAGATTAGAGCAACAATACTTTTCATGGAATGGATTAGTATAAACTACCATTCCCATCTTCACGAAAGAAAATTCAAAAAAGCAATCAAACGTTATATATATAAATTCCTACAGCATTCGCTAAAAAACGACTTTAGCTTACACGACCTTTTACTTTTATGCAACGCTCTAAGAAAACTCACACTAAATGTATCTTTGCTAGTTTTAGTTCATCATGTTGGGAAGAAAATAAAAAGGCAATTAACTCGCAATAAATAAATTGCCTTATATTTTTGAATTTAAGGAATACCCTTGCTAACAATATCCTTTAAGAATTTTACTATAATAACTGTAAACGGCCATACTCTTCAATTACTTCAATAGAGATGACAAGCTAACACAATAATTATCGATAGAAAACTGCTGTGCTTTTTTCAAAGACATTTTTTTTAACGAATTGAGCAACTCTCGATCATTTGCTAAGATCATAATATTCTTTATAAAATCATCGGGAGAAGAACAGAAACATGCATTAGTCTCATCGCAATAGTCCCGTATAGATCCAACATCACTAACCACCATCGCCAATCCTGTTGCCATTGAAGTACAAATTACATTACTTCCAATAGTATCCTTCATCACATTTAATGAAATATCAGAATCATTCATATAATGCTTTAATTCCGCCTCCGGAACATACCCCACCAATGTTGCATTCTTTAAACCTGAAAACAAATAATCAATATTCTCCCGCCCTTTGCATATATAAAAATGAATTTGCGGAAGTCTTGAAACAATATAAGCAATCTGTTCAAAGTCACGTGCCAAAGCACCCATTACTATTACCTTGACATCACCACCTCTGTTATAAAGATTTGCAGAAGGAGTATAATAATTATTATCGACATAATGAAAGGAAGTATAAACATTCTCTATTCCTAAATTATTGAGATAGCATGTCAAACTACTTCCCAATGTTACAATTTCTGTAACAAATCGCGAACTCTTCTTTATTTGTGCTTTCGAATATCGCCTTTCCAATTTTTCAGGAACAAGATGCACCATAGCATATATAGGTGCTTTAGGACATATAAAGCGTATTATTTTTGCAAACAATATTTGATATGAATCTCTATGTAAATATTCAGTAAGAACAAACTTATCTCCTGATTTATATGTCATTGCTAATTTAAGTGCCGTAAAAAGCACAGAGATTTTCTTCCCCTTTTTTCCCTTATCCAAAAAACGCCTACCCATATTGAAAGTATACATTTTATACAATTCAGGATTTCTTTTTTGAATATATTCATAAAGATACCTCATTCCTGTATGATTACCAGATGTTGAAGGCCAATCATAACAAATAATATATATCATATTATTAAAATTTAAATTAAAGAACAATAGTCTTAAACAATAGAGGAATTGCAGAATTTACATCAGTCCCATTATTTAGACAAACACAATATTCTGAACAAAGGTAATGAAAATAATCCAAAGTTTTATTCTAATGAAATTATTCTTTCTATATATAGGGCAAGCTCGGGATAAGAAATCAATAAAAAACGAAATAACTTTCATCATTACAAATATTAAAGTAACTTTGTAATCACCTAATATTATTTTGTTATTAATGATTGAAGAAAAGTATGTGCTTAATAACTCTCTCAATGCCTATTTATAATGTAGAAAAGTACATTGAACGTGCCTTATTATCTGCATTAAACCAAACCTATCAAAACTTAGAGATTTTGATAGTAGACGATTTAGGGCATGATAACAGCATGGATATAGTCTACCAACTTAAAAGCACACATCCTAGAGGTAACTGCATCCGTATAATTACACATAAAAAAAATCTTGGTTTGGGAGGAACAAGAAACACAGCAATTGAATCTGCTCAAGGGAAATATCTATACTTTATGGATAGCGACGATGCTATTGTTCCTGATTGCATTGAAACTTTATATAATATTATTTCACACGAGAAAGTAGACTTTGTAGCAGCCGGAATCAATCAAATTGATGAGAATGAAAATTCACTCAAAATTACTAACTATCCTAATATTACACGAAAAGGTAAATTATGTATGGCTCAATACTTTTATGAAGAAAAAAATGAGATATGGGTAACTACATGGAATAAATTATATAATCTTTCTTTTTTAAAAGAATTTCATATTCATTTTTTGGAACACGTGTACCACGAAGACATAGTAATGCATGCCATGCTCGCTCTAAATACCAGATCATTTAGCCTAACCAACCGGACAACTTATCTTTATAATTGCAAGAGAGAAGACTCTATTACAAATATAGAACAAGGCTACACCTTGAAGCATCTAAATGATCTTACCATAGTTTTTAGTGAGATCAGGAGATTGATGCAAGCAGACAACAACCTTAGCAAACATCTTCAAAAAGAAATAAACTTATATTATTTATTTGAAATTTATCATCGATACCTACCAGCGATGTACTCAAATATTAAAAGGGTTGATTTAATAAAAGGATTAGCAAGGCTCTCTCAAAACTGTATCCCTCCTATTTTGGAAACCCGACTAACATTCAAATCTATAAAACGTTTTTTATTCCTAAAACTTCCTTTTAGCATTCAGTATCTAATTAAAAGTCATAAATACAAAAAGGACAAAACTTAGGCGGAAAAACTATCAACAAATAATATACTATAAGAAGGTTCATAGAAAATATTATTTTCATTTACAAAATTTACAGTCTTATACTTCTTAAAAACATGGAAAAGCATCTCTTCATTCTTAGTCATTTACAAGAGAAGTATCATCATAATGATATTTTGTATGTAAGAGGATGAATATAGTCTTTTGGAAAGAAGATTTATACAAAGCCAATAGTTATAATGAAGAGATGACTTACTAGAGCCGCAAAGACAACGAACTTGCATGTAGACTTATTAATTCCAGAACAAAAAAAAGAATCATAAAATTTGATGTAGCTATCCTGAAAAAGCCTTTAACGCTTGTTACAACCAAATAAAATGTATACATTTGTAGAATTTTAGTGCAAGCCCCCTTAACTATTTAACTAACTTAGTAATAATTATATGAATAAACCCATGGCGAGCAACATAAGTACATCGCTAATTATATCCACCTATAATAGAAGCGACGCATTAGAATTATGCGTTAAAAGCGTGCTACGTCAATCTCTCCTTCCTGATGAAATTATCATTGCCGATGATGGTTCTAAAGAAGATACAGGAGAGCTAATTCATCAATTGGCTGCTTCTTCCGAAGTCCCCATTATTCATGTTTGGCATGAGGATCTAGGCTTCAGACTGGCTTCCATCCGTAACAAAGCTATTGCGAAAGCATCTAAAGAATATATTATACAAATTGACGGGGATATCGTCTTACACAAAGATTTCGTCAAAGATCATGTACATTTTGCTAAAAAAGGCAGTTTCGTAACCGGTAGCCGTGTATTAATCCGGGAAGGTTTAACCAAAAAGATGCTGGCAGAAAGGAACTGCATTATCTCTATTCACGACAAAGGTACTAAAAACACAATCAACGGAGTACATTTGCCTTGGCTAAGCCCACTACTTCAGCATTATCGCCAATGGGATATTTCATATTCCAGAGGATGCAATATGGCTTTCTGGAAAGAGGATTTATTAAAAGTCAATGGGTACAATGAAGCTATTACCGGATGGGGAAGCGAAGATCATGAATTAGTGTGCCGCCTCATCAATAACGGTGTACGCAAGCGTACCATCAAATTTGCGGGAATTGTGTTCCATCTTTATCATGAGCTACATGGAACGGATAATTTGAGCAACAACCGCAGTATTTTGAACGAAACGAAAGTCAGGAAGCTAACCTGGTGCGATAAAGGAATCATACAAAACTAATATGGAAAAGAATTTGAACTTTTTAGATCGAAACGAATTTAACTACAGTCCATCAAAAGAAGTAGTAGAGGCTTTAAAAAACTTCGATATAAATAAACTTTGTTTTTATACCCGCATTTATGATGAAGGAAAGAAAAGTATATTATCTGTTTTCTTATCCGAACTTTACGATATAGATGAAACACAAGTCTTATTAGGATACGGCGGAGAAGATATTCTGAAGCAAGCTGTACACTACTTCCTGACTCAAGAAGATGGAAATAAAACGATGTTGATTCCCAAGTTCTCATGGTGGTATTATAAATCAATTGCAGATGAGGTGAATGGCCATACTTTGCAATATCCTCTCTACGAAGACGGAAATACTTTTAAATATGACTTTGAGACGCTAAAAGATATGATTCAGAAAGAGAATCCGAAGATTCTTTTACTAGCTTCTCCCAATAACCCTACCGGCAATGGTTTAACTCCGAAAGAATTGGATGAACTGCTTGCAGAAGTACCCAGTCAAACAGTGGTATTGATAGACGAAGCATACGCTTCTTTTGTTTCAACTGATACCAGTTATATCAAAAAGCTGGTTAATAAATATCCGAATTTGATTATTTCCCGTACTTTATCCAAGTTTTATGGATTGCCCGGTTTACGTATGGGATTCGGATTCATGAGTAAGGAGCTGGAAAAATTCAGCAGATACAGCAATAAATATCTGGGATATAACCGGATATCCGAAGATATCGCCATTGCGGCTCTTAAATCGGACGCACACTATCGAAACATCGCCAAACTGATGAACGAGGACCGTGAGCGTTACGAAAAGGAAATCGGCGTGTTACCCGGATTCAAAGTATATGAATCGGTTGCCAATTTTATTTTAATCAAATACCCGATAGAACTGAAAGAGGCTTTACAAAAGGCTTTTGCTAAACAGAGTTATAAAGTGAAGTTTATGAATGAACCGGATATCAATACTCATTTGCGTATCACATTGGGACGCCCAGAGCAGAACCGGATCGTTATAGATACAATCAAAAAAATAGCATCCAAATGAAAGCAGTAATATTAGCCGCAGGAATAGCTTCACGCTTACGCCCGCTGACCGATACGACGCCCAAATGTCTTCTCAAAATAGGAGAACGATGCCTTTTGGAAAGAGCTTTTGATGCTCTGATACAAAACGGAATTGATGAGTTCATCATTGTCACCGGGTATCGCCAGCAGCAAATCGTTGATTTCCTACAGGCACATTATCCAACCCAAGATATTACTTTCATCTATAATGACAGGTATGAATCAACCAACAATATCTATTCATTATGGCTCACCCGTTCCTATACAGATGGGCAGGAGATTTTGTTATTAGACAGCGATATTGTATTTGATCCGCAGATTGTAGAGAAACTGCTTCATTCGGATAAGGACGACATATTGGCACTGAATCGTCATGAGCTCGGAGCAGAAGAAATAAAAGTCATCGTGGACGACGCACAAAAGGTCGTTGAAATCAGCAAAGTCTGCTCGATATCCGATGCTATCGGAGAATCTATCGGCATTGAAAAGATGTCAGCTGAATATACCAAAGCGCTATTCCGGGAACTGGAAATTATGATTACTACCGAAGGACTGGATAATATATTCTACGAACGGGCTTTTGAGAGACTGATTCCGCAAGGATATAGTTTTTACGTTATGGACACCACCGAGTTCTTCTCGGCCGAGTTGGACACAGTAGAAGACTTTCAACAGGCACAGAAGCTGATTCCAGCCAGTCTTTATTAATTAAAATCAGATAGAATGGCTAATTACGACATCCGCCCTCTACAGCTTCGCATATTAAAGAACTTATTAGCTGTTGACAAAGTTTGCAAAGAACATAATCTGCGATATTACATCATGGCAGGCACCATGCTGGGAGCTGTGCGCCACAAAGGATTCATCCCCTGGGATGATGATTTGGATATCGGAATGCCAAGAGCTGATTATGACTTACTAATGGCTAATGCCAAAGAATGGTTACCGGAACCTTACGAAGCGGTATGCGCTGAGAATGATAAGGAATATCCTCTTCCGTTCGCAAAGGTGCAGGATGCCAACACAACCTTAATCGAGCGTATGCATCTCAAATATCTGGGAGGTGTATATATTGATATATTTCCACTAGATGGAGTTCCGGAAAGCCGTATGGCGCAAAGAATGCATTTTGCGAAGTATGAGTTCTACAAACGAGTACTTTATCTTATTCATCGCGATCCATACAAACATGGGAAAGGTCCCAGTTCATGGATACCGCTATTATGCAGAAAGTTTTTTACCCTTACCGGAGCACAGGAAAGCATCAGGAAGGTGATGAAGAAATACGATTTCGACCAATGCGCATTAGTCTGCGATTATGATGATGGAATGAAAGGAATCATGTCGAAGGATATCCTGGGCACTCCCACTCCTATCCGGTTTGAAGATGAAGAAGTATGGGGAGTACAGAAATACGACGCTTATCTGTCACAGAAATATGGAGATTATATGACCATACCTAAACAAAGTGGACAAAGACAACATAATTTCCATTATTTAGACTTGAATAAACCTTATCGGAATTTTGAAGTCTAATTATAATCACATAAAGGTAAGAAGAAGAAATGAGAATAGGTTTTGACGGAAAACGTGCAGTACAGAATTTCACCGGTCTGGGTAATTATAGCCGCTATATAGTGGATATTCTATGCCAATTCTATCCGGAGAATGAATATGTGCTGTATGCCCCCAAGAAACGGGAAAACAAGAGGCTGGACAAATTAACGAAGCAGTATCAGCAACTACAGCTTTCTTATCCCACTACTTCTTCCTGGAAAAAGTTAAGTTCATTGTGGCGAGTATGGGGCGTTACCCAACAACTGGAAAAAGAAAAAATCGATATATTCCACGGACTTAGTAATGAGTTGCCCCTGAATATACATCAAAGCGAGGTAAAAAGTATTGTAACGATTCACGATCTGATCTTTCTGCGCTATCCGCAGTATTACCATTCGATCGACAGGAAAATATACACATACAAATTCCGTAAAGCTTGCGAAAATGCCGATAAAATCATTGCTATCAGCGAATGTACCAAGCGTGATATTATTGAGTATTTCAGGATTCCCGCCGATAAGATAGAAGTTGTTTATCAGGGATGTGATCCTTCATTCATACATCCTGTAGCAGCAGAGAAGAAAAGAGAAATCCGGGCTAAATATCAGCTACCGGATCACTATATCCTTAACGTAGGAAGTATTGAAGAACGCAAAAACGCCCTTTCAGCGGTGCAGGCACTAATGATGCTTCCTGAACAGATTCATCTCGTCATTGTAGGACGCCACACGGAATATACTGATAAGATTGAACGTTTCATTAAGGAGAATAAGCTGGAAAAAAGGGTACATATCATCAGCAATGTTCCTTTTGATGATCTGCCGGTTTTTTATCAGTTAGCAGAAATTTTTGTATACCCTTCCCGTTTCGAAGGTTTTGGTATTCCCATTATAGAAGCTCTATACTCCGGTATTCCGGTAGTGGCCGCGACTGGATCTTGCCTGGAAGAAGCCGGAGGTCCCGACTCTATCTATGTACATCCTGACGATATCAAAGGAATGGCCGATGCTTTCAAACAGATATACTCCGATACTGAAAGAAAAAAGGAGATGATTGAAAAGGGGCAAAAATTTGCCAAAAGATTCTCTGAAGAAAAGCAAGCGGTAGAAATCTTAAACATCTACAAGAAACTAATGAAATGAACGTACTTAAACATACAATAAAGAAATTTATATATGGCACTCTCCCATATTATTTCATGAAAGGATATAAGCCTGGCTCTCCTTATCTGAAATACTATGAATATATTAAAGAACATGGATATTCAAGACACCTGTATGAATTCAAGGATGAATACGCCAATATGCCTGTTGATGTACAGAAAGATGAGGAAAAAGGCTTATACTATGTTCAAAAAAAAAAGAAGCGACTCTATTTCAGAAAAAGCACTCCAGCCAAGAAAATTCAAAAATATTATAGGGCTTTGAGTATGGAACAAGACAGGCGCTCACCGCACCATTACTTCAACAGCGTTAAAGAAGTGACAGGGAAAGTATTTGTGGATGTCGGTTGTGCCGAAGGATATTCATCACTGGAAATTATCGAAGAAGCCAAACATGTTTATTTGTTTGAGCAGGACGAGCAATGGTTGGAAGCCATCAGAGCTACCTTCGAACCATGGCAGGATAAAGTGACGATTGTCCAGAAGTATGTGAGTGACCATAATTCTTCGAGAGAGCAAACACTGGATGATTTCTTCAACAACCAGACGAATGAACATCTATTTCTTAAAATGGATATAGAAGGAGCCGAACGGCACGCATTGGCCGGATGCAATAACTTATTCCAGAATTGCCAGAAGCTGGATTTTGCCATTTGCACATACCACTTGCGTGATGACGAAGAAGTTATCTCTGCATTTCTGGACAAACATAACTGCACATATATTAATCAAAAAGGGTTTTTCAGGCATAAAATCCGCAGTGTAGTGATGCGCGGAAGTAAGAAGTAATCATTGATAATCAGCAGAAAGCAATTCACAATAATCATACTTGCACAGGTATGTATCATAGATATGCTTTTCCTTTTTCAATAAGAAACGTGAGATATGCGGTTCCCAAGAAAAGAATTTACGTACGGAACGGTATAAACGGAAGAATAAAATCAGGGATACAATATGCTTTTCTTTCTCTTTCCGTGCCGCACGACGATAAATATAATGAGTAAAAAACTGATCGCTGTAACGAAGGGCCAGACTGACCGTAGATTCGACGTCCCATCCACGCAAAGAAGCATATTCTGTCATGATGTAAGTCAGTACCTCACGCGAAATACACAAACGGCACATATTACGGCATACCATATCACAATCAATATCCGATAGCAACTGCATGCGATTCACGTCGACCAGAGAGAAACTGTATTCATTCGTTTCATTCTGATGAATCAGTATATTACCGGGAGAATAGTCCAAATGGAGAATACCTGCCTGATGCAAAGCAGCAGTGTAGCGCGCAAAAGCAGAAAGTTTATCTTCATTTCCCTCTACTTTCCCATCCATCAGGGAACGGACAGTTTCGCCACCATCATAACAACAAATATAATAGCTATGTGAAAGAAGACCATTCTGAAATTGTTCAATCATAGCCACTGGCTCCGGAGTGTCAAAACCATGCTGTTGGATCTCCATAGAATAAATATAGGAACGTTCTGCTTTTGATTGCCGGAAAAACGAATATACAACGCGGTTGATGATGTGAGGCTTCTTAAAGCTCTTCACCACAACATCAATACTGCCCAAGCCAATTCGTTTTAAAACATTACGACCATCATACACCACATCTCTTTCTTTCTGGAAGGACCTTGGAATTTCTTCTATCTCCTTCTGCAAATGTGCGTACTTGGGATTTACAATCACTCTCATTACACTCTCCTATATAATACTAATTACAAAGATTGAGCAAAGATAAAGAAATTAGGCCATATTCCGACTATATTTTTCTCTTTTCTCACAAAGATTGGCTAACTCTCTCTACATATAAGTCCTGTTACGAACCGCTTTAGTCATTTTTTCTTTTTTCTTTTCATTTATATTTAGACATAAATGCTTTTTTTTAGTTATGTTTGCACGATAAAAAGCATAAGGAAGTTTAAGCATGAAACCAATCAAAAGAATTCTAATTATTCGATTTAGACAAATAGGCGACTCAATTCTGGCTGTTGCATTGTGCAGCACGCTGAAAAAAAGTTTTCCCGATGCAGAGATACACTTCGTGCTTAATAAAAATATTGCTCCACTCTATGAGGGGCATCCGGATATAGATAAAGTCATTACATTTGACAAGAATGAGAATAAACCATTCACTGCTTATATAAAAAAAGTATGGCAGGTAATGCATAAAAACAGATACGATGTAATCATCGATATGCGCTCTACTATCCGGACCCTTTTTTTCTCTCTTTTTTCATTAAGAACTCCTTTCCGGATAGGACGCATTAAAGGATATACACATTTTCTACTGAACTACCGGACAGACACTTACAGTAAGAATCTGACAACTGACATGGTACAACGCAATCTATTGCTTGCAGCACCATTAGAAAAGATCAGACCTATTCAATACACAAAAGAATTCAAGTTATATCTGACTGACCGGGAAAAAGAAGATTTCCGATATTATATGGAAAAGGAAGGGATTGATTTTGCACGCCCTGTGTTATTAATAGGAGTCACAACCAAACTCATCCATAAAAAATGGAATACGGAGTTCATGGTAGCCACACTGAAAAGAATATTAGAGGAATACAAGGACATACAAATGATCTTCAACTACGCGCCGGGGTACGAAGAAGAAGATGCCAGAAATATCTACAAGGAATTAGGATGTCCGGAACGTATCAAGATCGATATACAAGCTTCTTCATTACGACAACTGGCAGCACTTTGTGCCAACTGTTCATTTTACTTCGGGAACGAAGGAGGAGCCAGACACATCGCCCAAGCTCTTGGAGTTCCTTCATTTGCCATTTATTCACCAAGTGCGTCAAAGTCAATGTGGTTACCCGCCAATTCCGTACTCGCCGAAGGAATTAGTCCTGACGACATTCTTCCACCGGAACAACAGGCGACATTACCCTATGAGGAGCGTTTTGCATTAATTACTCCCGAAAAGGTATACGAGCAATTGATTCCAATACTAAGGCAATTGAGCTAACTCCCGATATAAATCAAGGTAGGCTTGTATATGCTTCTCGTAACTGAATGAAGCGGCATGTTCCTTGATTTTCTCCAAGCGTTCCTTATCTTTATAAAAATCAGGTAGATGCTCCCGGATACTTTCCACCATAGATTCTGTATCCAAATGTTCCCACATGATAGCGTGTCCATTACAAACTTCCGGCAAACTAGTGCGATTAGCAGCAAATACAGCCTTCCCAAATTGCATAGCTTCCACCACCGGCAATCCAAAGCCTTCTCCCTCACTAGGAAACAGGAATGCCTCACAGTTCCGATATAACCAGATCTTCTCGCTTTGAGAAATAACATCCGTCAAAAAGACATTAGTGAGCTGATTCTCACGGATCAGATTGCGCACTTCTTCAGCATAAGCAAAATGAGCATCGCCACAAATATATAGATCATATTCCGGGAAATGACGCATTACGTCAACCAAGAGATGGAAGTTCTTTTTTCTACGGATTTGTCCAATCGTAAAAAAGAAAGGACGCCCTGTAGCAAACGACGGCTTTATTCCTTCCAATGTATCGATTCTCTCCACTCCATTATAGATGACCCGGATCTCCTTCCCTTTCAAATCTACATGCTGCCGAATGACATCTGCCACATAATGAGAGATCGTAGTCACGACCGCTGCCTTATTGACCTTATTCTGCATCCGGCGAAGATACATTTTTGCCTTCCAGGGCTTTTTCTCTGTTAAAAAATTAAAGTCGTGTATAGTAAAGATAAACTTTGTCCCACCGGCAATACGCAACAGCTTGCGCTGTTGATTCACCGCATGCCATACATCTACCTTGGGAAGGGTAAAAGGAAAAAACTTATTGATACGACGTACCGGAACAGAGGTCACATTCGGGCCAAATTCCTGCATATATTTCTGCCGCAATAAATATACAAAATGAAGATCATCTACCAGCATAGACGAAAAGGCGATTGCATAGTTGGCCGCAATCTGCCCGAAGCCGGCTGTGAGACTACCATAATTCGTAAGATCTATCAGTACCTTTTTCTTTCGTTGTATCTCTTTCATCATTATTTGATTCTACGCTCTTTCGGCTCAATAAACAGCTAATTTGAACTTCAGCAAGGATTAATCTACAAACCCTTCTATTTTCGCAATGACCTGCTCCGGCTTTATATCCCTCAAACAGGCATAATCACCTCGCCAGCAAGGCTTCTGACCATATACAGAACAGGGACGGCATGACAAATCGAGTTGCACGGTATTGACCGGCAATTGTTTCCAACCCATAAAACCGGCATAAGGATGGGTGGCTCCCCAAATAGAGACAACCGGAATATTGACCAGGGATGCCAAATGCATATTGGCAGAATCCATTGAAAGCATCACGTCCAGATGGCTCATCAGATTCAGTTCGGTACGCATATTCAGTTTACCGATCATTGAAACGACAGAAGGATATTTAGCAATCCATGCATCAAATACGTCCTGCTCGCTTTTACCGCCTCCAAAGAGGAAAACCTTTACTTTGGGATTGGCAGCAAAATGTGCTATAACTTGCTCCTGCAGTTCTAACGGATAAATCTTACCTGCATGTTTGGCAAAAGGAGCTATACCAATCCACTTTTGATCTTCTTTAGGCCCTGTGACTGGTTCTATTTCCGCAAAGTCTCCTTTTCCTTCGCCATAAATAGAAGAGAAATTTAATAGTACCGGTAAACCTAGCTTCTCAAGTACATCGGCATAACGACGAAAAGAACTCTTCTGATTTTCCATCACCTTATCATGACGGCGAACCAGCTTCTTTTTGCCTGCCCTTCCTTTACAAATGGAAGCTACCGGTTTATTGGCAAGACGGAATCGCAAACATAAATACTTAGAACGAAGTACATGATGAAAATCAGCAATGTAATCAAAATGCATTGCTTTCAATTCCGAATAAAGGCTATTCAAGCCCCAAAGCCCCTTGTGCTTGCCTGTTAAATCAGCTCCGACAAAACCCACATTGGCAGGCAACCCCTGAAAGAGTGGCTGCCATACAGCACGACTTAACACTGTTATTTCATGCTGCGGGTATTGCACAGCCAGCGAATGTATTACCGGGATTGTCATGGCTACATCGCCAAGAGCTGAAAAACGAATAATGAGAATACGCGCCATTCGTTATTTTTTCGCATAAAGCACCGGATTTAATGCCGGGTCATTATACATCTTCATCTGTTTATATACTTTCATATATTTTCTTCCGGCTTCGATATCAGCCAACAGCTGTTCAATAGCTGTAGAAAGGTCTTTGCGTTGTTCCAGCAGGATATTCAACTTAGTCTGGCATTGAGCACGGTGTTCCTCGGTAGTGTCCGTACGTTCCACCTCCTGCTGCATGTGGTAAATTTTCAATGCAAGAATTGACAAGCGGTCAATTGCCCATGCAGGGCTTTCCGTATTGATCGTTGCGTCAGAGAGAGGTTTTACCTCTTTGTATTTGTCTAAAAAGTAGCTATCAATTAATTCCACCAGGTCTGTACGGTCCTGATTTGATTTATCAATTCTTCTTTTCAAGGCCAATGCTTCTACCGGATCAATCTGCGGGTCACGGATAATATCCTCAAAATGCCATTGCACAGCATCAATCCAGTTCTTTAGATATAAATAATACTCAATAGTTTTCAACTCGTAAGGATTGTTCATCGGAGCATCCACACTATCCGTTACATGGTAATCTGTTGTCGATTTCCAAAAAATCTCGTTGCAAAGGTTACTAAATGTCATAATCTTAACTAGCTAATAGATATATAATAGGGCAAATCTATGTAATATTTTTCAGACAAGCAACCGTTTCTTACTTTTTTATTTGTTACCTTTGTGGGTATAAAAGATGAATTGTATATGAAAATTATTATCGACAATAAAATACCTTATATAAAAGAAGCGGTGCAGAGAATAGCCGATGAGGTAGTTTATGCACCGGGGAAAGATTTCACTCCGGAGCTCGTACGGGATGCGGACGCACTTATTGTCCGTACCCGCACACATTGCAACCGGGATTTATTGGAAGGTAGTCGAGTGAAATTCATAGCGACGGCAACCATAGGTTTCGACCATATTGATACGGAGTATTGCAAACAGGCCGGTATCGAATGGACGAATGCACCGGGATGTAATTCGGCTTCTGTCGCCCAATATATACAGTCATCGCTTCTTGTATGGAAGTCCGTCAGGAATAAAAGACTGAATGAACTGACGATTGGAATCATAGGAGTAGGAAATGTCGGGAGTAAGGTAGCTAAAGTTGCCCAGGATTTTGGCATGCGTGTTTTATTGAATGATTTGCCACGGGAAGAAAAAGAAGGTGCAGAACGATTCTCTTCACTGGAGAAAATAGCGGAAGAGTGTGACATCATCACTTTTCACGTACCTTTATATAAGGAAGGAAAGTATAAAACGTTCCACTTGGCGGATGAAGTTTTCTTTCAGTCACTCAAACGGAAGCCTGTTATCATCAATACCTCACGAGGAGAAGTCATCCAGACTGATGCTCTTTTAAAAGCCTTGAACAGCCAGATGATTTCGGATGCCATCATCGACGTATGGGAGCATGAACCGGAAATCAACCGTGATCTATTGGAAAAGACATTTATCGGAACTCCTCACATTGCAGGTTACTCTGCAGATGGAAAAGCAAACGCCACACGTATGTCATTGGATGCCATCTGCAAATTTTTCCAAATAAAAGGGGATTATGAAATTAACGCACCCGCACCTGTCTCCCCCATTATTCATGCAAAAAACCACGAAGAAGCAGTCCTCCAAATGTATAATCCAACCGAAGACAGCAACCGGCTAAAAAATCAACCGGAGCTATTCGAAACCCTACGCGGAGATTATCCTTTGCGGAGAGAAGAGAAAGCATACATTATTAAGTATTAGGTATTAAGTTTCAAGTAAGTATCAGACATTAATCGCATCGACTGAAAAATTTAATAAAATTCTGTCAAAGGATTATCTGTACGACGTAATACTTAATACCTGATACTTAATTCTTATTATTTAATACCTGTTCTATGATTTGAGGGAAGTGTTCATATTCCAAAGCATGCACCTTCTTAGCTACATCATCCGGAGAATCAGTCGAAAGAACAGGGCAAGTAGCTTGAAAAATCGTATTTCCTTCGTCGTAATGCTCATTTATATAATGTATAGTAATGCCGCTTTCTTTCTCACCGGCAGCCACTACCGCTTCATGTACCCGGTCACCATACATTCCTTTGCCTCCGTACTTCGGCAGAAGAGCAGGATGTATATTTATAATTTTATCGGGATAAGCATGCAAAAGCAAATCCGGCACGCGAACTAAGAAGCCGGCCAACACGACAAAATCAATGCGGTACTCCTGCAAAATAGCCAAAATTTCATCTCCGGCTATCCAATCCTCCTTTGGAAACACGTTAGAAGGCACTCCCAAGCGATGCGCACGTTCCAAAACATAGGCATCACTTTTATTAGAAAGCACCAACGAAACCTGAACGGAATCGTTTTTTTGGAAATACCGGATAATATTCTCGGCATTTGAACCGGAACCGGAAGCGAAAATTGCGATGTTTTTCTTCATAACTCTCAAATTCGATGCACAAAACAGTGAAAAATGTGCAAAACATTGCATTTATTTAGTCAAATATTTGCGCAAAACGATAAATATTCATTCCTTTGCACCGCAAATTTAAAGAAATAAAACTAATTATTAATTAAAAACTTAAAGTTATGTCTGAAATTGCATCAAGAGTGAAAGCGATTATCGTCGACAAATTAGGCGTTGAAGAATCAGAAGTTACTAACGAAGCTAGCTTCACTAACGATTTGGGAGCAGATTCTCTTGACACTGTAGAACTTATCATGGAATTCGAAAAAGAATTCGGTATCTCTATTCCTGATGACCAAGCAGAAAAGATTGGTACTGTAGGTGATGCTGTATCTTATATCGAAGAACACGCTAAGTAATTCGATTTCATCAATATGGAATTAAAAAGAGTGGTAGTAACAGGCCTTGGCGCCATTACTCCCGTTGGCAACAGCGTTCCCGAATTTTGGGAAAACATTGTGAACGGGGTTAGTGGAGCAGGGCCTATTACTCATTTTGATGCGTCGTTATTCAAGACCCAATTCGCATGCGAAGTGAAAGACTTCGATGCAACGAAATACATAGACCGCAAAGAAGCAAGAAAGATGGACCTGTATACTCAATATGCCATCGCTGTTGCTAAAGAAGCGGTGAGTGATTCCGGTCTTGACGTCGAGAAAGAAGACTTGAACAAAATCGGTGTTATTTTCGGCGCCGGTATTGGTGGTATACATACATTTGAAGAAGAGGTAGGCAACTACTACACTCGTCAGGAAATGGGTCCGAAGTTTAATCCGTTCTTCATTCCAAAGATGATTTCGGATATTGCAGCCGGACAGATTTCTATCATGTATGGTTTCCATGGTCCTAACTACGCGACTTGTTCAGCATGTGCTACTTCAACCAACGCTATTGCAGATGCCTTCAACCTGATTCGTTTGGGTAAAGCAAATGTAATTGTATCCGGTGGTTCCGAAGCAGCAATCTTCCCGGCAGGTGTAGGCGGTTTCAACGCTATGCACGCCTTGTCAACACGCAACGACGAAGCTTCTAAAGCTTCACGTCCGTTTAGCGCAAGCCGCGATGGTTTCGTTATGGGCGAAGGTGGCGGTTGCTTGATCCTGGAAGAACTGGAACACGCTAAAGCTCGTGGTGCAAAAATCTATGCAGAAGTTGCCGGTGTAGGTATGTCTGCAGATGCACATCACTTGACTGCTTCTCATCCGGAAGGTCTGGGAGCGAAACTGGTGATGATGAATGCACTGGAAGATGCGGAAATGGATCCGAAAGAAGTAGACTATATCAATGTACACGGTACATCTACTCCGGTTGGTGATATTTCAGAAGCAAAAGCAATCAAGGAAGTATTCGGTGATCATGCGTTCGAGTTGAACATCAGTTCAACCAAATCAATGACAGGTCACTTGCTGGGAGCTGCCGGTGCGGTAGAATCTATTGCAAGCATCCTTGCCATTAAGAACGGCATTGTTCCTCCGACTATCAACCACGAAGAAGGTGACGACGACGAGAACATCGACTACAACCTTAATTTCACGTTCAATAAAGCACAGAAACGCGAAGTTAATGTTGCCTTGTCCAATACATTTGGATTTGGTGGTCACAATGCGTGCGTTATCTTCAAGAAATACGCAGAGTAATATCGTGTTACGTAACGAAATAGATAAGATAAGGCTCTTGTTCCGCAAGGATAGAGAGTCTTATCTTTGTTTTTACCGGATACTCGGGTTCTACCCGCGCAATATCCAGCTTTATGAGCAGGCTCTCCTGCACAAATCGACTTCTGTCCGCTCCGACAAGGGACGTCCTCTCAACAATGAACGGCTGGAGTTTTTAGGTGACGCCATCCTCGACGCCATCGTGGGAGATATTGTCTACAAACGTTTCGAAGGGAAACGGGAAGGTTTCCTGACCAATACACGTTCCAAGATCGTACAACGAGAGACGTTGAACAAGTTGGCCGTTGAAATCGGCCTGGATAAGCTCATCAAGTATTCTACCCGCTCCTCTTCTCACAACAGCTACATGTACGGAAATGCTTTTGAAGCGTTTATCGGAGCTATTTATCTGGATCAGGGATATGAACGTTGCAAACAGTTTATGGAACAACGGATCATTAACCGTTATATCGATCTGGATAAAATATCCCGAAAAGAGGTTAACTTCAAATCCAAGCTTATCGAATGGAGCCAAAAGAACAAAATGGAGGTTTCCTTTGAATTAATCGAGCAGTTTCTCGACCATGACAGCAACCCTGTATTCCAAACTGAAGTACGCATTGAAGGACTTCCGGCAGGAACAGGTACGGGGTATTCCAAGAAGGAGTCTCAACAGAATGCCGCCCAGATGGCTATAAAGAAGGTAAAGGAACCGACATTTATGTCAACCATCGAAGAGATTAAAATACAACATTCGGCAACTGAAACGGAAACAGAAATGGAAGTTGAACTTGCGACAGGTTCTGATACTGAATTGGCAACCGAGCTTGAGAATGAACTCGAAACCGAACTGAATGCAAATCCCGAGATAAAACCAGAGAATGTTTCAGAAGAAAACATCCTCGTCGATGAGATTTCCACAGTGCAGGACACAGAAGCTCCGGCAACTAACCAAAGCAAATCCCCATGCGACGACCCTGAATCACCAAATCGTGATCTTCAGTAACCAATTTCAGTTTTCCTGCAACTTCTTCAAGAGGAATAGATGCTATATCGTCTCCTTTTAAAGTCACCATACGCCCGAATTGGCCATTGGCTATCAATTCTGTTGCATGCCCGCCCATGCGGGTAGAAAGATTGCGGTCGAAAGGAGTAGGCGAACCACCACGCTGAATATACCCCAGAACTGTTTCGCGAGTTTCTATACCAGTTTCATATTCAATTTCCTGCGCGATATATTCAGCAGCACGTTTACGCCCGTCAGTCTGAATTCCTTCCGCTACCACTACAATAGAATAGGGTTTGCCTTTCTTTAGTCTTTCCAGAATCGTATTGCCAATATTTTTAATGTTATAAGCGATTTCAGGAACGAGAATCACATCCCCTCCTCCTGCCATACCGGAATACAAAGCAATCCAGCCAGCCTTATGCCCCATCACTTCAATCACCATCACCCTTTTATGAGAGCTTGCGGTGGAATGTAGACGGTCGATGGCATCGGTAGCAATACTTACCGCCGAGTCGAAACCAAAAGAGATGTCCGTGCCCCAAATATCATTATCAATGGTTTTAGGAACAGATACGATGTTAACTCCCATTGCAGCAAACTTGGCTGCAGTCTTCTGCGTTCCATTTCCACCGATACAAACGACACAATCCAGCCCAATTTCATGGATATTCTGAAGAATTAAAGACGGTTTGTCAACATCAGAGACAACGCCTCCTTTTTTGAAAGGCTTCTCACGAGAAGTTCCTAACATCGTTCCACCCAGATTGAGCAAACCGGAGAGCGACTTGTCTGTAATAGATTCGACATCTTTAGTCAGCAAGCCCTGAAAACCGCTGTGAATACCTACCACTTCCATTCCGTAATAATTGATGGCAGTTTTGCACACGCCACGAATCGTGGCATTAATACCGGGACAGTCCCCGCCGGATGTTAAGATTCCAATTCTCATTGTCGCATTTTTTAGTCTAAAACTCGGGATTTATATGAAAGTCGTCAATTTTTAACGATTATTTCCGTCGTAAAGATAGAAAAAAAAGATAAATAAGTTACTTTTGCACGACTAAACATTATTATGTTAAAGCAGAAATGAATATTACAAAAATTATTAGTAAGACTTTCGATTCCCGTTTAAAACAGATAGACCTATATGCTAGTCAGGCTAGTGAGATACAGCATCGTGTGTTAAGCCGCTTAACACGCCAGGCCGCTCAAACTGAATGGGGAAGAAAGTACGATTATTCCTCTATCCGTAACTATGAAGATTTCCGAAAACGTGTTCCTATCCAAACATACGAAGAAATCAAACCTTATGTAGAACGTTTGCGAGCCGGGGAACAGAATCTGCTTTGGCCATCGGAGATACGCTGGTTTGCAAAATCCTCCGGAACGACTAATGATAAAAGTAAATTCCTTCCCGTCAGCAAAGAGGCACTGGAAGACATTCATTACAGAGGAGGAAAAGACGCGGCAGCTCTTTATTTCCGCATCAATCCGGATAGCCATTTTTTCTCCGGCAAGGGACTGATTCTCGGGGGTAGCCATAGTCCGAACCTCAACTCCAACCATAGTTTAGTAGGAGATTTATCCGCTATTCTGATTCAAAATGTGAATCCGCTTATCAATTTCATTCGTGTACCTAGCAAGAAAATTGCGTTGATGAGCGAATGGGAAACCAAGATAGAAGCAATCGCCAACAGCACAATTCCGGTAAATGTGACAAGCTTGTCCGGTGTACCGTCGTGGATGCTGGTACTTATCAAACGTGTTCTTGAAAAGACAGGAAAACAGGCTTTGGAAGAGGTATGGCCCAACCTGGAAGTTTTCTTCCACGGTGGAGTGGCTTTCACTCCTTATCGTGAGCAATACAAACAGGTGATTCAAACACCGAAGATGCATTATGTAGAGACTTACAATGCTTCGGAAGGATATTTTGGAACTCAAAACGACCTCTCCGATCCTGCCATGTTATTAATGATCGACTACGGAATCTTCTACGAATTTGTTCCGTTGGAGGAAGTAGGAAAAGAGAGTCCACGGGCTTACTGCCTTGAAGAAGTCGAGCTCAACAAGAACTATGCAATGGTTATTTCTACTTCTTGCGGTTTATGGAGATACATGATTGGGGATACGGTGAAGTTTACCAGCAAGAATCCCTATAAGTTTGTCATCACAGGAAGAACGAAGCATTTCATCAACGCATTTGGCGAAGAGCTGATTGTCGATAACGCTGAAAAAGGATTGGCAAAGGCTTGTGCCGAAACCGGAGCACAAGTTAGTGAATACACCGCGGCACCTGTGTTTATGGATGAGAATGCCAAATGCCGGCACCAGTGGTTAATAGAGTTCGCTAAGATGCCGGATTCAGTAGAAAAATTTGCAGCGATACTTGATGCCACACTGAAGGAGGTTAACTCCGATTATGAGGCGAAACGATGGAAAGATATAGCTCTGCAACCATTGGAAGTAATCGTTGCCCGTGAGGGATTATTCCATGATTGGCTGGCACAGAGAGGAAAGTTGGGAGGACAACACAAAGTCCCCAGATTAAGCAATACGCGCGAATATATAGAAACAATGTTAGCGCTGAATGACAGCATTCCTTCGAAAGAATAACCAAAAACCAAGACATAACCGACACAAGTTATCCTTATTACAGAGATTGCTTGTACAAGGAGAGCGTTTCGAAGCACCTCTCCAATTTCTTCCAGGCACGGATTACACGGATAAACACGGAAAGAGAATAAACCTTATCCATGTAATTCGCATAATCCGTGCCTTAGTTATGTCGGCTAATTACCGGGCGTTGACTATTATCCCTCCTCCCAATAATAAGCCATCTTTATAGAATGCAGCAGCTTGTCCCGGAGCAATGGCGGTTAAAGGCTCATGAAGTTGCACATGCAGTAGATGATCTGGTGTAATGGTAATCGTAGCATGGTTTTCCTGTTTGCGATACCGTATTTTCACAATGATGTCAGAATCAGAATGCCCTAAAGTACGCTCCTGATTGACAAGATTCCAGTCTTTCAACCACATTTCTGTTTTCTCCAGAGCTGAAAGAGAAGCTAATACTACTTCGTTCTTTTCAGGATTAATCTCTTTCACAAATACGGGACGGTTCAAATGAATGCCCAAGCCACGTCTCTGTCCAATGGTATAAAAAGGATAACCCTCATGCCAGGCAATAAAATCTCCCTTTTCATCGACAAACCTTCCTCGTTTCACTTTATTGAGTCCTGCCTGATTGCTTCTAACCAATACTTGCCAATCTCCAACCAATGCTTGATTCTCCCCCATCATCTGCTCTTCTTCTGCCAATGCCTCATTATTTTGAGCCAACCAGTTTTTCAGAAAAGTTCGATAGTCCATTGGGCAAAAACAAACGCCTATACTATCCTTTTTAGTTGCCACCTTCCGGAACCCATGTTCCGCAGCCCAGACACGAGCTTCCACTTTCGTAATATCCCCCATCGGCAACAACATCCTGCAAAGAATATCTTGTTTCAATCCCCATAGAAAGAAGGTTTGATCCTTATCCGAGTCGGCAGCGTATGTTATATAAAAGGTATTATTTAGTTGTATATTCTGTGCATAATGCCCGGTAGCGATATAGAAAACACCCATTTCATCGGCAATTTTAGCAAGCAGAGGCCATTTCAGGTAATTATTGCACAATGTACAAGGGACCGGAGTCCGTCCTGCCAGATACTCCTGCACAAAATATTCAATAATCTGTTTACTGAATATTTCACGGGCATCGTATGTTATATGCCGTATTCCTAAACGTTCTGCCAGATTACGGGCATCTTCCAGATACTCTGTCGAGCCATTCAATTCATAAAAACGGAAGGTTACTCCGATCACTTCATAACCGGCTTCCAGCAATCGCATAGCAGCAACAGAACTATCTGTACCGCCACTCATTCCAAGCAATACTCGTTTGTTTTCCTCCATCATGCTGCAAAATTAAGTATTTTCCCGTATCTTTGTTTGTTAAAGTCTAAAAGAGAATGAAAGAGAGACCAACTAACGGACAAGTTATAATCGTTTTCACAGAGCATCCGATACTCGGCATATTGCTGATTCCCTATATTGCGGAAAAGCTGGACGATGGTACCTTGCAATTGGTAGAACAAGCATTTCACGCCTCTCCCGAAGCTATGAGCAAGATGAGTGAGGCAGAAAGACAAGCTATTCATATCGCCTCTTATTATACAGAGAAGCATCTAATGAGTGTCTACTCCCGCGAAAAAACAGTATCGCGTTTTTTACATAAATTATCCGAAGATCCGGAACGAATAAAGAATGATATCCGTCCATCTATCGAAAAGAAACTGTTGGAAATGCTGATACTGATACGGGACAACGGACTGCCTTTTTATCAGAAACAAGCCGGCAGTAAAATACTATACGCCCATCATGCCTATCACATAAATCCTCATAATGCAGAAATTCGTGTAACGTTTCATGTTGACAATAAAACGTTTCGTTATCAGTTGCAGTGCTATTATGAAGGACAGCCATTCTCTTTAAGTGAGTTGAAACCTGTGGTTGTACTGACATCCGCACCAGCCACGCTATTATTGGGAATGGAGCTATACTTCTTTCCGCACATTGAAAGCGCACGCATCTTACCTTTTACAAAGAAAAGATCGATCAGCGTAGACGCTTCCCAAATTGAAAAATACATAGATAACATTGTTATCCCGATTGCTCGTTATCATGAAATCGAGACTCACGGTTTGAATATAATGGAAGAGAAATGCCCCTGTGAAGCAATTCTCTCATTCGAAGATACCACGTACAACGGACAAGCATTGCAGCTTGGTTTCCGTTATGGAGATCAGACATTTACACCGGATAGTGCCCTTGAAATGAAAAAAATCATTTATCGGAAAACATCCGGTGAAATATTCTTTTTTCGCCGGAACATTACTGCTGAAGAACAAGCCGTTCAGCTCTTAACGGATGCAGGCCTGCGACAACTCAATGATACACATTTCAGCCTATCCCCTGAAGCTTCGGAGAAAACGATCGTCGAATGGATCAACAACCATCGGGAGATGTTGCAGCAGTCCTTCCATCTCACCAGCAATATGGGAAACACACCCTATTGCCTGGACGAGATACGCATCGAGCAAAGTTGTGACGATGAGGTCGACTGGTTTGAATTGCACATCACCGTTGTTATCGGCAATCTGCGTATTCCTTTTTCACGCTTCCGCAAACATATCCTGGAGGAAAAGAGAGAATATCTGTTACCTGATGGCCGCATGATTCTCCTGCCAGAGGAATGGTTCAGCAAATATGCGAATTTACTAGAGATGGGAATTCAAACGGAAAAAGGAATCCGCTTGAAACATACATTTGTAGGTGCCGCACAGACCGCCTTAGGTGAAGAGGAATTAAAGAAATTTCCGGTGAAGCAACAGATACAAAATATTGCCGTACCCAAAAACCTCAAAGCAACGTTACGTCCCTATCAGCAGAAAGGATTCTCATGGATGGTACATTTGCATAAACAAGGATTTGGCGGATGCCTGGCAGATGACATGGGGCTTGGGAAGACACTCCAAACTCTTACTCTATTACAGTATATATATAAACCATCTACCCCCAGACAACCGGCTACCCTGATCGTTGTCCCCACATCGCTACTTCATAACTGGCGACGGGAAGCCAAACGCTTTACAGCACTCTCGATGGCGGAATACAACAACACCATGGCTATAGACAAGGAACAACCGGAAAAATTCTTCGGTCATTTTCACTTGATCTTTACGACGTATGGCATGATGAGGAATAACATTGATATACTCTGTTCATACCGTTTCGAATACATCGTGCTCGATGAAAGCCAGAATATCAAAAATAGCGAATCGCTCACCTTCCGGTCAGCCATTCGACTACAAAGTAAACATCGGCTTGTACTTACTGGCACTCCCATCGAAAACTCATTAAAGGACCTGTGGGCTCAACTTCACTTTATACAACCAGACTTACTGGGTACGGAAAATGCTTTCCAGAAGCAGTTTATAATGCCGATTCGTCAGGGGAATGCCCGTGCAAAAGTATTATTGCAACAACTGACAGCCCCATTTATCCTCCGTAGAAGCAAGAAAGAGGTAGCCCCGGAACTTCCGGCACTTACCGAAGAGACCATCTACTGCGACATGACTGAAGAGCAGAATACTTGTTACGAACAGGAGAAAAACAGCCTGCGCAACATCCTTCTTCAGCATCCTCAAAGTACCGACAGGCTTCATTCGTTTAGTGTATTAAATGGCATCTTACGTTTACGACAACTATCTTGCCACCCGCAACTTATCCTTCCCGACTATACCGGAACATCCGGAAAAACGGCACAGATAATCGAAACATTCGATACGCTACAGAGCGAAGGCCACAAAGTTTTAATTTTCTCCTCATTCGTCAGACATCTGGAGGTGCTCGCCGAAGCTTTCCACGAACGGGGCTGGAAATATGCCTTATTAACAGGATCGACCAACAACCGTCCTTCCGAAATCGCCCATTTCACCGATCAAAAAGATGTCCAGGCATTCCTGATTTCACTAAAAGCAGGAGGCGTGGGACTTAATCTGACTCAAGCCGACTATGTATTTATCATAGACCCCTGGTGGAATCCTGCCGCCGAATCGCAGGCGATCACCCGCGCCCATCGTATCGGGCAGGACAAGCAAGTAATTGCTTACCGCTTCATTACCCAAAACAGTATCGAAGAAAAGATTCTTCACCTACAAGATGAGAAACGGAAACTGGCAGAAACATTTGTTGCCGATAGTGAGCCATTACCTATATTAAGCAACGAGCAATGGGTAGACCTGCTCTAATAATACATAAAGTCGCAATCTATCACAGAGACGTGTAAAATGTATTATTTCATCGTATTCCTGAATTTTTTTATCCATATACTCTTATTTTATCCGGTTATCTTTGCCATTGTGAAAATTATAAATAACCCGAAATAATAAACGTATGAAAAACAGGAGCATTACCTACCTATTACTATTTGGTATTTGCAGCATGCTATTCGTTCTGCAATCTTGCCAAGAAACGGATGACCTGCGTTCTGAAATTGATTCGCTAAAAAATCGCGTCCAAGTATTGGAAGAAACAGCTAATCAACTGAACACTTCTATCGAAAGTTTACAGTATTTATTAAATGATCCGGTCATCGTGGGTATCACACCTATCGAAAATGGCTATACTGTAGAATTAAGTGACGGAAAAAGTATCACCGTCATGAGCGGAGAAAACGTTAATGCGCTAGTCCCCACTTTATCCGTAGATAACGAAGGATACTGGATTTATAGCACTGATGGAGGCACCACCTACATGCCTCTAAAAGATGCTAATGGCAATAAGATATATGCCATTCCAACCAGTAAGCCGACCGATCCTAACGGGCCGTCCAACCCTATTCAATCTCCTAAACTAAAAGTAGATGCAGAAGGCTATTGGCTAGTTAGCTATGATAATGGAAAAACTTATCAGTATCTGACCAATAATGACGGCAGCAAAATTGAAGCCATTGAAAGTGCCGGAAAAAATTCGATCTTTGACAAGGTAGAATATGATACTACCAGCAAGAAACTAACCATTATATATGGTAGCGATAAGACCATTGAACTTCAAGTGATCGATACATTCTATCTAAAGATAAAAGGTATGGAAAACACTCCTATTTTCCCGTTAAACGAAACACGCCTTTATGAAGTGGAACAACAAGATGTTACAGGAGCGGTGATTAAAGCTCCACAAGGATGGAATGTCGTTTTAAAAGATAATGAACTTTCCATTACTTCACCGAAAGCAAATGATATAGAGAATAAAGAAGAAACAATCAATATTATTATTACTTCTTCTAAAAACTATATCCGCATAATATCTTTCAAAGTACGACTACTGACAACAGGCTACGATGCCAACACATGTGATGTATGGAACAAATTTAACTTAGGACAAGCAGATAATGTACTGCTAGATTTCTCTTATGCTGGTTATAAACATGGTGAAGTCGCACCTCCCGATGTATGGTCTTTAGGTTACACTGTATATAATGTAAAAGATTACGGTGCTATTCCCAATGACGGCAAGTCCGACCGGGAAGCCTTAACCAAAATATTAGCCAAAATAGGCTCAAAAGTGGACAATGCCAAGGCGATAATCTATTTTCCTAAAGGAGAATACATTCTGCATACGGCAGCCGATGATGTAGATGGAAAATCACAAACAATTCAGTTATTAATGGGAGGAGTAATCCTGAAAGGTGACGGACGCGACCAAACTGTCATAAAAATGGATGCCCCTAACCAACCGACCAATCCAAGTGTCATGTATTCCTCACCTGTCATGCTGGAAATCAAGCATAATAGTGGATTATCCCCTATTACCGAGGTTACGGGAAACGCCGAAAAGGGGACTTTCTCAGTAGAAGTGGCCTCCACCACAGGTATTAAAGTCGGAGATTGGGTATGTTTACAACTGGCTGATAATAGTCCGGAACTTATCAAAGCAGAATTAGCACCTTACCAACCCACTTCAAACATGACTAATCTACATGAAGATGGCGTACAGGTCTTCGATTATCATTTAGTAGCAGCCATCGACGGGCAAACTGTTACTTTCAAAGAGCCAATCATGCATGCTGTAGATCCACAATGGAAATGGACTATCCAAAAATATCCCCACTATGAGAATGTAGGTGTGGAAGATATGACCTTTGAAGGAAAAGCTAAAGTTGACTTTACTCATCACGGTTCATGGGAGGACGATGGAGCCTACAAGCCTATCAATCTTATTCGCCTGACAAATTCATGGATGCGCCGCGTGGGCTTTCGTAGCGTCAGCGAAGCAAGTTCGATCGTCAACAGTTCCAATGTATCCGTATACGATGTGGTCATTGACGGAAACCGTGGTCACGCAGCTATCCGTTCGCAAGCCTCGTCACGCGTATTTATAGGCAAAGTGACGGACAAATCAAACGGATTCCTTATAGATAACAAAAATGTATACGAACAAGGAGCAGGCCAATACCACGCATGTGGTGTATCCAAGCAAAGTATAGGTGCTGTCATTTGGAATGTAGACTGGGGAACTGACGGTTGCTTTGAGTCTCATGCCACACAACCTCGTGCAACGCTGATTGACCGTTGTACAGGTGGTTTTATGAGATTCCGCCAGGGAGGTGATTACAACCAAATGCCTAATCACTTAGCCGATTTGACTTTGTGGAACTTTAATGCCAAGAACAATGTTGCGGATTCTCCATTCATCTGGTGGGACAACAATTCTCTTTGGTGGAAGTTCCTTCCTCCTATCGTAGTGGGATATCATGGCGGTAGTATTCATTTCGATGAAAGCCAAATGAAGTTGAATGAAGAACAGGGTAATACCGTTACTCCATATTCACTCTATGAAGCCCAATTACGCAAACGTTTAGGTGCAGTTCCGGCTTGGTTAAATTCACTCCAGTAATAACTTTAAAAACAAGATACAATTATGAAGAAACTTTGGTACGTATGTATGTTACTGACTGTATGTCTGGTAGGATGCAATAAGACAGACGACTTATGGGACGACGTTAACGATTTAAAGACTCGTGTTACCGCCCTTGAAAAAACCGTTCAAGATTTGAACTGGAACATTGAAGCCGTACGCGAACTTTGCAAAGAAGGCACTACCATTACTGATATTGAATTAAAGGATGGTATATATACCATTACATTAAGTAATGGCAAGACACTCAAACTCGTTGAAGAAACCGGAGCGGGTGCCTTGATTCCTCAAATGGGCATCGACAACGATGGTTATTGGACGGTAAGCTATGACAACGGAAGCACTTTCACACAACTGAAAGATAAAAGCGGGAATCCTATAAAAGCAACGGCTGAAAATGGAAAGACTCCTCTTTTCCAAATCGATGCAGCAACAGGATACTGGCAAGTCAGCTACGACGGTACTACTTATGAGAACGTAAAGGACTCTGCAGGCAATCCTGTAAAAGCAACCGACGGGGAAGCCGTAAAAGATAAATTTTTCAACTCTGTAGAAAAGGTTGGTAACAACTTCAATATTGAATTAAGAGATGGCACAAAGTTATCTATCCCTATCATCAGCAACTTCTACTGCAAGTTTGATGAAAGTATTGTAGGTATACAAAGAATCGCAGCAGGATCTACGAAAGATTTCATTGTACACATGAAGGGCGTAGAATCTTATATCATTACCGCTCCCGAAGGTTGGGAAGCGACTTTGTCTGAACCGTCCGCAGATAACGATGAAGGAACATTGACAATAAAAGCTCCTGCAACAGCAAAAACTCTATCGCGTGCCGTCGCTGATAATACCAAAGACGTATCTATTCTTGCAACTTCAGGAGCATATGCTGCCATCGCAAAAATACAGGTAGAGCTTGGAGAAGCAGAAACACGGATTGACTATAAAGCAAAATTCGATAACGGAGAAAGTATAACAATCGGTGATATCACATTTGATAAAAATACTTATCCCGATGCAGAAGTAGTAGAGTTGGATGGAACAGAACCAGAACTTGACAGCTATATCAATAATTCCAAGAAAGTCAAAATCTTATTCTTAACAGGAGATAATGATTTTACAACAATCAATCCTGTAAACCTTAATAATACAATTATTATCATTGGGAAATATTCTGATTCTAAACCTGTCATTAAACCTAGTAGGGTTTGGAAAACAGTCTCTGGAAATATCTTCATAAAGAATATTCATTTAGATATGAGTAGTTTCACTACTGATGGACAATATTTCAACAATTCGAATACTTCAAGTGCTACTGATTTCACAGCTTTGATCATAGATGAATGTAAGATCAGCGACGTTAAAAACCCAATTTATCAAGATACAGCAAAAGACAATTTGAATGGTATCAATACGATCATTATTAATAGAACTCGTATTATGGTCAATGCAGACAACAAAGCTCTCATACATCTATATACAACCAAAAACTTGGCTCCATACAAGAAATTTGCATTTACCAATAATATAGTATACAGTAAAACACCTTATGTGGGTCAAATATTGAATTGGGGATTACAAACAGACTTTACAGAAGGAAATCTTACTGCAATAATATCTAATAATACAGTAATTAATATTGCAGGAAACAATCCATATTTCAGACATAATAAAGGTAGTCTCACGATGACAAAAAACATCTTTTATGTAGACTCAAGTTTTGCAAAGAATAGCAACCTTTATACTTACGTGGGAAATGATACTCATCCTGTAAGTGTAACTACAGTAGATGTTAAAGATAATATCGTATATGGATTAACAAGTAACAGTAAATGGTATAATTACCATAGCAACTGTGATGCAAGTGCGAAAGTTGACCCCTATGTATTGACTCCTCACGCCACTGCACCACTGACCATTACTGATGTAGAAAACGGTATATTTGTCTTGGCAACAGATATGGATGGATACGGAGCAAACATAGAATAAGAAAACATTACAACATCAATAAAAAAGGATATCCGAATTTGGATATCCTTTTTTTATTGACTAATATCCCATTCCGAACTGCCACAACGGCACCACATTCATAAAGCCTCTTTCAATATCATCCTTCACCACAAATCCTTTCTGTACCTCCTGAATCTGCTTTTGTCCCTTTTTCTTTCCTCCCACCTCAAATGTCATATCATCAATCAAGAAATCAGAAACAGGAGAAGCTACTACATCCGAAAAAATACGGGTCTGGTTCAAAAAGAAAGTCTCCCTGATATTTCCAATATTAGAATTATCTTGAGCCAGACTATATATCAAATTGGTATTATCCAGATAAATTTTATCTACTTTCCCTAACCCGCGTATTCCGCCGGTAGCATCTCTCAACTGCGCTATCAACCCTGCCTCTTCAATATAAAGGCAATAATCGGATATATTATTACGGCTCACTTCAAGAATTTTAGCTATACTGCTAAAATTAGGCTTGAACGGCACACTCTTAGCAATGATAGCAAGAAGTTGCTTAAGTTTACGCCCAGTGGAAACATTCATATCAGCAAATTGAGGTATGTCCGACTCCAAAGTCAAATTGATGATCTGTCGCAAACGTATATCAAAATCTTCCTCCAATGCAAAAGGATAGTAGCCTTTCTGCAAATAGTCATGAAAGAGTGGAAGCGGATGCTCCAAACCCGGAATTTCCACTTTATGCGCTACAATATCCTGCAAACTGTATATTCCAGAAGGAATACGATGAAATAAATACAAATACTCACGAAAAGAAAGTCCCTGCATCTGATACATGACAGCGCGACGACTCAAATCTGAAGCTCCTTTATTAATATCCAATACAGATGAACCTGTAAAAACAATATTCAACTCTGAATGATAATCGTAAATCAATTTAAGCTCTTTCGACCAATCTTTATATTTATGAATTTCATCAATAAACAAATACTTGCCTCCCATTTTTACAAAAGCATCTGCCAAGTCAAGCAAACGATGGCTGGCAAAATAAAAATCTTCAGCCGTCACATATAAAGAGTCATTTAAATTCAGCTTTTCTTTAATGTGCTGTAATACAAGAGTCGTCTTCCCTACTCCTCTAGGTCCCGTAAGCCCTATCATGCGACTATTCCAATTTATCCTGGAATAAATATACCGGTGAAACTCAATATTAGTCTCCCGTATCATCTTGTGAAAATACTCAAATAACTTATCCATATAGCATTGGTTTATAGACAAAGATACGATTATTTGCACTATAATAGTGCAAATAACAAAACAAATTGCACTTTCACAGTGCAATTTCAGCTAAAACCACATCTTTTCCCCCACCACCTTGCAGAAAAACTTTTTTAATTTATCTTTGCATCCAAAACAACCCTACATGAAATACAAACTTATCGTGCTCGATCTTGACGGCACACTCACCAACTCTAAAAAGGAAATCACTCCCCGCAACAGGGAAACTCTGATACGTATGCAAGAGCAAGGAATACGACTGGTATTAGCTTCCGGTCGACCTACTTATGGTATTGTGCCATTAGCTAATGAGTTACGTATGAATGAATTCGGTGGATTCATCCTGTCCTATAACGGAGGAGAAATCATTAATTGGGAAACACAGGAGATGGTATATGAAAATGTGTTGCCTAATGAAGTTGTTCCAGTGCTCTACGAATGTGCCCGTACCCATCAACTAAGTATATTAACCTATGACGGAGCAGAGATAATAACCGAAAACTCTCAAGATCCATACGTATTAAAAGAGGCCTTTCTCAATAAAATGGCAGTTCGGGAGACAAATGACTTCCTGACAGACATCACGCTTCCCGTAGCCAAATGCCTCATCGTAGGAGATGCCGATAAACTGATTCCACTTGAAGCCGAACTTTGTCTCCGGTTACAAGGTCGCATTAATGTTTTCCGTTCAGAACCCTATTTTCTCGAATTAGTCCCGCAAGGTATCGACAAAGCTCTTTCTTTGGCCGTCCTGTTAAAAGAAATAGGACTAGCACGTGAAGAAGTTATAGCCATAGGTGATGGATATAATGACCTATCTATGATTAAATTTGCAGGACTGGGGATTGCCATGGGAAATGCTCAAGAACCTGTAAAGAAAGCAGCAGATTACGTCACTCTAAGTAACGAAGAAGACGGTGTAGCAGAAGCAATCAATAAGTTTTGCAATCAACAATAGCCAAACATTTACTGACATGCCGGCAGAGTTTTAGTTTCTCGGTGAGAAACCTTTGGTTTCAAGGAATGAAACTATTGGTTCCTCGGTGTGAAACTGTTAGTTTCATACCGGGAAACAAATCACATTACTGGTAAAAACGACCCGACACTTAAAATCAACCGATTAAAGATAGGGCGCATATTCAGATTTTATACTAACTTTGCGATTCCAATAAAACAAATATAAAATGTTATGGAACATCAACTTACCATTTACAACACCTTAGATAGAAAGAAAGAGTTGTTTGTACCGCTTCATGCGCCTCATGTAGGCATGTATGTGTGCGGACCGACTGTTTACGGAGATGCCCATTTAGGACACGCCCGTCCGGCTATAACCTTCGATGTGTTATTCCGCTATCTCACCCACCTAGGATATAAAGTACGCTACGTACGAAATATTACCGACGTAGGTCATCTGGAACACGATGCCGATGACGGAGAAGACAAGATCGCCAAGAAAGCACGTCTGGAAGAGTTGGAACCAATGGAGGTTGTTCAATATTTCCTGAACCGTTATCATAAAGCAATGGAAGCGTTGAATGTACTTTCTCCAAGCATTGAGCCACATGCTTCAGGACATATTATTGAACAAATCCAACTGGTACAGAAGATTTTGGATGCCGGATACGCCTATGAAAGCGAAGGCTCCGTTTACTTCGATGTAGCCAAATACAATAAAGATTACCACTACGGAAAACTTTCCGGACGTAATCTGGACGACGTCTTGAATACCACCCGTGACCTCGACGGACAAAGCGAGAAACGCAATCCCGCCGACTTTGCCCTTTGGAAAAAGGCACAACCTGAACATATCATGCGCTGGCCGTCTCCATGGAGCGACGGTTTCCCCGGATGGCACGCCGAATGTACCGCTATGGGACGCAAATACCTAGGTGAACACTTCGATATTCACGGAGGAGGAATGGACTTGATTTTCCCTCACCACGAATGTGAAATCGCACAATCGGTAGCCTCACAAGGTGATGACATGGTTCACTACTGGATGCACAACAACATGATTACCATCAACGGAACCAAGATGGGTAAATCACTTGGCAACTTCATCACGCTGGACGAATTCTTCACCGGTACTCATAAGCTGCTGGCGCAAGCCTACACACCAATGACAATCCGTTTCTTCATCCTGCAAGCTCATTACCGCAGCACGGTAGACTTTAGCAATGAAGCACTGCAAGCATCCGAAAAGGGTCTGCAACGTCTGATGGAAGCTATTGACGCATTAGATAAGATTACTCCCGCATCGGCCACTTCAGAGGGAATCAACGTGAAAGAACTGCGCGCCAAATGCTACGAAGCAATGAATGACGATTTGAATACACCGATTGTCATCGCACAGCTTTTCGAAGGCGCCCGCATTATAAACAATATCATTGCCGGCAATGCCACCATCTCCGCCGAAGACCTGAAAGACCTGAAAGAAACATTCCATCTGTTCAGTTTCGACATCATGGGATTGAAAGAAGAAAAAGGCTCTTCAGATGGTCGTGAAGCAGCTTACGGCAAGGTAGTAGATATGCTACTGGAACAACGTATGAAAGCGAAAGCCAACAAAGACTGGGCTACTTCCGACGAGATCCGCAACACACTGACAGCACTCGGATTTGAAATCAAAGATACCAAAGACGGTTTCGAATGGAGACTGAATAAGTAACAAGAAAAGAAAGTGCTCAACGCACCTTGTACATACAAAGAAGACCGGCTCCCCACGAACCGGTCTTCTCTTTTTTCATAGAAACATGATAACTAATACCTCTCTTTAAATTCTTGTTTTCTCTTATCTTATTCACTAATTATTTATTTTCCATGAGCATTTCGACCGGCTGTCCATGTTGACAGGTTACCGTCAGTACGGTCTGGTCTCCCTGCTGTTCCAACCGGACATTTTCCATCGGGCTTGTCAATGTCCAATGCCCTTTAAGCCGTATCTCCTTAGTAATAGGACGACTGGGCTCTTTCGTTGTATACGTCTTCTCTTCTATATTCAGATTCGGATCACAGACGCTTAAACGGATACCCTTATCAGATTCTTTTGCATACATCACCATTGTTTCCGCAGGAATAGCGACGACCATTTTATCAGCGGCAGGCTGATAAGCTTCAAAAGCGGCATACGCCGTGATACCAGTCTTTCTATCATAAACAACGTGAGCAGTCTGATCGCGTTGCAACACCTCGTATGCAGGAGTTTTACGCAGTTCGTCGAGATCGGAAGCAGAAGGCTGTATCAATACCATATATTCATAAGTCCCCTCTTTCGGCGCCTTGCCATGTTCTATCCAGGCAGAAGAGAATTTTCCCTTAGTAACTTCACGCGTCTTTTCGTGCCGTGATTCCTGTTCTGCCACCTGTGAGCGAACGGTTCCGTCCACTACATGATAATAATTGTCATAACCATCATGAAGCCAATAGTTATCCTCTCCTACTTTGGGCTCCTTACCATTATATTTTGTCTGGAAAAGAGTTGTTTCCGTAGGATAATCCACATTGGAGTTCGAAATACCTGTTCCCAAGCAAATCATCCGGTTATCAAAACAGAAAACGGATTTACGGGCCACAAAGTCTGGTGTGAAGTTCTCATAATCCCGTTCTGCCAATTTCATAGCGAACATTCCATTTTTACCATCTAAAGAACTGCTTCCGGAGAAATTCTCTTTGGAGCGTGCCATAGTCGTTCCTTTCAATGGGCTATCAAGCAAGTCGAAAGGCAAATGAATGGTAGTTGTACCCGGCAAACGATTCCAGTCCCATCCCTCCTGCACAAAGCCACTTCCGGCACGTGACACGGGATTTCCTTTCCCCATAATCTGCACGGAGCCATAACTCTGATAACGTCCGTAACGGTTATCTTTCGTATAAATTTCAGAGCCCCATACGTCAGTGGTATACCCTTTCAATGTCACCATCCAGTCCGCACGACGGAAAATGCCTGCCGAACCATAGTTGTAAACGAAGAATCCCTGTGGAGCCTGTGCCGGTTGAATACCTTCCTTCTTGAAGAAACGCGCATTCGGAGTATCACTATTGCGTATCAGACGTAAATAGTCGGCAGCCAGACCACGATCAAACGTATTTCCCTGACCGGACAAATCGCCGGATAAAGCGATATTGGCAAATGCTTCGATATCATCGCTTCCCATCTTCCCTCCAAAAGGATGACGGCCACTGATTCCGATGCCCCATTCATAGAAATTGCAATAATTGCGCATAGCAATAAAGGCTGATTTCATGTGTTTGCGCGCATCTTCGGTCAGTTCAAAACTTGTACCATTGGTAAATGCAATATATTCTCCTACAGTCGCAAGTACCCCAGTGGTATATCCCGGATAGAAACCGCCATGATGGAAAGTCGTACCGTCTACCTTTATACCACCGATCGTTCCCGGAGTATAACGCAAAGAAGAAGATAGCCAACGTGACAAGCCGCTCAAAGCTTGCGCCTGTTCCCTTGCATCGGGAAACATCATAGCGGAAATAAATTTCGCCATCAATAACGTATGCCAGGAATCCAACAATTCATCACGTGTTGGAGAACATGGCTGACGAGTTTCTTGCAGAGCCGCCCAAAAACGCAATGTGGAGAGATAAGCATCCCGATGAGGATGTTTATAGATAGCATCACGCATCAGCCAGGCAGTTGTATATATCTTACGTACCTGATAACCATAATGATGATTGGTACCCATACCGCTACCGTATGCAAATCCCTGATCGATAGCATAGTCGAATACGGTAAAGTAGTTTTTCTTTGATGTTTCGTTCTGGTTATAATAAGCATCATAGGCAAAGCCGGAAAGCATCGTTTCAATATCGTTCCATGACATTTCTCCTTTCTTCTTGTCCTGTTCATCAGGAGCAACAATAGGAGTTCCTATAAATCCCGTCCCAGCGATGGATGGACTGATAGCCGCTTTCTCAAATGTTTTATAGGCAGCATTAATCGGTCCTTGCGGAGCCTTTTTCACTTCCAGAAAGTCAGTCAAACGCTGTTCGATAGTCTTCAGCTCCTTCTTTTGTTCGCTTGTCAATTTAGAAGGCAGAGGAATATCATACGACTGTTGTTCCCATTTCCACACGAGACACCAATGCCACAGGTCACGATTAGACAGCCCATTATTGGTAGGCAACTGTTGGTCGGGAGTGGTACGAAGATTCATTTTCTTTTCCGGAAAAATCAGACGGTCAAGAAAGATACGTCCCTTCCGTTGCGGGGCAACCAGCCGATAGGCTACGATCTTCTTATCTTTCTTGTCGCCCTGCATATACTCAAAAGAGATCCAGCAAGCCCGCCAGCCTGCTGCCTGCAAACGATAAGAGAACCAGTAAGAGACTTCTCCCTCCTTATTCAGAAACTCAAAACGAATAGAATCCTGCTGCGGTTTCTCATTATAAATCCACAAGGTAATGCCGAACTGCTTCTCGTTTCTCGTATTCAACGATAAAGGAGCAATTTGAACATCCAGCGTAGAACCGGGCTGAAAGTCCCATTCCAGACTACTTTCACCCTCTTTGTAAAAAAGAGAAGAGATTTTCACTTCTCCCTTTCCGGAAACTGTAAATGCTTCGGGCACTTCTTCTTCAAATCCGATGAGTTGAGCGAAAGCTGAAGGAATGATTCCCAAAAGGAATAATACTATAAAACAACTGTTTTTCATTACTATTTTCAATTTAAACGCGGATGCGGATTAACACCTATTATTGTCGCAGAGATTTACTCCTAAAATTGGCACTTATTTGAGTTAATCAGCGTTTTATAAATTACTAATCGCTAATAAGGAATCCGATCCGACAGAATCTTTTCCGTATACCAAGGATCATTAATTTCCTTCAACATAGCTCCCATTTCACCGCAAAGTTGTGCCACAATCTCCTTATTTTCTTCCAAAGGCAGGTTATGCAGTTGATATGGATCTTTTACATCATCGAATAAGAGGCTTTTCTTCAATTGCTTCGTATCACGGTCGATATATAACGCCAATGTATATTGAGCCGTCTTGATACCTCTTGAAGAAGGGAAGTAAGTCTGCACCAATCCATTTTCATCTTTATCACCATCTACATTCTGAATATACAGTGCACCTGTAGGACGAACAATTTCAGCCTTTTCATCGAAGAAAAGAGGAGCGAAATTACGTCCCTGCACTTCCGCCGGAATAGAATCACCCAGTCCGCACAAGCCAAGCACCGTAGGCATAATATCAGGAGCGGAGAGCAATAAATCATCTACCCTCGGCTGAATCTTACCGGGAAAACGAACCAGGAACGGAATATTCATGGATTCAGAATAAGGGGAATTCTTCGGATCATCAGTGCGCTGGCTACACATCGTCTCACCATGATCGGAAGCAAAGATTACGACTGTATTCTTATCCAATCCCAATTCTTTCAATGTCGTCAAAATCTGTCCGAAAGCACGGTCTACTCCGGTAACGGAAGCGAAATAATAACGTGCAGACTCCGCTTTCTTCATCTTCAAATCGACATTCGGACGAATCAACAGACTATCCAGAGGCTGATCTTTATAAAGATTAAAATCCTGCTCTTCACAGTCATTCAAGGAGCGATACGGGCTGTGAGGAGGATTCATGCCCACCATTATGAAGAAAGGTTTCTTGGTATCACGTACGTTACCGTCATTTTTCAGATAAGAAATGACTTTGCCTGATTCGTGTAAAGGTGACCATTCCTTCGGATCGTGTCTCTTACCATCCGTATCCCAATAATGCGGGTTCTTGTGTTCGTCAAATGTTCCGTAAGAATACCAGTAGTTAAAGCCGTGCCGGCGTTCTTTCGGTGTATAGGCATCCCATGCCGGACGTTTTTCTTCCACATACTGTCCCGGATGTTCGGGATCGTTCGGAGTCGGGAAGTCAGCGTGAAGTTTACCAAAATAAGCACAGTCATAACCTGCTTTGCTGAACACATCACCGATACATTCCGCATCCTCGCGTAAGGAACTGATCGGACGTGTAGAATTGCAATTCAATGGTACACCGCTTTTGTTCGGATACATACCGGTCAGCAACATTCCACGATGAGGGCTACTCAACGGGCAGTTACTCTGTGCAGACGACAAGACCATAGATTCACGTGCAAAGGCATCCAGATTAGGAGTATGCACGGGGTCTCCTTCAAAGTTTACTTTATCCCGGAATCCGTCCTGCCTCCAGAAGCCCATCGCCTGGTTACGGTATTGATCGGGAAATACATAGATTATATTAGGATGCTCCGCTTGTTGGGACGCTTGTTTCGGAGCCTTGCAACCTTGTGCGGCAAAGAGCGTCAAGCCTCCTACAAGAAGGTTTATAGGTTTATTCATGATAGTTTATGATAAATAATTAAAACAGGTAAATGACAAACGGTCAATAGAAAGTTATAGATAATAAGTAGCGAATGATAAACGGTAAACATGTTCCGTCAGAATCCGCTAAGCATTCACCGTTCACTGTTTACCGTTCATTGTCTATTTCTTATTTCTTTTCCAAATCTCTTTTACGCATCAGTCCTTCCAGGAAGTAATAGTCAGCATAGTTCAGAGGAACGTCAATTTCCTGACCGTGAGGAATACTGCCAACCGAATGCATCAGGATAAAGTTTCCATTTGTTCCAACTTCTGCGCGATAAGCAGGTGAGCCCAAACTTTCCATTATCTTATCAGCCGTTTCCTTGTAGTGGTTGCCCGGCAGATAGCCATCCAGTTCGTAAAGGGCAGAGGCTGTACAAGCTGCTGCAGAAGCATCACGCGGTTCGTTCGGAATATTCGGAGCATCATAATCCCAGTATGGTACGAGGTCTTCCGGCAGGTTCTTATTATTAAAGATGAAGTTATAGACTTTTTGTGCCTGGTCGAGATATTTCTTATCTTTGGTATAGCGATAGCAGGTAGTATATCCATACAGAGCCCATGCTTGTCCGCGAGCCCAAGCCGATTCGTCGGCATATCCTTGTGCAGTTTGTCTCTTACGCACTTCTCCTGTCTCCGGATCGTAATCTACCACATGGTAGCAGCTGTTGTCCGGACGGAAGTGGTGAGCCATTGTTGTATCAGCATGTTTCACTGCAATATTGTAGAAAGTAGAATCTCCGGAAAGAGCTGTTGCTTCAAATAAGAGTTCGAGATTCATCATATTATCAATAATCACCGGACATTTCCATCCCCGTGTTCCCTGCCAACCTTTATCGGCATCCCATGACTGGATAACGCCTGCATTCGGACGAAAACGAGTGGACAATGATTTGGCAGCTTCTATAATGACGTCTTTGTACTCTTTCTTATCTGCCATGCGATAGCCGTTCAAATAACTGCAACCGATCATGAAACCTACATCATGATGCCATTTCAGATATTTCACAGAATCAAGAGCTTCTGTATATTTCTCAGCCAGCGGCAACCATTTCTTATCACCCGTCAGATTATAAGTCAACCATATACTACCGGGAAAGAAACCGGAGCACCAGTCTTCCATCGGTATGTAAGAGATACTCCCATCTTCGTTGATTGTTCTCGGATTCAAGATTTTACCGGACTTCTCAATAATGTCCGTCTGGATTGTGTTCTGTGCCACAGCGTTGTCGATGTTGTCCTGAATAAAGTCTACTTCAACCTTTTTTTGTCCACCGCAACTCGTAAAGATCAATAGGGAAAGTCCTAATGCGCTAAGAATTGTTTTCATAATACAGGGATTATTTGTTAAGTGATTAATTTTCCTGATGGCAAAAGTAGTGCATTTAAATAGAATTGACCGACCTAAATAATCCAAATGAAGGACAATTTTGGTACATTTCACTGAAAAATGAAGGAATGGATAGAATTATATATTCAAAAAAAACAGAGTCCAGATACAAAGAAAGTATCTGAATTCTGTTTTCTCAATTATATAATATTGCAAACTATATCTATAATTCGAATGGCTACAGATGAGTTTTTTGTTCAGCCAAATAGCTAATCCGGCTTCTTACTTTAAACTTTCACAAATTTCCGTATTTGCCCTCTTCAATTTCTGTTCATCCAGTTTTATTACTTTGCGGTCGTATGTCATCAATCCGTTCACTTCGATCTCAACATCTGTAGTCTGTGTATAAACAGCAGCCGAGAATCCACGTGCAATCATATCCTTCAGCATATTAGCATACTTCAGATACTCATCAGTAGCTTCTTTGGAAGTACTAAACTGAACATACCCCCAATTACGATTCGGCTCCCAAAGATGCTCCTTCAGCACTAAACCAATTCCTCCATACTCTCCGAGTACAGTTGCACGCTGTGCATCATATAAATACATCTCCGGACCGGGATAATTATGCAAATCGAGCATATCACCACAGGTATAATGATTACCTCCACTGGCAGGATTCACTAAACGGGAAGGATCATATTGCTTTGTCCATTCTGCTATTTCAGGGGTTTTAAACTGCCCCCAAGCCTCATTGAAAGGTACCCATGTGCCAATACAAGGATAAGAGTAAAGGCAGTCGATAATTTCTTTCCATTCTTTACGGTAAATAGCCTCTGATTCAGCAGACCGTTTGAATTCTGTTCCCTCAAAATACTTCCGATTCTGCCACTCGGGATTCTTATCGCCACTCGGCATGTCCTGCCACACAATAACCCCTAAACGATCACAATACGTATACCAACGGGCAGGCTCTACTTTTATATGTTTGCGAATCATATTATATCCAAAATCTTTTGTCTTTTGAATATCATATACTAAAGCCTCATCCGAAGGTGCTGTATACAAGCCATCCGGCCACCAGCCCTGATCTAAAAGACCAAATTGAAACAAGTCTTTATTATTCAGTTGCAGACGCACAATTCCATTTTTATCACGCTTCGTTGAATATTTACGCATGGCAGTATAGCTCTTAACCTTATCGATCAACTTATTTTCTGAATACAGACAAATTTCCATATCATATAAAAACGGAGAATCCGGAGACCACCACTTTACATCAGACGGCATAGCAATCTCAACCGGAATACCATTTACGGAACTTCCTACAGCCACCAACTGCTTTCCTTCTAATACCTTCACCTCCAATTTATCTGAAAGCATCTGATGATCTGTCATAACCTCTACTGTCAACTTATTCCTGTCAATATCAGGAGTCGTCTTGACATTGACAATCGACCGGATTGGCACAGGTTCCAGCCAAACAGTTTGCCAAATACCACTAACTGGAGTATACCAAATACTTCCCGGCTTACCAACCTGCTTTCCTCTAGGTTGAGGACCTTTATCAGTCGGGTCCCACACTTTCACGATCAATTCATTTTCCCCATTCAGCAAGGCAGGCGTGATATCAAAAGAAAAAGGAGTAAATCCTCCTGTATGTTGTCCCACCTTTACCTTATTTACCCAAACATCCGCTTTCCAGTCAACAGCCCCAAAATGCAATAAGATCCTATGTCCTTTCCATTTGGAGGGAACCGAGAATTGACGCTGATACCAAAGTTCATTCTTCTCCCCAAGGCTTTTCCCCACTCCGGACAAACTTGATTCTACAGCAAAAGGAACTAAAATCTGACCATCATAACTTTGTGGCATAGCTTGACCTATCGGAGAAATAGCATAATTCCACAATCCGTTCAGATTTATCCAGTCAGCACGTTCCATAATTGGGCGGGGATATTCGGGCAACACGTTTTCAACATCTATTTTCGCCGCCCATTCCGTCATAATTCGACCGCCAACCGGTTTCCACTGTGCAAATAGATAAACACTATTAATAAGTATCACTAAAGAACATACAATTTTTCTCATCTACATTATTTCTATTAAGAGTATTTTTACTAGGTCAAGTTATTCCAATATAATATCAAACTGATCGTAAGGTGCCGTACGATGTGCCAGATGCCTGGTCAATTTTGAAATCCCAAACAAGGGAGAATAAGTACGTACTTTGATCGTTTTACCATCCGGCATAAATTCCAGAATGCGAAGCCAGCCATCCCCTCCGTTCCCTTCCGGACCACCTCCTACATATTGTACATTAAACGTCATTTGTGATACATCTTTCCCGGCACTGTTCTTATCCACCCGATAAGCCACATTATTCTCATATTCACCGGTACCTTTTCCCACATGTCCGCAAAGTACGAGACGGATATTGGAAGAAGGATAAATAAGTTTCTCCCAAATAGCCTGCCCCGAGTTTTGTGGAGAAATCTTATACCCATCTTTCGTAACGCGCTTATTACCTATATCAAGATAAGAATGAGTGATAAAAATCACCTTATGATTCTTGTATTCCGGCTTGTTTACCAAATTTTTCGCCCATTGCAGCACTTCATCACGAGGCACAAACTCTACTGCTATAACCAAAATCTTTCCCCATCCCGGCTCATCAAACTCAAAAGCCGAATTCTCTAAAGACGCCCTGCCTTCACGATTAGGAAATTCACTGACACAGATATTCCGCCAGGTAGAATTACGCTCAAAAGGAATATAATCAGGAAAATAAGTACGACCGTTTTCTGCGGCTTTGTATCCATAATCATGATTGCCTGCGGCAATAATATAAGGTACTTTGTTATCCAGTCTTTTCAAAGCCTGCGACGCTGCCTCCCACATCTCACGACTGGTCTGGTTCAGCATCTTACGGTTTAATACATTATTATCATTCTGCTCCACCAAATCGCCTGTACAAAGGACAGCTTTAATTTTAAGCGACTCTATATTGTCCGCAATCCATGCGGTACAAAGATCAAAAAGCGGCTGGTTAATATCATACTTGGTATATCCCTGTGGATCACCGAGCAAAATCATAGAAAAGGATTCCGGATTGACCAATTTCTGGGGATCAGCCCGATGCTGCGCCGGGAGACAAGTGACAGAAGCACACAATATCCCGGCCAATAAATAGTTGAATAGTTTCATAGATTACTCTTTTTCTTCTTCGTTTTTAAATACAGGTGCACGAGATACGGATGCCGGTGTGCCATTAGTAATATAAGGCCAGCCATCACTGCTCCATTGTATGCGGTCACACATCAATTGACGACCATTATCTATTTTCGCTTTCTGCCAGGCATGATAGAAGAACCAGTCATTACCCTCATCATCCGTGATAATTTCGGAATTGTGTCCGGTTCCGGCAAACAGGTTATTACCCTGTAGAATTACTTCATTATAACTACTATTTTCTTTCATCACAGTACCGTTTTTACCCACATAAGGACCTTCGATATTTTTAGAACGCCCCACCACTACACGATACGTACTTCTTTCCTCTTCACAACAACTACCCGTAGAGCCAAATAGATAATAATAATTCCCGCGTTTATGAACCATGATGCCTTCTATTGAAGGACCCGCTATCTTTTCGGAAACAGCCCCTTTAATGGATAGACCGTCAGCACTTAACTCTACATAACGGATACCTCCTTCATAGCCTTTAGAAGTACTATTATAACTTCCCCAGAAAAGATACTTCTTACCATTATCTTCAAAATAACAAGGGTCGATGCACTGCATAGTACCAGAATTGTAGTCAAGAAGTTTTCCGTGATCCGTAAAAGGTCCTACAGGAGAGCCGCTGACCGCCACCCCGATACAACTATTCTTAGGCAAGTCCCAGTGTCCGAGAGTATAATAGAGCACATATTTGCCATTGATATAGTTAATGTCCGGAGCCCATAAGCGAGTGTCCGGCTGCCAGTTCGGTTTTTGCAGAAAGGCTGCCCCAGCATAAGTCCACTGTGTCATATTAGTAGATTTGTAAATCGGAATATAGATATTATCCTGTTGGGTAACATACAAATAAAAGTTCCCGTCTGCCGCATGAATTATAGTCGGATCAGGCAACTGTTTGCCGACTATAGGATTGGAGAATGAAACAGGGTTAGGTGTACTCCCCCCACCCCCATTTCCATTACCGTTACCCGGCCCATCCGGTTGTTCGTCAGAGCCACCGGAACATGCCATGATACACAATGCTGTCGCAATTAAAAAAGATATTTTTTTCATATATACTTTATTAGTTAAAACTAAGATTAATTTATCCAACCTTCATTCTGTTCCAAATTCGAGTTCATTTCCATTTCTTTAGCAGGAATAGGCCAGCTCCAGCACTGATCTCCCAACCAGTACCAGGTATAAGTCGTTTCACCCCACATCTGCATCAGACCGTTACGATTATTATCAAACTTCTTATCTTTCCACGTTCCCCAACGCAATTCATGGAAATACATGGAATCTTCGCCACCGATTTCCCAGTAATACTCATTCCGGATACGTTCACGCAAATCACTCTGCCCGTTAACTTTCGTAGCAGGATAAGTTGCATTATTCAATTCGACATGCCCTGCACGACGTCTTACTTCATTAACACATCTGATTGCTTCGCTTTCATGGGTACTTCCCCATTCATTTAGCGCTTCTGCTTTCAGGAGCAATACTTCCGCATAGCGTATTAATGGAATATCCAATCCATAAGTATCACGTTCTGTCTGTTCCAGACCTTCAGGTACAAACTTTCTCCATAGATAGTAAAACTTATCGTTTGTATCAGTACGGATATCAAAAGGCTCTGCACTGTCGGAGCCACGATAAGGCCAACGCAATGTATAAGTATGAGCTATTCCAGAAGAAGCACCATTGTATTGTGCGTAAGGGGTAATGACAGCCATTTGCAGACGTGGATCACGGGTCTCGTAAGCTTTTTTGATACGTGCTTCATTGCCACTATCCAGATATTTGTTCATATCTGCCCCATAGGCAGCCATACGTTCCTTTTCCGCCGCAGACAGTCCATCGCGTAGAAAAAACACCACACGTTCTTTTTCTTTCATCGCACTATAGCCCGGCAAGTAGTTATCCCAATTAAACTTTTCTCCGGTCGCCGTCTCAAAAGATTCTACAAAATGCGGATTAGGCAAATAGTTATTCCACATAGAACCTGCTGTACAACGGTTGCCGTAAGTGATGTTCCTTGTATTGGAGTAGCCGTATTGCTTGATGCATTGCACAGAGAATATCATTTCTTCACATTGTTCATTTGCTATTTTCAACAACTGCTTATAACTGGTAGCACCGGCCTTAGTATATAACCCGAAGCCACAGTCAGCCACAGAATTAAAATCATCAACCGCCGCCTCCCAATTCTTCTGCCACATATATACTTGTCCGCGTAATGCATAAGCAGCTCCTTTGGTTACCCGTCCATAGTTAGAGTCACCCGAATTATATTTACCCGGTAGATTGGGTTCATTCACACAATCTGTCAGATCCTGGAGTATAGCCGCCCAAACATCCGCTTCTGAAGAACGGGCTTTGTTACCGTTTTCAGGACTCGTGATTGCATTCATATATAACGGCACTCCTTTATACAAGATATTCAAGCGCATATAAGCAAATGCACGCAAGAATTTACATTCGGCGATAGCCCGTTGCTTCTCTCCGGTCGACATATCAGGAACCTGACCAATATTATCTATCACATCATTAGCACGATAGATAAAAGTATAAAAACGTTTATAAATATCACTGAACAGGCCACTTGAGGGAGTAGCTGCTCCTGTACAATTAGGCATTCGCTTGATCCAGTTCTTGTCTGTATCCATCACAGAAGAATAAGCATCCCATGGAATCCGGTGCGAATCCAAAATGCCGGAGTTAGGACAATATTGATCCAGAAAGACATTATATACGCCGATAACAGCCTGTTCGGCCAAAGTTGCTTTCGTCCAGATACTACTACCGCTTATGTTATTGGTAGGAGTAGTATCTAAAAAGTCCGCACCGCATCCAGCCATAGAGAAAGACAGCAAGGCAATAGATGCACATCTTACTAATTTCCGAAATATTTTTATTTTGTTTTTCATCATAAAATCGTTTTAGAGTAAGTTTAGAAAGTGATATTTACACCGAATGCATATTGTCTCATAGTAGAATATCCCACTGCGGTACGCATTTCCGGATCCATTCCTTCATACCCGGTAATGGTAAATAAATTTTCACCGGAAGCAAAGAAACGGATATTCTGTGCATATACTTTTTTCGACAGGACAGCAGGCAATGTATATCCGATAGTCAGGTTCTTCAGTTTAATATAATCCCCTTTTTGCAAATGTACTGATGACTGTGTCATACCACTTTGGTCGTTACCGGAGTTATTTGTCAAACGAGGATTCTTTGAACTCAAGTTCGTGCGCGGATCATTGGGATTTTTGGGATCAAAGAAATAGTGATCGTTTGCTATTGCTTCCCCGATAGCATATCCTTTGATGGTAGCACTGCTGTTCAATGCCAAACGATAGTAGTAAATCTTGAAACCTGCCGCACCGGACCAGTTCATGGAGAAATCGAAGCCTTTCCAATTAGCGCTTGCCTGCAGACCGAAGTTATACTTGGGCACATTGGAACATCCCTGAAACTCATTATCAGCGTCATTACCATATACACCGTCGCCATTTAAGTCTGCATAGATGTAATCACCATACCAAATGCCACTCTTACTGACGTTCTGATGCGGATAAAACTTATACCCTGCCCCTACCATGGCATTCAGCCATTTCATGTCGTCTACTGTGCGGATCATTCCGTCTCTCGGACCACCGTTGATATTGACTGTTCCATCTGCGTTAAAGCCGTTTCCATTACCTTTATATGGTTGCAACATATAGTATTCATTAATCATTTTACCTTCTATTACACGGGTAGATCCTCCGGTAGAGACATCACCGATATTGGTTTGATAAATACGGTTCCCGTTTTCATCTGTCACCCAGCCACGCTGCAACTCTCCTTTGTATTTACTGACCTTGTTCTGGTTATAGGCAAAGTTACCGGATACACGATATTCTACTTTACCGATACGGTCTTGCCAATTCAGGGTCATTTCAATACCGCGGTTAGTCACTTCCGCAATGTTCTGACGAGGGCCACTGGCTGTCCCGAGAGACATATACATATCAGGGCGATATAAGATTCCATCCGTTACTTTATTATAAAATTCAGCCTCAAACGTCAGACGGTTTCTTAAAGTTGCAAAGTCGATACCAATATTCGTAATGGCAGTACTTTCCCACTCCAACAGGTTGTTGGAAATAGAAGTAATTGCCAAACCATTATTAAGGCTACCTCCAAACGCGTACTTTGCCGAGTTGTATACAGCCTGCCATTCGTAGTTACCAATCGCATTGTTCCCTAACTTACCCCACGAAGCACGTAATTTCAGATTGTCGATAGGAAGTCCTTTCATTAATCTCTCTTCACTGATTCTCCACCCGGCAGAGAAAGATGGAAAAAGCCCCCAGCGATTATCCGGAGCAAAACGGGAGGAACCGTCATAACGCATATTAACCTCGAATAAATAACGGCTGTCGAAAGCATAGTTAATACGACCGAAGTAAGAACGGGATGTAAATTCCTCACCTGTACCACCTATGGAAGAAGGAGTAGTAGCAGAACTTGGATCACCCACAGACGAATCTATTAATCCAAGTTTGGCAGTGTCGGTAGTCCGTTTGACAAAACGTTCTTCTTCAAAGCCCAATAACATACCAATATCATGCTTATAAAAAGTCTGGTTATAATTGAGCAAGTGCGTTAATTTCCAGTGGTTCTCACGGACATACGCCATACGGGTATACAAATCGGCAGGATCTTTGGGGGCAGCTATCCACTGATCTGTACTAAAACTATATTTCCCATAATCCGTATTTACGGACATCGATTCATAACGATAATCCTTATAGTTCAGATTAACATCGTATGAGAAGTGTTTCAGAAACTTCACGTTGGCATAGAAAGTAGTGAAGAACTGCGTGTTCTTGATATGCCCTTCCGATTGCGCCATGTCCCACAGAGGATTGTGAGATTGCGGATCTTCCTCGTTCGCTTCCGGCGCACCATATTTTCCGTCATAATATGGATATACGCCCGGTATCATCTTTTGAGTATTAATATTGGTGAGTGAACCGGTATCGCTTTTCTTCTGGTCAGTGTGATACCCCCATACGCGAGTACCAATACGTAACCACTTAGTAATATCCGAATAAACATTGGCACGCAGAAAATAGCGTTGGTATCCGGTATCCTTGATTAATCCCGGATTGTCAGTATAAGATATAGAAAGATTATATCCGGTACGTCCCTCCTGTCCAGTGACGGAAAGCGAATGTTTCATCATCCAGTCGTTACTATATATCTCATCGTACCAATCTGTATTAGGATAAGCTACATAATTAGGATAGCCGGAAGCCGAAATGCCATTCGGATCTTTTTCCGCCTCACGCCATTGATTGATGGTAATGTCGCTGAAAGGAGCAGATTCTCCTATATTAGTAGCAGCTTCGTTCATCAATTCCATATACTTGGCGTAGTTAGATACCGTTTTTATCAGTTTGGTAGGTTGATTCAGTGAAAAAGTAGCATTGTAGGACACGCTGACCTTTCCTGTTTGTCCGGTTTTGGTAGTAACCAGAATAACCCCATTTGCCCCCCGGTTACCATAGATAGCACACGAAGCCGCATCTTTCAAGATAGAAATAGAAGCAATATCATTGGGATCTACATTATTCAAGCTTTGTTCCATCCCATCCACCAACACGAGTGGTGAAGAGCTGTTCAAGGTACCCACCCCCCGGATATTGAAAGAAAAGCCTTCATTATATGGAGTCCCGGAGCTTTGCATCACCTGCAAACCGGCTGTCATACCGCTCAACGCCTGCGAAGCACTGACCAAAGGACGGGAAAGTGATTCCTTTTCCAAATTTACCGTAGCAACCGAACCGGTCAGGTTCACCTTCTTTTGCGTACCATAGCCAACCACTACTACTTCTGAAAGCATTTTCACATTCTCTCCCATCACAATGTTGAATGTCGTCTTGCCGGGCGACAATGAGATTTCTTGTGTATCAAAACCGATATAAGACACTTGCAATTTCTTAGCGTCCTCCGGTATTTCCAGTTCAAATTTCCCTTCCATATTACTCACCGTGCCAATATTAGTACCGGGAATTGATACCGATACTCCAATTAACAATTCATCATTGACATCACTGACGATACCATTGATACGCCGTTTCTTATCTGATTTCTGAATGACAGGCCGGGTGATGATAATATGATTATCTTTTATTTTATAAATCAACTCCTGCCCTTTCAGAATCTGATCCAGTGCCTTGCTTATCGGTTGATTATCTACCTTTACAGTTACCTTACGGGTCAGGTCCACATCATTTTTCTCATATACTAAGGATACATTTCCTTTGACCTCCAACTCCCGGAACGCTTTGCGCACCGTTACGTCCTGCAAATGTAAGGTCACCTGTTGTGCATGAACCGACAGTGGAAGAACTGCAGCTAATAGCACGAAGAACATGCATTTGATGATTTTACTCATTGATTTAAGTTTTTATATGTATATCTTTTGTTACTAACTCATTGTCTTACAATGTTCTTATTTAAACATTATCCAGGATTGCGAACTAGCTTCATTATCCGCATTTTTCACATTGCCGTTCGTTTCCCAATCGTATCTACCGGCTACCTTTCCTAAAGGCACCCCTCTACTATCATCCCGAATAACAACAGGACTATGATAGTTCTCACCAAACACAATGGCATCCGTACAACCCACTTCCTGCAATGCCACAGCAACTTCCCGTAAAGAAGAGCCATCACTAAAGACATTCCAAGCCGCTTTTACCGAGTTATAAGAATTCGTAAAACGATTACTTACAAAAATGACCAAGTCTCCTTCTTCCGTGATACCGACAGCCCGACGTCCTACAGGCTTGCCATCAAAAGTCCAAATGCTTACCGGATTAGCAGCCCATGAATTACTTCCTGACAATGCTCCATCCATTCCTCTGTTACGGGTCGAAGTATTTCTTCCTTCATTAGTGGCAAATGTCTTGTAAAGTTCTGCATTTTCTCCGGCAATCATGATCTGCCCTTTTTGCAACGGATAGGAATATCCACTGACAGCACTGGTTGGAGACCACTGTACTCCATTGGCAGCTTGTTTGCCGGCTCCGCCGCTGGTAAACTTATACAAGTTATTATCTATCACTTCTGCATACGAAATCTCGGCTTTTCCATCAGCTGTAATTCCCAGAGTTCCCGGACAATACTTCAAAGAAGTAGATAGGTTATATCCGAGACGCGGTGCGGATAGCAGCCCACTATCATTCCACCCGAGGCTATAAAATATCGGTACCCAGAATTGCCCGGACAATCCCGGAACAAACAATGAATAATCCATATTATCATTCATGATAGCTGTTGTACGATGTTGAGCAGTGGGTTCAGCCCATGTTACATTGTCTTTATTCATATCCCAGCTAACCTTCATATTTATTCTACCGGCAGGAATAGTTATCAACCATCCCGTATTACCGCTCCTTCCATGCAAGTTTTTATTTTCATAGACAATCATGAAATCAGGAATACAAATACTACTGTGTTGGCTTTTTAGATCAGCAGTAATATTTTTCCAGTTTACCCCTGCGTCAATAATTCCATTTACAGCACTCAACTGATATTTTTTAGTCATGTTGTTCGTATTGTCTTTTACAGTAATAGTAAGTGTGCTACTTAGGTCAACAATCAGGTTCCCATTTTCATCTTTTTGACTGGAGGGATCCGTAGAGATGATTTCTGCGTTATCTGCCAAAGTCGGCATCAACACTACGTTTGCAAATACAGTGTTTTGTTTGAAACGTAACGAAGCGATGCCATTAATAAAGTTAGCACTAACCTGCTCTGTGTTACAAGTAGCCGTTACACCTCGAAGCAACTGGGTAGAAGTGCTGAAAATGGTATATTCGATATCATCTGCTCCATCATTCACTTTAATACGGGTGATACCGCTGCTCAAGTCCAGTACAGCATCAGTAGTGAGCGGATCAATGGGCTTTGCCCATTCATCCGCCAGTTTGAGTTTCACATTCACCGCACTTTGGTCGTCCAAAATGCGAAAATCTAAGGCTATGACCCTACTGTTCTGGTCAATAAGACCATTTATCCAGTTCCCTGTGCCATCTTCTGCCTGTATGGCTACCAATGGTTCTTTTACGTACCCCGGATCTTCGGATAAGACAACACCTTTCAGTTCATCTTCTCCGCATGACGTGAATATAAACACAAGGAATGTGCTTAATAGAAAATGTAGTTTCTTCATACAATATTATTTAAATAAGAAATAGCTTATTTTCTGTTATTCCTGAAAACAATCTTTATCCTGCATGACTAAACTAAAACAGCTGTTTGTATACCTTATAACTTAAAAAAGAGTGTCGCGCTATGCTCTTTTACAATCCTTCTTTTTACCATTCATAGAGATTCAGGTTAAAATATGCTTTATTGGCCTATTCATTAATATGACAGCCAGATTAATAAAAAGTATAGTGAGAAATGATTTTTTTATTCGTTCAGCCCTTCAACTCATCTTTTTATTAGTGAGTTTGGTCATCTTACATTTTTTCAATACCTTGCCCCCGAATTATCCATCGGAGAAACAGAACCTGTGAGTATTCACCTTAATATATTAACTAATAAATCAAATATACGATTTCTGAAAGACATAATGGAAAAAAACCTGGAAACAGAGATTATCGAGGCCCTGAAATCGGGTAAAGAGGAGGCATTCCGATACATCTATAAAACTTACTATACAGATCTTTGCCGGATAGCGAGAGGGTATTTGACAGACTCTTATCTATCAGAATCTATAGTAGAAGATTTGGTGTATAGTCTATGGGAAAACCGCTCTAAAATAACAATTAACACCTCATTGAAGAACTACCTTTTCAGAAGTGTAGCCAATAAGTGTATCAATTATCTTCAGCTTGAATATGTGAGAAGGGAAACGGCCTGCTCGTCAGAAGACCTGGTCATTTACAGCGATTTATGGTCCTTGGGCGAAAATCCGGTTGAGCATTTAGAGGGTAAAGAGCTACATTCTATTATCCAGAAGACGATTGACGGCTTATCTCCGGAAACCCGGAAGGTATTTTTATTGAGTCGTTTTGAGAACAAAAGACAAGAAGAAATTGCCGAAATCATGGGAATCACTATTCATACAGTGAAATATCACATGCGAAGTGCACTGGATAAACTGAAGGAAGCAGCAAGATCTTATCTTGCCCTGATTGTAATGTTTATTACGAATATATTTAATTAATATTAAAAAGCAAAGTAATTCACTATACTTCTTCTATTGACAAACTGTCCTGATGATAGCGCAGGTATATGATTTTCAATAGATATTAAGTTTAAGATGGTATGAAAGAAGAATTTGACAGACTGATATATGATTTCCTCTCGGGAAGTATCACCAAAGAGGACTTGCATAAGTTGAACGAATGGATATACTCCGATCCGGAGAATCAGAAATATTTTGAACAGCAGAAACGAATCTGGCTTCTGTCTGCCGAGTATAAAAATGTATCTGTACACGAAGAACAAGCCTATAACAGATTTGCGAAACGAATCCGCAAACATAAGAGTGCTCCGGCAGGAAAGATGAGAAGAGCCTTATTTGTGAAGTATGCAGGTTACGCAGCGGCAATCATTATATTACTGTTTACCACTCCTTTTATAATTTATAATTTTACAACACCTGATGATTCTTTGATTTCCGAAGTATACGCTCCAAGAAAATCGAAATTAAAAATGAAGCTTCCTGACGGTTCTATAGTGTGGTTAAACGCAGATTCCAAGCTTTCTTACTCCGAGAGTTTTAGTCGAAAGAATCGCAATGTCCGGCTGGAAGGCGAAGGGTATTTTGAGGTAGAGCATGGAGAGCATCCATTTGTTATACAAACAGACTCCGCACAGATCAAGGTACTGGGTACTAAGTTTAACGTTAAAAATTATGGTGATGAGAATTATATAAAGGTATCACTCCTAGAAGGTTCCATTGTCTTATTGTGCATCAACCAAGAGTTTATAATGAAGCCTAATCAAACGATGACAGTTAATAAGCTTGACCAAACTTATAAGCTGACCGAGAGTGCTGACTATGCTGAACAGTGGATCAACTGCAAAGTATTCTGGGATGAAGTTCCTATGTCGATCATTTCTAAAGAGTTGGAGCGCCAGTTTGATGTGACATTCGCATTTGAGTCAGAGCAACTCAAGAATTTGATTTTCCATGGAAGTTTTATTATAGAAACAAATAATTTGGAGAAAATATTGGATATTATGTCTGAAACAAATAAATTTAGCTACTCAATTGAAAAAGATAAGGTATATATCCATTCATTGAAAAAATAAGAAACGATTAAAGAATCTTCAAAAATAATATCATGACCGCACAAGAGTTTTTTAAGAACGATCTGTTTGCCGAAAATGCAGGAGTAGTACTGCTGGAAGTACGCAAAGGTTACAGTAAAGCCAAATTAGAAATAAAACCCGAACATCTTAACGCAGGTGCCCGCACACAAGGAGGAGCGATCTTTACGCTGGCAGACCTTGCGCTTGCCGCAGCTGCCAACTCGCACGGCACACTAGCTTTCTCTCTCTCGTCCACTATTACTTTTCTGCGTGCCAGCGGCCCCGGAGATACTCTCTTTGCCGAAGCACGCGAACGCTATATCGGTCGAAGTACAGGTTGCTATCAGGTAGATATAACAAACCAAGACGGAGAGTTGATTGCAACTTTTGAATCTAGCGTATTCCGAAAGGATCAGAAAGTGCCTTTCGAAGTTCAGGAATAAAACAGGAAAGCGCATCAACACTTTTAAAAGTATACCTTTTAGAAACAGATAACGCGGATGATACGGATAAAAAGATAATAAATCCGTGTCATCCGCGTTATCCGCGTCTAAAAAATAACAGGTTGGCAGGGCCATTTACTTCTGATATGCCTTCGTTTTTTCTATATATCTATTTAACGATAGAAGTCAGCGGATGCCGGTTACCCGTCACATTATTCAGGAATGCTTTTGCCGAACCGAAGTTCAGGAATAAATCCAGACGGACAGGAAGATGGTTCAAGTCGTCCGTCACGAAGAAAGTAATCACCTCCTTTTCTTTTCCTTTCTTATCATATTCTACCAATGAGAAGATCAGGCAACGGTAAGTAACTCCATTCTCCGCTTTCACATTTTCTTTTCCACGGTAGATAAGCGTTTGCTCTTCCACTTTACGGCCCGTAGCCATCGGGAACTTGATTTTGTCTCCCACCTTATAATCTGCAGGGTCGTAAGAACGTGCCTGCGCCAAGATGCTTAACATATCGTATATACAACGGCTATCGCTAGCTTCAGATTCATCAAACGCTCCATCCCGATAAGTACGTTTCTGGTTTACGAGGCAAAGACCGTCCTTATAAGAAAACCAAGCCTCATCAACCGTGTAACGTTTTCCCTCTTCGGCACCTTTGCGGAAATAGCGCGGTTCCAGTTTTTCACCGATCACACAAGTCAGCGTATCGCGCATCTTGAAAAAGAAGTCTGCCCGTTTACTGCCCAAAGCAAGCAGGTTAATCCGGTAGGCAGGTTGTGAATGATAAGTAGTAGCATTCGTCGTCAGACTGGCAAGTCCGGCTTTCACCCAGACAAACTTCCAGTTAAAATATAAATCATACATTACGTGTTCGCCGGATTGAAACGCATCATTCTTCGCTTCACATTGAGCACTGGCTGGGAGGGCGAAAGCTCCCATCAGTAAGGCCACTAATCCGATAATAAAATTGCGTCGAACGCTAACGACGGCGGTTCTGACTATTTCGTTCCCGATCCTTTTTCTTCTTGTCTTCATCTGGTTTTTGTTTTTTAAGTTCATCCAGCTTTTGCTTATCCAGCGGAACTGCATGAATATCCCAACTTTGTTCTAGATCCCAGTTGGCTTTCGGCTCTAAAATCTGATTATAATAATACACCTCTTCGGGCTGCACCCCTTTTTCAAAATTGCCGGTATCCCATTCACCGTTTCCATTCCGGTCGTTAATCAACCGGGCGGAGTACTTACCGGGATTTAAGTAATAAAAGTCGGCATAACCTCCTTCCTCTACTCTTCTTCGGCGTACCACTTTATCCTGCGCATCCAACAGTTCAACGAAAGCATTAGGTTCCGCTCCCGTCACCACAAACGTGATTTTGGCATATTCTTCCAAACTACGCACCTTGAACCCTTGTTTTATTTTGTCTGTAAACAATCCGTATATACCATGGAACGCAGTCGAGTCTACCGAAAATTCATATTCCAGTGTCGGCTCCCAATCATAATACAGATTGAACCTCTTTAGATTCACAGAGTCCTGTTCAAAGTCGAATGGTATATCTTTCCAGAGCGTATCTACCTTTTGCCGTAGATGGATGGCCGCAGTATCGAAACTGGCTATCGGTTCTTCAAAACTCAAAGAGATAGAACCATATACATCCATTGACGAAGGAGCACCGACATTTACCGGCAAGAATTTTGTCGGTTCGGGTTCATCCTCTTCACCTTTCTTTTTCTTCTTTTTCTTTTTGTCCTTATCCGGCTCCTCTTTCTTATATTTCTGCTTCGAAACGAGGTTGAGCGTATCCGTACGGGGCACTAACTGATTCAATGTATCCGTATAAAGATAAGTCAGGCTCATGGCCAGCGTATCCTGCTTAAAGAGCAGGGAGTCTTTTACCCAATAATGGATGGTGTCGTTCCGCTGATTCTTTTCGATAACAAAAGCATCCTTTTCATCGAAGTTCAAGCCTTTCAATACAGGCAAAGTATCTGCCTTACCTGCAAAATAGAACGTAAACTTCTGCGGAACCAGTCTTTCCGACTTGATAAGGTATTGCGAATAATTGAGTTCCTTAAAGGCACGGAGGATGACATCATCCGGCAAATAATGCATATATTTCTTCTCAACAATCGTGTCATAAGTCAATGAATCCACCCAAGCCGTATCCATGCGGATACGTTCTTCCATACGAGGGATAATCAACGAGTCATGGAAAGCGATCATCTCGCTCTTCTGATTAAAAGTGAAGTTCTGGTCGGCATCCATCAAACCGTAGATACGATACTTGCCGGGAGCTATACCCCGGATAGAGAAACGCCCACGGCTGTCCGTACGTGCCACACGGTCGAAAGGCAATTTGTTGAAAGCCGAATCGTTCAAGTTGGAATGTAGTCCGACAAGCATACCTTTAATAGGCTCCAGGTTAGAGGCATCGAGCATCGTTCCTGCTACTTCCATCGTATCGATTTCCGTACCGGTAGAGAACGTAAATGCAAAATTCCCTAGCGGGTTACCTTCATTATTGTCGACAATTGCATCCGAGAAGTCAATCGTATAGGTCGTGTTAGGCTTCAAAGAGTCGAGTAGGTTGACTTGTATTCTCTTGCCGGAAGCCTTGATTTCCGGTTGCTGTATCTGGGGAGGAGAAACAACGACTTTTTCGGTTGCTTTCTCCAGCTTAATAAACTCATCAAACATCAAAGAAATTTTAGTCCTTTCATTATTCAGAGCGCCCGCAGCAGGAGTACTACCGATGAAACGGGGCGGCGTCTCATCATAAGGGCCTCCGTCCGGCCGTCCAATACTGGCGCAGGAATATAACATAGCTCCCAGCGTTACTACCGGAAGCACCTTGCGAACTATTTGCTTTATCTTTTGATTCTCAAATTGTAACATGCTGCAAAAATAAGCGTTCTTATTCAATAAACACCACACTTTCTAGCTAATTTATTAAAAAAGGAAAGGGTGACTTAAGGTAATAAACAATATTTGCGACGTTTTTATTTTTTTCCTGCTAATATAATTAGTTTTATTGCCTAAAGAGATTACCTTTGTTGCCTAATCTTTTTTCGTTCCACTATAGTGTTCCGCAAAGAACACTATAGTTTCCCTTGCGGAGCACTATAGTGGGACGAAAGAGAAACTATAGTGGAACGAAATAAAAGTAGCAAGTGAAGTAAATCCGGATAGGCAAACGGATTTATCAATGTGCCTACACTAAATAAAAACGAATATGAGTATACAATATGACCTTTACGACACGCCTGACATTCAACAAACAGGCGACGCACAACCGCTTCATCCCCGCGTAGTATTCAAAGGAACCGTCGATCAGGAAGAATTTCTAGACCGTGTACACAAATTCACAGGAATAAGCCGCAGTTTACTGGCGGGCGCCATGCAGTCTTTCCAAAACGAGTTGAGAGATTTGATTGCCAACGGATGGATTGTGGAACTGGGAGATATCGGATATTTTTCAGTGTCTTTAAAGGGACCTCGTGTAATGAAGAAAAAAGATGTGCACGCACAATCTATTGAGCTGAAGAATGTCAATTTCCGGGTAGGCAGCCAGTTTAAGAAAGAAGTAGGCCAGCAAATGAGACTAGAACGTGGAGAATCGATGACTCGTCACCATGGGAAAGGGCACAGTGAAGAAGAATGTTTGACAATAATCAACCAGCATCTGAACAAATATCCCTGCCTGACCCGCACCGACTATAGCCGATTGACAGGACACGACAAAAAACGTGCTTTGAAAGAACTGAATGCTTTTATCGAACGTGGACTCTTAATCCGTTATGGAACAGGCAAACAGGTGGTTTATGCAAAGAAAACAGAAAGTTAAGTTAAAATCATCTAGCAGAATTACCTAGAATTCCAATTCTGAACTGAACAAAAAAACAATAATTCAGTGTAGGGTTCTTTTTATATTAATCATATTTATACTGACTTTTAGTAAATCAGAACTATCTATGAAATTATAAAACAAGATTACTTGCTTTATCAATATTTATTGCTACTTTTGTAGCGGTTTCCTTTCATACGTAGAGAGGAACATTTTATTTTTTATAGAGAACGATTATTTATTGCATTCAACCATAAATTCGGCAAAAATTTACCGCGAATGGCAATAAGTGATGTCAGGTCTCGCGCACACTTCTGTATATAATTTGTTTATATACCCAATGGGCGTGGGACTATCACTTATGTCGCGGAGGGTCTTTGCCGAGCCTATGGTTGGCGTACAGTTGGTAGTTTCCCACGCTCTCTTTTTTTAAACCGCGCACCACAGGGAAATGATGCGACAAACATAACAAAGATATGTACGACGACCTGAAAGAAAACATTATTCTAGTAATGCAGCACCCTATCGCGCGCCGCCCCATCTCCAACTTATCAGATGAAGAACGAGAAAAAGCATTTGACTTGTTGAACTATCTTTCAACTTTATCCGTTGACGAAAACTATACCTTGTTAGATTACATCCAAATGGCACGTCTTGAATATGCACTTGGAGAGCTTGAGTATAAAACAACCAATGATACAGAAAAAGTAATACGACATTTTAGAACCGCCCTCCAACATCTGGAGAAAGGAGGGTTCGACTTAAGTATAAGCAAGTGGACAGAGTTAGTCAGCCTGCGAACCAAAGAAGACACGGAATAATTCAGAATCATAACCCTTACCAGTATATATAGAAGATAGACAACAAAGCGAAAAAGATTGCTTGTGCAAGTAGTCCTTTCGTTCTATCTTTGAAGAGGATGCCTTCCCCACACTTGATACCCCAATATCTTAATCGGTATCCTCTTCTTCTATCTTTCTGCTAAATCTTTTTTTACATAAAATCCCCCAATACAACAGCATCCTACTTATTAACTAATTTATTAACGCACAATTCTTTTTTAGCTTGGCCATGAATTTCAGAAACCATACCTTTGCGTCGTGATCACAAAACAACAATAAAACAGATTAACTAACTATTAAAAAAGAAAGATTATGGCACTAAAGTATGTTGTCAAGAAAAGAGTTTTCGGTTTTGACAAAACAAAGACTGAAAAGTATGTAGCACAGAATGTAATTACCAATACGGTAAATTTCAGAGACTTATGCAAGGAAGTATCCATGTTCGGTATGATTCCGGAAGGTGCAGTGAAACACGTGATTGATGCACTGATTGACACATTAAACACGAACCTTAACAAAGGACTATCTGTACAATTAGGTGATTTCGGATGTTTCCGTCCGGGTATGAGTTGCAAAAGTCAGAATGAAGAAAAAGATGTAGATGCCGATACCGTTCGACGAGTGAAAATTATATTTACTCCGGGATATAAATTTAAGGATATGCTGGATAATGTAAGTATTTACAAAACGGAAGGAAACGGCGGCAGCACCTCTTCCGGAAATGGAGGGGGAAATAAACCGGAAAATCCGGATGAAGGCGGTAGCGGTGAGGCTCCCGATCCTGCAGCATAACGTATGAATCATATCTATATATGTATTAGTTATACGCAAGTCTACGTATAAACAGCGTATAAGAGCTGACTAATGTAACAGCCTATTTTTATTAACGTGAGATACCTTTTCCACCGCGGAGGAAAGCTGTATCTCACGTTTTTACTGATTAGAGTAAGTAAAATACTCTATTTTCTAGCTAATTTATTAAAAACTAGCCTTAATTGAATGATTTTTTGACCCTCACTGAATAAAATATTCCCTATCTTTGACTCCCGAAATTCAAACCTAATACAAAAAACCCATGAAGAAACAACTACTCTCTTGCTGCTTGGCTGCATTGGGACTGACAGCAATTCAAGCGCAAAGCTTCAACGAGTGGAAAGATCCGGAAGTGAATTCCGCAAACCGCTCCGCTATGCACACTAATTACTTTGCTTTCGCATCGGCTGATGAAGCTAAAGCCGGCATTAAAGAAAATTCCGCGAATTTCATGACCCTGAACGGTCTTTGGAAATTCAACTGGGTGAGACACGCAGACGCGCGCCCGACTGACTTTTACCAGACTAATTTCAACGACAAAGGTTGGGATGATCTTCAAGTTCCCGGTGTTTGGGAGTTGAACGGCTACGGTGACCCTATCTATGTCAACGTAGGATATGCCTGGAGAAGCCAATTCAAAAACAACCCTCCGCTAGTGCCGACAGAAAACAACCACGTAGGCTCTTACCGGAAAGAAATCATCCTTCCTGCCGACTGGAAAGGCAAAGAAATTTTCGCACATTTCGGCTCGGTAACTTCCAATATGTACCTTTGGGTGAACGGACGCTATGTAGGATATAGCGAGGACAGCAAACTGGAAGCCGAATTCAACCTGACCAACTACCTGAAACCGGGCAAGAACGTCATCGCCTTTCAAGTATTCCGCTGGTGCGACGGCAGCTATCTGGAAGATCAGGACTTCTTCCGCTACTCCGGTGTAGGACGCGACTGTTATCTTTACGCACGCGACAAGAAATACATCCAGGACATTCGCATCACTCCAGATTTGGACAGCCAATATAAAGACGGTACGCTGAACATAGCCGTTGATCTGAAAGGAAGCGGCACAGTTGCCTTGGACTTGACAGATGCTCAAGGCAACAGCGTAGCAACTGCCGACCTGAAAGGTTCGGGCAAATTAAACACGACCCTATCCGTCTCCAATCCGGCAAAATGGACTGCTGAAACGCCTAATCTCTACACGCTGACCGCTACACTGAAAAACGGCAACAACGTAGTAGAAGTAATCCCTGTTAAAGTAGGTTTCCGCAAGATTGAATTGAAAGGCGGACAGATACTCGTAAACGGACAACCGGTGCTCTTCAAAGGAGCCGACCGTCACGAAATGGACCCGGACGGCGGTTATGTCGTTTCTCTCGAACGTATGTTGCAGGATATCAAAGTGATGAAAGAATTGAATATCAACGCTGTACGTACTTGTCATTATCCGGACGACAACCGTTGGTATGACCTTTGTGACCAATATGGTCTGTATGTAGTGGCCGAAGCCAACGTAGAATCTCACGGAATGGGTTACGGCGATCAGACACTGGCAAAGAACCCGAGTTACGCTAAAGCTCACATGGAGCGTAACCAACGCAATGTACAACGCGGATACAACCATCCGTCCATCATCTTCTGGTCACTGGGCAACGAAGCCGGCATGGGACCGAACTTTGAGAAATGCTACACTTGGATTAAGAACGAAGACAAGACACGTGCCGTACAGTATGAACAAGCAGGAACCAGCGAATTCACCGATATTTTCTGCCCGATGTATTATGACTACGACGCTTGTATCAAATATAGCGAAGGCGACATCCAAAAGCCGTTAATCCAATGCGAATACGCGCACGCAATGGGTAATTCACAGGGAGGATTCAAAGAATACTGGGACATCATCCGCAAATATCCGAAATATCAGGGCGGATTTATCTGGGACTTTGTAGATCAATCCTGCCACTGGAAAAACAAAGACGGAGTAAATATCTATGGTTATGGAGGCGATTTCAACAAATACGACGCTTCGGACAACAACTTCAACGATAACGGTTTAATCAGCCCCGACCGCGTGCCTAATCCGCATGCATACGAAGTGGCTTATTTCTATCAGGATATATGGACTACTCCTGCAGATCTTGCCAAAGGTGAGATCAATATCTTCAACGAATATTTCTTCCGCGACCTCTCTGCATATTATATGGAATGGCAATTACTGGCAAACGGGGAAGTAGTGCAAACAGGCATCGTGTCCGACCTGAAAGTTGCACCCCAGCAAACTGTGAAAGTGCAAATTCCGTTGGACGTGAAGAATATCTGTCCTTGCAAGGAATTGTTGCTGAATGTGAGCTATAAACTGAAAGCCGCCGAAACGTTGCTGCCGGCAGGAACGACTATCGCTTACGACCAGTTAAGCATCCGCGACTACAAAGCACCGGAACTGAAACTGGAAAATCAACAGGCTTCCAACATTCCGGTTATCGTGCCCAGTATTTTGGATAACGACCGTAATTACCTGATTGTGAAAGGTGAAAACTTCTCTATGGACTTCAATAAGCACAATGGTTACCTTTGTCGCTACGACGTCAACGGCATGCAAATGATGGAAGACGGCAGCGCACTGACTCCTAACTTCTGGCGTGCACCGACCGACAATGATTTCGGAGCCGGACTGCAACATAAATACGCTGCCTGGAAGAATCCTGAACTGAAACTGACTTCTCTGAAACATGCTATTGAAAACGATCAGGCAGTGGTTCGTGCAGAATATGACATGAAGTCGATTGGCGGAACATTATCGCTGACTTACACCATTAACAACAAGGGAGCAGTGAAAGTTACCCAAAAGATGGCGGCAGACAAGAGCAAGAAAGTTTCTGACATGTTCCGCTTCGGTATGCAAATGCGGATGCCTGTCAACTTCAACGAGGTAGAGTACTACGGTCGTGGTCCGGGAGAGAACTATGCTGACCGTAACCACGGAGCCATGTTAGGCAAATACCGCCAGACGGTGGAAGAACAATTCTATCCTTACATCCGCCCGCAGGAAACCGGAACCAAAACGGATATCCGCTGGTGGAGACTTCTGAACATTAGTGGTAACGGATTGCAATTCATATCGGATGCTCCTTTCTCTGCTTCTGCCCTGAATTATACCATCGAGTCATTGGATGACGGTGTCGGTAAAGATCAACGTCACTCACCGGAAGTAGAAAAGGCAGACTTCACCAATTTCTGTATCGATAAGGCACAAGCGGGACTTGCTTGTGTGAACAGTTGGGGAGCCATCCCACTGGAAAAATACCGTCTTCCTTACCAAGATTATGAGTTAAGTTTTATTATGACTCCTGTATATCATAAAATAAAGTAAAAAACATAGTTAAAAAACACGGTATCAGAGAACAAGAATACCGAATTTAAAGTACTTTTGCAGCCGGAAACTAATTTAACCGAATTAGTTTCCGGCTTTTTCTTCCTTAACCCCCTTAATCTATATGGACGAACAGCACACTGGCAACAAACGCATTAAATTAAAAAACAGATATTTATTAAGTATGAAAAGTAGAATTGTTTTATTTGCATTTTGCGTAGCCCTCTTGTCTAGTTGTGGCAATAAGGGCAATGACACAGGAAAGGCTCCTGAATATGCAGTACAAGAGTTACAAAAAACAACTGCCAATTTAACAACCGCTTATCCGGCTACAATCAAAGGTAAACAAGATGTAGAAATCCGCCCCCAAGTATCGGGCTTCATCACGAAACTGTGTGTAGACGAAGGAGCAACTGTACGTAAGGGACAAGTGTTGTTCATTGTTGACCCGACTCAATATGAAGCAGCCGTACGCACTGCCAAAGCAGCAGTTGCTACAGCCGAAGCAGCAGTGAGCACTCAACAAATGACGTATGACAATAAGAAAGAGTTGAACAAGAAGCAAATTATCAGTGACTATGACCTGGCAATGGCAGAAAACTCTCTGGCACAAACCAAAGCACAGTTGGCACAGGCAAAAGCACAACTGACCACTGCTCAACAGAACTTGTCATTCACACAAGTTAAAAGCCCGTCAGATGGTGTTATCAACGATATTCCTTATCGTATAGGGGCACTAGTAAGCCCTTCTATCGCTACACCGATGACTACCGTATCCGAAATTGACGAAGTATACGTATACTTCTCAATGACAGAAAAGGAATTGCTGGCAATGACCAAGTCCGGTAGCACAATCAAAGAAGAAATCAGCAAGATACCGACTATCAAACTGCAACTAATCGACGGTTCCACATACGATGTAGATGGAAAAGTAGACGCTATCACAGGCGTTATCGACCAATCTACCGGTTCGGTAAGCATTCGTGCTATCTTCCCGAATAAGGAACATGTATTGCGTAGTGGAGGCACGGCAAACGCTCTGATTCCTTATACCATGGAGAATGTAATCACTATACCGCAGTCTGCAACAGTAGAAATCCAGGATAAGAAGTTCGTTTATGTTCTGCAACCGGACAACACAGTGAAATATACAGAAATCAAAATCTTTAATCTGGATAACGGGAAAGAGTACTTGGTTACTTCCGGTTTGAATTCAGGAGATAAAATTGTAATCGAAGGAGTACAAAACCTGAAAGATGGCCAGAAGGTTCAACCTATCACACCAGCGCAGAAAGAAGCAAACTATCAACAACATTTGAAAGACCAACGCGACGGTAATTTAGCCACAGCCTTCAACTAATAATCAGATAATCATATGAAATTAGATAGATTTATTAACCGTCCGGTACTATCAACCGTTATTTCTATCCTGATAGTCATCCTGGGGGCTATCGGATTGGCGACACTGCCTATCACGCAGTATCCGGACATCGCGCCTCCTACCGTTTCGGTAAGAGCCACCTATACGGGAGCCAGTGCATCGACCGTATTGAATTCCGTGATTGCTCCATTGGAGGAACAGATCAACGGTGTAGAAAACATGATGTATATGACCTCAACTGCGTCAAACACAGGTTCCGGTGAGATATCCATATATTTTAAACAAGGAACAGACCCGGACATGGCCGCTGTCAATGTACAAAACCGTGTCTCTATGGCACAAGGTCTGTTGCCTGCCGAAGTAACTAAAGTCGGTGTAACCACCCAAAAACGCCAGACTTCCATGCTGGTAGTATTCTCTCTATATGACGAGACAGATACATATAGCGAATCATTTATTGAAAACTATGCTAAAATCAACCTAATCCCACAAGTACAACGTGTTCAAGGTGTAGGTGATGCTAACGTTTTGGGTCAGGATTATTCTATGCGTATCTGGTTACGACCGGACGTCATGGCACAATACAAGCTCGTACCTAGTGATGTTTCCACTGCTCTGGCAGAACAAAATGTCGAAGCAGCTCCAGGACAGTTCGGTGAACGAAGTAACCAAACTTTCCAATATACTATCCGCTATAAAGGACGTTTGCAACAGCCTGAAGAGTTTGAAAATATCGTTATCAAATCTCTTCCTGACGGTGAAGTACTCCGTCTGAAAGATATAGCAGAAATTCAGCTGGACCGTTTGGGATATAACTTTACCAACCGGGTAGACGGCCACAAATCTGTGACTTGTATCGTATACCAGATGGCAGGAACCAATGCGACACAGACCATCAGTGATATTGAAGCATTGTTGGATGAAGCATCAAAAACGTTACCTACCGGATTGAAACTGAACATCTCCATGAATGCCAACGACTTCCTCTTCGCTTCTATCCATGAAGTATTGAAGACGTTGATCGAAGCATTTATCCTGGTGTTTATCGTAGTGTATATCTTCTTGCAGGATTTACGTTCGACATTGATTCCGACTATTGCCATTCCGGTAGCTCTGATCGGTACTTTCTTCATCCTGTCCCTGGTAGGATTCAGTTTGAACTTGTTGACGTTATGTGCGCTCGTGCTTGCTATTGCGATTGTGGTCGACGATGCGATTGTGGTCGTCGAGGGTGTGCATGCCAAGCTTGACCAAGGTTATACATCTGCCCGTCTGGCTTCTATCGATGCCATGAATGAATTGGGTGGTGCTATCGTATCTATTACGTTGGTCATGATGGCTGTATTCGTTCCGGTAAGTTTCATGGGAGGTACAGCAGGAACATTCTATCGTCAGTTCGGTATGACTATGGCTATCGCTATCGGTCTGTCTGCATTGAACGCATTGACTTTGAGTCCGGCTTTGTGCGCCGTTCTTCTGAAACCTCACAAAAAAGAAGATGGAACAACGGAAGACTCCACATTGAAAGAACGTATGAAAGTAGCCTATACGGCAGCCCATACAACTATGATCAACAGATATACCGAAGCTATCGGGAAGATGTTGCATCCGGGAATTACACTTACTTTCACGCTTATTGCCATTCTCGGCATGATCTTTGGTTTGTTCAGTATCAATCCGATAGTTACTGCTATTTTCGTAGTGCTTAGTATTCTGGCACTGATTGGAATGAGTACGAAGAAGTTTAAAAACAGATTCAACGATACATACGAATCAATCCTGAAACGTTATAAGAAACGAGTACTGTTCTTTATCCAGAAGAAATGGTTATCTATGGGATTAGTTGTCGCTTCCATTGCGATACTTGTATTCTTCATGAACACCACCCCGACAGGTATGGTACCTAATGAAGATACCGGAACACTGATGGGAGCAGTAACATTACCTCCGGGTACTTCTCAAGACCGTTCCGAAGAGATTTTGGCACGTGTAGACAGTCTGATCGCTTCCGATCCTGCGGTATTGTCACGTACTATGATTTCCGGATTCAGCTTTATCGGTGGTCAGGGACCTTCCTATGGTTCTTTCATTATCAAACTGAAAGACTGGGACGAACGTTCCATGATACAGAATTCAGACGTTGTGGTCGGCTCCTTATATATGCGTGCACAGAAGATTATCAAAGAAGCACAAGTATTGTTCTTCGCTCCTCCTATGATCCCGGGTTACTCGGCATCTACGGATATTGAAGTGAATATGCAGGATAAGACCGGTGGTGATCTGAACAAATTCTTCGATGTGGTTAATGATTATACGGCAGCATTGGAAGCACGTCCGGAAATTAATTCAGCAAAGACTTCCTTCAACCCGAATTTCCCGCAATACATGATTGACATTGATGCGGCAGCTTGTAAAAAAGCTGGCATCAGCCCGAGCGATATCCTCACTACTATGCAAGGATATTACGGAGGTTTGTACGCATCCAACTTCAATCGTTTCGGTAAGATGTATCGTGTTATGATTCAGTCAGATCCGTTATCACGCAAAAACCTGGAATCTTTAAAAAATATCAAGGTGCGTAATAGTGCAGGCGAGATGGCCCCGATTGCCCAGTTCATTTCTGTGGAGAAAGTATATGGTCCGGATATTATTAGTCGTTTCAACCTTTATACCTCTATGAAAGTAATGGTAGCTCCGGCAAGTGGTTATACATCCGGTCAGGCATTGACGGCTCTTGCCGAAGTTGCTCAAGAAAACCTGCCTACCGGTTATACGTATGAACTAGGAGGTATGGCGCGTGAAGAGGCTCAAAGTAGCGGAAGTGCTACCGGACTGATTTTTGTGCTCTGTTTCGTATTCGTTTACTTATTGTTGAGTGCACAGTACGAAAGTTACATTCTTCCGCTGGCTGTATTGTTATCCGTTCCGTTCGGTCTGTTAGGCAGCTTCCTGTTTGTGAACGGTGTAAGTGCTATCGGTAATATTTCGGCATTGAAGATGATTCTGGGTACGATGTCCAATAATATCTATATGCAGATCGCGTTAATCATGTTGATGGGTCTGTTGGCAAAGAATGCCATCTTGATTGTAGAGTTCGCCCTCGACCGTCGTAAGATGGGTATGAGTATCACATGGGCAGCCGTATTGGGTGCCGGTGCCCGTCTCCGCCCGATTTTGATGACATCATTGGCTATGGTAGTCGGTTTGCTTCCGTTGATGTTTGCCTTCGGTGTAGGTGCTCACGGTAACCGTACACTGGGTACAGCTTCTATCGGTGGTATGTTAATCGGTATGATTTGCCAAATTTTTATCGTTCCTGCGCTGTTTGTAGTCTTCCAGTACTTACAAGAGAAGGTTAAACCGATGGAATGGGAAGATATCGACAATACAGATGCCGTAACAGAGATTGAACAATACGCTAAATAATGAAATTCGATATGAAGAAACAGATTCTATATATGTTGTGCGCAACTGCTCTCTTGAGCAGCTGCCACATCTATAAGTCGTATGACAGACCCGAAGATATCACCACTTCCGGCCTGTATCGCGATCCGGTAGCGGATAATGATACACTGGTTTCGGATACAGCCAACTTCGGTAATCTGCCGTGGAGAGAAGTCTTCACCGACCCGCAACTCCAGTCTCTCATCGAAACGGGACTGAAACAAAATACGGACCTCTTGTCCGCCGCTCAAAATGTGAAAGCAGCAGAAGCATCCCTCATGTCGGCACGCCTGGCTTATGCCCCGTCATTGGGATTGTCTCCGCAAGGAACGATCAGCAGCTTTGACAAGAATGCAGCTACAAAAACTTATTCATTACCTGTCACAGCCAGTTGGCAAGTCGATTTATTCGGTCAGTTGCTGAACTCGAAACGAAATGCGCAAGTTACACTGAAGCAAATGAAAGCTTACCGCCAGGCAGTACAAACACAAGTTGTCTCTAACATCGCCAATATGTATTATACATTAATGATGTTGGACCGCCAACTGGAAATAACCAAGGCTACAGCAGAAATTCTGAAAAAGAATGCAGAAACGATGGAAGCCATGAAAGATGCGGCCATGTATAGCATCAATTCAGCTGGTGTAGAACAAAGTAAAGCCGCTTACGCACAGGTACTTGCCAGTATTCCTGATATCGAGCAGAGTATCCGCGAAACGGAAAATGCACTGTCTACTCTTTTGGGAGAGGCTCCCCATGCCATCAAGCGTGGTGAATTGGAAGCACAAGTACTTCCAACCGAACTTTCCGCCGGTGTGCCTATTCAGCTATTATCCAATCGTCCGGACGTAAAAGCAGCCGAAATGTCATTGGCTAGTTGCTATTATAATACCAACTCGGCTCGTGCCGCTTTCTATCCGCAAATCACACTTAGCGGTTCAGCAGGATGGACAAATAATTCAGGAGCCGGAATCGTTAATCCCGGCAAATTGTTGGCCTCTGTTGTCGGTTCACTGACACAGCCATTGTTCTACCGCGGACAGAACATCGCTCGCCTGAAAGCTGCTAAAGCGCAGGAAGAACAAGCGAAATTATCTTTCCAACAAGCCTTATTGAATGCTGGTAGTGAGGTTAGCAATGCGCTAAGTTTATACCAAAAGACCAGTGAAAAGGTAGAATCTCGCCAAATGCAGGTAGAATCTGCTAAAAAAGCTTCGGAAGATACAAAAGAATTGTTTAACTTAGGGACCTCAACCTACCTGGAAGTATTGTCTGCACAACAGTCTTACCTGAGCGCACAAATCTCTCAGGTTTCTGATTGCTTTGATCGAATGCAGGCAGTAGTAAGCCTTTACCAGGCACTGGGTGGTGGAAGAGAAGAATAACTTTAAACATATACTATTATGATTAGTCCGTTAGCTTACGTAGATCCCGAAGCAAAGCTGGGCAAGAATGTAACTGTTCTGCCTTTTGCCTACATCGAAAAGAATGTAGAGATCGGAGATGACTGCGTCATCATGTCTTACGCTAGTATCTTGCAAGGTACTAAAATGGGAAAAGGAAATAAGGTACATCAGAATGCCGTCCTCGGAGCGGAACCGCAAGATTTCCACTACACAGGAGAAGAAAGTAGCCTGATTATTGGAGATAACAACGATATTCGTGAGAATGTGGTAATCAGCCGCGCTACATTTGCCGGCAATGCTACCAAAATCGGAAATGGAAACTACCTGATGGATAAGGTACACCTTTGCCATGATGTACAAATCAGCAATAACTGTGTAGTAGGCATAGGTACTACCATTGCAGGAGAGTGTATGCTGGATGACTGCGCTATCCTAAGTGGCAATGTCACCTTACACCAATATTGTCATATAGGTAGCTGGACACTGGTACAAAGTGGATGCCGTATATCTAAGGATGTGCCTCCATACGTTATCATGTCAGGAAATCCGGTGGCATATCACGGTGTAAATGCTGTGGTTCTCTCGCAACATCGCAATACATCGGAAAGAGTCCTCCGTCACATCGCCAACGCATACCGTTTGATTTATCAGGGTAATTTTAGCGTTCAGGATGCTGTACAGAAGATCATCGATCAGGTTCCTATGAGTGAGGAGATCGAGAATATTGTAAATTTCGTGAAGAACTCGGAAAGAGGGATTGTGAAATAAACAAAGTGAGTCCATATAAAGAAGGTTGATACTTTTTCAAGTATCAATCTTCTTTTTTATATTCAAATTCAAAGATTCAATTCACTATTCAAACTCCAACGTTCCGAAGAAATCAGGGCGGTGGAAATCCGGCTGTTCAATCTGTATCGGATTCCATGAAAGGAAATGAGGGGTCTGCAATTCATCGCCACATTTATAGAAATTAGCTTTTATCTCCTTTCCGTCGAGCGAATCAATCTGGTGCTTAAAGAACACAGAATACGGAATAATAAGGGCCACTTCCCAGTCCGTTTCACCGATGCGTTCAGCAAAAGGCTGATTACCCAGACTAGACCAGCGTTGTACAAGAGCAGTCACCTCTTTCGGTGCATGTTCGCGGTTGTTACGCACAGGTCCGGCACCCACCAGAATAGTTCCGATGCAATTGCATTCTATATTATAATAGATCCCGTCGCCTGCAGGTATGGAAAAGAATTCCACGCAGGAGTCAGTCCATACAGAACCGTTATCTTTTCCATACTTGGCACGTACACTCTCCTCTTTCACTTTAAAATGTAGCAAAATCGAGTTCTGTGTGTGAGCAATTCGAAAATTCACTTTAGGTTTGTAAGGATATTCAGCCCAATTGACACACTGAATCGACTGAAAATCTATTTTTTCTTCATCGAATAGTTTAGGAAGCGAACAAGCCTCCACGTTAGCCGCACTAATTTTCTTTACTTTCATATATCTTTCGTTTGAATGATACAAATATAGTTACTTTCTTTGGTTTACACCTTATTTCTATGTTATTTTTAAATTGCAAATTATTATATCAAAAAATAATATTTAGTTAAATATTACTCAACTATTATATAATGAGATATTTTTTCATATATTTGCCATCACTTAACCGATTAAATAGATACTGTTTATGAAAACATCCCTTAAAGACATAGCAGAAACCTTAAAATTATCCAAGACAACAATCTCTTGGGTACTTTCTGGTAAGGGGGATGAAAAAGGTATTAGTCTTGCTACACAAGAAAAAGTCTTTCAATGCGCCAAACAGTTGAATTACCAGCCTAATTTATTAGCCAGAAGCCTAAATACGGGTATATCAGGCACAATCGGATTAATCATACCGGATATTACAGACTCTTTTTACTCCAAAGTTGCCCGTTCTATAGAAAAGGAAGCGGAAACACAAGGCTATTCATTAATGATTTGTAGCTCTGAATCTGAAATAGAAAGAGAAAACAGAATGATCCGGTTATTCAAAGCGAAACAGGTGGATGGAATTATAGTAGCCCCCACAAAAGTTTCTAAAATTGAAATACAGAATCTAGTCAAAGAAGGCTATCCATTAGTCTTATTTGACCGCTACTTTCCTGAGATGCAGACAAACTACATCATTATTGACAATGAAGGCAGTAGCTACGAGTTAGTAAAGAAAATGATCGATAACGGTTCATCTAAAATAGCTATTATTACCACGAATCCTCATCTCCGCACAATGAATATGAGACGAGAAGGGTATGCAAGAGCTTTAATTGAAGCCAACCTACCCGTTGATCCTGATCTATATGGAGAGGTGACCTTTGTTGATTATGAGAAGAATGTTTTCAAGACTCTTGATCAAATATTCAGCAAAGTACCTGATGTAGATGGGTTCTTCTTCACAACCCATATTTTGGCTCTGGAAGCATTCCGTTACTTTTATGAAAAAGGAATCAATATAAATAAAGGATATGAATTGGCTTGTATTCATGGAGTATCAGCATTCCGTGTCTTAGCACCTAATATGAACATCGCAAGAATGCCAATAGAAGAGATCGGTAAGAATGCCGTAAGGATTCTACTTGGCGATATCAAATATCGCTTGGAAAATTCGACCGAAAAAAAAGAAGTAGAAACACTTGTCCTGCCATGTTCATTACCCTAGTCATGATTTTACATTTTTTCTTCAATCACTTAACCGGTTTAGTGAAAATAAATAATGATATCAAATTAACAAATGTAACAATAAAGAAAATGGCCCTCTAATTATTAACATAAAGATACAGAATTATGAAGTTCCAAATTAAAAATGAAAAATACATGCTGGCTCTATTAGGACTTCTAGTATGGGCATGCAGCAGTAACAACATTGATATTGAAAATATGCGATGTGAATATCAAATTTCTCCAATTGGCATTGATTCACCAGCACCGCGTTTTACTTGGAATTACACAACCAATAATGAAGATGCAACAGAGTTTTCTCAAGACAGCTATCAGCTATATATCGCCACCCGGGAACAAGATTTGAGAAACTCATCCGATAATAGCTGGCAATCTGACACTATTTACTCTGACACTCCTCATGCGACCTATCAAGGATCAGAAAAATTGAAATCCAGAACTCGTTATTACTGGCAAGTAATAGCATGGGATAAAACAAAGGAACATAAGATTATCTCTCCTATATCCAGTTTTGAAACAGCTCAACTCAACCAAAGTGACTGGACAGGAGTATGGATTACTGATAATCATGATAAAGATTATACGCCAGCGCCCATGTTGCGCAAGTCGTTTATCGCTCAAGATGATATACAACAAGCAAGATTATATGTAAGTGCCGCTGCATATTATAAAATGACATTAAATGGTAAATCAATAACATCATCACATCTCAATCCGGGTTTTACTCATTATGATAAAAGAAATCTGTATAACACATACGACGTCACTTCACAACTGCTCAAAGGAGAGAACGTACTATCTGCAATACTTGGGAACGGATTCTACAACGAATCGGCCCCTGTAGCAACATGGAGCTATGAGCAAGCCCGCTGGCGTAACCGCCCAAGAATGATCTGCGAAATGGAGATATTATATAAAAATGGAGAAAAGCAAACCATCCATTCAGATTCTACTTGGAAAACGAGTACCGGTCCTTATATACAAAACAATATTTATAGTGGTGATACCTATGATGCATGTCTTGCAATTGCTGGATGGGACAAACCGGGTTTTGATGACTCTAAATGGACAAATGCAATTCAGGTGGCTGCCCCTTCTCCCCTACTAGTATCACAAAACATGCCTGCTATTGAAACGGAACAATTTATCACTCCAATCAATATGCGTTCTTTTGGTGATACAGTCTATGTATACGATTTTGGAGTTAATATGTCAGGGGTCTGTACTCTTTCTATCAATGGCAAGAAAGGCACTAAAGTCAGTATGCAACACGGCGAATTGCTAAAAGATAACGGACGCTTGGAAATGCGCAACTTAGATATTTACTACAAACCATTACCTGGCCTCGCTTTTCAAACAGACACTTATATATTGGACGGAAAACAAGGTACATTCACTCCAGATTTTACATATCATGGATTTCAATATGTAGAAGTTCGTTCAGATCGTCCTGTAAAACTTACTAAAGAGAGCTTAACCGCTCAATTCATACATACGGCTGTTCCTCCTGTTGGTAAATTCAGTTGTTCAAATGAACTATTAAATAAAATATGGAAAGCTGCTAATCAATCATATTTATCAAATCTGATGAGTATCCCGACTGACTGTCCCCAACGAGAGAAAAATGGATGGACTGCCGATGCACACATAACAATGGATTTAGGATTATTAAACTTCGATGGTATTACTTTCTATGAAAAATGGCTGGATGATATGATTGATAATCAAAATGAAGAAGGACGTATATCGGGAATCATTCCTAGTTCCGGATGGGGCTATGATGACTGGATAGGTCCTGTATGGGATGCTGCCATGTTTATCGTGCCAATGGCAATTTACCACTACTATGGAGATACAAGAAGCATCGAAAAACTATGGCCTGTATGCACCAAATACCTTGCCTACCTCGCAGGACGCGAGGATGCGGAAGGAACCGTAACTTACGGAATTGGTGACTGGGTATTCCATAAAACACAAACCCCTACAGAATTCACCACTACCTGCTATTATTATTTAGACAATCTGTATATGGCTAAATTTGCAGAACTCATTGGAAAAGATGGTAGTAGTTATGCTAAGAAAGCAGAAGAATTGAAATTGCTTATCAATCACAAATACTTCGACACATCCAAAGCTATTTATGCCAATGGTTCGCAAGCAGCACAAGGAGTTGCCTTATACCTTGGAATCGTTCCTAAAGAATACGAACAGCAGGTTGCAGATAATCTTTCTACGATGATAAAAGCCAATAAAAACCTGCTCGATTTTGGAGTTTTAGGCAGTAAAACAGTCCTGCGGATGCTTTCCAAATATGGATATGCTGACTTGGCATATCAGATGGCCGCACAAGAAGAAGCTCCATCTTGGGGCAATTGGATAAAACAAGGTTTCACTACACTAGCAGAAACATGGATACTTTCACCTGAATTTAGAGATGCCTCCGTAAATCACATGTTTCTTGGAGACATTAATGCATGGATGTACAATATATTGGCAGGCATTAATTATGATGAACAGAAACCCGGATTCAAACATATTCTTATCCAACCTCATTTCGTAAAAGGTCTTGACTGGGTAAAAGCAGAATATAAATCTGTAAACGGAATCATTCGTTCTGAATGGGAACGTAAAGGAGAACAAGTGATTCTCAAAGTCACGATCCCAGTCAATACGAATGCAACAGTAGAATATAATGGTAAAAAGATAGATTTAAGGTCAGGAAAACATCAACTCACATTTTAATTGAAACAAAAGAAAGGAGGTTTAATAGAGGTATATAAAGAAGCAAAAATGAGACCGTTATGTAATACTATAAAAATATAACACTAGTTACTTTGTCACACCATCAATCAAATCTATTAACAATGAATAAAATCAGTACACTGCTATTTTTGATATTTCTCACTTGTACAAGTGGTGTTTTTGCCGATTCCGGTAGTTCCATCTCCTTAAATGGAACATGGGAACTCTCTTATTGGATGCAACCTGAAGAACCTATAACTTCGCCCAAGGACATGCAACTAGCTGAAGTGAAACATCTATCAGCCCAAGTCCCCGGTAATGTAGAACTAGACCTAATGGCTGCCAACTTAATTAAAGATCCGATGATTGGCAGTAATGTAAATGAATTACGCAAATGGGAAGGCTATCAATGGTGTTATTCCAAATCATTCGTAGCGCCACAACTAAAACCAGGACAACAATATCAACTCTTCTTTGCCGGAATAGACTGTCTGGCCGATATATGGCTGAATGGAAAGCACATTGGCAAAGCAGAAAATATGATGATTGAACATGCTTTTGATGTAACTAAAGAAATAAAAGCAGGAGAAAGCAATCAACTCCAAGTGATACTCCGTTCATCTGTTATTGAAGGACAAAAACATCTGTTAGGGACATTCAGTATTGGAAACTTCCCGTCTGAAGAATCCGTATTCATCAGAAAAGCTCCGCACACCTATGGATGGGACATTCTGCCACGATTAGTCAGTGCAGGTTTGTGGAGAGATGTAGAATTACGCGTATTGAATCCGGCACGTCTCACAGATGTTCACTATATGGTCGCCAATGTAGACACTGCTACCAGAAATGTACGTTTGTATACTGATGTACAAGTAAAACTACCTTTCGAAAAGTTCGACAAAGTGAAAGCCGTATATACATTAAGTCGCCATGGGAAAGAAATATATAAAGGAAGCTCTGTTGTCGTTTCCCCAGCATTCCGATATATAATGGAAATCAAGAATGCTGATTTATGGTGGCCAAGAGGATATGGAGAACCGGCTTTATATGATGCAAAAGTAGAGTTAGTAGATTCTGACGGCACTATTTTATCAACAGATAATAAACGGGTAGGCCTCCGCACGATTCAACTAGACATTACAGACATCAACCTCCCACCGGATCATCCGGGTAAATTCTGTTTCATAGTCAATGGAGAACCTATTTTTATTCACGGAACCAATTGGGTACCCATGGATGCACTCCATAGCCGGGATCATTCTTTCGTAGACGAATCTATCCGCATGGCTGTAGAATTAAACTGCAATATGATACGTTGTTGGGGTGGCAACGTGTATGAAGATCATCATTTCTTTAATTTATGCGATGAAAACGGCATTATGGTATGGCAGGATTTTACGATGGGATGCACTTTCTATCCTCAACGCAGCTCATTTACACAAGCATTGGAAGAAGAGGCCATTTCCGTTGTATGCAAGTTACGCAATCATCCATCACTCGTTTTATGGTCAGGAAATAATGAAGACGATTGTGCACTGCGCTGGTCTTTGCAACCATTTAATATTAATCCAAATCAGGATGTAGTTAGCCGCAAGGTCCTCCCGGCAGTTATTTATGAGTTTGACCCTACTCGCCCTTATCTTCCCAGCTCTCCTTACTACAGCCAAGCGGTATATGAAAGAGGAAGTGCTGACCAATATTTACCAGAAAACCATTTATGGGGTCCCAGAGGATATTACAAAGACAAATTCTATACGGATGCTACCTGCTGCTTTGTCAGTGAAATCGGCTATCACGGCTGCCCTAATTTAGAAAGTCTCCAGAAAATGATGACAAAAGATGCCGTATATCCCTGGACAAAAAATCATGAATGGAATGATGAATGGGTTACCAAATCTGTTCGTAGATTCCCAGAATGGGGAAAGACATTCGATCGCAATAATCTTATGATTAATCAGGTACGTTTACTTTTTGGTGAAGTTCCCTCCAAACTGGATGATTTTATATTCGCTTCTCAATCCGTACAGGCAGAAGCTATGAAATATTTCATAGAAATGTGGCGTGGAAAGAAGTTTGACGACAAGACTGGTATTGTCTGGTGGAACCTGCGGGATGGATGGCCAGTGATCTCTGATGCGATTGTTGACTACTACAATTCAAAGAAGATGGCATATTATTTCATCAAGAATGTTCAACAGGATGTTTGTGTACTAATCAATGATGCAGAAGGCGGAAATTACCCACTGATAGGAACGAATGACACACGCAACGTACAAAGTGGTAATGTAACGGTAACAGATACATCCTCGGGACGTAAAATCTATGAGAGCACTTTCCGTATTCCAGCCAATCAAAAGGTCAGAATAGCCTCACTACCGGAAGAAAGCGGTCAAGGAATCTATCTGATCCAATACCAGATCGGTAATCAGAAATTCATGAATCATTACCTATACGGCAAGGCACCTTTCAACTTGAAAGAATACAAGCGGCTGTTACAAAAAACCGGATTATACGCTAAAAAATAATAGTTATGAAAGAGAACTTGTTAGGAATTGACGTAGGAGGCACCAAATGCGCCATCATCTACGGTATCAAAGAAAACGACGAGCTACATATCATCGACAAAAAGAAATTTGATACGACCACAGTCGACGAAACAATAGACAGAATTCTCTGTGAAACCGAAAAGATGATGAACCTCCACCAGCTAACCCCTACTAACACAAAAGCGATTGGAATCTGTTGCGGAGGTCCTCTCAACAGTGAAACAGGCATCGTGATGTCTCCCCCTAACCTACCGGGATGGGACAACATCCCCATTGTGGCAATGGTGGAAAAAAAGACGGGCATTAAAACCAATCTACACAATGATGCCAATGCCTGTGCTTTAGCCGAATGGAAGTTCGGAGCAGGAAAAGGAACTAAGAATATGGTCTTTCTCACATTCGGTACGGGACTGGGAGCAGGATTAATATTAAATGGCAAACTGTATACGGGCACCAATGACAATGCCGGAGAACTGGGACATATCCGCCTGTCGGATTTCGGTCCGATAGGTTACGGTAAAAAGGGCTCTTTTGAGGGATTTGCCAGCGGTGGAGGTATTGCTCAACTCTCCAAAATGTATGTGATGGAGAAATTGCAGACCGGACAGAAAGTTGAATGGTGTACCTTACAGGAACTAGATCAGCTTACTGCCCGAAAAGTGGCTGAAGAAGCTGCCAAAGGTGATAAATTAGCCCAAAGCATATATGAGACGTCTGCTATTTATCTGGGAAAAGGATTATCCATGGTGATCGATATCTTGAATCCGGAAGTCATTGTGATAGGTGGCATCTATACCCGGAATAAAAATATGATGGAACCCATCATGCAAAAGATAATCGATCAGGAAGCATTATCCTGTGCAAACAGAGTATGTAAAGTGAAACCAGCCGCCTTGGGAGAGCAGATAGGAGATTATGCAGCTCTTTCTGTAGCCGCTAACTTAACCGATTAACTATTATGAAAGAGCTTATTGAAACAACACTGGAAGAGGCTCGGCAAACGTTGGAGAGCTTTCTTGAGGAAACAACAACAGTCGGGATTATTTCACAGGCAGCCTCTACCTGCGCCGAAGCATTAAAAGCCGGAAATAAGATTATCAGCTGTGGTAATGGAGGTTCTTTATGTGACGCCACCCACTTTGCAGAAGAACTAACCGGACGTTACCGCAACAACCGCATCCCGCTACCGGCAATTGCAATCAATGACCCGGCTTACATGACCTGTGTGGGAAATGATTTTTCGTTCAACGAGATCTTCTCCCGCTATGTAGAAGCTATGGGATGTAAGGGAGATGTATTATTGGCCATCAGCACAAGCGGACATTCCGAGAACATACTGAAAGCTGCCGTACAAGCACACAACAATGGAATGAAAGTGATAGCGCTGACTTCAAAAGGAGAGAATGAACTGTCACGACTGGCAGACATTGCAGTCTGCGCGCCACGAGCAGCACATTCCGACAGAATACAAGAAATTCACATCAAAGTTATCCACATTCTGATTCAGGCAATTGAGGCAGAATTAGGCTTTGAATAATAACCTACTAAATTTAATCAATATGGCAATGAAAATGACACATATCAGTAAAACTCTATTGAGTATTGTTTGCACACTTTGGGGAATGTCCGCCTGCTCGGATGATTATAACAAATATGACGATTGCCCGGCTTGCAACTATTATCCTGTTGCAGTAGGGAATTCAACAGGAACTCCGGTTCATGCTATCGGTGTCGAGATGGATCCACACTTCTTCTCACAAAACATCACCCGCAATGATGGTTCAAAGGCTGAAGATTGGGAAAATATAGTTGTACAACGGGTAAAGAAAATGAAAGTACAACAATTCCGAATCATGATGCAGCCACAATGGTGGGAACCCTCCAATGACAACAACGATCCTAATGTCGCGGATATGAGCAAATTCACTTTTGATTCGGAAGAAATGCAATCTGTATACAAAGTATTGGATCTGGCCCAGGAGAATAATATCGGAGTGACATTAGTCGTATGGGGAGCCATTACCAATATCGACTTACTATCAGGCATTAACAATGGTCAAAAGCATTTCTTGTGTGATGCACGAAGTTATAACGTTAATCCGGGTTGGATTGCCGGTATAGATAACTATGAAGAATTTGCTGAAAACTTCTCCACAATGGTGAAATACCTGATTGAAGAAAAGCATTATACCTGTATCAATCAAATTACTCCATTCAATGAACCTGACAGTCATATAGCAGGTTACGGCCGCATCATGTGGCAAGGTGATTTTGAAACCATGGGTTGGCAGGACACCTACGCCCCCATGGTGAAAGCACTGGATGCCAAGTTTAAAGCAGATGGAATACGCAGTAAGGTACACTTCAACCTTTCTGACAATACAGACGGTACACCCGGATATATCGCCGCCTGTGTTTCCGCTTTCACAAACGATGAAGCCGACCTGTATAACTCTCATGTATACAAGTTTGACTACAACACCCCTAATTCGACTCTCGTAAATTGGGAACGTCAAAATATAGCTTCTGCAGGAGGTAAAAGACATTTTGTTGGAGAATTCGGTTTTCCTGGATACGGAAGTGCCCGTCAATATGGTATAGACACGTATACGCGAGGGGTACAGATAATCCGCGTTGCTCTGAACTATCTGAATGCCGGTGCTTGCGGAGTAAGCTACTGGAGTCTGATCGATCAATATTATAACCGCAATGCCTCCTATTCGGAAATGCAGCAACTCGGTTTATGGAAATATCTAAAATCCGCTTATACCGAAGACCCAGATGTATATTCCAAAATCAAGGAAGACTACGAGGTACGTCCTCAATACTATGCATATAGTCTGTTGACACGTTTTGTCCGCCAGGGCGACGAAGTATATCCATTGGATCTCGGCGACGAGTTGATAGCCGGAAGTGCTTTTCTCAACACAGAGGGAAAATGGACGTATGTACTTTCCAACGCTACAGACAAAGACAAGATGATACAGTTGGAAAATGATAAAGAAGGTGCCAATGGAGAATACAATGTCTACAAATATATGGAAGGACGCCTACCGGAAGGTGATAATCTTATAGAATCAACAGAAACGGTCAACACGCAAGAGAATAACCTAAAACTTAAATTATCTCGTTCATCAATCAGGGTATTAGTACAAAAATAGAAGTATATACACCCCATTTAGTGGGGATATATATACACCGTATTGGGCATATATATTCACCATGTTAGCCATATATATCCGCCGTGCTGGATATATATGCCCACCAACCAAGTAATTTATCATCAAAAGTACACGAATGAAAAAAGAAATATCCATAGTAAAAATGCTCTCCGTCATGTTCGGATTCTTCGTTATGGGATTTGTTGACATTGTCGGAATAACCACGAGCTATGTGAAGAATGATTTCAGCCATCTCACCGATACGATGGTTAATCTCATCTCTCTATCCTGTTTCTTGTGGTTCCTAGTGCTTTCTATTCCCACCGGAATGTTAATGAATCGCATCGGACGCAAGAAAACCGTATTACTTAGCTTCGCATTCCATGTATTAGCTATGTGCCTTCCACTCGTTGCATATGACTTTACCGCCATATTAATCGCATTTGCCTTGATAGGTATCGGTAACACTCTATTGCAAGTTTCACTCAACCCATTAGTAACGGATGTCGTTGCAAACGATAAGTTGACAGGTACATTAACCCTAGGACAATTTGTCAAAGCAGTCAGTTCATTCCTGGGTCCTATCCTGGCAGCTTGGGTGACTGGTAGTTTTTTCGGATGGAAAATGATATTCCCCGTTTATGCCGGACTGTCACTGCTCGCTTTGATATGGCTATGGCTTACCCCTATACAAGAAAAACAACAGGAACGGAAGAACATTTCTTTCAAAGTCACTCTTGAATTATTCAAAGACAAATACATTCTTGCTTTCTTTATCGGTATTCTCGTGCTGGTAGGTGTAGACGTAGGTATCAATATGACTTTCCCTAAATTCCTGATGGAACGTTGTGATCTACCACTGACAGATGCAGGAATGGGAAATAGTGTGTATTTCTTCGCCCGCACTGTAGGAGCCTTTTTGGGTGGTATCCTACTGATGAAATATTCAGAAAGTAAATTCTATATTTATAGCGTCTGGATAGCTCTCGCAGGATTGATACTGATGACCATTAGCACTAATCTCTGGTTTATCCTCGGATGTGTAGCAGTTTTCGGGATAGGATATGCCAATCTGTTTTCCATCATCTTCTCTCTGTCTTTGAAACGTGTTCCCGAGAAAGCGAACGAAGTATCTGCACTTCTTATCGTCGGTGTATCTGGCGGTGCCGTCCTCCCGCCTATTTTAGGAGTAATTACCGATTCATTCCACAGTCAGTTATCTGCAATCATAGTACTTGCCATTGTATGGTGCTATCTGATCGGAATAATGAGAAAAATAAAAACCACATAAACCTATATTCTAATGAAACATTTCAAGAAAATCGAATCGAAATTCCTGTTCTCATTACTGATTATGAGTGTGTGGAGCATCATAGCCGTGGGTCAGACGACGGCTAAAATCTCCAAACACATTCCTGAAATCGAAAAATGGATTCAGAAACAATTCGCTAAAGGAAAAACACCTCCGTTCTCGTTTATATGTGACGGGAAACCTTCCGCAGAATTTATCCGCCAATGGGACTATTCCCAGCAAAAGATAGAATCCGAAGAAGCGGATGTGATAAAGTATCTCTTTACCTACTACAATCCTACCAACGGACTGAAAGTAGAATGTACCGTAAAAGGCTATCCCAGTTATCAGGCTGCCGAATGGGTATTGAACTTCACCAACAAAGGTACGAGCAACTCTCCCACTCTGGAACAAGTGAAAGTAGTGGACCTTGCCATGCAATACGCTTCTAAAGGAGAATTCAAGTTACACTATGCAGACGGAAACCATATCTCCAAATATGATTTCCATCCACGTTCGGTTACTCTGGCAACGGGTGAAACCAAACAGATGTCTCCACAAGGAGGACGCTCTTCAGAAGGGGACTATCTTCCTTTCTTCAACATTGAATCACCTGCCGGACAGGGAGTCATATTAGGAGTAGGCTGGTCGGGCACCTGGTATGCAGATGTATGCGCACAAGATAATCGTACAATATCCATGGCTTCGGGAATGAAAACCATGAAATTATACTTACGTCCACAGGAAACAATTCGTACCCCAAGTATCAGTCTGATGTTTTGGGAAAATATCGACCGGATGGCAGGACACAATAAATTCCGCCGTTTTGTCCTGGCACACAAGTCACGGAAAATCAACGGAAAATTTGCCGAATATCCTCTTTCCAGCGGATTCAACTATCGGGACCCCGCACCTTGTACGGAATACTCATGCCTGACAGCCGATTATGCCATTGCCATGGTGAAACGTTACATACAGTTCGGATTGAAGCCCGAAGTATTCTGGCTGGATGCCGGATGGAACACCGATGCTGCAGACTTCGAACATGGCAAGACCTGGGCCAACACAGCCGGTAACTGGACTGTAGATACATTGCGCTTCCCCAAAGGACTTCGTCCTGTAGCCGACGAAATACACAAAGTAGGAGCTAAATTCATGGTCTGGTTCGAACCCGAGCGTGTCATCCGTGGTACCCAATGGGCAGTAGAACACCCCGACTGGATGCTCGACATTCCCGAACACAACAATGACACCTACCTACTGTTCGATCTGGGAAATCCGGAAGCCTGCCACTGGATGAGTAAATATATAGGCGATATGCTCGAAGAAAACAGCATAGACTATTACCGTCAGGATTTCAATATGCAGCCGGATATCTACTGGGCAGCCAACGATGAGCCCGGACGTACAGGAATGAAAGAGATACGACACATCGAAGGACTATACTACTTCTGGGATTATCTGCTGAGCCGATTCCCGAACCTGCTCATAGACAACTGTGCCAGTGGGGGACGACGTATTGACTGGGAAACAATCGGCCGAAGCGCACCACTATGGAGGAGTGATTATTATCATTACGACGATCCGGACGGCTACCAATGTCACACGTATGGCCTGAATTTCTTCCTACCTTTACATGGAACAGGTAGTTTACAGACCGATCCGTATTCTTTCCGCTCAAGCGTCAGCACAGCTTTGATTTATAACTGGAAAATAACCGATAAAAATGCCTCCGTTTACGAAATGCAACGTTGTCTGAAAGAATTCCACGAAATCAGACCTTACTATTACGAAGATTATTACCCACTGACGGGTACAGAAGACATGACGCGGGATAATATCTGGCTAGCCTATCAAATGCATCGTCCGTCGGACGACAGTGGTATTATCGTTGCTTTCCGCAGAACCGCCTCCAAAGACAAAAAAATCACCGTCAGACTTTCAGGAGTGGATCCGGAAAAATACTATACAGTGACAGACATGGATAGCCGACAGAGCAAAATCTATCAGGGAAAAGAACTGACCAGTCAGTTGCCACTGATCCTCGAAAAGCCACATAGTTCCTTATTACTAAAATATAAAGTTACCAACGAAAAACCGAATAAAGAATGAAAAAAAGAATACTATATTATCTATTCATTCTGCTTCTGTTCCCTCATAATGGAACAGGACAGACGGTAGCCCGCATGAGCGACCGCCCGGTAAACACCAGCCAATGGATAACCACCCACTTTGCCCGCGGTGTGGTCCCTCCTTTCTCTTTCGAATATGGAGGTAAACCTTCACAGGAATTTATCAAAAGCTGGTCTTATACGGCTACGCGTCAGAAAAGTGACGATCCCAAGGTTCTGAAATACCTTTATACTTATCGTGAACCATCCGGAGGATTAAAAGTCGAATGTGAAGTGAAAGGCTTTACCGACTTCAATACGGTGGAATGGGTACTCCGTTTCACCAACCAGGGAAAGAAAAATACGCCGGAGATTGCCAACATAAAAGTGTCTGATATCACATTCCGCTACCAGCATCCGGGAGCATTCAACCTTCATCATTCCGAAGGCAGCCATGCATCCAAATCAGATTTCAGCCAGCAACTTACAATCTTGTCTCCGGGTGATAATCTTTATATGAGACCGGAAGGTGGACGCTCTTCACAAATGCGTATGCCATTCTTCAATATTGAATCTCCGGCTAATCAAGGAGTTATCGTAGCCATCGGATGGACAGGAACCTGGTTTGCCGATGTGCGCTGTGCAGACCAGCAAAGCGTAGCGCTTACCTCCGGAATTGAACGTTTGAAAACCTATCTGTATCCGGAAGAGAGCATCCGCACTTCCAGTGTATGCCTGTCATTCTGGAACGGTTCCGACCGGATGAAAGGACACAACCAGTTCCGCCGTTTCGTGCAAGCCCACCACACTTGGAAAGTAGGTGGTAAACCGACCGTATATCCAATATCGACCAGTTTCAACTACGGTGATCCTACTCCCTGTAATGAATATACCTGCCTGACTACAGATTATGCCATTGCTATGGTGAAACGGTATGAACAATTCAAATTAGTACCCGAAGTATTCTGGCTGGATGCCGGATGGTACAATCACTCTGCAGATGTAGCCAATCATAAGAATTGGGCGAACACCGTAGGAAACTGGACCGTCGACTCTATTCGTTTCCCCGAAGGATTACGCCCCATCGCCGACGAAGTGCATAGAGTTGGTTCCAAGTTCATGGTATGGTTTGAACCGGAGCGTGTTATGAAAGGCTCAGCTTGGGCACTGCAACACCCTCAATGGATGTTGGATGCCAGAGGAAAAGCCAAACAGGAAGACTGGACAAAAGATGGTGAGCACGACTCTTATCTATTCAATCTCGGAAATCCGGAGGCATGTCGATGGATGAGTAAATATATCGGAGACTTCCTCGAAGAAAATGGCATAGACTACTACCGCCAGGATTTCAATATAGAGCCGGAAGGTTTCTGGGCTGCCAATGATGAACCTGGCAGACAAGGTATCTGCGAAATCCGATACATTGAAGGACTTTATTCTTTCTGGGAATATCTGCTGAACCGCTTTCCGGGCTTGCTGGTTGATAATTGTGCCAGTGGCGGACGCCGTATTGACCTCGAAAGTATCTCACGCAGTGCACCGATGTGGAGAACAGATTACAGTTATGGAGAACCAATCGGCTATCAATGCCATACTTACGGATTGAACTTATACCTTCCCCTGCATGGTACAGGAACTGTGAGTGCCGATAAATTCACTTTCCGTTCCAGCCTCGGAACCTCTATTATCTACAACTGGAAAATAACCGAAGCTGGACAATCCATCTATGATATGCGCGACCGCCAGGCAGAGTTCAAAGAACTCCGCCCCTATTTCTATGAAGATTACTATCCGTTGAGTGGAATAAACAACATTACTTCGGAAAATATCTGGCTAGCATACCAACTTTATCGTCCGTCGGATGACAGCGGATACATCGTAGCTTTCCGCCGCAAAGACAATCCGGACAAGAGCTATACTGTCAATTTATCAGGGCTACACCCTGACCACACTTATATACTCACCAATAAAGATACAGGAGAAGCTATAAAGAAAACCGGTAAAGAACTGGCTAACGGCTTCACGCTGACACTGGATAACCCGCAAAGTAGTCTGATAATCAAATACCAAAGTTCAACAACTGCCATACAGAAACTTTCTGTAGGAAAGAAAACCGGTGTAAAGCTCCGTGCTATAGGTGCAGAACTAGATCCCCACTTTCTCTCACAAAATGTGACCCGCAATGATGGAGCTAAAGCTGAAGACTGGGATCGCATCGTTGTGAAACGTGTCAAAGAAATGGGACTGCAAAGCTTACGGGTGATGGTGATGCCACAATGGTATGAGCCAAAGAATGACAATCCGGATGCATCCAAAATCGACTGGCATAATTTCACTTTCAACTCTGTAGAAATGCAATCACTCTACAAAGTATTGGATATGGCACAAGAACAGAAAATGGAAGTCACCCTTGTACTTTGGGGAGCCCCTCCGGGACATTTCCTGGCCGAAGGGAATTATGGTAACTGGGTAGTAGCCCCGACTAACTATGAAGAATGGAGCGAGAACTTTTCCGCACTTGTACAACACCTGCTCAACAACAAAAAATACACGTGCGTCAAAGAGATTACTCCGATCAACGAACCAGATTGGTCATATATCATCAAAGGTAAAGCTGCTCCCACCGCCGACTATATTGAAATGTGTAAAGTACTCGACAGACGTTTCAAAGAGGATGGAATAAGAAATAAAGTACATTTCAGCCTTTCTGACAATTCAGACGGAGGTACAGGAACGCATAAATATCTGGCAGCCTGCACGAAAGGACTGGCGAACGTTGCTGACGTATTCAACTCCCACACCTATATCTTCGGCTACGAAACTCCGAACTCCACAATTCTGGATTGGGAAAAACAAAACTCTCAATTGGCCTCTTCAGTTGGAAAAGCCCATTTCATCGGTGAATTCGGAGGTAATCAATGCGTAGGTGCCACCAGACAAAAAGATATCGACTTGTATGAACGAGGAGTACTCATGACACGCATAGCCATCAATCTACTCAATGCAGGAGCAAGCGGTGTTAGCTATTGGAGCCTGATAGACCAATACTATGGTAAGGATGCAGACTACGGAGCAATGCAGCAACTGGGTTTATGGAAGTATGTAAAGAAAACATACGCTTCGGAACCATACTACAACGATATCAAAAGTGATTACGAGGTACGCCCACAGTACTATGCCTATTCTCTGTTGACACGTTTCATACGCCCGGGAGCTGAAATCTATCCGATAGCAACACCGGAAGAATGGTATGCAGGAACTGCTGTTCGAAACACAAATGGCAAATGGGTATATGTTTTCGCCAATGGAATGGACCAGGAGAAAGCAATAAGCCTCATCAACCAACATACGCAAACCAAAGGGAATTATCAGGTTTACCGTTATATCAAAGACGGTTTACCTACCACAGACCAAATGTTGGCTCCGGACGCCCAGCCTCTCAAAGTGAACGATAAAATTCTATGTTTACTTCCGGCTCATTCTGTGATCGTCTTAAAACAAGAATAACTATGTACTCTATTTATTCATTAAACAAATAGTATTTATGAAAACACATTTCTACATTTTATTAATGCTTGGAATGGTATTCCTTTTGGGATGTGAAGACGAAAAGTTAGGCACAGACCTAGGAGTAACCAATGTAGTGCTTCCGGATATTTCGGAAGAATCCCTGGGCACAGAGATTACCATTCAGGGAAATGGCTTTATCGACTGTGATGTACTGGCTCTTTCTCCCCTTTCAGGAGGAACCGAACAGCCCATCTACATGGAAACCAGAGAAGTACAATCCGATCATATCACGGTACTTTACCCCTCTACGGCCACCAAAGATTCTTATGGACTTGTATTGGTACGCGGTAGCAAAATGCGAACATTAGGCGTCATCAACAGTACTGTTGGAGTTATGCCCGACGAAAACCTGCGTAATGCCTTGTCTGCTCTTTTCCCTGATATATTTAAAGGAGAAAAGATATCTTCCAGTGCTAAATATGTCACTTTCACTGATGGCACACTAAATATCAGCGATAAAAATATCACTTCTCTGGAGGGACTCGAATATTTCAGCAACATTCGGAAACTGATCTGCAACAATAATGATATCAGTGAAATTCCTGCAGAAGTACTATCCAGACTGTCTGAACTGACTGCACAAAACACTGGTCTGACCAAACTGGAACTAGCCACTTCGGAACAGCCGAACACGACATTGGTATCTCTCAACATAGATGGAAGTACCAAACTAGAATCTGTCGACCTGTATTATTGTTATAACATTGAGAAGTTCTCTGCTCTAAACTGTAAACTGGTATATCTGGATGTACGCAATTACCACAGTATCTATGGCGGATGTCTGAACTACAACAGCACAGACTTCAAATTTACTTTCAGCGATGACGCAAGTAAAGAACGACTCCTGAAAATGGAATCCTGGTGGATGGACTCATACTACAGCAATAGCGGTTCTATCGTAGATGCCATCAATAATGGAGTGACAGTGGAAGGGTACGACTGGATGCACGACTATCCCGATGGAAACAACAACTATTATTACAGTTACGGAAAATATCAGAAGACAATGAAAAAGTACGGAGAAATTCCTGATATCAATCTGCGAAACGCACTCAAAGCATTGGTTCCGGATGTATTCGATGGAGATAAAGTTCTGACAGTGGCTGCTCTGAATACTGAATACTTCAAGAATAACACGACCCTTGATCTTAGCAATAAGGGAATCACTAATCTGGAAGGACTACAATACTTCTGCGGATACAAAAACCTCATTCTGGATGGAAATAATCTGGGAGAAATCGATCTTAGTAAATACGCAATCAGTACCAGCTACACGGCAGGTCCGGTAGATGAGAAAGGAATTCAGACTTTCAGTGCCAAGAATGCAGGATTAACCAAATTCATTTCTGGCGATCAGTATATGATAACCTCTATAGATGTGAGCAACAATCCGGGATTAGCATATCTGGATATAAACCGGTGCAAATCCATCACATCACTAAATGCATCCGGTTGTCCGCTCACTTATGTTGATCTGCGTAATCTGGCAGGTACTTATTCCGTACTAGGTTACTCCGGTGGAGCTGTAGATGCCTCAAAAGTTCAGTTCTCATTTACCGACAGCTCTTCAACTCAAAGGAAGCTACTAGTAGAAGAATGGTGGATGGATAGCCCATGGAATGGCACAAGCCCATGTATTACCGCAAAGAATCAAGGTGTCCGGATAGAACGCTATGAATACATAGGATACGACAAGGATAAAATGTTGAGTTCATTTAATTAGACAGAAAACAATCTTAAACGTTATAGTTATGAAAAAAAGTTATTGGCTATACAAAATGTGCCTGTTGCTTGGGTTGGGAATCTGTATTCCCGTTACAGGAAATGCATCGGATATCGGAGATGCTACCCTGACACAGCAACAGTCTAAAATAACAGCCTCTGGAGTCGTCGTAGACGAGTCCGGTGAAAGCCTGATCGGAGCTTCCGTCATAGAAAAAGGAGCAGCAACGAATGGTACTATTACAGACATAGACGGTCGTTTCTCTTTATCGGTTGCCCCCAACGCTATACTGGAAATCAGTTATGTAGGTTATCAAAAGCAGGACATTCCTGCTAAAAAAGACATGCGTATCATCATGCATCCGGACGTAGCGAACCTGGAGGAAGTTGTAGTGGTAGCTTACGGTACCCAGAAAAAGGTTTCTGTCATCGGTTCCGTAGCTTCCATTGATCGAAAAGATTTGATGAAATCCTCATCGCCCAACCTAAGTTCCGCTTTATCCGGAAAACTCCCAGGATTGACAACTATCCAGACCTCCGGTGAACCGGGACGTGACGAAGTCACCATGTTCCTGCGTGGTGCTGCCACTACAAACGGAACAAATCCATTAATTATGGTAGATGGAGTAGCTGTAGACGATATGCGATCTATCGACCCGAACGAGATTGCTAATATCTCCGTATTGAAAGATGCTTCCGCAACAGCAGTATTCGGAGTACGTGGTGCCAACGGAGTGATAATGATTACCACTCGTAGAGGTGAAAAAGGAACTGCCCGTATCAGTGCCAATGTAGAATTCAGCATGCAGGAAATCGCTTTCAAGCCCGAACGTCTGGATTCATGGGACTGGGTCAGACTTCGCAATGAAGCACTCGTGAACGACGGAAATTCCGCTGAATTCCTCGGGCCGGACATTGATAAGTTCGACTCATGGAAAACAGGTAATCCTGTAGACCCGGATTTTTATCCGAATAATAACTGGCAAGATATCTTGTTCAGAGATTATGCTCCCATGACCAGAGCCAACATGAACGTTTCGGGAGGTTCGGACAAACTTCAATACTTTGTAAGTGCAGGCTATCTGCATCAGGGAGGTATGTTCAACGTAGAACCTAAATCCAAGTTGGGATACAATGCCCAGTCTTCATTAGACCGCTACAACTTCCGCTCAAATATCGACTACAAAGTCAATAAGTCGGTAAAGATTAACTTAAACGCTTCCTCTTATCTGGAACGGATCAACGGAACTTCCGCAAGTATGTCAAGTGTATTCAACAGCGCTTTGACCTCACGCCCTACTTCCATGTATCTCACCCCGGAAGGTGCATACGCTACTGATGCTATACGTACTTTCCCTATTGGTGCCGGATTATCCGTAGAAGATCCCGCCAACAATTCATTGAGTGCATATCCGCTAATCAACCGTTCGGGCTATCAACTGGAAACCAGATCGGGAATCAATGTTATCGGAGGAGTAGAAATAGATTTGGGATTTATCACTAAAGGGCTCTCTGTCAAAGGCCAGGTATCTTTCGACTCCAAAGGATTTGGGAAAACAATCGGAAAACGTTCCTATACCTGGTATACGTATCAGACATTAGCTTCAGGAGAGCATTTGTTTATCAATCGCCATCCTAGCCTGGAGGACGAAGACGGCCCGATTGAACTCACAAAGTCTTCCGAATCTTATTGGGTTATGAACTTACAGGGACAAATCAACTATAACCAGACCTTCGCCGGAAAGCATAATGTCACTGCTATGTTTCTAGCTCAACGGGACATCAAAGAATCCAAAGAAACATCCGGTGACCTACTGCTTCCTTACAACGTCATCGGTATTGCCGGACGTGCAACTTATGACTATGACAGACGTTATTTTGCAGAGGTCAACGTAGGTTATAACGGCTCTGAACAATTTTCACCGGACAAACGATTTGGTCTCTTCCCGGCTGCCTCTTTCGGTTGGCTGATTACTAATGAGGGCTTCCTTCAGGATAATCCGGTTTTGACCAATCTGAAGTTAAGAGCTTCTTGGGGAAAAGTTGGTAACGACGCCTTCGGTTCAGCCCGTTTCCTTTATCTGGATAATATCAGTCAATATTCCGTAGTCACCGACAGTAAAGGAGATCATTGGTTATCCCCAAGCTTGGGATATGCTTCCAATGGTTCCGGTTGGGGACAAGGTTACAAGATAGCCGAAAACTACATAGGAAACAAAAGCATCACATGGGAAACAGCTGAAAAACAGAATTATGGTATAGACATATCCTTGTATCATGATCTTTCCTTCTCATTTGACTACTTTGTTGAAAAAAGAAAAAATATTCTGATTATCCCGCAGACTACTCCTATGATTCAAGGTCTTCCCTCATCCGCTCTTCCACTGATGAACGATGGTGAAGTAAAGAATCAGGGATTCGAAATGGTCCTCGGATATCAGAAACAATTCAAAAACGGGCTATCTGTTTCTGCTAATGCAAACTTCAGTTATGCCAAAAACAAAGTATTGGAATATGACGAGCCACTATTAGGTAAGGATTATGCTTATCGCACCCGCACCACCGGCTTCTCATTAGGACAAAACTGGGGATATATCATCGACCACAGCTATGATCCTGAAAAAGGGCGTGACGGCACAGGATTCTTCTATAGCGACGAGAGTATTGCCAAGAGCGGACTGACTTATGAAGGTGTAGGAACACCGGAACCCGGAGACTTTATTTATAAAGATCTCAACGGAGACGGTGTCATCAATGACCGTGACAAGGCTCCCATTGGCTATTCCTCCCTATTGCCTCGCATCAACTACGGTTTCTCTTTATCTGCCAACTGGAAAGGATTCGATGTTTCTATCATGTTGCAGGGAGTAGGCCAATACAGCAAGGCTTATTCAGGAGCCGGTATTTATGAAAGCAGCGGCAACTTTTACAAGATGCACATGGAACGTTGGAGCGAAGAACGCTATAATAATCACGAAAAGATTACGTATCCTCGTCTGTCCAGCAGTGGCGGCCCGAGCTTGCAGCCCAACGACTTCTTTATCATGGATGCCTCATATATACGTCTGAAAAATGCAGAAGTAGGATATACATTACCGGAAAGCATCAGCAAGAAAATCGGTGCTTCCAATGTACGTTTCTATTTAAGTGGTAACAACTTGTATACATGGACTCACCTGAAGACTGACAGCTTCGATCCCGAACAAAACAGTCCGGCAGCCTATCCAACAATGCGTACGTACAATGTAGGTTTAAATATTACATTTTAACGGCTAAAACAAAACCGATATGAAAAAAAGATTTATTTATATATGCATGTTTGCTTCCTTGCTCACATTCAGTTCTTGTAATGAAGCGTTGGATGTAGCTCCCGACGGAAGATTATCACTGGACGAAGTATTCCAAGATCCCGATCTGACTAAAGCTTATTTCAGTACTTGCTTTGACTATCTGCCTAAAAAGAGTTTACGATATCATTTCTGGAGCAACTATCCCGTAGCACTTAGTGATGAAGCGTGGGATTGCACGGATGGTTCCGGTGCCGGCTTTGCACATGCCGCATCCGGCAACTGTACCACCACCGACTTCTATCTCGACGTTCGCAGAGATATGGGTGACACCTACTCAGAAGGAGGATACTGGCAGTTATACTGGGGGCAAATCCGTATTATCAACACATTCCTCCAACGGGCAGCCACCGCCGCCATACCAAGCGAAAGCGACCGTGACCGTTGGGTAGCAGAGGCTCATGTACTCCGTGCTTATTTCTATATGGAGTTACTGAAATGGTATGGTCCTGTGCCTATTGAGAAAGAGCCATACGGGTTAGACTATGATTATTCAACTCTATCACGTCCTACTTTCGAAGACTGTGCCCGATTCATTGTAGATGATTGCGAAATAGCTTTGCAATCCAGCAACCTCCCTTGGCGACTGACAACACTCAACGAGAAGATCAGAATGACCAAAGGTATCGCAATGGCTATCCGTTCCGAAGCATCTCTATTCGCAGCCAGCACTTACAACAATGGCGGCAAAGATCTTTGGGAATGGGCTTACACAATCAACAAAGACTGTCTGGAACAGCTGAAAGCCAATGGATATGAATTGTATACTAAATGTGCGGATACTGAAAAGTACTATAACAATGCTTATATGGAGTACTTTACGCTCAATAACTATATCGGAACAGATCCCAGTGATAAAGAAACAATCTGGCAAAGTACCGAAGGCTATTGGCCCGACCCATACACCAATCCTTTGTATGACGTTATCGGAGCTCCAGTATTGGGAAACGCTCAATTAACTATTGTTCCTTCCCAAGAATTAGTAGACGCCTATGATATGCTAGCAACAGGAAAGCCTGTACTGGATTTATCGAAACCTTATAACGATGAGAAGCATCTGTCACCTAATTATAACCCTAATAGCGGTTATGACCCAGCCAACCCTTATAAGGGACGTGATCCTCGTTTCCAGGCTACAATTTTTTATAATAACAGTCCTGTGCTGTTAGGAAAGGAACCGGCAGTAGTAGAAACGTACGTGGGAGGAAATAGCGAAATCCGTACAAGTGGAAATACGAATACACGTACCGGTTATTATTGGAGAAAAAGAATGGTAAACGGTAACTGTAAGGCAGCCGGAGTGGCTGGATATGATGGCCGTTTCCGTTTTTACCGATTAGGCAAAATTTATCTGAATGCCGCCGAAGCCGCTATTGAAAGCGGACACCTTACCGAAGGCCTGGAATGGATCAATGAAATCCGTCATCGCGCAGGTTTTGATCCTTCGGTTGATCTGTCGACAAACGACAAGAACGAAGCTCGTTTATTGGTACGCCACGAACGCCAGATAGAGCTGGCTTGTGAAGAAGACAGATATTTCGATATCCGCCGTTGGACACCCGCCAATGAGAATATGGAAAATGAGAAGTTTACCACAGGTATGAGAATCACCAAAAATGGAAACTCATTCTCTTATGAAAGAATCAATCTAGGAACAGACGGCAGCAAACCGAGCAAAATGAGTTATGAAAAGAAATGGCACGTATATCCTATCCCTGCCAATGAAGCAGCCGTATTGGAAGGCACGACAGGACAGACGTGGCAAAATGCAGGATGGTAATCATAAAACAGAATGTATATGAAAAACAGAATAATCACACTTTTGTGCATCGTATGCCTGTTCACAGGCAATGAAGTATGCCGGGCACAAGTGCAAGAAGTTATATCCGGTGTGGTGCGGAATGAGAGCAACGAACCTTTAGACGGCGCAATCATTTCTGTCCCGGACAATCCCGAATACACCACAAGCAGTGATAAAGACGGAAAATTCATCATGGAGATTCCGTCGGGAGCCAGTATGGTCATTTGTAAGATTCCGGGATATCGGAACCAGACAATGAAATTCACTCTGAATAAACCGGTAGAGTTTTGTCTGATATCAGACATCGCCGGTCAGGATACATCTCTCGAAGTAGCCATGCTGCAGAAAGAGAGAAAAGGAGGTTATACAGGAGCAATCTCTACCGTTCAGGGAGAAGAGTTAGTTAAAACACCTAATAGCGGATTTTCAGCTACGCTGACCGGACGCTTGGCAGGATTGACTTCTATCCAATCCACCAGCACACCAGCCGATGATGCAACAACGATGTATATACGTGGTCTGAATTCCATAAACGGTAATTCACCTTTGGTTGTACTCGATGGAATTCCGGCTCCATTATTCGATATGAATACACTCGATGCCAACACTGTAGAATCTGTCAGTATTCTGAAAGATGCCGCAGCTAAAGCATTATATGGTCCGCGAGCTTCTTCCGGAGTAATTCTTATTACTACAAAAAGAGGCGAAATAGGACGTACTAAAGTAAATGTGAACATGGACTTCTCCATACAACAGGCTACCCAGCGTCCTAAAATAGTAAGTACCGGTGAATACGCACAAATGCGTAACCAGGCCTTACTCAATGACGGTGGCACTCCACTCTATTCTTTATATGAAATAGCCGGGTTTACAGATGGAACTATGCCGGGACACGACTGGTATGACACTTTCATGAATGATGCAGCCAGTATGCAACGTTACAACGTAAATATCAGCGGAGGTAACAACCGGGTTAAATACCTTGTTAATGCCGGTTATCTTCACCAAAGCAGCCTGATTGATGCAGAGAAGAATGATAATTATAATCCTGCACTCAAATTGCATCGCTTCAACATTTTAGCTAATGTGGACGTCACTCTGCATCGTTATCTAAACTGTTTCCTTAACACAAATGTCACTATCGACCGGATAAATCAAGGATACAACGGGACAGGAGATATCATGAATTCGATCTATCAGATGGCCCCCACCGTACCTGGACCTATCACCGAAGACGGAAAAGTGATTACTGCAGAATACAATGAATATCCTACTTACGGACTTATCAACCGCTCCGGATATAGCCATCAAACAGGTATCAATCTGAACGTCGCTTATGGAATGAATCTGGATCTGGGATTCCTGACTAAAGGATTGAGCGTAAAAGGAATAGTAGGTTATGAAGCAAACTATGACGGAACAATCTATGGTTCTACTGACTACGCACGTTATGCAGCCAATGGCAGCGGACTTTTCGGTACTCACACCACTCTTCCTCTAAGTTTAAGTAAGACCGCTAATATGCGCTACTTTATCAACTTCCAAGGGTTCATCAACTATAATCGTATTTTTGGAGGCAAACATGAAGTAGATGCATTTGTCAGCTATTTCAATGAGAATATGATGAAAAACGGTGATCTCCCATACGATCGTTTGTCATTAATGGGACATGTGAAATACGGCTATGATTCACGGTACTATATACAGGGAGACTTTACCTATGATGGCACAGAACAGTTCAAACCGGGTAACCGTTTTAAATTCTTCCCGACAGTATCTGCCGCTTGGGTGGTATCCAACGAAAGTTTCCTGAAAGACACAGATTGGTTGTCCTTCCTCAAAATACGCGCATCTGCCGGCTGGCTGGGCAATGACCAGATATCTGACACCCGTTTCCTGTATGCTACAGATGTACGTTATAAAGATGCAGGTTACTTACTAAGCAACTACTATGGCTTTCATACTGTAGAAGGTATGCAAGGTAATCCGTATATCCATTATGAAGAATCTTTCCAGCAAAATTACGGAATAGATGTTACCTTATTCAACTCACTAGGTATCACATTTGATTATTGGAACGTGAAACAGACCCAAATGGCTATCCAAAATAACAGTGTATCTTCTGCACAAGGTATCGCCAGTGAAAATCTGCCATTTGAAAATCTGGGTAAGATGAACAACAAAGGATTTGATCTTGAACTATCTTATATCAAGAATCTGAAATGTGGATTAAGAATGACTATCAGAGGGAATATGGGATACAATAAAAATGAAGTAACTGACATAAAAGAGTTGAACCGTACCGCCAGCGGATATTACTATCCATATCGTAAAACCGGCTATTCTGCAGGACAACAGTTCGGATATCTGATTGACTATTCCAACGGAAACGGCTACTATAATAGCCAGGAGGAAATAGATAAAAGCGGTCTGCGATTCTCTGGTGCTTCTCCGCGCCCAGGTGATTTCATTTACAAAGACTTAAATAACGACGGAAATATAGATGAGCGTGACCAGGCACCGATGGACAAAGCCCAGACACTACCTACACTTTCTTATGGTGGTTCTATTCAACTGGAATACAAAAACTTTGACTTGTATGTTCAGTTACAAGGTGTATCAGGTACAGCAGCCTATTACAGTGGATGCGGTATCTTCGATAATGCTTACCAAGGAGTGTACACAGACCTGCACCGTAATGCCTGGACAGCAGATCGCTATGCGGCAAATGAAAAAATCAGCTATCCGGCTTTGACCACAGGAAGCTCTTCAAGTCTCCAATCGAATGAATTCTTCTATTCCAAAAATAACTATATGAGATTGAAGAATGTAGTATTAGGTTATACACTTCCTAAACGTTGGAGCAGTAAGCTGAAACTGGAGAAAATGAGATTCTATATCAGCGGAGCCAATTTGTTGACCACCTCATCTCTCAAGTTCGATAATCTGGACCCGGAACAATATTCCTACTCTGTATACCCCATTTACAGAACATTTAACATAGGACTTAACCTGAATTTCTAAAGACTGAAGTTATGAAAATAAATAAAATCATATCAGGAGTATTCTCCTTACTCATATTATCCTCATTCATAGGATGTACTGAAATTGAAGATCATCCGGACGGCCGTACGGATTACAGCGATTTGTTTACCACGAACCGTAAAACGTATACTTATATGAATCAATGTTATGGATGGATTCTGAATTACGGAATGAACTATAACTATACCATGCTAGCTGGTTGTACGGATGAAGCCAAAGATTCCTGGGAACTACAGAACGGAGTTACCCGCAAATGGAATGAAGGACAATTATCTCCCTTCAGCAATCCGCTGGAGGGCATCGAAGGAAATCCGGAAAACTACAATTATTATTATCAAGGGATTCGTGCCTGCAACATCTTTCTTGCCAATATCCCTACTGCCAGTGTCTACTCGGAAGATATACGTAACAGTTTCAAGGCACAGGTACTTACATTACGCGCTTTCTATTATCTTCAATTGGTGAAACGTTATGGAGGTGTTCCCATCATAACAACTCCCGACTACGATTATACCAAGGTTAAAAGAGGTACATTTGGCGAGTGTGCCCGCCAAATATTAGCTGATTGTCAGGCTGCTATTGATATTCCCACTGTTGAAGAATGGGGATGGCGTTCCTTAGATAAGGAGAACTACCGTCACGTTATGACAAAAGCCATCTGTGCAGCCATCCGTTCACAGATATCACTCTATGCAGCCAGTCCTCTGTACAATGACGGAACAATCACTTGGACAGAAGCCGCAGAAATTACTAAAAAGTCTCTGGATGACTGTCTGGCGAACAATTATGAACTTTATAAGAAACAGCCGAATGCTACAGCTGGTTATTCTCCTTATGATGTGTATTTCTATTCGCGCACTGACTTGCCGGTAGTTAATGACAAAGAAACCATTATGGAAGTTGGACAAATGTATATGTGGAATTATGCTGGCCTGCCAACTACCGACGGCCAGACAGATGCCGGTGCGTGTCCGTCGCAAGAGCTACTTGATGCCTATGAAGTTGTGAACGGTGACATGACAGAATCTTATCCTCTGCTCAATTTAGAGAGCCCTTATCTAGATGCCAATCATCTGCAGCCTAACTTGAATTCGGCTGTTCAAGGTCTCTACAATCAAGCCAAACCGTATGAGAACCGTGATCCGCGTCTTAAAGCTTCTATTTATTATGATGGTTCCAAACTAAACCTGGAAACCGGTGCACTACTCTCAACTAAGACAGGAGGAAACTGTGCACTTGATCCCAGTAATGCACGTTACACCTGTACCGGCTATTATACACGTAAGTTCTCGCATTATAAATCCGGACGTTCCGGCAATCTGGATGGCTACTTCAAAGAGTTCCGCCTGGCTGAATTATATTTGAATTATGCAGAGGCAGCTAATGAAGCATCCACTACCGGAACTGTACCCAATGATGCGGTAGACGCAGTCAATGCAGTACGTTCCAGAGTAGGTATGCCAGGCATTCCTTACGGATTATCCTGTGATCAGTTTCGTCTGCGAATCAGGAACGAAAGACGCGTAGAACTTGCTTTTGAAGAACACCGCTTCTTTGATGTACGCCGTTGGAAGATACTGGATCAAACAGATAAAGTAATCACCGGAATGAAAGCAAACTCAGATGGAAGTTACTCCCGTTTTGTAGTAGATAATAACCGAAAAGCATATAGTGAAAAATTCCTATTATATCCAATACCGGGTGACGAAGCAATCCGGTTACAGAATGCTTCAGGAACTAACTGTCAGAATCCGGGCTGGTAATCAAATCTAAAAAATACAGATTATGCAAAAGTGGTTATTAACTATTATTATTGCCATACTTCCTGTTATCACTGCATGTTCTAAAACCGATACGGAAGTATCTGTACCGGAAGAAGAAACAGGAAAGAAAACAGAGATTAAGTTCCTTCAACTCAACTTATGGGTGGAGTGTACCAAGGTGGAGCATGCTCCGGAATATCTGATAGAACAGATTGCTACCCTACAGCCAGACATTGCTACATTTTGCGAATTATATAAAGGTCCACAAGACGATCCCGTGATGCCTAAACTAATGCAAGGGCTTAAAGATAAGGGACTCATCTATTACGATGCACGAATAGACGGAAGAGCGGTCATATCAAAATATCCGTTCAAAGAGACAGAACGCATCAACAAATGGATGTTCAAAGCGATTCTGGATGTCAATGGGAAACGAGTGGCCGTTTACCCGGCACATTCAGAGTATCGTTACTACACCTGTTACTATCCCCGGGGATACAATGACGGTAGCGTTAATTGGGATAAACTTCCGGCTCCTATCACTGATGTAAACAAGATACTTGCTGTCTGCGAAGAATCAGACCGTATAGAATCCGCCCAAGCTTTTATCAACAACGCTGCCAAAGAGCTAGAGCAAGGAGCACTCGTATTTTTTGCCGGAGATCTGAATGAGCCTTCTTATCTGGATTGGCAGGCCGATACAAAAGATCTATTCGATCATCGCGGATGTATCGTCAATTGGGGAACTTCCAAATTGTTGGTTCAACGGGGATATAAAGATGCCTACCGGGTAATTCATCCCGATCCGGTGAAATGTCCGGGATTCACTTTTCCAGCAGACAATAAATCAGTCATTCCAGAGAATCTCTCATGGGCACCGGAGGCAGATGAACGCGAACGAATTGATTTCGTTTACTATTATCCAAATAAAAATCTACAAATAAAAAGTGCCCAGATAGTAGGTCCAACAGGCTCTATTGTACGCGGACAAAGAATAGAAGAACAAACCAAAGATCCAATCATTCCGCCCGTAAACAATCAGTGGCCAAGCGATCATAAAGGAGTGCTGATTACGTTTTATATCAAAGAGTAATTACAATGATTAACAGGATGCAAAAGTGGATATACGTCATTATACTCCTGACCGGATACTCAATAAGAAGTTATACACAGAAGACCATAAATCTCAATATTCCTGTTGAGCAAAACTGGATGTTCGATAACGAACATCCAGTACGCTTCATGCTGGAATTGACATCTGCACAGTCAGGTTTTTCGGATAGGATACGCATGGACATTGCAACAGATTTCGGCAATGCTGTATCGTCTACCTTTATAACCTACTCTTTCGGAACAGATTCGATAGCTCCCGGTGGAGGCTTTCGCAGTCGTGCATCAGTCACTCTCACGAATCTCACTCCCGGATTTTACCAGGTTTGTTTCATTGCCGGCACCGACACTCTGAAACATTTCTTCTTTGGATACGAAGCCGAACAGATTTTATCCAAACCGGATGGTCCCCCTAACTTAAAAAGATTTTGGAATAAAACCATCACCGAACTTAAACGTGTACACCCTGCCTATAAAATGACACGTCTACCTGAATCTTCGAAGCCAGAGCGTGATGTTTACGAAGTAGAAATGCGCTCGCTTGAAGGAGAAATCTTACGGGGGTATTGGGCAGTCCCTACAGATGGTCAGAGTCATCCGGCCGTAGTGGTTTATCAAGGTTATGATGCCGTCACCTGGATTCCCAGTCCCGACGACTATCCCGGTTGGTGTATCTTGGTCATTCCACCCCGTGGACAAGGCCTCAACAAACCTTATAACCGCTTTGGTGAGTGGATTGCTTTCGGACTGGATTCACCCAAACATTACTATTACAGAGGTGCTTTTGCTGATACAGTCCGCAGTATTGATTTTATTTTTGCTCAGCCATGCTTTGACGGACAAAACCTTTTTGCTACAGGTATTTCGCAAGGTGGAGCGCTCACATTAGCAGCAGCGTCACTCGACCATCGTATTTCCGCAGCTGCGCCTATCGTACCCTTTCTGTCAGACTATCCCGATTATTTCCGTTTGGTTCACTGGCCTGCCAACTTGGTATTCGAAGGAGCTGCCCGGCAGAATATTGACAAAGATAAAATATTCTCATTACTAACTTACTTTGACTTGAAGAATCTGACCGGATGGATCAAATGCCCAGTATTAATGGGATTCGGACTTCAGGACAACATTACACCACCACATACAAATTTTGCAGCATACAATCACATCCGTACACCTAAACGCTGGATATGTTACCCTACATCAGGACACTTTGCAGCTTATGAGAACATGGACTCATGGATTGCTGAAAGTACTCGTTTTTTCAATCAGTATGTAGTGTGGTAATAATCTGAACTGATAAAAACGAAACAGGCACAAACACTATAACAAGAGGTTAGTTAGGTTAGAAACCGGAAGAGTAATTCTGTTAAATAGAATTCTCTTCCGGTGTTTTATAGTTACTTTCTTCTAATAAGATTCACTGAAATCGAATAAAAACAATATATTTGCATAGATGTAAACACCTTAAAAAATAAATTAGTGAGAAAAGTAATTCTTTTATTTCTGCTATTTTTAAGCGTAGCTGGAGTCCGCACACAAGGTCAAAACATCACTTTTAGCCACTTGACCACGGACGACGGACTCTCCCAATTTTCTGTCAATAGCCTTTATATTGATGAACGGGGGATTATATGGATTGGCACGCGTGAAGGACTGAACCGGTATAACGGTAACGATATCAAAAGTTTCAAACTTAATAAAAACGATCCGAACAGTTTGTTCAGCAATACAGTGCTGCGTATCACCGGAAACAAAAACGGGAAGGTATACCTGCTCTGTACGGACGGGGTAGCAGAGTTCGATCTGACCACACAAAGATTCAAAACGTTGCTGCAAGGCAATGTGGATGCTATTTATTTCAACGAGAAATTATATATCGGGAAAAGAGAAGAAGTGTTTGTATATAATGAAAGTACCGGAAACTTCGATCTCTACTATCATCTTGCCGGAAAAGATATCACCCTCTCCTGCCTCCACCTGGACGAAAAGAAAAATCTGTGGATGGGAACTACCAGTAACGGACTTTACTGTTTATCGGGAGACAAAAAGATTTCCCAACCTGTCACAAGAGGTAATATCGCGAGTATTTACGAAGATTCGTCTAAAGAATTATGGATCTGTACCTGGGAAGAAGGACTCTACCGGATAAAAACAGATAGTACCATTGAGAACTTCCGTCATGATCCTAAAAATCCAAACAGTATTTGTGCCGACTTCGTAAGGAGTTGCTGTGAAGATAATGCAGGAAATCTGTGGATAGGAACCTTTCACGGGTTAAATCGCTATGAAAAGAGCACAGGTAAATTCCAACTTTACACTGCCAACGCGAACAAACCCGACGGACTTACCCACTCCTCCATCTGGTGCATCGTCAAAGATGAACAAGGAACAATTTGGCTGGGTACTTATTTCGGAGGTGTCAACTATTTCAATCCAGAATATGAAATCTATACCCGTTACAAAACCGGAGATACAGAGAAAGAAGGTCTAAGTAGTCCGATCGTCGGTAGAATGACTGAAGATAAGGACGGAAACCTGTGGATTTGTACCGAAGGCGGCGGCGTGAATGTGTATAACCGGAAGGATAACACCTATCGGTGGTATCGCCACGAAGAGGGCAAAAATAGCATTTCCCATAACAATGTCAAAGCAATCTACTACGACCGGACTAATGAAATCATGTGGATAGGTACACACTTGGGAGGATTGAACAAACTCGACCTGCGTACTAACCGTTTCACAGTCTACCGAATGAAAGCCGGAGACCCAACCTCACTACCTTCGGATATCGTCCGAGACATTGTACCTTATAAGGACAAGCTGGTTGTCGCCACACAAAACGGTGTTTGTCTTTTCAATCCGGCAACAGGCGCTTGCCAACAGCTCTTCAAAGAGACTAAAGAAGGAAGAGGTATTGGCATGGTAGCCAGTCTTTGCATTGATAAAGACGGTACATTGTGGATTGCGGCTACCGGGGAGGGTGTTTATTCTTACCGGTTCGACAGCGGTAAACTTACTAATTATCCACACAATCCCGCTAATCCGAACAGTCTTAGCAACAATAATATCAACAGTATCATGCAGGACAGTAACGGTAATCTGTGGTTCTGCACCTCCGGAAGCGGTCTCGACCGTTACCGTAAGGCAAGTGATGACTTTGAAAACTTCGATGTACAGACAGATGGTTTATCCAGCGACTGTATCTACGAAGTATGCGAATCGTCCATACAGAAAGGAGACTTATTGCTGATTACCAATCAGGGATTCTCACAGTTCAACTATCCAAGCAAGAAATTCTATAATTACGGTACGGAGAATGGATTCCCGTTGACTGCCGTCAATGAAAACGCACTATTTGTGACACATGACGGAGAAGTATTCCTTGGCGGTATTCAGGGAATGATTTCTTTCTGGGAGAAAAAATTACATTTCACTCCCAAATCATATAATATCATTCTTTCCCGCCTGTTTGTCAACGGAAAAGAAGTAGTTCCGGGAGATGAAAGCGGCATCCTGGAACAGTCGATCTGTCATACTCCGGAAATCAGTCTGAAAGCGAATCAATCGATGTTTAGCATCGAATATGCCACTTCCAACTTCATCCCTGCCAACAGAGATGAAATTCTCTATCGCCTGGAGGGTTTCTCAGACGAATGGAACCATACTTACCGGAAGCAAACGCTGATTACTTATACAAACCTGAATCCGGGTAAATATACCCTTGTCATCAAATCACAGAGGGAAGGAATAAAAGAGGCCAGACTGCTGATTATCGTACTCCCTTCATGGTATGAGACATGGTGGGCTTACCTGATTTATACCATTGTCACTATCAGCCTGTTATGGTATCTTATTCAGAACTATAATTCGCGCATCAAACTCCGTGAGTCTTTGAAGTACGAAAAGAAGCATATTGAAGACCTCGAAGCATTGAACCAGTCGAAACTCCGTTTCTTCACTAACATCTCGCACGAATTCCGCACACCGTTAACGCTGATCGTGGGACAAGTGGAAACTTTGTTGCAGGTGCAGACATTTACGCCTAACATATATAATAAGGTATTGGGAATCTACAAGAACAGTCTCCAATTACGGGAACTGATTACGGAACTACTTGATTTCCGTAAACAGGAACAGGGTCACATGAAGATCAAAGTTAGCCAGCACAATCTGGTTAACTTCCTGTATGAGAATTATCTGCTCTTCCTCGAATATGCGAGCAGTAAACAAATCAACTTCAAGTTCAACAAACAGAAGGATGACATTGAAGTATGGTATGACCAAAAGCAGATGCAGAAAGTAATAAACAACCTGCTGTCTAATGCAGTGAAGCATACCAAGGCCGAAGATACAATTTCGATTAATGTATCGCAGGAGAAAGACCATGTCATCATTGAAATAAAAGATACCGGGACAGGTATCGCCGCTGCCGAAATTGATAAGATATTCGACCGTTTCTATCAGACCGAACATCTCAACTCGCTGAATACCGGAGCCGGTACAGGCATCGGACTGGCACTGACAAAAGGTATTGTGGAACTTCATCACGGCACAATCCGGGTAGAAAGCGAACCGGGCAAAGGAAGCAGTTTCATTATCACCCTCAAACTAGGCAAGGAACACTTCACAGAAGAGCAAATAGCGAAAGATGATACGGAAACCATCCAGCAAACAGAGACTATTGTTCCTTCAGTAGAAATAATCCCTGATTCGGAATGGAAAGAAGAAGATAACAAGCGCATCGAAGACGCCAAAATGCTGATAGTGGAAGACAATGAATCTATCAAACAGATGTTAGTCGGTATTTTCGAAACATTCTATCAAGTCAGTACGGCTTCCGACGGAGTAGAAGCATTAGAGATGATACAGAAGGATATGCCGAGCATCATTTTAAGTGATGTCGTAATGCCACGCATGTCGGGTACGGAACTTTGCAAACAGATCAAGACGGACTTTAACACTTGCCATATTCCGGTGGTATTATTAACCGCACGTACTGCTATAGAGCACAATATCGAAGGTTTGAAGATTGGTGCGGATGATTATATCACGAAACCGTTTAATACCAATCTTCTGATTTCCCGCTGCAATAACCTGGTTAATTCCCGCCGGCTATTGCAAGAGAAGTTCAGCAAACAACCACAGGCTTTTGCCCAAATGTTGGCTACCAACCCGATGGATAAGGAGATGCTCGACCGCGCGATGGCCATTATCGAACGTCATCTGGACAATACGGATTTCAACGTTAATATCTTCGCCCGCGAAATGGGTATGGCACGTACGAACCTATTCACTAAACTGAAAGCAGTTACAGGCCAGACCCCGAATGATTTCATCCTAAGCATACGTCTCAAAAAAGGCGCTGTCATGTTAAGGAATAACCCGGAGCTGAATATCACGGAGATCTCTGACCGGATTGGGTTCTCCTCCTCCCGCTATTTCAGTAAATGTTTCAAGGAGATTTATCACGTCAGTCCGCTGGCTTATCGTAAAGGAGAAGAGAGCGAAGAAGAAGGGGACGGAGAAGAAACAGATTAGCAGGCAACTATACAAGCACTCTTGCAAAATAATCTTATATTATTAGGTACGGATCACACGGATTTCACGGATTAAAAAACGATGAGTATGAAAACAACAGCGTTAATCCGTGTAATCCGTGCCTAAATTTATGATATAAACGGTTTCTTAGTCCGGACATCTTCGCCCGAATAAAGAAGGTAACTTCTTAAGTGTACTATTTTGTACTTCACTTGTACATTCCTACTCATTCTTTTTCTTCCATTCGCTTATCTTTGTGTTCATTACATTATTTCCTAAAACATTCAGCATTATGAAAAACGTTTCGCGTCTACTTCCCCTATTGTCCGGCATCGTCACGCTGTCAGGATGCAGTCATGCACCCCAAAAGAGCAATGGGCAGAACAACCAAAAGCCTAACATTATTTATATATTTGCAGATGATCTCGGCATTGGTGATTTAAGTTGTTATGGAGCAACAAAAGTGAGCACTCCCAACATCGACCGGTTGGCAGGACAAGGAGTACAATTCACCAATGCTTATGCAACTTCTGCCACCAGCACCCCTTCCCGTTTCGGACTCCTGACAGGTATGTATCCTTGGAGACAGGAAAACACAGGAATCGCTCCCGGCAACTCTGAACTCATTATCGACACTACCTGCATCACCATGGCAGATATGCTGAAAGATGCAGGATACGCAACCGGTGCAGTAGGCAAATGGCATCTGGGACTCGGTCCGAAAGGTGGAACCGACTTTAACAACCGGATTACCCCTAACGCACAAAGCATCGGGTTCGACTACGAATTTATTATTCCGGCTACCGTAGACCGTGTACCTTGTGTATTTGTAGAAAACGGACATGTCGTAGGACTTGACCCCAATGATCCTATCACCGTAAACTACGACCACAAAGTAGGCGACTGGCCTACGGGAGAAGAGAACCCAGAGCTCGTCACTTTAAAACCCAGCCAGGGACACAACAATACAATTATCAACGGCATTCCCCGTATCGGCTGGATGACCGGAGGAAAATCCGCCCTTTGGAAAGATGAAGACATAGCCGATATCATCACCAACAAGGCCAAGAATTTCATTGCATCCCATCAGGAAGAACCCTTCTTTTTATATATGGGTACGCAAGACGTACATGTACCGCGCATCCCTCACCCACGTTTCGCAGGCAAAAGCGGACTCGGCACTCGTGGCGACGTCATCCTGCAACTGGACTGGACCATCGGTGAAATCATGCACACACTGGACAGCCTCCACATCGCAGACAACACCATCCTGATCTTTACCAGCGATAACGGTCCTGTTATCGACGACGGCTATCAAGACCAAGCTTACGAACTTCTCAACGGGCATACTCCGATGGGGATCTACCGTGGTGGGAAATACAGTGCTTACGAAGCGGGGACACGCGTTCCATTTATCGTCCGCTGGCCTGCCCGAGTAAAGCCGAACAAGCAACAAGCTCTTTTCTCTCAAATAGATGTGTATGCATCGCTCGCCTCCCTTTTGGACCAACCTTTACGTAAAGGAGCTGCTCCCGATAGTCAGGAACATCTGAACGTTCTCCTCGGCAAAAATAATACAAACCGTGAGTATGTCGTTCAACAGAATCTCAATAACACACTTGCCATCATAAAAGGTCAATGGAAATACATCGAACCGAGCGACGGCCCCGCCATCGAACATTGGACGAAAATGGAGTTAGGCAACGACAAACAGCCTCAACTTTACGATTTATCCTCCGATCCATCGGAGAAAACGAATGTATCAAAACAACATCCCGACATCGTGAAAGAGTTATCCGAATTACTAGAATCCATAAAAGAGAAATAGTTTATGAGAACAAAAAAATTGTATGATTTTGCACCAATCTTGAATAATTCTATCCATATTAGAATATTCAATCCGTCTATCTTTGCAAGCGTAGATTCAATAAAATCACTTAATTTTTAATATATGAAAAAACATTTATCCACTCAAACTAGAAAAAGGATGCTCTCCTCCATCGGACTGATCTTGTTTTCTGTTTCTTTTGTACTTGCACAGGTACTTGTTAAAGGTACAGTGAAGGACAACTTAGGAGAAGGAGTGCCGGGAGCCAGTGTTCAGGTACAAGGTACTTCACAAGGAACAATCACTGACCTTGATGGTAAATTTGCTTTTAACGTACCCAATAAGAATTCAATATTGGTTATTTCTTTCATTGGTTATGTCACTGTAGAAATAAAGGCAGACACTCAAAAGCCAATGGTTATCACATTGAAGGAAGATACAAAGACACTGGACGAAGTCGTGGTAGTGGGTTATCAGGAAATACGCAAGAGAGACCTGACGGGTTCTGTTGCCAAAGCCAGCATGGCAGAACTGCTTAGCACTCCGACTGCTTCTTTCGGCGAGACATTAGGCGGACGTATTGCCGGTGTCAACGTAAGTTCGGGCGAAGGTATGCCGGGCGGACAGATGAACATCGTCATCCGTGGTAACAATTCTTTGACACAGGACAACTCTCCTCTTTATGTCATTGACGGTTTCCCGGTGGAAGACCCCTCCATAGCCGCAGCCATCAATCAGAATGATATCGAGTCACTCGACTTCCTGAAGGATGCCTCTGCTACTGCTATCTACGGTGCCCGTGGTGCCAACGGTGTCGTGATGATTACAACCAAGAAAGGAACAATCGGCCAACCTAAAATTAAATATGACGGAAGTTTCGGTATTCAGCATATCACCAAAACAATCCCGATGATGGATGCCTATGAATTCGTCAAACTACAGGCAGAACGTAGTCCCAAAGATATGGAAACTACTTACTTCATGAATTATGACGGCAAGAAATGGGGACTGGAAGATTATAGAAATATCCCGCAATATAACTGGCAGGATGAAATCTTCCGCAGTGCATGGATGCAAAGCCACAATGTCAGCCTGACCGGTGGTTCGGAAGGAGTTCGTTACAACGCTTCTTTATCTTATTATGACCAGGACGGTATCTTGTTGGAATCAAACTACAAACGTGTACAAGGCCGTATGGGTACTACCATCCAAAAGAAGAAACTGAAAATCTATCTGACGACCAACTATTCCAGTACTACAACTACCGGTGGTTCTCCTTCCCAGAACTCATACAGTGGTATGAATAACCTGTTCTATAGTGTATGGGGATATCGCCCTGTGACCGAACCGGACAGACCATTAAACTCGTTGATGGATAACATCATGGACGACGCGATAAACAATACCAACGACTATCGTTTCAACCCTATCATGTCTTTGAAAAATGAATATCGCAAGACGTACGCGAACTATATCCAGTTCAACGGATTTGCAGAATATGAATTTATCAAAGGATTGAAGTTGAAAGTTTCCGGCGGTTACACATTCGATACCCGCAAAGGGGAAACATTCAACAACTCGAAAACTCGTTATGGTAATCCGAAATCATCCGATAAGGTGAATGCAGAAATCTACCATTCTCAACGTGCAACGTGGTTGAACGAAAATATTCTAACCTATCAGACCAATATCAAACGGAAGCATTTCTTTAATAGTATGGTAGGTGTAACTCTGCAAAATTCTGACTATGAATACTATTCATACAAGACAGTGCAAATTCCAAACGAAGCACTCGGGATGGCAGGAATGAGTGAAGGAACTCCCAGTACGACCAAATCATTAAAGAGTTCCTGGTCTATGCTCTCTTTCCTGGGACGTTTGAACTATAACTACAAATCATTGTATTATGCAACGGTTTCTTTCCGTTCCGACGGTTCTTCCAAATTCCGTGGTGATAACCGTTTCGGCTATTTCCCTTCCGGTTCATTGGCATGGGGATTCATGGAGGAAGATTTTATGAAACCATTGAAGTCTGTTGTTTCTTCCGGTAAATTAAGAGCAAGCTGGGGATTGACCGGTAACAACCGTGTAGGCGAGTATGATACGTATGCTTTATATCAGATATTAAAAGATAAAGTTGGAGATTTTATTTCGATCGGTAGCCTACCGAGTGGTGTATATCCGTTCGAAAACAGCCTGACAAGTGTAGGTACAGTGCCCACTTCCTTAAGAAACAGAAAACTGAAATGGGAGACTACCGAACAGTGGAACCTAGGCCTGGACTTAGGCTTCCTGGACGAACGCATCGGATTAACCGTAGACTGGTATCGTAAAACGACTCGTGATTTGTTGCTGAATACTGCACTTCCCACCTCTTCCGGTTATTTCAGTGCCATGAAGAATGTAGGAAAGGTACGCAACCAAGGTATCGAGCTCACATTGAACACAACCAATATCAAGAACCGTCATTTCTCATGGACTACTAACTTTAATATCGCATTCAACAAGAACAAAGTATTAGAATTGGCCGAAAACCAATCTTCTCTGTTGAGTGCAGCCAAATTTGACCAGAACTATAACTCTCAATACAGCTACATTGCCAAAGTGGGTTATCCGATGGGAATGATGTACGGATTCATCTACGAAGGTACATACAAATACGAAGATTTCGACAAAGTAGGTGATACATATACACTGAAACGCAATGTTCCGTATTTCTCTTCCGAAAGTAATACACAACCGGGTATGCCGAAATACGCAGACCTGAATGGTGACGGTATCATCGACGATAACGACCGCACTATGATCGGTAACGGTATGCCGAAACATACGGGCGGATTTACCAACAATTTCGAATACAAAGGATTTGACTTGAGCATCTTCTTCCAATGGTCGTATGGAAACGATGTATTGAATGCCAACCGCCTGTTCTTCGAGAACAGCAATAAAACACGTGACTTGAACCAATACGCAAGTTACGCAGACCGCTGGACACCGGAAAATCCGGAAAGTAATATTCCGAGAGCTACCGACTCCGGTTCTAACAAAGTGTTCTCTACACGTATTATCGAAGATGGTTCGTTCCTTCGTCTGAAGACCGTGTCTTTAGGATATACACTGCCGAAACAACTGACCAAGAAATGGAAGATAGACAATGCACGCGTATTCGTTGCCGGTCAGAATCTATGGACATGTACAGGGTATTCCGGTTACGACCCGGAAGTATCTATCCGTGAAGGCGCACTGACTCCGGGACTGGACTTCTCCGCTTATCCGAGAGCCTACTCTATCAGTTTTGGTATAAACTTAGGTTTCTAATCAATCATCCTTCAAACAATTACGTATATGAAAACAATAAAAATAATCATCATATCACTTCTTGTCGGACTTAACCTGACTTCCTGCGATTTCTTGGAAAAAGACCCGACATACACCACTCCTGAAAACTTCTTCAAAAATGAAGCGGACGCTACCTCTTGGCTGACAGGAACCTATGCCATTCTGGGACAAAGTTCCTTCTACGGAAATGAGTTCTTATACCTTGTAGGAGGTGACGATCTGGGACACTATGGTGGTGCCAACCGCGGACCTAACAAAAGTGGGTTGATCTGTAACAATGCCAACACAAGTGATCCGGCCGTTGCAGCATTGTGGTACACATTATACTCCGGCATCAACAGAGCCAATATTTTCCTGGGAAATATTGATGCAGTGCCCGATATGAACGACGATACCCGCAAGCAGTACAAAGCCGAAGCCCGTTTCTTACGCGCATTCTATTATTTTACTTTGGTAGAATGTTGGGGAGATGTACCTTTCAAGACTACTTCTACAGAAGATGCCTATAACCTCTCCATTCCACGTACGGACAAACAGACGATTTATGATTTTATCATCAAAGAGATGTATGGTTCTGCCGAGGATCTCAAATCTGCTCAAGATTTGAACTATTTACCGGGACGTGTTTCCAAATCGGCTGCTTGGGGAATGTTGGCGCGTGTATATATGTTCCGGGCCGGTGAACCTAAACGTGACAAGGAAGTGGGTTTGGCTAACAACACGACTAGTGCCGAGATTACAGAATATTTCAAAAAAGCAAGTTACTATGCACAGTTAGTCAAGAATGAGGGTCATTCACTAACTGCCAAATATTGGGACTTCTTTATCGACATTTGTTCTGATAAGTATAACACTGCTCTCAATAAGGATGGTGCCAAGGCTAATGAAAGTATTTGGGAAGTAGAATTTGCAGGTAACCGTTCGACGGATGTACGTGCAGAAGGTAGAATCGGTAATATTATCGGCATTCAGGGTAAGGACCTTTCTTCCAAAGCATCCATCACTGGTAAAGGTGATCCGGGCTATGCATACGCTTTTATCTGGAATACTCCTAAACTGCTGGAATTGTATGAAGCAAACGATGACATTGACCGTTGCAACTGGAATATTGCTCCATTCACTTACACCCAGTCAGCAGGAGAAGGTACTCCGGTGGACGGTCGTGAATTTGTAAAGGGAAAAAGAGATGAAGTGGAACAACAATACTGGGATAAATCCTTCAGCTATGGTAAAACAGAGCCGGGGTCTACTTACGGTGATCGTGAATCGAAGAACGATGCCAATAAGAACCGCAACAGGGCTGCCGCCAAATATCGTAGAGAATATGAAGCAGACAAGAAGAGTAAAAACGATACTTCCATCAACTTCCCTCTTCTCCGTTACTCTGACATTCTGCTAATGATTGCAGAGGCAGAAAATGAAGTCAACCATGGCCCTAATGATTTGGCGTATGAATGTATCAATGCAGTAAGAGAACGTGCAGGAATCAAAAAACTTGCAGCAAATCTGGATGAAGAGAGCTTCCGCAAAGCTATCAAAGACGAACGTGCAATGGAACTCTGCTTCGAGTACACACGTCGTTTCGACCTGATCCGTTGGGGAGACTATTACAAACTGATGCAGGAACAAGTGGACAAGGCACAGGCTGACGAATCCTGGAAATTCGGAATCAATGTATATACTTACTTCAATATTCCGAAGTCTTACAATTATTTCCCGATTCCTGCCAATGAAATAGGATCAAACGGTGCTATCAAGACGAATAATCCGGGTTGGTAATTCTCTTAATAACTTTAAAAAGAAAAGGACATGAAAATAATATATAAAAGTTTGATGACTATCGCTTTTGCCGGACTATCCCTGGCTTCATGCGACAAGGAATTAAAAGAAGAAACAGCAATGGAAGTGGGTGTGGTGACAGACAGCAATGTCAGCTTCGATGGCAAAACTGTGACTGTAAAGAAAGGAAACCCTGTAACGTTCAGCTTCGATGGTGACCCTGATTTTATCAGTTTCTTCAGCGGTGAGATAGGGCACGAATACAAACACCGGAACAGAATTGAAATGCAACCGGAAGACGTAGAAAAATGTGAAATCAACTTCTCCGTAGTATATGACTATGGTAGTGCGAAAACCATCGAAGGTTCTACTCACATATTAATATCCGATCAATTCGAAGGAATTAGTGGCAACAATGTGGAAAAAGACAAAGAAGCAGTTACTAATTGCGAATGGACAGAACTTGTCAGCCAAGATGAGCTTCCTAAAGCAACCAAAGATACTAAAGACTATTCTTGTCCTTTAATATCTTACTTGGGTAAAGAAATCAGCATTGCTTTCCGCCTCAACCCTCTTGATAATAGCAGCACAATGCCTGTAATACATATTAAAGGCTTACAGCTTAATCTGGAGTTCAACAATGGAAAATCAACCACAATTAATGCAAAGAACTTCGAATTCTCGGCTTTAAATGTAACCTACAATTTAGATGATCTTTCAAAAAACAACACTCATCTTACCAAATTGAAGGAAGCATTAGGAAATAAAAACCTCACACTTGAAGAGATGAAAAGCGCAGAATATGCAGATAAAATAGCATATGCTACTGTAGACGGTAATATTCCTTATTTCTGGAGAATTAGCCAGCCAAGCGATTTCGTAACCAGTGGCGGAGCAGCAGGGTATACAAAAGGAGATACTTGGCTTATCTCCAATTCCATCCTCCTTAACGGTTCCTGCGATCCTGACGCTGGTGTAGCTATCAAGAATATCTCGCAATCGTTGGAGATATACTCACATACCTATGAAGAGGCCGGTACATATACCGCTACTTTCGTAGCCAACAATGCAAACTACGTCCATCAAGGTGGTCAAGTAGTACGTGAACTGACTATAAACGTTGTAGAATAAAAATATATCCCCCAATTTTTCTAACCTTCAATCATAGAAAACGTTTATAAAAATCAGACTTTAATCAATTTAACATCAGAAAGAGAGGGACCGCGAGGTTCCTCTCTTTTACTTTTTCTGTATCTTTGCACAAAAATAAAAATAATGCCAAAGACTCTTCCTATTCATTTTGCCCCATTACAAGGTTACACCGAAGTGTTTTACCGTAATGCTCATGCTGCCTGCTTCGGAGGTATAGATACTTATTATACCCCATTTGTACGACTCGAAAAAGGCGGATTCCGCCATAGAGATGTGCGAGGAATCGAACCCGGGAATAATCAGGTAGCCCATCTGATTCCCCAACTGATAGCCCCTTCTTTTGAAAAAGCAGAAAAAATCTTATCCCTATTCATTGAAAAGGGATATAAGGAAGTCGACATCAATATGGGATGTCCTTTTCCCATGCTGGCTAAACGCCACAATGGTTCCGGCATTCTTCCTTATCCCGAAGAAGTTCAGGCGTTACTTAGCCTGATTACAGAATATCCGCAAATAAGTTTCTCCATCAAAATGAGGTTGGGCTGGGAAGATCCGGAAGAATGTCTGAAACTGGCTCCGATTATCAATGAGCTACCCTTGCGACAAGTGGTTATGCACCCCCGCTTGGGAAAACAGCAATACAAAGGAGAAGTTGACCTTAAAGCGTTTGAGGCTTTTCAGAATGCCTGCAAGCATCCGCTCATCTATAATGGAGATATCAATAGTGTAGAAGATATTCACCGCATTCAGGAACAGTTTCCCGGACTAGCCGGAATGATGATAGGACGGGGATTACTTGCCAACCCGGCATTAGCTTTGGAGTATAGACAAAACCGTGCACTCGAGTTCGATGAAATGAGAGAAAAATTGCAATCTATGCACAAATGCGTATACAATCAATATGCAGAACAGTTGGAAGGAGGAGACGAACAACTTCTGAACAAAATGAAAACTTTCTGGGAATATTTAATGCCGCAAGCAGACAGAAAATTACTGAAAGCAATTCATAAAAGCACAAGTCTCAACAAATATAATCAGGCAATCCTTGCCTTTTTTAATCAACGATGAACTGATAACCAGTAATTTTACGTAATTTTGCGCCCGTTTACAAACATGCACATTATGAAAAAATACATTCTAATCTTTCTTTGTCTGATAACCGTATCAGGCAGTTTCGCACAAATGCAGGATTTCAAGTTCAAATTCTATGGACAGATTCGTACTGACTTCTATTATAATAGTCGTGCTAACGAAGAAACCGTAGACGGATTGTTTTATATGTATCCAAAAGACAAAGTGCGTGATCCGGAGGGGAACGATTTGAACTCAACACCCAACAGTAACTTCTATACTTTATATTCGCGCCTTGGAGTAGACGTTGCCGGTCCAAAACTGGGAACAGCCAAGACATCTGCCAAAGTAGAAGTCGACTTCCGCGGCACAGGCACTTCTTATTCGGTCATTCGCCTTCGTCATGCTTATTTGAACCTGGATTGGGGAAAATCAACTTTATTACTCGGACAGAACTGGCATCCCTTATTCGGAGATGTGTCTCCGCAGATTCTTAATCTCTCCGTAGGAGCACCGTTTCAGCCCTTCAGCCGTGCGCCACAAATTCGTTATCGCTATACAAACAAGAATTTCCAACTTACCGGAGCCGCAGTGTGGCAATCACAATATACTTCACAAGGACCGGAAGGGAAAACACATAAGTATCTGAAGCAAAGCTGTATTCCCGAATTTTATGTCGGAGCTGATTATAAGAATGGCGGTTTGCTGGCCGGCGTAGGCATTGAGTTGTTATCATTGAAACCACGTACGGAGTCTATAGTAAATACAGATAAATACAAGGTAGACGAACGCATCACAACTCTTTCATACGAAGCTCATGTAAAATACACCAACAAAGACTGGTTCATCGCTGCGAAGAGTGTATTAGGATCCAATCTGACACAAGCTTCCGGTTTGGGTGGATTCGGGATCAAGTCTGTCAACGAACAAACGGGAGAACAAGAATATACTCCGATACGTTTCTCCAGCTCTTGGTTCAACGTTGTCTACGGACAGAAATGGAAGCCGGGAATCTTCGTAGGCTATGCCAAGAATCTGGGAACAAGTGATGCACTATATGCTCCCAAAGGAAATGATGCAAAACTTTATGGAACAGGAACAGACCTTAACCAATTAGTTACGGCAGGAGCAGAACTGACCTACAATGTCCCCCACTGGAAATTCGGGTTGGAATATACATTAAGCTCTGCATGGTATGGTTCGCTCAATACGTCCAATGGGAAAATTCAAGATACCCATGCCGTATGTAACAACCGTATTGTTGCCGTTGCCATGTTTATGTTCTAACCTCTCTATACAATTATTTTAATTATATATCTGTCACCTGTCACCGATTGCTGCTTAACGGTTTGATCATTAACAATTAACACCGTGACAGCAATAGGTGACAGCAGTGTGACAACAATAATGCTGTCACCAGAAACAGATAAGCTACATTTCACAACGCGGAGGTATTCACTCTGGAAGCTCCAGGCAATCCTATTTATTTCATGAATGCATTACCTTTGTTTCTCGTGGGGAAACTTTTAGTTTCAAGGCTTGAAACCAAAGGTTTCGTACCGGGAAACTAAAGTTTCAGCATTGGGAAACTGTAGTTTCAGCACCGAGAAACAATAGTTTCAACGGCATGGAAACTATGGTTTCTCCAAGAGAAACTAGTGTTCCCTTATCAGGAAATGTACTCCTATTGTCTGACTTTTATCTCCTTAACTCCACTTCAAAGCTAGCACCATCTTTACAACTGAACTGCAAAACTGTTTGCTTCTTATCAGAAGAAATCACCTTGCAAAACGGAGTTTCTTCTACATTCCATTGCCCTTTTATCGTTACAGTCACAGGTATTTCACTACTGGCATTTTCAATCCATGGTCGTGAATAGATACTACGTTCGATGCGTTTCCCATCTTTATCAAACGCTTCATCGCTTGGACCGCGATACAAAGCTAAATCCGGTTGTGCCACCGTCAACTTAATCTTATCAGCAGATCCTTTATGAATCATAACCAGACAGGAAGTATCCACACGTTGTAATAAACCACCCGGCAATGTCGTTTCAGGAGTTTCAAACAACACATAAGAAATGATCTGTTCGGAAACGGACTCTACAATATGTGCATTCCGGTCTTGCTGTAATACCTTATAAGTGGGCTTCTTTGCAAATTTCTTCATCAGAGTTTCATTCGTCTGAGGCAGAACAGCGTATTCATAACTTCCGTTTTTCGGTGCCTTTCCATGATCTACAACCAAAGAAACCCAATCACCCTTTGTTTCCTTTCCTGTATTTTGCATTCGCGAGTATTGAGGAAAGTTCTTCTCAAACCGGATGGGAGTTGGAACATAATAACCCGTTCCCAAATGGTCCACCCATACTTTCTTATCTCCTTGATAATTTTTCCAATAATCATGCCCTGCTTTATCAGTAACTGCCAATTGGAAGATAGTCGTTTCTGTCGGGAACTCCGTATTTGTATTTTCAATATCCGAACCAAGACAGACAATCATTCCATCGATGAAATGGTAAGATTTACGTGCCCGATGTGATCCGTTGTACTTATCATGCTCATGTAACTTCATTCCGAAATTACCATTCATCTTCTGTTGAGACAAACCACCGGCAAAAGCCTCGTCGGAGTAAAGCATCTCTTCCATTCCAGAGTAACTATCCACATTGAGCACCTTAGCCTGCAATTGCTCCAATGGCAAATGAATAGATGTCACTCCCGGAATACGGTTCCAGTCAAAACCTTCCTGCTGCCAGCCGCTAGTGGCGGGAGTTACTGTCTGTCCCGGTGCAGCAGTCAATATTTGCAAACTGCCGTGTGCCAGGTAGCGACCGTATAGATTTGCTCCCAGATAATGTTCTGCCGCCCATAGATAACGGGAATGTCCACGTGCCACAGCCGACCAATTGCTACGACGTTGAACAGAGACGCAACCATATCCCATCGCTATATTTCCCTGCGGGTCCGGTTCCAGACGGAAACCTTTCTCTATAAGAAGTTTTGCCACCTTACGTTCTTCAGCATTTGAAACCTTAGGCATATATTCGGGAGAGTCATTTGCAATACTTGGGTCTGAAATCAGACGGAGGTAAGAAGAAGCCATTTCACTATCATATTCCTCCTTTCCATCGGGAGAACCGGCTAAAGCCATCATAGCAAAATGCATAGGAACCAGTTTACCTTTTCCATCCGGATGACGACCGGACATGGAAAGAGGGAAGTTCAGCTTATTGCAATAGAAACGCATGGTCAACAGTACATTTTTCACTGTTTCATGAGCTAACTCGGAAACAGCAAATTCCGTCCGGCTGAAAAGATAAATCATATTGGTTGCTCCATCGAGTCCGCCCACAGCATAAGCCGGATAGTTATTTCGATGATGGAAAGCACCTCCGTCTACTTTAAACGAACCGGATAATCCCAATGCAGGACGGCAACCAAAATCAATCCAACGGGAGAAAGACCGGAGATATTGTAGTTTTTCCGGTGTATCTTCCATCATTAAAATGCTGGCAATGCGTCCGGTGGTCTGTGTATTGAAAGAGTCCATATCAATTCCATTGACTTCCGGTTTAGGGTATACTTCGTTAGTAATCGCATACCAGCGTAATGTCCGTTCGGCTTCCTGAAGTTTCCCGGTTTCCCTAAGCACATCTTTCATCAGAAAATATGCCAGGTACAGACCGCGAACACTATAGCCATAATGATGGATATTTCCCCAACAACTACCATAAGCTACCCCCTGATCGGTTATGTGATCGTACATTGCTAAGAACTTCTTCTTCATTTCTTCCCGAATCACCGGATTTGCCGCATTATTATATGCAACGGCAATTCTTTTCATCAGGTCGAAATAAGCACGCATTTCCACTCCCATTTTAGTCAGCATATCTTTATCCCAGTTCGGTATGATCCGTTCATAAGCTTCTGAAGCACGTACCATGTAGATAGGTACTCCCGATACTTGGCCGTTCTTGTAAGTTATCTGATAGAAATCATATTTCTTGCGGATGGTTTCTACTTCTTTATCTGCCGTTTTCCCTTTCGTGTAGATCATATCACGAAAACGCTTTTCCAACAGTTGCATTTCTGCTCTTTGCTTATCGTCTACAGGAGTCAATTCAATATCAGGTTTCAAAAGCGAGTGTTGATAGACAACCAGCCAATGGTTGGTGGTCCCGGCATTGACAAAAGGAACTTGCAGATCGGCCGTCTGTTGACGTGCATCAACCTTAGTAGCCGTAATCAAATGATCGATGAAAAGGCTTCCTTTTGAATTTGGAGCAATAATCCGGAGTTCATTCATGCCTTCTTCCGGTGTGCCTTGCATATCACGTTCATAGCAAACCCATGCGGCACGCCAACCACTGAAATTAATACCAAAAGGGAAAGATGTGCATCGTTTGCCGTCTTTCAGAAACTGAAACTCAATGGTCGCATCTTGGGGAACTTCATTATAAACCCACACAATAAAAGCCGAAAGATATAAATCCTTGCCGGTCGGATCTTTCTTCTCAAACTTCAGGTCTTTCTTGAGTTCCAATATTCCACCCGGTTCAAATGTCCATTCCAACGAATGTTTTCCATCTTTATAATGCAGATCAGATACCGACAGGCGGGAATGAGTAGCGGTGATACAATCCGGTATTTGCGGTTCTTCAAAAGAAAACATCCGTTCATCTGTTACAACTTGCGCATGAAAGAATGCTGAACACAAAAGAGAAAACAGAGTTGTCACTCCAAATTTAGTAAAAGGTTGTTTCATCATGGAAATATAGTCTTATTAGGTTTTCAGTATATAAGTCAAAGTATAGTCGCTTTAAAATCTGTAAAGAGTACGTGATTCTGCAAAAGACGTAAACCGAAGTGTCCGTCACCTTCACTACCCGCAAGGGTATAGCGGAACAACTCTTCATCATTCACAGAATAAGTTGTGATTCCCTTTTCCACTCGAATCCGAATCTCATACCACTGATTGGGGACGAGTAAATGAGAGGCATCGGTATATTCTTTCAATAAAGGTTTCACCTTGTCATCTGCCACTCCATAATATTCTCCTTTGTATCGACGGAAACGGGTCGTTGAATTATCATTTCCTCCGTATCCAACGTAGAAAAGGTTTAATGTGTTATAGTTTTTAAAGATGCCGTCACGCCACTGACTACGAGCAAAAAGATCATCAGGGTATTTAGGATCATTGGCAGCCCAGAAGCAGTTCAGATCACTCAAGCGGTCATACTTTCCACCTTGCATCACCATACAAATACGATAACTTATTTCATAATCGCCCGTCAATCGTTGCCGATACCACATAGTCAGTCCGTCCGGAACTATCAATTCTAATGTATCTGCACGTTCTATTATCTGCAAAGCATGGGATGCATCTTCTATTTTCCATTGCTGCACAAAGGAAGCTTTGTGTTGTGCCAAAAGCACCACACTATTTAAGAGAAAAAAAGTAATCAAACTGTAGCCTATAAAAAATCGCTTCGTCATTACGGTATTAGTTTAAAGATTATTCTTCCGAATACAAAGAAACCCCTCTTTTCGAAAAAAGAGGGGTTCAAATTGTACAAAATATCTCAAATAACGTATTGACTGATAATTTGCATTACCAATATCTTATAGTTTTTTCATCAACAAAATTCTCATACCATTTCTGGTTTGAAGCACCCTTACTATCTACCCATTTAGTAAAATCAGGATATGCTTCTCTAAATGGTACACGTTCATAAGCATGACGTGTGCCAACCGGAAGTTTAACTCCCCAAGTGGAACCTTTGGTATTTGAATAATAAACATTTGCATCCAGTGTAGTGTCACCCGCAACCAATGCTTCATATTCTGCTTTGTAAGCAGAAGTCGGTGCATAACCCCTCATGTGTATTTCTTTACCACCGTTCACCTTAATAAAGAAATTCTGTCTATTAGTATCTAAAATCAACTCTCTAAATGCTGCAAGCTGAGCATCTCTTTCAGCTCCAGTTAATCCTTCTTTACCAATCAGTCTAACTTCAGCACGCAACATAGGTAGTCCTTCTCTTACTTTTCCTTGTGTTACCTGAAACATATCCTGATTATTATCCATCAAAGAAGTTAAACCATCCAGTGTAATAACAGTTCCTTGTGCTTTATCCACTGTCAATATTGCGAAACGCGGTTCTTTGCGAGTATCATTACTCCAATTCCAATTTTTATTTTCAACTTTCACTATATTTTTTGTAGAAAGTTCCTCTTTAGCTAAGTCTGTCATTGTTCCCTGACCACCTTTTAGTACAAGGCTTGCAGTAATCCGATCAACATACTCGCTTTTCAAACCATCCAGTACAACACCTAACACAGTCGGGTATATACCACCTACAGCACGAACATCCAAAGTCAACAACAATTCTTCTTTACCTCCTACAGTCTCCATCATCTGTTGACTATGACATTCAGTCACCTTCAAGTCATACTCGAATACAACATCGTTGAAATCTTCATCATACCATGAATCCAGTTGAATAGGCCAACCATCTTCGAACATCACCACACCTGTGTTATGATAGAAAAGATAGCCTTGGTCCGTTTCATTTGTCGGCTGCACTGCATCTTCAGGAAGCGCAAGAGTTACCGATGCCAGACGGTTTGTTTCAAAATTGAAACCAGTACTCTGATCTACACCACGACTAACAGGAGACAAAGCAAATTCTTTTGTAGCTTCTGTTCCCGAAACTGTATTGTATTTCATATACACTTTCTCGCAAGCAGCAGGAACATTCAACGTAAGAGTACGGGAATCTTTCACTAATACATCTCCCACAAGCAGACTCGCTTCAGAACCACTTTTATCGGAATATACATTCACAAGTGCAGAAGCATTTACCGGGTCAACAGTTCCCGAACCATCGTTACCTTTTTCCAACTCATTATCAGAGCAGGAAGTAGTAACCAACATTGTCCCCATAAGGACATACACCAAACTTTTAATTTTCATCTTAATTTAATTTTTAAATTTATTGTTTGTTTTTGTTTCGCATGAGAACCTGGCTTATCACACTTATTTCCAGGCTCCATTTGTTAACTTATCAAAAATATATTTAACTCCTAATAGCTTTTTGCTTGCTTTTATTTGTAATTTCAATCCTTTCCATCGAGAATAATCACAAGAGCTAAAATAGGGCTCAAAAAGCCTGTTCATGAACAATGGATAATATATACAAGTTATTTCGTATATTTGCATTAGACAGAACATTCAATACAACAAATATAGAGCTTTTATTCCGAATATACAAGTTCTATATATAAATATATCAAGGGAAATGGATCAAGTACTGTATGGTATAGATTACATAGAATATTATTTCTATTGGATATATTACAAGTTTATTGGCTATCCTTTAATCATAAGAATATGCTCAATTGCTGTAATGTTTTGTATTATTGCGTACTTATTTCTCCTATTCCATATTATATATGGTATATTTAAAAGGCGAAAAGAGAAACGGAAATACAATAAAGCATTTGATAAGTATTATGAAGAAATGAAATCTATCTCACTAGATTCCAACACATTGAGTGAAGAAGAGATAGCTGACAGATTAGAATATGATACGAAAAAGCGCCCGAAACCTAACGAGTTACGCATTATCACTCAACTATTAACAGAAATCAAGAGTGTGCATGAAGATGAGATCAATGAACTAAACTATCAAACGATTCAAACCGTATTCCAAATCACACGTTTCCTTGAACGCGAACTTCAATTCGGTTCCAAAAGATCAAAGATACAAGCTCTGAAACTTATTCAGTCCATCAATGGCTATGCCTCTGAAGCGGTATTGGTGCGTTTCCTCTATCATCGTGAACTAGAACTAAGAAACTCGGCACGCTATACTTATATGTGGTTAAGCCAGGGTGACCCGTTCCGCTTCTTCGACGAAGACATCGGCATGAAGTTAAGGCAATGGGACATGATGGAGTTACACGCTATCTTGGAGCACCGTAAGAAAGTGGGATATAACACACCCACCTTTATTAAATGGGTGAATACTTCAGCTGAAGAAAACGTTAAGATATTCTTTATCAACGAAATCCGGCTATATAATGAAACCGAAAGTGCCCCAATTCTCGCGAAGCAACTCAATGCTCGTTCTGTGGAAATACGAGGTGAAGCGATCAAGACTTTAGGTAAACTAAAATACAAAGAGGTTGAACCTAAGCTGATTGAAATGTATAATGTACAACCGGAAGAAGTCAAACGACAAATCATTTCGGCTATTGCGGATCTAAAGACCGATAAGGCTTTAGGATTTCTTTACAATGCTTATGATGAAGCAGATAACTGGGGAACCAAGAGAGTCATACTCAAAGCCCTCTATGAGTATAGTGCAATGGGAAGGAAAACATTCGATCAATTGGAAAGAAAAGCAGATTCCCACACAGCTATATTGTTTGCCCACACCAAGCATCCGTTAATCAACCAGTAAAACTAGAGAACATGAGAGATATAATATTTACATTCTTCAATTATTTCGTATTCTTTTATACGAGCATGCTGGCGATATTCTTCGTCACATTCGCCTTCCTCTCTTTCATTTCTCTAAAACGGAGAAAGGATTACTATGTGGAAAGCTATATGCGGAAAACAATCAAGGAATCCCCCTATACACCGGGCATTTCGGTAATTGCTCCTGCCTTCAATGAAGAAAAGACAATCATTGATAATGTGAACTCCATGCTTGCATTGGAATATCCGCTTTTCGAGGTGGTTATTGTAAATGATGGAAGTACGGACAGTACATTGGAAAAGATGACCGAATATTATGAACTGGTAGAAGTGCCCTATGCTTATATCGAGCGAATCAAAACCAGACCGTTCCGAAGACTCCTCAAATCCTCCAACCCGAAATACAGCCGACTCATCGTTGTAGACAAAGAAAATGGAGGAACTAAAGCGGATGCATCCAATGCGGGTATCAACGTTGCTTCTCATCCTTATTTTATCTGCACGGATGTGGATTGCATTTTGGAAAAGTATGCTCTTTATCGTTGTATCTCGCCCATTATATCTTCAGAAAAACAAGTAATTGCAGTCAGCGGAACGATGTTGATGGCTAACGGATGCGTCGTGAAAGACGGACAAATCATAGACGTTAGAACTCCCCGTACACCGATTCCACTTTTCCAGAATCTGGAATATATGCGCTCTTATCTGATTGGTAAGATGGGATGGTCCGCTATCAATGGTATGCCGAATGTTTCCGGTGGATTCGGTCTTTTCGATCGTTCGGTAGCGATTGCAGCCGGAGGATACGATGCTCCCTCTTTTGCCGAAGACATGGACCTCATCACCCGCATGGTAGGATATATGTGCGACTTCTCCCGTCCTTATAAGATCGTACAGATTCCTGATACTTGTTGTTGGACGGAAGGACCTCCCAACCTGGCAATGCTTTACCGGCAACGTACCCGTTGGGCACGGGGATTGTTCCAGACACTTAATATCCATCGTAAGATGATTTTCAAAAAGACGTATAAACAGATGGGACTGTTAACTCTGCCTTATATGTTCGTTTTTGAGTTTCTGGCGCCGATCATCGAGCTCGTCGGTTTGATAGTATTTATCTATCTGGCCTTTACAGGAGCAGTCAACTGGAACACGGCATGGATGATTTACCTGACGATCTATACGTTCTGCCAGTTCCTTTCCATCGTTGTTATTACCTACGACTACTATGTCGGGATGCTATATAAAAGAGGATATGAATATCTGTGGATTATCATTGCGTCCATATTAGAGCCTATCTTCTATCATCCCATCATCACTTTCTGTTCATTGAGAGGATACCTCAGTTATCTGACCAATAGAGACTTCAAGTGGAAAAACATGGAACGTAAGGGATTCAAGCAGAAAGAAGAAAGTGCAGACGGTACTGATATAACGGCAATGAAGCCCGAACCTGCTACGATTTAAACAAGAAAGAAAGATTAAAGACAAGATAGAATGAACAGAGAATTTCTCCATAAGATCACCATATTAGGTTGTCTGTTTTTACTGATAACCTCTTCCTCCGGGACCGACAACGGATTCCAGACACCGGAGCAATATGCCCAGATTGTACAGGAGCATTTTGCGAACGAGGAATGGGAAGCAGGGAAAGAGCTGTTGGAGGAGGGCCTTCAGAAATACCCGAATGTTTCTGACCTTGAATGGCTCATGGGAAAATACTGGTTCCACGAAAAGAACTATGATCAGTCGCGTTATCATCTTGTCAAAGCGATAGATGACAATTACAACAACGTCAATGCCAAACATCTGCTGGTAGACGTAGAAGATATCACCGAAAATTACTCCAGTGCTATTTGTTACGTTAATGAGTTGCTGGAAGTGAATCCGTATTGGAGAGGTTTATGGCGAAGAAAGATTGAACTGTACCGCAAGCAGAACAACGATGTGGAAGCAGACCGTCTGTTGAAACGAATCAATCAGATTTACCCGAACGATACGATTCTAAGGAAGGATTATATCTACAGCATGGAGGTAGGCTACCAGCAAATGAAAAAAGGCGGTAACCGAAAAGAGGCTATCGAAAAGTTGACGGAGCTCATCAAAGTATCTCCTCAAAACGAAGAATATTATCTGGACATCATTAACCTGCATTTACAGGAAGGAAACCGGGAAGCTGCTCTAGGCTGGTCATCCAACGGTTTGGCTGCCATACCGGGAAGCGGTGCGCTTATCGTCAAAAGGGCGAGTATCCTTAGTGAATTGGCACGTTATCCGGAAGCTCTGGTGTTTATACGCGAGCAAATGCGAAGAAACAACAGCCCTGCCATACGGCGTATGTATAACGACCTGTTAATGGAGGCTGCCCGAGCAGAGAAGCAGCGGGATCCTTATGTATTATATGGCATGGCCTACGAAGGAGGTAATAAGAACAAGGAAGCATTAGACTACCTGCTGAACACTTCCGTCACCCGGGGATATACCGATGACGCACTCTTCTATATCAGAGAAGCTAAAAAACAATATGGCAACAATGATAAAGGAATTCTTTATAAAGAATATATGCTTTATCGCCAGATGAATGAGGATGATCTTGCCTATTCAACGCTGAAAAAGATGTATGAGATGTATCCTGATGATTATGATATTACGCTTGCCATGAGCGCACAACACATGAAGAAAGCTGAAAAACTGATGGAACTTGGTCTGTACGCAGAAGCATTGCCGCACGTATTGTTCGTTTCTCAAAAACATGTAGACGACAATGAAGTGAACGGTGCCGCATGGGAAAAAGCCTTGAGTTGCTATATCAATATGAAACGTTACAATGAAGCACTTGCAACATTGGACACCATCACTCTTCACTTCCCTGATTACGAAAACGGCACGTTGAAAAGGGCATTTATTCTCGATAAAATGGATAAAACCGAAGAGGCTTTGCAACTGTATCTATCTGCCATCGAGCAGAGTGATGAGGATATGCGCATTTTCTATGTTATCGGATACGAGGAACTAGCAGTGCCGTACATCAAGAAATGTATGGAAGCCGGAGCTACGAAGAAAGCATACGAGGAATCTGTTAAGCTAATTAGCCTGAATCCATCAAGCGATCTCGGATTACGGTATGCCATCAATTCGTCCGGTTTACTCGGAAAATACGATGAATTCGAGAAATATACAGTACAAGGAATCAATTATTATCCTGAAGAACCATTCTATCAGGCTAAAAGAGCTACCGTGCTTGAACGTGACAAGAGATACGAAGCTTCTTTGGAATTCCTGAAGCCGATACTCAACAAATACCCGAGCAACAAAGAGATTATAGGCGCATTCTCACAGAGCAGTGAATACCGTGCCCTGCAACTGACAAAGGCCAAAGAACCGGAAAAGGCTCTCGCTGTTCTTGATACAGCTTTGCTTTATGACAGTCAGAACAAATCATTGAAGTACACTAAGGGAGTGGTATATGAAGCCAACCGTCAAGCGGATTCAGCCTATTATTACCAAAAGTACTACGAGCCATCCATCATGGAATATCGCTCTTTCCAACGACATTTATCGGGCCTTAGAAGCATGATGCTCAAGAATGAGATTGCTTTGACCTATCTCCGTGCACGCTACGGAGAAGAAGATATCATTACCTCTGTTGCAACAGCCGAATATACCCGAAAAGGCCAGAAGAACAGCTACACAGGACGCCTCAACTATGCAGGGCGAAGTGGCTCGGCAAGCGACAGCATGGAGGCTGAAGAACAGACACCAGGAGGGGTTGGCATTCAGGTACAAGGTGAGTGGACGCATCACTTCTCACCGAAGTGGAGCCTCACGGCCAATGCAGCCTTTGCGACCAAATACTTCCCGGACATTACCGCCGATGTTGCCGTTCGGCATTATCTCAAGAATGATTGGGAAATAGGCGCACACGTAGGCTATAGACGCGTAGCCGCTTACACAAAGCGTTATGAATGGAACGATGAATTCTTTGCAGGGGGCACCGGAGATAACGGTTATCTATTTACCGGTTGGAATGAATCAAAGACCAATCTGCTCACTGTAGGCGGAGAATTAGCCAAAACCATCGAAGTCGTTCGCCTCAACACGAAGCTGGACATGCATTTCTTCAACTCCAACTTCTATTACAATGCTCAGATTGGCGCCAAATACTTCCCGGCTAATGACGGAAAGACGAATATCAACGCTATGGCAAGCATCGGATCGGCACCGGAAACGGCCGTACTGGACTATGCACTACCCGGCTCTTTCTCCCACACCAATACCATGGTGGGATTGGGAGGCCAGTATATGGTCAGTCCTAACATTACCATAGGCTTGATGGGTACCTGGAACACCTATTATAACCAAACCAATACGGTGCGAGGGACAAGTCCGTCCAACCAGATAGAATCCATATCGACACGCTATAAAAACTTATATAACATTTATGCACAAGTTTATATTTCATTCTGATACGCTTGGCCCTGTATTGGCAGGAATGATATGTATTTGCTGCCTTTTATCCGGCTGCCGTATGCAGGCACGCACGGAGATGTTCCCATCTAAAGAAGGGTATCTCGTCACCATTGGTGAGGATCCGACCGACAGAGACACCCGGTGGGCGAAATACCTGTACGAACATCTCAAGAAGCGTGCAAACGACGATGAAATAGTAGCTTTTGGCGTTTCCGAAATGGACATGTGGCGCATCATCATACAGATAGACCCAACATTGCAGAGAGGATTCAAAGTAGCCTGCAAAGGCTCTGATATCAGACTGACCGCAAGTGACGACAAACAAATGTTATGGCTGCAATACCAACTGATAAAGAAGATCAGCAAAGAAGACCCGCGTATAGACGGTTCGGATCTTCCTCCCGCCCTTATCAATCTCAACGATACTTGCGGAGCTTTTGCATTTGACTATCAAAGTATTTATTCTCCATACGGCCTGAACGCCGATCATACAGGCGTTATCGGCCTGGACAACTTTGACGACAGCTGGGGAATATGGGGACACAACCTGCGAAAAGTCTTGGGAAAAGATGCAGAGAAAGTATATGCCACCATTCACGGGAAGACAGATGACTCACAACTGTGTTTTTCTTCCGAGGATATGTATCGCCAGATAGAAAGTTACATCGTAGATAACTTCGGTGAAAAGGGGAATTTCCGTTTTGTAATCGCACCGGATGATACTCCGTACGCCTGTACGTGTGCCACCTGTACCGCATTGGGAAATACAGAGAAGAACGCAACTCCCACCGTTACGGAACTGATCCTCCGCCTGTCGCAGCGTTTTCCCAAACACACGTTCTTTACGACTTCCTACCTGACTACGCAACAAGTCACAAACAAGCAGCTCCCGCCTAACGTCGGGGTAATTGTCAGCGCTATCGACTACCCGCTCCGCCGGACAGACGGCAAGGACGAGCAAGACAAGAAATTTGCGGAACAACTCGACAACTGGAAGAAAGTAACGAACAACATCTATATATGGGACTATATCAACAACTTCGACGACTACCTCACTCCTTTCCCCATATTAAAGATAGCCCAGCAAAGACTCCAACTTTTCAAACAACACGGAGCCAGCGGCATATTTTTCAACGGAAGCGGCTACAGCTATTCTTCTTTCGATGAAATGAGGACTTTTGTATTATCAGCCCTTCTTATCAACCCGGAACTTCCGGTTGATGAGTTAATTAAAAGCTATTTCAATCAGGAATACCCGGTATCCAAAAAATGGCTGTACGATTACTACACAGAGCTAGAAAACAACGCCCAATCTGGAAAGCGGCTCGGACTTTACGCCGGTATCAGAGAATCGGAAAAAGGATTCCTCTATCCGGAGAAGTTTATCAAATTCTATGATGAAATGGGAGATTTTGTATCCGAAGCAAAAGGGAAAGAGCGCAAAAAGCTGCACGAGCTCCAGACCGCCTTGTCTTTCACGCGCATGGAATTAGCACGTGACCACAGTTTCGACGCTTACGGATATGCCAAGCGGAATGGAAAGGATATTCAACCGCTTCCCCAAGCTCGTAAATGGGTCACCCAGCTCAAAGAGCATCAAGCATTTGCCGGAATGGAATATTATAATGAGTCAGCTTATGAGATTGACTATTATATAAAGGAATGGGAACAATATATACTTGCTTCCGACATAAAGAAAAGTTTGTTTCTGGGAATGCATCCTTCCGCAACCCCTAAACTAAATAAAAATGATTCAAAGAAACTGACCGATGGCACTCACGGTTTACCCGGAGACTATCATTGCGGTTGGGTTATCATTCCGGGAGAAGAATGTACCATCAACCTGCCGGTTAAAGGACTCAATGCATCAGGAACATTCTATATCAGTTTTCTGAATCTTCCCCGCCACCGCATCTATGCTCCACAGCAAGTTCAACTGTTGAAAGACGGAGTAGCCTATAAAACAATAGACTTAAAACCGGAAGACTCCCCAGAAAAAGGAGAAATGATGAAAGCCACCGTTCCGGCAGACTTGAACGGAACAGAACAATTAAGCATAAAAATCAGTTGTTTAAAGAAGCTGGGAACGCAAATGGGTATCGATGAAATTGCATTCATCCCTTAAATGCTGAAAAAGTGATATAACAAAAATAAATGGCAACAATGAATAAATCTATATTCTATATTTTACTACTGACGGCACTTCCGCTCTGCTTTACAGGGTGCAGGAAGGAAGTACGTCCCACCAGCATGACGATAAAAGATTCCGTCAGACACTATTACCCTATCAAGCAAGGTCAGCAACTCGATATCATGTTTACCATCACCAACACGGGAGATGCTCCGTTAATCATTTCAGAAATGCAACCTTCCTGTGGCTGTATCATTCTGGATAAAAGTTCGCATATCATCATTCCTGAGGATGGTATCAGGCAATTCAAGGCAACCTACAACAGTATCAAGAATGTAGGCGAAGTGGTTCACCGCATCCGGATTTTCGGTAATATGCTCCCAAATGGAAAAGCAGAACTAAAATTTGATGTTAACGTAGTCCCCGACGCAGATTATACACGTGATTATGAAGAACTCTATCAGGATTTCAACACTAAAAACGGCATTGTCAGGGAAATGGTAGACGGAAAAGAATCCGAACTAGGATATTATGTAGGAGAACCCTAATAATAAGTATTAAGTATCAAGTATTAAGTATTAAATGACTGGCTAATACTTGATACTTAATACTTGATATTGATACTTATCTCTACGGATGTATTTCTTTGAATGCGGCATTTTCTTCTTTCACATTCTGAATAGTCTGTTTTAACTCCCCAATCGGCAAGTCATATCCATACCAGCCTGTATAGCAATCCACCACATACCATTTCCCGTCAGCCTGCAATTCGAACTCAACACGCAAATCCACTTCGGACTCTTCATAGCCCGCTTCAAAGATTTTGTGTTTCGGTTCATTCAGCGTAAACTTGGAAACATAAATACCTCCCTCTTCCTGGGTGATACGCTCTTCCTTCATAGTTTCACTATCCAGCAACGGCCACTTTTCCCGAGTGAAAGGGAATGTTTTCTCGGTTTCTCCGTCATCTGCCAACAAAGTAATCGGAGTCTTTAATGGGAACTTGATACGAGTATACTGGAAGGCTGCACTGGAAGTAAATTTATCCAAAAAGGATTTGAAATCTTCACCGTCTTGTGTAGTCAGTTCACTATCGGCTTTTGCCTTGGAACTATTACCGCAGGAGATAAACGAAACACCTGCGAGCAGCATCATAGCCAGCAAGCAGCATACAAACTTTTTAGCTCTCATAATACTATATAAATTAAGAGTTTAATTAACGGCGCAAAGATAATGACAAGTTTGGCATCTTGGTTATTTTAAGAACTAAATCTTTGTATGTTTCAAATATTCATAACCGAAGCGACAGTACAGACACTTTCGCTTATCACAGTACTCTTTTTGCAACTGTATCAATGCCTGACTATCCGCCGCACTGACAACCGGAAGCCCGGCATCACTCCACGAACGGATAATATGATTGCTCTCCGCCTTCAATTCTTCCAGAAAACGTCCGGCACGTTCACACATTCGTTCATCTGCCTTATGCAATCCGTAAGTATAAAGAAAAGGAACCACTGTATTAATGATAATCAAATCCTTGGAACGCTCTCCCATCGTCTTTTCCTTTTGTGAAGAAAGTCGCCCGAATAAATAATGATTCTCCCAATAGGAAGACGTACGTGTATCCAGTAAAGCTCTCACATCCGTCAGAGTATCCGCTTCCAGTAAACGTGAAAACAGCCTATCTCCTTTCTGATAGAGATAGGCCAACTGCGCCAAGCGAATATGCGGAAAGTTTTCCGGACGAAGCCGTAGAAAACGCCATAAAGTAGCATCCATCCCCTGCCCGATTTCAAATTTTCGCTGCAAATAACGAAACTCTTTGCAAAGACGAATACTATACTCGTCTTCCTGTTCCTTTTTCAGAAACGTTTCTTCCAACAATCCCGCCAAGCCATAGAAAAAAGCCTCTATCTGAAACAAATCATTCCGGTGCTTATCCATCGCACGAAATGGCAACAATCCCGCCCACGTTTCAAAAGTATCTCCATTCAAGCCGAAACCGAAATTACGGGCAAGGGTGATAAAGAAAGCATCTTCCCAATTATTGTTGCAAAGTTCGAGACGCTGCATGATTAACTGTGCTTTCTGCTCCAAACGCTCTGTTTGCAAAGCGGTCAGCCAGGAATGGATGGTAAGTTTGGGAAGAGAAGCAAGGATAGGATAGCAAGCCGGATAATGATCGGCTACGCAAAGTTCATGATAATGGGATTGCACATTTTCCGGACAAGTCAGCAATAGTTGTGGTATCTGTTCACCGTTGGTACGGGTTATTTCCGTATCCGCCTCGCTCACCACATGGAGAATCACAGAATCATAGGCTTTGTCGCAATCATGCCCGTGGCGAAACCAATCGGAAGAATGTGTATGTATTTCTATATTCCCTACCCATAAGGCACCATCAATCTTTAGTTTCGCGTTAAAAAAGTCGGGACCGGCATTCGGGTTTTGCAGACCGGAGTCAATCACTTCTACCGGTAAGCCGTTGGTGGTTTGCAGTACTTTCAGGGGAAATAATTTATGTTTCCACACGTAGTGGAGAAGATGTTCCATGTTAACAAGACGTTAATGTGCGCTGCAAATGTAATAAAAATCTTATCTTTGCGACTATTATTTTGAATATAAGTCAGAAAACAATGAAAATAGCACTGATCGGTTACGGAAAGATGGGCAAAGAGATAGAAAAGGTTGCCCGTAGTCGCGGACATGAAATCGTCTGCATCATTGACATCAATAATCAGGATGACTTCGAATCGGAAGCATTCAAATCGGCCGATGTGGCCATTGAGTTTACCAATCCGATGGTAGCTTACAGCAATTATATGAAAGCGTTCAAAGCCGGTGTGAAACTGGTATCGGGCAGTACCGGATGGATGGCCGAGCATGGCGAAGAAATCAAGAAGCTCTGCACGGAAGGGGGTAAAACACTCTTCTGGTCGTCCAACTTCAGCCTGGGAGTCAGCATCTTCTCCGCTCTCAACAAGTATCTGGCTAAAATCATGAACCAGTTCCCTGCTTATGATGTCACCATGAGCGAGACACATCATATCCACAAACTGGATGCTCCCAGCGGAACAGCCATTACATTGGCGGAAGGTATTCTGGAAAAGCTGGACCGTAAGGACAAATGGGTGAAAGGCACTTTCCTTGCACCGGACGGAACCATTAGCGGAACCAACGATTGCGCCCCTAATGAACTTCCTATCGCCTCTATCCGCGAAGGAGAAGTGTTCGGCCTTCATACCATTCGCTATGAATCTGATGTAGACAGCATAACTATCACGCATGATGCCAAAAGTCGTGGTGGATTTGTATTGGGAGCCGTACTGGCAGCCGAATATACTGCCACACACGAAGGTTTTTTGGGCATGAGTGATTTATTCCCATTCTTGAACGACTAAGATTTCAGAAGCTAGTTCTAAACAAATATAACATTATGAGACAAGCCACACGCGCACAATGGATCAAATGTGCCATTGCTATTCTACTTTACCTCGTCTTCCTCCTCTGGGTACGGAGTTGGTGGGGATTGATTGTTGTTCCTTTCATTTTCGATATTTATATCACAAAGAAAATTCCCTGGTCTTTTTGGAAGAAGTCGAAGAATCCGGCTGTCCGCAGTGTGATGAGTTGGGTGGATGCCATCGTATTTGCGTTGGTTGCCGTCTACTTCGTCAATATCTACATCTTCCAGAATTACCAGATTCCTTCCTCTTCGCTGGAAAAATCATTGCTGGTAGGCGATTTCCTGTATGTAAGCAAGATGAGCTACGGTCCCCGCGTACCGAACACTCCCCTTTCTATGCCGTTGGCACAACATACGCTGCCTGTCTTCAATACTAAATCGTATATCGAGTGGCCACAATGGAAATACAAACGGGTACCGGGCTTCGGCAAAGTGAAGCTGAATGACATTGTGGTTTTCAACTTCCCGGCAGGAGACACGGTGGCAGTGAACTACCAACAGACAACGGACTTCTATACGCTGGCTTATGGTGAAGGACAACGCATCTACTCCAAACAGATTGAAATGGATAGCCTGACACGTTCACAGCAACGTGCAATCTATGACCTCTACTATGACGCCGGACGTAAACAGATTCTGAACAATCCGCGTACTTACGGTGAAGTACTGTGGCGTCCGGTAGACCGTCGCGAGAATTATGTGAAACGTTGTGTCGGCTTGCCCGGTGATACATTGCAAATTGTAGACGGACAGGTGATGATTGACGGTAAGGCGATTGAGAACCCCGAAAACCTGCAATTCAACTACTTCGTACAGACTACCGGCCCGTACATTCCGGAAGATATGCTCCGCGAATTAGGCATCAGCAAGGATGACACCATGCTGATAGAAGACTCTGGCTGGGAAGGCGGATTATTGGATATGGGACTGGACAACCGGAATGCGCAAGGCAAACTGAATCCGGTATATCATCTTCCATTGACTAAAAAGATGTATGACACTCTCCTTGGCAATAAAAAGCTAATCAGCAAAATAGTAATGGAACCGGAAGAATACGCCGGACAGATGTATCCGCTGAACCTTTATACCAAATGGAACCGCAACAATTACGGTCCGATCTGGATTCCTGCCAAAGGAGCTACCATTACCCTCACAGAAGACAACCTGCCTATCTATGAGCGTTGCATCGTAGCCTACGAAGGCAACAAGCTGGAAGTGAAACCGGACGGTATCTACATCAACGGTGAAAAGACCAATGAATATACCTTCAAAATGGATTATTACTGGATGATGGGTGACAACCGTCACAACTCTGCCGACTCCCGTTATTGGGGTTTTGTACCCGAAGATCACGTAGTGGGCAAGCCGATTGTCGTATGGCTGTCGCTTGACAAAGACCGTGGATGGTTTGACGGTAAGATTCGCTGGAACCGCCTCTTCAAGTGGGTAGACTGATAAGTGTACGGATAGAATAGAGTGATAAGGTGATAAATATTGATGAACATTCGTAAATTCAAATGGATACTAGCATTTGCCGGAGCAGTAGTCGTAGTGCTTCTGCTCCGGGGATTTGCTTTTACGTCCTGCCTTATCCCTTCCACCGGTATGGAAAACTCCATTTTCCAGGGTGAACGTATCTTAGTGAACAAATGGAGTTACGGATTGCGAGTTCCTTTCATGTCGCTCTTTTCTTATCATCGTTGGTGCGAAAGTCCTGTACGGCAACAAGATATTGTAGTGTTCAATAATCCGGCTGGAATCCGGGAACCTATCATCGACCGCCGGGAAATCTATATCAGCCGTTGCCTCGGAGTTCCGGGAGATACATTATTGGTCGATTCTCTTTTCTCCGTTATTTCTCCAGAGGCACAATTCAATCCGGATAAGAAAAGGCTTTATTCGTACCCCGCGTCAAAAGAAAATCTGATAACCTCACTGATGCATACTCTTTCCATCACCAACGACGGATTGATGGGAAGCAATGACAGTACTCATGTGCGTAGTTTCAGCCGTTACGAATATTATTTGTTGGAACAGGCAATGAATGGGAAAGAGAGTTTTGTCCAACCTTTGTCAAACAGGGAAGATGCCGAACCGAATCCGCTGATTGTTCCCGGAAAAGGGAAATTTATCCGGGTCTATCCCTGGAACATAACCTTACTGCGGAATACCCTCGTGATGCACGAAGGCAAACAGGCAGAAATAAAGAACGACACTCTCTACGTAGACGGCAAACCTACACAACACTGTTATTTCACTAAAGATTACTATTGGATGGGGTCTAACAATACCGTCAACTTTTCCGACTCACGGCTCTTCGGGTTTGTCCCGCAAGACCATATCATCGGGAAAGCCTCCATCATTTGGTTCTCCAAAGAAAAAGAGACAGGCTTGTTTGACGGATACCGATGGAACCGTTTCTTCAGAACGGTGAAATAATCTTCCGGAACATAAAAGAAATAACTCCTTAATAATATCCTTAATTAATATCCTTATTATAGAGCCCCCTAAACGTATTAAAATGAAAGAAATGAAAATAGCTTATTTATCTTCAGCTTATCTCGCTCCCGTCGAATATTACACTAAACTTCTGGCTTATGACAAAGTGCTTGTAGAACAACACGACCATTATATCAAACAAACCTATCGTAACCGGTGCACCATTGCCGGCCCGTCCGGCGAATTAGTCCTTTCTATCCCAACCGTAAAACCCGACACATTGAAGTGTCCGATGAAGGATATCCGCATTTCCGACCACGGCAACTGGAGACATCTGCACTGGAACGCCATCGAATCAGCCTACAACAGTACTCCTTTCTTTGAATATTACAAGGACGACTTCCGTCCCTTCTACGAAAAGAAATACGAGTTTTTAATCGATTTCAACGAAGAACTATGCCGGATGGTCTGTGAATTGATAGATATTCACCCCACTATGGAGCGTACTAGCGAATATAAGATGGAGTTTGCTCCCGGAGAATTCGATTTTCGGGAAGTTATTCATCCCAAAAAAGATTTCCGAGAAGTGGATACAGAGTTTATTCCGCAACCTTACTATCAGGTTTTCGAGCCCAAACTGGGTTTTCTACCTAATTTGAGTATCATAGACCTGTTGTTCAATATGGGACCGGAAAGTCTGTTGGTACTAGGCAAGTAATGACTCCACTCTTCTATATGTATGTAGCCAACAAAGGTGCACCATGTCGTCACATTATTTATACTCGTACAGTTTGACGTGTAAAATACTGAATTCTCCGACAGGAATACGTACATGCCTTCCCTGATGGTCCTGATCGCCATTCAGGCGCCGGATATATTTCAGTGAACCATCTTCGTTCACATTAACTTCATCTACAGAACCGATACCGGCTCTCATACCACCTTGCCAGCTATTTTCCGTTTTTGATGCCTTTCCGCCCACACTGGCAAAACCATCCTCGCCCAATGCCGGTGAACTTTTCATTTTATTTTCCCCCTGTTTCTTAAATTCAAGTACCAAGCCACTGCCGGCAACGATATACTCATCTGGAGCCAGACGCAGCAAAACACCTCCCCCTTCAGGCCATACAGTGCCATCCCGGGCACGTGGGTCCCATGGCAGAGTGAAGTAATGACGACAGGTAATCTCCAAATCATCGTATGAAAGTATTCGTTCTTTATTCTCTTCATCAAACAAAAGACCGTTCATCACTCCTTTGCCCTGATATTTTGTCAATAAAGGCATCAGTTCTTTCAATTTAATATAGCTCTGTACCAAAGGTGCATCTGCTCTATCCGAACCGCTTTCAACAGAGAAAGGACAAAAGCCAATCGCATCATGCTCACCAAACACATAGAAAGCACGTACTCCATCATTCTCTTCCAACCGAATTTCAGGTATAAAGAGAGGATTATTGTGCAGTTTATACTTTGCCACCCAATCAACGAAACCTTTATCATATAAATCCGGAGCCAGAAAATCAATGTTGGGTGCTGCATAATGCCATACATCTATCAAATGAGCCAATGGTCCTGCCGACGGATATTCTCCCGGTTTCCGCCCCCTACTGTTCATTGCTGCATTGACATACAACGGAATATTATAGATAGAACGTGCTAACTTTGCCATTCGTTCTACATACTGCGCATACGACCAGGCCATAAAAATTTCATCCGTATACACGTCTGCACCAAACACTTCCTGCCACGTACCTTTCTTCTTGAATCCCTGGCTCTCCCATTTTGCCAACATTTCGGGATGCAGAGATCTCTTGTTCTTTTGCAAATAGTCGATGAAAAGGGACGGAACTGATGCATAAAACAGTTTATCCGCTTCTTTGGAATAATCGCGGGCATCTTCCAACATTCCGATTTCGTTTTCTATCTGAATCATGATAACCGTTCCCTCTTCCTTATCCACAGAAGCAATGTGTTTCATCCATTGGGAAAAAGCACGGCTATCCGCCTGAAACACATTCTCCGAAAAGGAACTGGCTATTTCGAGGGGCTTCCCTGCTTTCGTATAGGCACGCGGGTATTTCTTATAATCTTCCTTAAACCAGATCGGAGCATAGCAACTCATTGAGTTTTTCCACGCACCGAACCAAAGGAAAACCACCTTCAAATCATTCGAGCGAGCCTGTTGAATCACTTTATCCGTCAGGGTAAAATCAAATTTACCTTCCTGTGGTTCTGTTAAATCCCAATATGCAGGAACCAGTACCGTATTCAGCCCCATACGTTGCAATTTCGGGAATATACGTTCAATATCTTCAATAGAGGAAGCTGAAGAATTTCCCAATTCACCGCCAATCACTAAGAATGGCTTTCCATCTACCATAAGTTGTGTGGTACTTCCCTGTTTCTGCAAATACGGAAGTTTCTGATGTGCCTGAAGAGGCAAAATAAAAAGGAATAGAATCCCAAAAAGTGTGTTTCTCATAACAATCAGCTTTATCATATTATCTGAAAGCAAAGTTACAACAATATAAAAAAGGAGCACAACGTCTTGTGTTCCTTTTCTATCGGGCAGGTTACAGATACTTTATGTTACGTTACATTTGCCTTTATCTATACATTATCTCCGATTCTTATACCCTCTATTTGCGTTTCCTAAGTAATTTTTAGAGAAAACTGTTTATATCGCTACTTCTTCACAGTTCTTCTCTTCATTAGATTCTGCCGCATCCAGCCGATTCAACAAATAGCGTACATTTTGAAGATGTATATCATTATTCCGATCCATTTTCTTAAACTGCCAACTGTTTTTAGTGGTATTCAGTATGCAATTCATTAACGTTCCCACGGCATCGGCACTTTGGAAACGATTGGTATTGGAGATTAGCGTATTCATCATGTGCGCCCCGAATCCTCTAATCACCTCTTTCACACTTATCGACTTATAATTACGGATGGCTTCAAAGGCTGCCACATTACTACAAAGCGTACTAGCTAAATCCTCCAGTCTCTTTCGATCTGTTCGTTCCACTAGATAGCTTTCAGGATTCATAAAACAATTGAGGGTCAGATAAAAAGACATCATTTCATCATCGGATGAAAAGATAGCGTGCATGAGTTGCGTCGCGTCCCCCGGACGGGCCTGCTGGTTGCTTAAAACTTCTTCCATAAGAATTTTAATTAAATGGTGAATAAATTAAGTTTAATGGGGCGATACAGAAAAGTAGTTTTAAGAAATAAAAGAAGCGGTTCCGCCTGTCCCATTGCATTCCACTATCCACGACAGCAGTAGGTGCACTAACATCCTACATGGGGGTGCGAAACCGCCATATAGGATTAATGGGACGGACATAAAAAAGCCCGCCACATTGATACGGCAGGTTCTCCGCCGTGGTTTAAAATGGAATGCATTGCAAAGATAGAATATAAAATCAGAAAAGAGAAAAGAAAATCAATATAAATTGAAGTTTACAGCGATCAGCAAAAGACAAAATCTTCTAAAGCTACTTGTAACTATAAAATTCATTTAGGAGGTTCACCGGTTTCACCTTTAGTTGAATGAGTATAAATCAGATGTTTATGGTGAAAGAGGTACATAAAATAATAAAGAATCATCCTTCACCTCCTTCACAAAATAAAAGTAAGCGTCTTTTAGTTTTGCACTCGAAAGAGAGACTTCTTATAAGCTTTAAGATTGTTAACGAAGAACTAGTAAGCCCCCAAGTTTAGATAGCTTTTTATCGATATAGCTCCTTAGCAGATATTAACAAGATTGTTTCTCTTTCTTTCAAATAACCAGACTAAAAGACGCTTATATCGTATAGATTAAGGGTCTATACACCCTATTTGTTGGGCATATAGATCCAATGTATTGGTCATATAGATCTAACACGTTGGATATATATATCGTGCGTCTTGGGTATATATAGCCAACAACTCAAGTATTAATAGCCTAAATACAAAGTATTAATAGTCGATAGCTCAAATGTTAATACTTGATGGAGCGTTTGCTATGAGCTTATTAATTTTAGCTGATAGCATATTCGTTTTTGCTTATAGCATATTTACTTTAGCTTATGGCATATAAAAAGAACAGTGAAGAGTGTGAAGGATGATTCTTTATTATTTTATGTACCTCTTCCACCATAAATATCTGGTCTATAACTATTCAGCTAACGGTGAAACTGATGAACCTTTATTTAAAACTATTAGAGAATTACATAAGTTCGATATTAATAAATGCAACCGCCGTTACTGTAATGGTGATTTCGTTAATGAAAAACAACACAATATACAATGGGTGGAAGTCTTATCAAAAGAAGCCCTACAAGATTAAAACATAAAACTAAATCCTTTATTGTGAGAAGCTTTATATTTTTGAATTTCCAAAGACAGTGATTTTTTCAATTGCACCGCCATGAAATCCAAAAAAGGCTGGTTGGTTTCATCATCTTGCGCCTGTTGTAAAGAAAGGATATAATCTGCCCTATCCTCCTTAAAAATCTTAGCGGGGAAAAGATGATAGCAGAATTGAATATAGTTCATCAATAAGCGAGCTGCTCTCCCGTTGCCATCCACCCAAGGATGAATAGTCACTAAATTGAGGTGAGCATTAAAACTTAATTCGTATTGTTCACGGAACGTTTCCACATTCTTTTGCCGTTCCTGCAACAAGAAACAAAGTTCTTCTACTTTAACAGGTACTTTTTGATAACCCATATAAGAACGCCCACCTACACCAGCCGTAACGCCACACAAACGGAACTCACCTCTGGAAGAATCGAAAGAGCCGCCTATTGTATTATGCCTTCCCCCTGTTGTCCGCATCAAAGTAGCGTTTAACTTCTGCAAAAAAGCAGGAGTTATAACAGTATTGCGTTGCGCTTCCTTTTTAGCAAGCTCGTATGCTTTCTTCAAGTCCTCATTCATCAGATGATATACCAACGGCTTTCCTTTAGCTGTTACACCTTCATCGAAAAGAAGCTGTGCATCCATTTCGGTTAGTGTAGAACCCTCAATGGCTGTAGAATGGGTAATAAGAGAATAGAGGTAGTACTTCTCATAGTCCACCGACTGACTGATACCGAGTTGCTGAAACTCCTTATACAGTTCCTCTATTTCCAGCCAAATACCTTTTTCCATAATTAGGTTACCTTAATTGTTATTTTTCCCAAAATTACTTCTGAAACAACACTTTACCAAGCGAAACGACTACTTTCTTACTATTTTTTTGCAAACGCTGGGAAAATTAGGCAATAAAAAAACGCTAAGTCGATTTGTTGCAATCACTTAGCGTTTTCCGAGTACCCAGACTCTCTGTCATCTCCTTAAAAAATCTCTAACCAAACATCTACCTATTTCAACTCAAATGGTACAGTACCTTTAATATCTCTGGATGAACTACCGATGATTGCCTCAAACTTACCCGGTTCGGCCACCCATTCGTGTTTAGCATCATCGAAGAAGCTCAATGCTTTCTTATCAATCGTCAGCGTTACCGCTTTCTCTTCTCCCGGAGCCAGTTTCACTTTTTGGAAACCTTTCAACTCTTTTACCGGACGAGGGAGAGAGGATTTCTTATCACTGATATAAAGCTGAACAACTTCCTGACCTTCACGAGTGCCTGTATTCTTCACATTGACTGTGAAAGAAATGGTATCATCTGCAGTCATTGTTTTCTTGTCGGCCGAGGGTTTTCCATAGGCGAAAGTAGTGTAGCTCAATCCATGTCCGAACGGGAACAGCGGTTTGATTTTCTCTTTATCCGCCCAGCGATAACCTACGAAAATATCCTCCCGATAGATTTCATTAATGGTGTCCCCTCTATGTTTAGACTGTGCCAGTTCTTCTTTATTACCCGGATATTCTCCCAGTTTATGAGCCCCTACATCTTCCAGTTTTGCAGGGAAGGTGAAAGGAAGTTTTCCTGAAGGGTTAGTGTCTCCCACCAATATGGAAGCAAGAGCTGTTCCGGCTTCCGAACCTAAGAACCAACCCTGAACAATAGCAGGCACTTCATTCACCCAAGGCATGGCCACAGCATTGCCGGAGATATTGACCACAATCAGGTTTTTATTCACCTTTGCCAGTTCACTTATCACTCTATCCTGCGCATAGGGTAAACCTAAAGAAGCACGGTCCGAATCTTCACAATCCTGATGATTGCTCTTGTTCAAGCCACCGAAGAAGACTACATAGTCGGCATCTTTAGCCACTTGCAAAGCTTCTGCAAGCAATTCATCTTCCGAACGGTTATCTTTCAAGTCCTGACCGGTTTTCACACCGTTATACTCTCCTGTCGGGTCGCCTACATACCCACGGGCATATACTATTTCTGCTTTTGAGCCCACACGACTTTTCAGTCCATCCAACGGAGAAATTTCATATTTCACTTTCAAAGAAGAGCTACCACCGCCCACAGTCATCATCTTAATGGCATTTTCACCGATAACGGCTATTTTCTTAGCTTTATTCAAATCGATAGGCAATAAGTTACCGTTGTTCTGCAACAGTACAATCCCTTCTTCTCCAATCTGACGTCCGGCTTGCCCGTGTTCGGGAGAACCTAAAGAGCCAAATGGTTTGTGCGGGTCCATTGAAGTACGGAAAATCAGACGAAGAACATTACTAACCTTTTCATCCAATTCTTTTGTTCCTACTTTACCTTCCTTGATTAATTTCAGGTAAGGGAAAGCAAGGAAATAATTATCATAGGCATTCCTCGTTCCGGCAGACAGTCCGTTCGTCCATGAACCAAACTCGAGGTCCATGCCATTGTGAATCGCTTGCTCGGTATTGTGTACACCTCCCCAGTCGGACACTACGACACCGTCAAAGCCCCATTCATCGCGAAGTATATCTTTAAGCAGGCGTTTGTTGTGACAAGCATGCTGTCCCTGATAAAGATTATAAGAGCCCATAATCGACCATGTTCCACCTTCCTGAACAGCCGCTTTAAAAGCAGGCAGGTATATCTCATAAAGAGCACGATCACTTAATTGTACATTGGTGGTATGACGGTTGAATTCCTGATTGTTCAATGCATAATGCTTCACGCAAGCAGCCACTCCATTCTCTTGCACACCTTTGATGTAAGGAACCACCATTGTGGCAGAGAGGTACGGATCTTCTCCCATATATTCGAAGTTACGTCCGTTCAAGGGTGTACGGTAGATATTCACACCGGGGCCCAACAGAATATCTTTTTTGCGATAACGAGCCTCTTCACCGATACTTTTTCCGTAAAGATGAGACATTTCGGGATTCCATGTAGCAGCAAGACACGTCAGTGCCGGATAGGCAATACAAGAGTCGTTTGTCCATCCTGCCTGATCCCATTCGTCCCACAACACTTCCGGACGGATACCGTGAGGACCATCAGTAGCCCATACTTCCGGGATACCAAGACGGGGAACGCCTGCCGAACTAAATTTAGACTGTGCATGAATCATCTTTACCTTTTCTTCAAGGGTCATCCGGTTCAACGCATCTTTCACTCGCTCTTCGATAGGCTTACCTGTGTCCAGATACACCGGTTTCTGCGCAAAAGCAGACAGTGCAGTCATCACAGACAGGCCAAGTAACATTGCTTTGAATTTCATGTTCATTTATGATATAAGAAATAAGTTCATTCTTTATTTATATAGACTCTCAAATGGGGTATATTTCCTAGTTGCGGATGAGTTTATTAATATTTATTATACTTATATTCCTTCCGCAACCGGTAATCCTCTGTTTCTATTCTGTTTTTAATACTACACTGTTCATGCTTTGTGCCAGATTCTCAATCGTTGATTTCGAGCCATCCAACGGAGCATAGATTTCCAGACTGGACTTCAACATTCTTCCGTCACAGAGTTTATCAATTTCTTCCTGGTTCATAGCCGAACGGTAGAAGAATAATTCACTGTATTCTCTGCTGTTCGCAGAAGTATTGTCACCAATCGTAAACTTACCAACAGTCAGTTTTTCACCTAGTTCTCCTGCCAGTGCTTTATCTGTATATAGCAGTGTACGTCCCTGCGCATAATAATGGGTCAAAGAAACAACATGCCACTGGTTATCGGTGACACTCACCGCACCTTTTATTTCACCTGTCAATGGAGAATGATATACTACAACTCCGTCCTGAATCTTCAATGTTCCGGTTGCATTGCTGCCATTGGCGAAAGAAGCGATGACTCCATCTGTCGTACCCTTTATTTTGAAGGACAATGTAAACGGATGTACCATATCTTCGGGTGTGAATACCAGCACTTTCTTATCTGCCAGCACATAAGAAGTTCCTGAAACACGTGAAGGTTGCCCCTTGCCTGCATCTATCGCGTCAAACAATGATGGAACCATAGCATAAGTGAACTCACGATGTCCGTCAGTATTTGGATGATAGATATCCGTACCGTTCTGATAACCGGTTACCCAGACACCCTTACCGTCATCTATTGCTCCCAACAGATTGACAGAAGGAAGATCCCACTCATGAATCAATAGATTCATTTGTTTCACGTATTCATAGTCGTTTGCATCAAAATCGCCACGGGTATAATTGTTCATCATCACAGGATATTTTCCATCTTCACGGGCTTTCTTAATCAAAGTCTGCATATTGTCTTTAAACTGATTATAGATAGCCTGTTGATCTGTAGCTCCATGAATTCCTTCATTTCCCAGAGAAAGGCCGAAAATCACGTATGCACCACAATCATGAATCAAATCGTTGTAGCGTGCCAATAAGTTAAGCGTATTATTACTGTTAAGGGATATTCCCGAGGTGTACCACGGCAGTTTACTTTCCTGATTACGGAAACGTTCGTCGAGTAATTCACCGTACATATAAGCATAACCATGATTGTTGGTTGCTCCCTGTCCGTTGGCTACGGAAGACCCCATTACAGAAATCTTAAAAGGATCGATACCTTCTTCGCCGCAATCAATATAATAGACATATCTACGTAAGTCTAAAGTGATATGATAAGTTCCATGATTCAGGTTGATATCCTCTGTATCATAACCCTGAGTACTCATACCAACCTCATTGGCCGTACCTTTCACACGCTTCATCACATAATCCCAACTCTTGTTCATGGCAAAATTAAAGCGTTCACGGTCACTCACACCAGATATTCCGGTGAGTTTTACTCTTCCCGCCCAGACACCTTTTCCCTGATAAGTCAAAGGCACGCCTTTATCTACCGACCATCCATTTGGAGTGACGCTTCCTACGAGTGCCCACTCTTCTACCGGAAGAATATCATAAGTCTTTCTGGACAAATCGACTGTAATACGGACTGTTCCGGTTGTAGAAGCGGTGATTCCATAATTATTGTCGGCTACTACTCCCGCTTTATACCCCTTTCCTATATTCACAGTCTTGCCATCTTTGGTGGTTCCTCTGAATGAAAATTCACCGGATTTGAGAGAGGTGTATGCTTCGAAAACATTCGTCAGACTGCCATCAGCAGATACAATATGCATCGGAACTTCCCCCTCTTCCATAGCACTACCGGTCATGGTGAGTGATGTAAACTGATTGGGACGTTCTATATCTGTATATTCTTCTATTTTCAAGGCATTTAACGCAATATAATCGCCGTTCTTTCTTGAAACGGTGAACTTTATATTGCCATCATCATCCGGATAGATAAGTTCCGATTCGCAGATGTTTTTTATGTTTTGGTTGATACCCTCACCTCCACAGTTAGTTCCTGAAGTCTGCAACTCACCCTGATAAAGATTCAGTCCTGACATTATATAATAAGCCGTACGCGTCTGTGTATTACTCCGGCTACCAAATGCATAAAATTTATATGCTTTTTTCGGATCAAGTTTGCTGAACGTAAAACTGCTATTATTCTCACCAGATTCGATGTAGAAGTAGTCCTCTGTGGCAGATGGCACAGCAAAGTCTTTCAGGAGCTCTTCCTGGGGTTCCAGCAGACCACCTCCGGTGCTTTGTCCATTAGTAGAGAAACGATTATTCAAAGTCAACTCATAGTCAACCGAAGTATTCTCCGAGTTTACAAAAGAGGAATAGACTGAATTAACTTTAGCGTAAATCCCATCATTATTAATGATATTATTCCAATAATGCCCATTAACGTCGGGGCTTTGAGTCTGATCTCCCCTACTGGGATTAGTAGCAGTGCCGTTGGAACCAAAGTCAAAGTATAACGTCTGCACCAACACCGGTGTTACTGATTCGGGTATTTCTATTTCTTCTCCCGGAGACGGGGGTACTATCGGTTCGTCATCATTACAAGAACCGATTGACAGCATTCCGAACAATGCAAATGCCAAGAATATATATTTCTTCATATTTTATTGATCTTATGATTTATGATTCTCAATGATTTATTCCTCAACGTTGGTATATTCCTCTATTTTCAAGACATTCAGTGGAATATAATCACCCTCTTTTCTTGAAACAGTAAATTTGATTTCACCGTTTTCATCCGGGAAAATAACTTCCGAAGCATAAACATTCTGAATATTCTGATTAATTCCTGTTCCTCCACAATTTGTTCCGGCAGCCTGTAATTCGCCTTGGTCCGTATTTTCTCCTGATATGATATAAATAGCTGTACGGACTTGGGTGGCCAATCGACTACCAAATGCATAGAACTTATATCCCTTGTTCTTATCTAAATTAGAGAATGTAAAGCTACTATTGTCTTCACTTTTCTCCATAAAGAAATAATCTCCGGTAGCAGTAGCTACGGCCAAATCATCCAGCAAATCTTTATCAGGTTGTAGCAAACCGCCTCCACCACTTGCTCCATTAATGGTAAAACGAGAATTTAAGGTCAATGCATAAGCTGTTGGAGTGTTCTCCGAATTAAATAAAGAACCATAAACAGTTCCTGCATTTGCATAGTTCCCATTGTTATTGGTAATATTGTTCCAGTAATTTCCATTATCATCAGGATTTACAGTTGGGTCACCCTTACCAGGACTAGTGGCACTGCTAGAACCAAAATCAAAATAAAGTGTTTGCACTACTGTCGGCTCCGGTTTAACTTCTCCATCCGAAATCTTCTTGAAAGATACTACACCTTTATCATTTCCAGCACTCAAATCAACAGTAAGTGCATACGTTGCACCTTCTTCCAAAGGAATCGGCTTGTCATTTCCATCAAGGAGAAGCTCGATATTCTTACTATCCGTAAGGCGAATCAGCGATTTTGTTCCGTCGTCTGCCAGTGTCAATTGGCTGAACTCACCTCCATAACCATTCTGGAAGAAGAACTTGGCGCTTATGTAATCGTAGCGGAAACGTTGTCCAAAGACTGAGTTATGTTCAGGCCCCGTCGTTCCTATAAATTGGTATTTCTTCGAAGAGATTTCCGGCACACAGTAATTACTTCCGGCATCCCAACCAAATTGAAAGTCCATCGAAGGAGAACCGATTCCCCAGCCCATTAACCAAAGAGCACCATGTCCTGTATCAGAAAGAACAGCTTCCTTGTCTCCATCCATACGAGTGATACCAAAATATTTTTGTTTCATATTAGCAATGACACGATACTTGCCATCTACCGGTAAGAAAGTCAACGTTCCATTCGATTCCTTCTTGAAATAATCAGGATTGATCCACCAGCCATTCATATCTATACCTGTCACCACAATCGATTGTCCCTGTGTAAATGATTTCTGTATGAGATATGTATTTGCATCCTGTGCCGTCATCTTCTCTCCATCAAACAACACATTTACCAACGGAGTAACTTCGTAAGTCAGCGCGTTGAATGTTACTTCATAAGGTTCGGATGCCGTACCGGAAAAAGTAATAGGATTTACATTCTTTCCTTCTGAAAGGAGGTTATCGTTATCCCAGCCAAAAGTCAGTTCGTTTCCATTCTCACCAACTTTCGGTGTTTTAATATAGGCTTTCAAATCCTGTGGGAATTTACCGGTCACACCATAATTATACAAGGATTTCTTTTTCATCAGATACTCCTCTCCCATCTCGTCCACCAAAGTCACGTAAGGAAAGTCCGGCCGGGACAACACGACTTCCTGCTCCATCTCCGTGATAGTGAAATGGATATTTTGAAGTACAAACTTCAAAGTCGCTCTACCGTCGATAATATTGGGATAATACGGAATGAAGACCTTTCCGGTATAATCACTGCCGCTTGTCTTTGTACGGATAACCGTTTCGGACACTTGTTCTTCGCCATAAAAAAGCTTCGCTTTCAACGTGGAAAGAGGCACTTCCACATCAGAAGCCTTAATGGTAAACGGAAGACTGTCACCATAAAGAGCACTTACTTTACCTGCGATAAATTCCATATTCGGATTGCCCGCAAGATATTCGTCATCACTACAGGAATTCATTCCTAGAATTCCTATTAATACCAGTATGATATAGATACTTTTTTTCATTGTCTTTATCGTTTTAAGGTTCTTATTCCGACTTCGCCCAACGGTAGGAAGTCACTGATTTACCCGGAACATCATAAGCAAAATGACGTTTTCCATCGCTAAAGGTGATTCTCTTTGTCTTTTCGTTATTATTCATCAAGACAAATGCATACGTTCCATCCGGATTCTCGAAAGCAGAGTACATGATATTGCTGTCAGCGTAGCCGGATGCACCAATACGTACAGCTCCCGGTTTCACTACGCTTGAAAGATGAGCGATGATATAATAATGTGAGTTACGGATAATTGTCTTATAATCGCTATTGCTGATATCCACCGCTCCGTAGCATGTCTGGCAACCACCTTCACGATTAGGAGCACGGTCGTTATCAAGCATCAGATTCCAAACAATCACACCTTTACACCAGTTATTTACTGTGCCTAACGCAACTTCTTTCATATCTTCGAGAAGTCGTTTCGACAAATCACGCCCACTGTTCCAGGTTCCGATAGAGGTTTCTGTGAAAAGAAGTTCTTTTTCCGGATAGGCTTTGTGCATATTCAAAAGTTCTTCGCGGTCACCTCCGTAGTTGTGATAAGCAGCTCCGGCCAAATATTGAGAAGCATCTCCATCTTCATAGATTTTACCGGGATAGTTCTTTTCTGATTCAATGCTGCTATAATCATAGTTATGGTCATAAGCATAGATCTTTGTAGTCAATCCGGCATCCTTGAATTGGGGTCCGAGTGCTGTTTTCACGAAATCTCTCTGTTCCTCCCAGCTCATATAAAGCGAAGCGGAATTACCGCGGTTCAACGGTTCGTTCTGGGGAGTAACAGCATAGATGTCAAAACCTTCGGATTTGAATGCTTGTACCCATTTTACGAAATAAGTGGCATAATCCTGATAATAGGCAGGATTCAACTGGCCGTTTGTCCACGATTCCAGTGGAGTAAGATCTGTGAGGCTTTTCACTTTCATCCATAGCGGACATGTCCAAGGAGCGGCAATGATTTTAATGGAAGGATTGATGCCTAGAATCTCTTTCAGAATGGGCAAGATATAGTTTTTCTCTTCACTCTGCAAAGCGAAATTTTCAATGCCTTTGGTATCACAGCAGGTATATTCGCTCAATGAGAAGTCCGAGCAGCCAATGGAGATACGGATATAACTAAATCCGAATCCTTTATCGTCAGAGAATGTTTCTGTGAGGAATGCATGACGGTCTGCCGGTTTCATTTGTAGAAGATTAAAACAGGTAGCGCCTGTGATGGCTACTCCAAAGCCGTCCATGGTCTGAAACTGTTCAGTCGGGTCCAAGGTAATAGACGTAGGTGCCAGGTTATCTTTTGAGCTGAAATTAACAGCATCACGGGTCAGATCACGAGTCAAACTGTTGGTCGTTGCATAAATAGTCACATCTCCGGTTGGAACGGGTGTTACCGATTTTTCCGCATCGTCACTGTTGCTGCATGCAGCCAGTATGGTGAAACATCCTAAAAAGGTCAATGCTATATTTCTCATATTTATCATAATCGTAAGTTTCTATGTTTTTGAATTGAATTAATAACCCGGATTCTGGTGAATCTTATCGTTCGCATCGATTACCGATTGTGGAATAGGCAATCGATAGGAAGTTTTATCGAATGCGTAAACCTGTGCCTTGCGTCCCGAATCTTTCGAATACACAGCATTCATCACTTCTTCCACTTTATCCAAACGAACCAGATCGAACCAGCGCTGTCCCTCGAAAGCCAGTTCCAAACGGCGTTCTTTCAGCAATGCATTGAGCATGGCATTCTTATTTGAACGGGTAGAAGCAGAAAGTGCTCCTAATTTAGCACGTTCACGAACTTCATCTATAATATCGGCAGCTCCGTCCAAATCCGGTGTATCCTGCATAATCAGTGCTTCTGCTTTCAATAACAGTACATCAGCATAGCGGTATTTGATGATACTGCTGTTAGCCGAACGGCATTTGTACATAAACGGATAGTTATCAGATGGATAATAATTGCTCCAATTACAATCATAGTAAACCACCGATTCTTTGAAACGAACCTCATCTCCTTCCTTTTTGAAAGCGTTAATCAGGTCACGGGATGGTGTCACCCATTTTGCCCATGTAAAGTTGGTATTCCAATTCACCAAGTCACGACCGAACATCCATGAACACCAGTTACCTGCACCGGGAGTAAACTGTGCTTCGAGAATAGACTCTTTTGTATTGCGCATCTTCGCGTCTGTTCCGGCTGCATTCATTCCAAATAAATCATTGAAATCTTCTACAAGATCGAAACCATCTGCTTTCACTTCATCACAATAGTGGATTACTTTCGCATAGTCACGCAACGGTTTCTCTGCATAAATCTTAGCCAGTAACGTACGTGCTACAGATTTGGTAAACAATGTCTTGTTACCCGGTGTGTTGTCCGGAGCATACAGAACTGCATCCAGCAAGTCTCTTTCAATCTGCTGATAAGCCTCTAGTTCCGTATTTTGCTCCGGAAAGTACTGTGGATAAACATCTTCAATATTTTCAGAAGTAATATCGTCCGCCACTGTTGTAATCACCGGGAAATCTCCCCAAAGGCGTACCATGTCGAACATAATCATAGCCCGGAATATTTTTGCTTCCGCTTTATATTGTGCCCGTTCGGCAGTGGTCAATGAGTTATCGGTCACTAAATCAATATTACAGATCAACTTATTGGCACGGGCAATGTCTTCCAAATAACGGTTCCAATCCCGTTCCATCACAGAGTTTGAGCCTTCAATGGAATTGTTTTCAAACGGAACAACTTCTGCTCCCGTTGTACCTGCATAAGCGTTATCCGCATGAGAGTCTGAAATCAGCAGCAAGTCTACATACCAGTGTTCCTGGCGGTCACGCATCTGATTATAAAGCGTTGTCAAATGGCTTTCGACAGCTGCCTTATCCTTGAATACAATCTTTGTACCATTATTTGTCACTCCTTCCGTCACATCCGAATAGGTGTCTAATGGCTCATAGTTCAGTGAGCAGGAAGAAAGTCCCAATAGTAAACCGGAGGTTAATCCGTAAAATATAGTTCTTAGTTTCATAATCTTTCCTTTCATTAGAATTCAACATTAATACCAAACACGTATGATCTGCAATGCGGGTAAGTACCCCAGTCAATTCCTTGTACTGTACCGCTGTTTCCCCATTGGTTTACTTCCGGGTCCATTCCCGAATAACTGGTCCATGTCAGCAGGTTAGTAGCCGTGAAGTAAGGCTGTAAGCGGGTAATTCCCCATTTTTTTAAGAGTTTGCCCTTAACGTTGTATGACAAGGAGACATCCTTTAATCTTAGATAGCTACCGTCTTCCACAAAGTAAGTAGAGTTCAACAGTTTGAAATTAGCTTTAGGCACATCTGTTATCTGTCCCGGAATTTTCCAACGGTTCAATACGCGTGTCGACTGATTTTTACCGTCATACATACCTTCCGTTTCAATCCGTGAGGCATTATAAATATCGTTTCCATAAGAACCCTGGATAAAGATACTCAAGTTGAAACCTTTCCAAGAGAATGTATTTGTCATACCATAAGTGAAATCCGGATTAGGGTCACCGATATAGGTACGGTCGGAAGAGGAAATCTTTCCATCATTATTCAAGTCACGATACATCAGTTCACCGGTTTCAGGATCTACACCATCACTGATAAAGCCATAAAAACCTCCCAAAGCACGTCCCGGCTCATTACGCACCACATAGTCATTGACTACACTCGCCGTCTTCGCATCATAATAGACCTTCTGCAAGTCGAGCTTTGTCAATTTATTCCGGTTGAAGGAAATATTAAAATCCGTATCCCAAGTAAATGCTCCACCACGAAAATTCTTCGAACTGATAGAAAACTCAAAACCTTTATTAATCATTTCACCTTCATTACGGGCAATGGAAGTGGCTGCTGCAGCACCGGCCGGTAATGATACATTCATCAGCATGTTTTTCGTTTTCTTGTAGTAATAATCGGCATTGAATGTCAACCGACCATTCAATATTGTCAGGTCCAAACCGATATTGGTCTGTGTGGTAGTTTCCCAAGTTAAATCAGAGGTACGTAAATTTGCTTGGCTGATAGTAGGAACAGCGTTTGCATAATCAGTCTTATCCCCTTCCTCACCTTTCTTAAACCATTCGATACGACCGATATTGTAACGTTGCAAATAAGCATAATCACCAATACCCGACTGATTACCAGTTTGTCCCCAACCACCACGTAGTTTCAGGTCATCAATCCATGTCAGGTCTTTCATAAACTTTTCCGAAGAAATACGCCAAGCAGCAGAGAAGGACGGGAATACTCCCCAACGATGATCGGGATGTAGCTTAGAAGAACCGTCAGCGCGGAGATTAGCCGTCAGCAGATATTTGCTGTCGAAATTATAGGCTATACGTCCGAAGAATGACATAATCCCCCATTGAGAGGCACCTGTACCTGTATTATCCCAGGATATTTTATTGGCAGCATTCAAAGTATGAATCTGGTCGCTACGATAATGCGACCCGTTAATCCAACTATTTGAATATTCTGAATCCGTCCATGAAGAGCCTGCCATTACTTCCAAACCATGTTTTTTGAAATTCTTATTATAAGTCAACACGTTATCAAATGTCAACACAGTATTTGTATTCCGGTTATCCGAAGCTTCCCCATACTGGTTACGTCCCCAAGTAGTAGAGATAGGATCCAGGAACGTTGTGTTAACAGCATTACGACGGTCAAGAGTAAGAGTAGACTTAAATTTCAAATCAGGGAAAGGGGTCAGTAAGACATTACCGGATGCCAACAAACGGTTTTCTTTATCTTTATTATTTTTTGCACGTGCCATATTCTCCAATGGATTGGTAATATTACCTACACCATAGAAATTATTGTAATACTGGTCAGGATTTAAAGCATCCCAAATAGGTGCATAGGTCGGTGTATTAATCACTGCCAGAATAACTCCTCCACGGTCTGCACCTGTTCCCATTGCACCTCCTCCATTACTTGCGTAATCCGAATAAGAGATATTGGCACTTACTGTCAGCCACTTGCGAACCTGATTCTCAAGATTTACACGAAAGTTATAACGTTTGTAATAAGAGATATCCAACACTCCCTGTTCTTTCAGATAACCTGCAGAAAGATAGTATTTCATCTTTTCATTGCCATTGGACACGGCTACCTGATAATTTTGGGTCTTTCCTGTTGTATACGTTTCATCAAACCAATCGGTACGGTCGGGCAATCCATCCGGCAAAGATACCAGTCCGATTTCATCCTGCAACTCTTTATACTGTGTCGCATTCAAGGATTCTACTTTATCAGACACTTTGTTCAATCCGAACTGAGCTGTCAGAGAAACCTTTGCATTTCCGGCAGCACCAGCTTTCGTAGTAATAAGAATCACTCCATTGGCAGCACGAGAGCCGTAAATAGATGCCGAAGAAGCATCTTTCAAAATCTGCATGCTTTCAATATCATTCGGAGAAAGGAATTTGATATTGTCTACAGGCACTCCATCTACTACATACAGCGGATCATTACTACCATTCATTGAAGTTGTACCACGTACACGGATAGACATTTCACCTCCCGGCGTACCATTAGGCTGAACCACCGACACACCGGCCGCTTTACCTTGAATAGCCTGTCCTGCAGAAACAATAGGGCGCATATCCAAGTCTTTGGTGGATACGGAAGAAATAGCAGTCGTCACATCTTTCCGTTTTACCGAACCATAACCGATGACCACCACCTCATCAAGCACTTCATTGTCTTCCTGAAGTGTGATTTTCATCTGTCGGGCTGCCTTTACCTCCTGCGATTTGTAGCCCACGTAAGAGAATATCAAAATGGCGTTTTGCTGAACGTTTAGTGTAAAGTTACCATCCAGATCGGTAATTGCTCCGTTAGACGTACCTTTTTCCTGTACACTAACCCCGATTAACGGTTCTTTTTGAGCATCCAGAACCTGACCGGATGCTGTTAATTGCTGTGCGGATGCACTCAAAGATAAAAACATTGCCAAGATAGCAAAGAAAATCTTGCGACTCCCCGAAAGGATTTTTCGCCTGTTCTTTTTCATGCGTACTAATTTAAAAGTTAATAATAAAGTTCGTCTGCAATGGAGCTATTCTCATTGCTTTCGAAGCACAGGTCAAAAGTATAAAGAAATTGAGGCGAGCTAACAAGGAGGGGTCAATAAGTGGATTACCCAAAATGATAATCCATTTATTACCAGCAATTTGCGCACAATAAGTATCTCTAAAAAAGTGGTTAGTTTACAGTCTTAGTTAGCGAATCTTCCGTACTAAATCTTCAAAATCCTCTCTCGACCCACGGGCTTTGTTCTTCACTTTCGCCCGGTAATTATAAATTGTATTCACTGAATAACGAAGAAACTCCGCAATTTGTGAACTATCCTCAATGCCTAAGCGTATCAAAGCAAAAATTCGTAGTTCGGTATTCAGCAACTCATCTTTTTTCAATACAATCTGCTCATTCTCCTGTAAGAGGTCATTGAACTTTTTCACAAAATCGGGGAAGAGATGCAAGAAAGCAGTATCAAAGTTCGCATATAACTCTTCCAGTTCTTCATCAAGAGCATCCTGCGAACGCGTTATCTTTAATAACTCTGCAATCTGTCCGGCAGATACTTTCTTATTCACCATACGCCGATAAGCATCCAGCCGATTGATATAGGTAGAACACAGCTTGATAAAACGAGCAATATACTCTTCCTTAATCTGATTAGACTCCGAAAGTTCGATATTGGTAGAAGACAGACAGCTATTCATTTGTCTCAATTCCTCATTCAATCCATTCAGCTGTCCGTTAGCCACCTGGAGATGATTTCTTGCATCCGCCAGCTTTTTCATCTGACGGTAGATATAGCCTAAAGCTACAATCAATAGTACCAATAATGCGGTGATAAGCAGTAGATTCTGTTGCAGACGGTCATTCTGTTTTTCAATCATAGCTTGGTAGGTCTTGTCAATCAACGAAAGCACATCCGCACTCTGCCAGCTACGCAGACGGGCATTATAGAATTTCGTCGCATTCCAGGAAAAACGCATATATTGATATGCCCGTTCCATATCACCATCTTCGTAAAGTAGTTGGGCAAGCATCCATAACGAGGCATGGTCCTTAATGGCAGAACGAATATCGGATATGGCAGAAAGACAAAGATTCTGTTTCTCTCCCAGATTATCATTACTATATTTATAAATCAAAGAGCGATGGTAAGTGGCCAATGCATACTGTGGAGTATTCACTTCTGTTTCTGCCAGCCGGAGGTCATTCACTTTCAGGGCTTCCTCATACTGATGCTGGTCACGAAGCAATGCTTCGCGCATCATCAGATATTCTTCCGATTCAGGGGGCAATATGGCATATAAAGAATCTTTATATGCCTGCGAAATGGTCCAGTAATGTCCTGAAAGAGTTTTATCCTGGGTATAAACGCTCAATTCGCCATACACATGATCAAAGCAAGTGTAATAATCAGCTATTAAACGGGATACGACCTTCTGCCGGTCTACCGATTCTAAAACATCAATAGACTCTGTATACATTCCCGTTGAAGATAATAATAATGAAAGCTGCAACTGACTTTCTATCTTCCGGTCTATATCATGCAAGCGCTCCGCAATCTGTATATTTTCATTCAAATAATAGATTGCAGAGTCGCAAATAAAGGCTTTATATTCTTTGTATATCTGACTATTCAGGTTATAATGTTCCACAGAATTAACTTCTATTCCGTGTGTCAGTTCTTTAAGATGTCTGATACGCGATTCACGTTGAACCACATAAGTCTCATGCTCCCGAATCGTCAAATCAAGCACATTCAACAATGAGTCCAGGGTCGTCTTATCAGCCCAGGTATATAGTGGGAAAGAGAGAAGTAGAAGAAACAACAGGTACTTTTTTTTCATCGGAGTATTAAACTTTAATAGAAGATTACAAGACTAATAAAGACAAATGTAGAGAAAATCTTCGTATTTTAAAGAATAAAACAGATAGAAATTAAAAGTACATCTATTATACTATTCCACTAATTACTGTAAATAACAGCTGGTTACACTTTGCTTATCCCTATAAAACAGTTTTGCTTTTACAACAGCAGGCTCACAGGTTATAGGGGCCTCCCATAGCATCGAATCAATCGTCGGTTCAGTCCCATCCGTCGTATAGCGTATCTGTGCTCCTTCGATAGGAGTATTCGCATACAGAAGTCCGTCTCTGACGAAGAGTCCGGGATGAGGTAAACGGAAGTTTACCCCTAACTGGCTCCAATAAGGCATTTCCTTTACACTGATTTTCTCATAAAATAGTGCCAGATCCCGGTCAAAAGCCTGTTGCTCTGCTGCTCCGGAGAGGACTTCCCAATCCGGATGCGCGTTCCAGCCACGTTCTACCAGTCCCATCACTTTAGGAAACATATAATATTCTACCCATTGAAATCCTCGAATTGTTTCGGCAAACAGTTGGGCCTGTACGCCTTTTATCTGTTTCCTGCCGGATGCAGTCAATGCCGTTTTTCCTTTTCCTGCGGAACTGATCTCAACCGGATTACCCGCCATATCCGTACGGGAAGAACGATAGACATCGAATGGAAGCATGGAAAATGCTTTGGATTCATCCACGTATCCACCCCAGAAATGTCCCGGTTCATCGGGATGAGCATCATAAGCCAAATCCAGATAGAAATTATTCACATTGCAGAGAATAACCGGATAACCGTTGTTGGCTATCTGATAAGGAATTTCATCCTCTTTCCATTCGGGAACAGTCTTCCACGAATTGATACCGGCTGCGTGTTGAGACAAATAAGTATGAGTATCTTTCTTATGCCCCAAAGCTACTTCCTGCCAGCCATTAAAGGATAAATTATACTGTTGTAAACAATCAACCACCCGGGTAATGAAATATTCGGCCAAATCATGTGCCTTTTCCATTCCCTGTTCTTCCATGAGCGTTCTGCATAAGGGTGATCCCATCCATGCCCCTTTAGCCACTTCATCACCGCCTAAATGAATGGTGGTCAGTGGTGCATCCGCTTCCTTGTACATGCTCACTATTTCCTGAATCACCTTCTCCATAAAACGGTAAGTGGAAGGTAAGGCTACATTCATAACATTATCCGTATAGGCCTGTGCGGAAACATATCGGGAAGTATCCTGCAAGTCACTCAAAAGATATTCCTTTGCTTTCTCCGGGTCTGTATCGATGTATTTCTGATAACGTGCATTCATTGCTACAATCGCCGCACGCGCATGGCCGGGAGATTCTATTTCCGGAATTACCTGTACATGTCTTTCGGTTGCATATCGCAATAAATCAATGAATTCCTCCCGGGTATAGTAACCATTTCCCGATGTAGCGGCACACGGATCATATCCACCATCATAAGCCGGATACAACCTATCTTTTTCATCGGTAGTATGTCCTCGCCGTGACCCAATGGCAGTCAGTTCTTCTAACCCCGGAATTTCCAGTCGCCAACCTTCATCATCCGAGAAATGGAACTGGAGCACATTCAGTTTGTAAGAAGAGAGAATATCAATCAGTTTCTTCAAGTGATCCACCGTTGTATAATTCCGGGCAATATCCAACATCTGTCCCCGATATAATAAATCCGGATAATCCACTATAGACATTGCTTCCAACCGGAATGGGCTTTCCTGCCCTTTCAGTAACCCCAACAGGGTCTGTGCTCCGTTAAAAATACCATGTGGAGTAGTAGCGCTAATCCTGATCTGCTGACCGTCAATACTCAACTCATAATATTCCTCATTAACTGCTTTCTTCTTGTCAGAAAGGTAATCCAGAGTAATGGTTACCGAAGCTTCCGGCACTACTTCCAAGCCATACCATCCGGAAAGTTTTTCTTTTAGCAGTTTTCCCTCATTGGCAAAATCCTCATGAAAAGTCAAAGCTAGTTGTTTTTCTAACAAGATATTACCTCCGGTAGTAATCACCTTTTTTATGGAAGGTATTATATCCGTCGAACGAAACTCCGGAGTATTCGCATTGTTTAAACGAAGGTTTGTTTCGTACGTTTTCCGAGCAATCGTTCTTTGCCATTCCGTCATAGGTAATGGTATGTTATTCAATGTTACAGGAAGTGGCTTACCTTTCGATGCTCCCGACTGGCTCACCCAGTAGCTTCCTTCGGGCGCATGCGAATTCTTTGGCACTTCCCCATCACACTGGAAAATCACTTTCAATGAATCTCCCGGAGCTAATGAGATAAATCCCTCTCCCGGATACATTTTAAAAAGAGTTGCATTCACTTGCTCCACTCTAACCGGTGACGAAGCATCCTGCCGGATAGTACGGGGAAACTGCGAATAATAAATCTCCCATTCTTTTCCAACAGGAGTATCTGATATATTCTTCAGTACAAATGAATTTTCATAATATTTACCATTCTCATCGTAGTTTCCCATCTCCCAAGTTAAAGAAATCGGAGCTCCCGAATCATTCGTCGATTTACAACCGCCTGCAAAGAATAGGATGCACAGCCACCCTACTGTCCATAAAGAAAATTTTATATCATTCATAAATTTAGCCTTAGTGATTAGTCATGCCATCCTTTACTTCTCAAATAATTGAGCATAAAAGCCGGACTGTCTGTTTGAAGAATTCGTGCTCCCAACTTGTTTATCAGATACCCATAACTAGCATCCGGATCTTTCTTTGCAGCCTTATCATCATGCCCGCCTGCCAGAGAAGCCCACAAAGTATTATACCAGATCAGACTTTTTCCTGCCAGCCTGCGTTCCATTTCGGCAGGTACCGGGCTAGAAGCATTTCTGTAACAAAGCTCAAAAGCAACCGGATGCAACTGTTCCATATAATCCTCGACAACCTTCATCGATTTTTCCTCATCAATCGTTACGACAGGCATATAAATCACCTTATCCAGATAAGAGCCGAACTCCCGCTTCACCGTCTCCACCGGTTGAGCACCTTTCATTATAACCAAATCAGCAGTATCGGTTTTCCTCAATATAATATATACATCATCAAAAATAGGGTAGGCCTTATCCAGATTAACCATAATCTGATCTTTGGCTGCCAACAATGCTTCTTCCAAAGTAGGAACAGTATGTTCCGTTAACTGACCATCCTTATCTTTCAACCGGAGTTGCTTTATTTCAGCCAACGTTTTATCTTTTACTTTTCCTGTACCATTAGTAGTGCGATCTACCGTATCGTCATGCATGAGAACCAACTCACCGTCTTTCGTCTTACGGATATCTATCTCTACAATATCCACTTTCATCTGAATAGCACTATCGATAGCCGCCAAAGAGTTTTCGGGGGCAATACTCCAATTTCCGCGATGCGCCACCACTAAAACCTTATCTAAGTGCGGATTTAACACATCCTTGCGAATGAGCTCCGCCCGTTGTGCAGCCAGGAAACCTGGCTGCAGACAGAACAGTAACAAAAGCACTATAAACTTGCTTTTCTTCATATCTTTCATTTGTTATTTAATCTTCTTACTTAATTCAAAACCTATTATATCTTGGTCACAGTTACAGTCCTGCATCATAAGCACCAGCCTGCATCTTGTTGACATTACGGGTTGCTCCACGCTGGTCTACTCCAAAGCCGGCTTCACCAACCCAGTCCACAAATTGCTGTCCCACAGTCGCATCAAAGGATTTCACTGCATTTATCACAGCCTGTCTGGTTGCAAATTCGTCAATAACCCCGGTCACAGTCCATTGATAAACGCCATCCGTTAAAGTAGCAGCTGGAAGAGTTTGAGATGAATAATCCGTATCCGTAGCAACTGCTCCCCAACCGGCATCTGCCGCCTGATATACATTGTATCCACCGGAAGTGATATTACCTGCATAAATAGTTCTGTTTCCAGCTCCTTTGGCAAATAAAGAGTTGACCACAAGAGAAGCATTTTTCCCTGCACGGAAGACACCATTCGGATTGCCCGAATTTCCAACAATCGTAGTATTGGCAAGCATAAAGTAGGCATCTCCGTTGACAGTGATGCTATTTCCTCCTGTAGCTGCCGTGCCAAGTACGGTTACATTATTCATGCAGACATATCCATTTCCGGCATGAATACTAGTTCCCCAAGCGGTTGGTGCATAATTCTCATGCAACAAACAATTATTCATAAACAGGAAGCTATTTGCTGCGGTAGTAGTGATGGCTCCTCCCCGCCCTGTCGCTTTATTGCTCACCACTTCCACCTGATTTAACAAGACTCTTCCCTTTGATACTTTAACAGCTGCTCCGCCATCTGTTCCACCATCGCTTCCGCGATTAAAATTCTTTATGACACAATTATTCAATTGCAGGGTTGCGTCACCTCCACCTGCCGCAACAAATACGGCACGAACACTTCCTGCATCGCTCAATTCATATTGTCCATTGAAAGTACAGCCATCGAAAATAATATTTATCTGATTACCCAATACTAATAAAGAGTTAGACGTCGCAGATGCTCCACTACTGGTATTTCTGACAAAAGCAGTCGTATATTTAGCAACGTCACGTTTCGTTAAATCTGTTCCCGTGCTTGAAGGATCATATCCGCCTTCAATCGTTATTTCCACTTGCTTACTATAACCGCTATATTCTATCTTCACTCCAGAGTTTTCTTTCACAATCTCATAAGAGCCTGCAGCTACATAAATCTTCTTACCATCCAGTTTGGCTGCATTAGCATTGGAAATTTCACTATTGCTATTCGTTTGCAATAAGTTGCGTAACGCATCTACTCCCATTGCATTATCCCAATCCATACCGGTCGCATTTCCAGCAGGTTGCTCTTTCACATAGTAAGCGGCCAGTTGAAGTTCTTCCGCATCTCCGCCCGGCAAAGTACCGCTATCCCACGGAGAAACAATCGGTTCACTGATAGTTATGATCGAACCTTCCACTTTTAATGTGAATTCATAACACTTTCCAGATTTCAGTTCCGGTATACCGGGCAGCACCAGATCTTCGCCCAAATAGTTCAAAGAAACAAAGGTAGCAGTTGTCCCGGCTTTTCCGGGAGCCACAATGGCAGTGTACGTACAACCATCCTGTCCTGCCTTACCACCTTCGGGAACTGTAATGAAAGGGGATATTAAAGAAGTACCCGATACCACTTCCCCGTTTGTATATCCCTGATAGGAACCAATCTTTACTCCCTGAACCTTAGCTTGTCCGCCTACATCTGCAAGCGTCATAATCACTTTTGCCATTTTCCGGTTCATACCCAGACGAAGAATACGGGATCCGTCGTCTGTTGCATTCTCTACGGTACACGTCATATAATCGGCCTTAGCCAGGTTTTCCAAACGTTGCTGGTTTGTGGGAAGTGTAAAATTAGCCGTACTGGCTCCGTTCACTACCGGATAAAAAGCCGAATAAGTTACCGGTTCCGCACCCCATCTTAAATAATAATTATCGGTCGGCACCCATTTTCCTTCCGAAAGTACATAATTCAAATACCCATCCTCACAACTTAATTGAATCTCATCACCCTCATTAAATTGTTTCTGCTGATCTCCTGCCGCACTGGGATTACTGCGGGTAAAGGCAGTATTAATAGCAGCTTCAATCTGAATAGCACCGGAATCTTCGCCGTACATAGCTATATTCTTATCCGTATCACAGGCCGCCATACTCGTCAGTAAATACGCAGCCAATATCAGTTTTGTAATCTTCATTGTTTATCTCCTCCTTCTTTAATTCCGGTCGATAAGTTGTCCGGTTGCCCAATTTCTTGCCATCTTAGCAGCCAATCGGACAGTTGTGTTTACATTGAGCGTCAAGGTATGTTCCACTCCTTTTTCCAATTCAATGGCTTCCTTTGCAGTCCAGATATACAGCTTTCCATCATAGCTGAAGTTCACAGAGAAGCCCTCTGCTATTTTTTGCGGAGGCAGAATACATTCGCAAGATTCCGTCCCTTTATAGGGAGCCACAGTAGCCACTACCGCATCTGGCGCAGGAACAACTATCGGAACCGTTGCCGACAAATCACAAATGCCATTAACAACAGCCCCATTGATAGACATATCCCCTAACTTATTCATCGCAGCATCTGTCGTTCCATTGACTGTGATTTTTATAAGCAGCTTGCTCATGGCATGACTCAAAGAGATTTTCAGCTTTCCATCCGCAGTTAAATCCTGCTCCGGGTCGACTGTTGCTTTCATCAACAAAAAATCGGAGGACTTCACATTCTCTTCAGTAGTCTGATTGGTAAGAGCATTGACTGCCAAAGAGGCATCCGGAGCAGCTTCACTCATATAAGGCGCATACGCTATCATCGTCACCGGCGTTCTTTCCGCATCCCAAAGCATCTGCTGACCGTCGGACGTACTCCAGGCATTTCCGGAACTAACCATTTGCTTATGATAGTTATAAGCAGCATTCTCGCTATTCCGGATCATCAATCCGAAACGTTCCAGATTCGTTACGTCATACCCTGCACGCGACAAAGGTTCATTTACTTCTGTAATGATACGGATTACATGGTCTTCGGGAAAACTACCCGTTGACAGTAATTCATCCTCATTATTTGAGCATCCGGCTAGTCCGACACCCAAGGCTATTATATAAAATATTTTCTTCATGTTACAGTCGTTTTAGGGTTTAATTGGCCAGAACAGCATCATAAGCACCGGCCTGCATCTTATTGGCATTACGAGTCACTCCCCGCTGGTCTATTCCGAAAGCATCTTCACCGATCCATTCCACAAACACTTCTCCCAAATTAGTAATAGGCGAAGCCACCGGGTTAAAGCTTTTCGCAACTTCTATTACTGCCTGCCTGGTAGCATATCCTTTTACCGAACCAATCTGATTGAGATCCCACACATACACTCCCTCCTCATTCAGCGCACCGTTCACCTGATTAGGATAAGCCGTATCGGATGCACTCATCGTTATCCCCGTCACACGCTGATACACATTATATCCTTTCGAGAAAGCTTCAAAGTTACTACCATTCAGATTAAAACTCGGAGCCGAAGGATTTTCTGAAATCAACAAATTATTAATAAACTTCGTATCACCGCCAACTCCCGTCTCACAGCGCACAGCCCCATGACTATCATTCGCATTTCCAATGATTGTATTATTAGTCAGCAGTATACTACCTCCTCCATTCAAAGCGGCACCTGTCCCCATATTCTCTATCAGCGTGGTATTGTTTATACAAATATGTCCTTCCGACATCTGAATACCATTTCCCCACGAACCGTTATGAGAATTACCTTTCAGCAGACAGCCATTCATAAATACCACCGCCGTCTTGCTACTACAACGAACAGCTCCTCCACGACCTGCAGCCGTATTGTCCAACAAGCTTACCTTATTCAAACGTACCTGTCCCGACAAGACAAAAACAGCCGGACCACCCTGCTTGGCAGAAGTCGTTACTCCCGACTTACAATCTCTAATCACGCAATCGGTCAACTCAATAGAAGTATCACTGGCACTGCCACTCACATAAATTCCACTACCACATTCGGTAGCACTGGCATCTGCTTCAGATACATATCCATACTGAAAAGTAACCCCTTCAATAGCTATATACCCTTTCTTGACAAGCAACAAACCACAATCACCGGCATCCGCCTGCTTATTTCCGTTCACATCACCACTGATGACTGTCACATACGCATCTATATCACGTGCCGAAACATCCGTCCCTTCACTAAACTGACTATATCCGCCCTTAATCGCTTTGACATCCTTGCGAACGATTACACCAAGCCCACTCTCTTCGGACATTATATATTTCCCCTGACTCATATAAATCGTACTCTTGGAGAGATCGATTGAACCGCTCAACAACTTACGGAAGCCAGCCGCATCCAGTGCCTGTTCCCAAGAACTGCCATCCATCTCACCTTCACCGAATTGAGTCACAAAGTAACTCTCCAATCCTTTCTGCATAATCACTTCTTCGTCCAGATCGTCATCGTAATCCGTCATCATAGGTGGGTCTATCATCTCATAATCTTCCTGGCATCCCTGTGCCAACAGAATCATGAAAGCCAGCATACATATCTTCGATATTATGAATAATCTATTTTTCATTTTCTTTCTTTTTTAACTTGTACATTAGATAAGAATAATCGCAAATTCACCGATTTCACCGGGAAATATCCGGATAACCGGGATTCTGTTTCAGATATTCATTCTGTTCCAGCTGTGTCTGCGACAAGGGGAACAGCTCATAATGATTGTCTGCATCCCTTGGTTTGTCCCACCATGCCTCCTGATACCTGCCGAAACGAATCAAATCTGTACGACGACGGCTTTCCGCCAGAAACTCCCGTCCCCACTCATCTAGCATTTCTTTCAGATCGAGCACCACGTTCCCTTCCGGCTGGTAAGCGATATTCGCTGTAAAGTTTTCATAGTTGCGCTTACGCACGCTGTTCAGCAATTTACCAGCCTCACCCGCCTGTCCGAGGCGAAGAAGAGCTTCAGCTTGAGAATAAATAATCTCTGCCAAACGAATCTCTGTATAGTCAGACTCAATATAATAACCTCCGGTAAACGGATAGAAAGGATATTTCACGCAGTAAAGTCCAGAGTTGAAGTCCCCATTACCCAATTTAGATTCCTTATAAGCCGGATTGGAGATATAACCAGACTCTGCATTCCCTTCGAATCGTCCGACCTGATCACGTAAATAAATCACATATTGATTATCCGGATTCTTGGCATATCCTCCGCTGACAGCGGAGTTGGCAATCTTACCTTCGAGGAAGAACATACCTTCGCGAGTATTGTTACCAGTGTTCACATATTGCTTATAACGTATGTCCCCCTGATATTTAGCAAACTTTTGGGTAACCATTCCTAATCCATAGTCGAACAGTTCTCGTGGCTGTTGATTGTCATAGCTCGGTGAAAGCGCGTATTTCGGATTCCGTTCACCGTTTCCTTCTATTTTCAGGTAATACGCACTACCATAAGGTAAACCACGTCCGTAAACTGTCCTTCTGTCATTTTGCAGATGCCAGCTGGTCAGCCCATAAGAACCAGGAAAACCGAAGATCACCTCATTACACATTTCATTGTTCCAGTCGAAAGGTTCATACCAGTTATCCGCAATCGCATAATATCCGAACTCTCCTCCTATGATACGTTTACACATATCAATGCACTCCTGCCATTTAGCCTGGCCGATCCATACCTCTGCATTCAGATAGAGACGCACCAATAAGGATGCCGCAGCAGCTTTCGTGAACTGTCCCTGCTGGCTACCATTTCCAGATTGTCCACTCTTGGAAGGTAAAGCTGTCAGACAGTAGTCTTTCAATTCACTCTCGATGAAATCGAACATCACCTGCGGAGAAACTTGTTTCCGGTTTTCCGGCAGTTCGTTCACTGCCTGATCCGACGTGGTCGTTAGAATGCAGTTGCGATGTGTATTCAACAGACGAAGATAGCCCCAGGCACGCATACAACGTAGCTGCGCTTTAAAACTTTCAAATTCACTGTCGCTTAAACCAAAATTAGACGGGTTCAACTGTGCCAAGTCATCCAATACCATATTGCATTGACCAATGCCTACATAAAAGTTGTCCCATTCACTCAACCAGTCCCCTTGATTAATATCGTCATATTGATGACGATGATACATTTCCCACAGTCCTCCATCGTACCACCAAGTACCACGAGTAGGAGTAATCAGCTGGTCCGCCGGTAGTTCTTCATTCTCATGACGTATCCAGATACAGCAGTACATGTGTTCAAAAGGACGGAAGACAGCATTGATAACATCCTGTTTCGTGTTATAATAGTTCTTGGACATCACCTGGTCATACACCGTTTCCGACAGATCAGTACAAGACGGTAGGCCTAACACTGTACCTGCCATCATACCCAATCCTATAATATATTTTGTTATTCTCATAATTGTTTTTCTTTTAAAAACTTACTTGTAAACCTAAAATAAACTGGAAAGCAGATGGATAATAGTTGTATCCTCCTCCGAAAGTACCCGGTGTCAGTCCATTCACTTCGTATGTAGAAGGATCTACACCTGTAAATTTCGTAAACGTATAAAGATTGTTAGCTGTACCGAACAAGCGTATCTTTTCGATGTACTTCTTATTCAGGTTCATTGTATATCCTAAAGTAATGTTGTCTATCTTCAGGTAATCACCCGGCTCGATGAAATAGTCGGTAATCACATTCTTACCTGTTGTGATATGTGCATTCTTCGAATAAGCGGTGGTCAACTGATTGGTACTCATACTCTGTAATCCGAAATAGAAATCGTGCACGTTAAAAATGTCAAATCCGGCAGCACCGCGAAGAGCAACAGTCAAATCGAAGTTCTTATAAGTGAAATTATGCGTCATAGAACCGGTGAATTTCGGCAAACCGTTTCCGGTCACTGCTTTGTCTTCTTCCGTACCCTGGGATACAGGGATTACATTTCCCTTCTTGTCATAAATCAACCAGTCACCCTTTTTATCCACTCCCGCATAACGGTATGTGAAGTAGTTACCGATACGCTCTCCCTCTTCAATCCGCTGCAAATATCCCGGATTATTGGGGTTTGCCATGTTACAGGTGGAGTAATATTTCTGTCCCTTGTACACATCATTGGAGAAACTGACAAACTTGTTATTATTGGTAGCACCTACTAATGTGAAACTATAAGTAAAGTCTTTTGTCCGAACAGCATTGACAGTTATATCAAGCTCGAAACCGGTATTGCGCAATGTACCTACATTGGCATAGATGGTAGAGAACAAATTGGGCGGAACCGATACGGAATAGCTACCGAGCAAATCGCTTTGTTTACGGTGGAAATAGTTAAATGAACCGGTCACTTTGTGTTTGAAAAGCGAGAAGTCCAAACCGATGTTCTGGTTGTGTCCCTTCTCCCAACGAAGTTCCGAATTGACATTCTTACTCGGTCCCCAAACATGGAAGTTGTTACCCCCATACTGATACCAGCCATAAGCCTTATAAGTAGCCAAAGACTGGTAGTTACCTATTTCCTGATTACCGGTTACACCATAGTCATAACGCACTTTCAAATCGTCAATCCATGAAAGTCCTTTCATAAATTTTTCATCCGAGATACGCCAGCCGACAGACACAGCCGGGAAATTACCCCATTTATGATTCTCACCGAAACGGGAAGAGCCCTCGTGACGTAAAGAGAAAGTAAACAGGTAGCGCTCTTTCCAGTCATAATTGACACGTCCGAAGAAACTGATTAGTTTATGGTCATTCTTATAAGAACTCATCATGGTTTTCCCTTCTTTGGCTGCTTCCAGACCGGAGCCCAGATTATTATACGTCAATCCATCGGAAGAGAAATCCCAGTTCTCGGCTCCCATTCCCGAACTTACACCGTAATTATAACTATAACCCACCATTGTACGGATTTGGTGATCCTTAATACGTGTAGAGAAGTTAGTCACCCATTCCAGATTGTTATTAGTACTTTTATCAAAATCACGGCTTGCTTTTCCTGTAACGCCCGAATTCACATTAGGACCGTAAGTAGATGGTGTGAACCATCCGTTGAACTTATCCACCTGATACTGGGAAATGGTAACCTGTGATTTCAAGACCATGTTCGGATTTGTAGGATTAAACAACGGCAGCAAATTAACGGCAGCAGTAGCATTCCATTCCAGCAATTTAATCTCCGTACCATTTTCTTCCTCGTTCAATTGTTCAACAATATTCGAGCTATCTCCTCCGGACGGAAAACGATAGTACCCATTAGCTGATTCGGGATCATAAACCGGCATCGTCGGATTATTCTTAATAACGCTACCATACACACTGGCTGATTTGTTCCGGTCGATGACACGGGGAGTCATGTTGGCAGCAAACGTAAACAGGCCATCTTTCGTTGTGTGACTGATAGTGGCACGTGCACCATATTCCCGACGGTCGGAACGCAAGTCGATTCCCTGCGCTTTACGATAATCAGCTGTCACACGATAATTGGTCCTCGCATTACCTCCGGAGAAGGTTAACGTGTGCATGTGTGTCACTCCCAAACGGGTAACGGCATCAAACCAGTCTGTACTAGCTCCCATATCGGAAAGTGGATTAGACACCGTACGATAAGCACGATATTCCTCCGCATTCATGATGTCCAGCTCTTTCTTTGCTTTATTGAAAGTGACAGCAGCACTGTAAGTAGTATGCACTTCCCCGTCACGGGTTCCTTTTTTCAGATTCACAAGGATTACACCATTGCTACCGCGTGTACCATAAATAGCGGAAGCGGCACCGTCTTTCAACACATCGATCGATTCAATATCGGCAGGATTGATATTTGTCATATCCCCTCCCGGCACTCCGTCTACAACAATCAACGGACCCAGCCCGGCATTACGCGAAGATATACCACGAATCTGGATACTTCCCGTACTGTTCGGATCGGCCAAAGCCGTATTGGAAACAGACACACTGGATACTTTTCCCTGCAACAGCATGGAAGCATCAAGACTGGAGATTTGATTCAGGTCTTTCGCACCGACATGCGAAATAGCCGAGGTCATTTCTTTCCGTTTCATCGTACCATAACCCACCACTACCACTTCATTCAAAGCAGTGGATTCTTCTTTCAACACGATTTTCAGTAATTGCCGGTCTTTGACAGCCACTTCTTGTGTTTCATAACCGATATAAGAGACTTTTAAATGTCCGTTCTGCGGGGTATTCACCTGGAATTTACCGTCGATATTGGTAATGGTGCCTTGTTTTGTCTCTATAACTACCACCGAAGCTCCGATGACAGGTTCCCCCTTTTCATCGATCACCGTACCGGATATTTTACGTTCCTGCTGCACTTCCCAGGAAGCTCCTCTTGCCTGGATGCCGGAAAACAGCATCAGCAATATACCTAACAGACAGGTACACGTTCTACAATAAATATTTCTCATAAATAGATGATTTTTATATTAGATGATAAAGTTAACGAAGCCCTCTTGCCTGTAATGCCGGAATCAACAAGTCCGGTAAATCCGTTTGTATCATACATACCATCGGATAGATTTGCAAGAGTTCGTCCAGATAAGTCTCGTTCAACGTCCATTCGGACACACTACTGCCACTGGCAGGAAGCATATTCACCGTAGCAAGCATTCCATCATTGATTGAACTTCCCAAAGGAGTGCTTTTCCCATTCGTCAGGTAGCTGTATTGCACGAAGTAGTTACCCGGTAATCCTATCATCGGTTTATGACTTCCTGTCCATGTATACACATGTGCCTTGGGAGTAATACCCAATACTTCTTCCGCTTTCTGCGCACTGTTACAGTAGAAGAATACAGATTCCATCATATCCAGTTTCATCACGATATCCACCACTTGTTGCGAAGTAGCTGTACGCGGAGAGTAGTCAAGATTGTAATAGATTCTACCGCGTCCTGCTTTCAGAAACTCTTCCAGAGTAGGCATCTTTTCATCGGTCACCCGGCCATTCCGGTCTTTCAGGTTGTACTTCTGTATTTCCGCATAGGTCATTTTCGTAATGTCACCCGTACCATTTGTTGTAGCATTGATCGTCTGGTCATGGCAAACCACTACCACTCCGTCACTTGTCACATGAGTATCGCACTCGATCACTTCAGCTCCTGAATCAATGGCATCCTCTACGGAAGAAACAGAATTCTCGGGAACAGTCCTGTCGGACGTATGTGCCCGGTGTGTCATAACCCATACTTTTTTATTGTCCGGCTCTCTGAATTGCTTCATCGCCTCCGTCAACGACAACAGATTATAGATACGGATTCTCTTCTGCACCTCATACTGACCTGCCGTAACGTGTAACGTGTAGTCACCACTTTGGGTATAGGCATAAGTGATAGGGGTGGCAGCTTTCCCCTCCTTGACCGTCCCGTCACCAAAATCGACAGTAATATCGGTATTTCCATCAATGTTGTTGAATTTGACCTCTACCACCTCTTTCAGCATGGCACGAGTACTTACTTGCAGGTAAGGATTCTTTTTCACAGGATCGTCGTCAGAGCAAGCGTTGCAAACCATTCCCAGTAGAATAGCCCAACAGCATAACCAGCTTATAGGCTGGCGTTTTGTTCTTCTTCCTTTTTCCGGAACAAAAAAATGCAATAATTCATTTTTCATTTGTATTTCTATAAAGGTTAGTTAATAAAAAAAGGAACTCCCGAAGACGGAATCAGTTCGTTCCGTTCGGTTATGACAAAAATAGAGGGAAATGCCCCGATAAAAAATAGCAAAGGGAATATAAGTGGAAATATACAATCCACTCAAAGAAATAACTACCTGATAATAAACACATTAAGACTTAACAAGCTCACATTAAAAGGTAGATTCGGCACAGATTTTATTAACGGATTTTTGCCACCAAATCTTCAAAATCATCTCGTGAAACACGTGCTTTGGTCTTCACTCTTGAACGATAATTATAGATCGTATTCACCGAGTAATGCAGAAGTTCTGCAATCTGAGAACTGTCTTTTATTCCTAAACGTATCAAAGCAAAAATACGCAGTTCGGTGTTCAGTAATTCATCCGGTTTCAATACGATTTGTTCTTCCGGTAATAATAAGGCATTAAGAGATTCCACGAAATTAGGAAAGAGATGCAGGAAAGCGGAATCAAAGTTCGCATATAATTCTTGTACTTCAACGGTTACAATGTCATTACTAAGATGTGTCATTTTGAGTAATTCTGCCACTTGTCCGCGTTGCAGTTTCTTATTTACCAACTTTCTGTACGCTTGCAAACGGTCTACATATACAGAGCACAATTTGAAGAAACGGGCAATATAGGCTTCTTTAATAAGATTGGACTCGGAAAGTTCCAGATTGGTAGAACGAAGATGACAGTTCACTTCCTCGAGTTCTTCATTTAACGAGAAGAGCCGTTCGTTTACTTCCTGCAGTCCTTTTTTGGCGATGGAAAGGGCCTTCATCTGTCGGTAGATATAGATTAATGCAATCACCAATAACAACGCCAACAAGGCTACGCACGTAATATAGATCAGTAATTCCCGATTCTGTTGCTTGATAATATCCTGATAATTCCCGTTAATCATGGAAAGCGGAGTGATATTCATCCAGCTCCGCAACCGCGTTTTATAGAATTGTGATATTTCCCATGAGAAATTGATATAGTCATAGGCACGTTTCAAATCTCCTTTGCTATTCAGTTCCTGTGCCAGTACCATTAAAGAAGATTGCTCCTTAATGGCGGAACGTACATCTGATATAGCTGAAAGTACCAAATAATACAAATGCTCGTCTTTCTTGCCCATGCTCTCAAAAAGGCGGAAACGCTGATAGGCCACTAATGCATATTGAGGGGTACCAAAAGAAGCCTCCGCAAGCCGACGGTCACTGAACTCAAGAGCCTCATCATATTTTCCGGCTTCTCTTAGTTGCGTCTCACGCAACCACAGATATGTAGCCGAAGATGGATCTAAAGTAACCTGCATGGAATCACGGTATGCATGGCTCAATTTAGCATAACGGGAAGCAAACATCTTATAACGGGGTTGTGCCGCTCCTGCTTCGAAATATACATGCTCGTAGCAAGTATAGTAATATCCCAAAAGAGACGATGGCAGTGTCTGACGATCAATCAAGTTAAGTATATCTGCTGCTTCCATATACATTCCAATGGAGGATAACAGATAGGATAGCTCCAATTGAATTTTAAGTTCCCTCTCTTTGTCATTCAACTGGCGGGCCAACAGCATATTTTCATTCAGATAATGGAGTGCGGAATCGGAACTATATGCTTTATATTCAAGATAAATATCATTATTCAAATTATAGCGTTCTACAGAAAAGGGAGATGTCTTTCGTGCTTTTTTTTTCAGCTCATGGAGTTTGTTCTCTTTAATTTGCACATAAGTATCGGCTTCCTTAATCGTTTTATCAAGCACATTCAACAATGAATCCAAGCTTTCACCAGCAAAAGCTGAATGGCAGGAAAAGAAGAGCAAAAAGCAGAGTAGACAGTTCTTTTTCATTAGGCGGATAGACTTTAGTGAGTATGAGATGATAGAGATTAACCGGACAAATGTATAGAAAATCTTTGTAACCTAACTATAAATAGTTCATAAATTAAAGGAACAAACAGTCTATTATAAGGAAAAAACAGGAGCCAGACAGGGTATGTGTTACATTATCATTAATAAAAATGAGTCTTACTCTATCAGACAAATCCATTCCCGGATACATACCTGATGAAAATAAATACCATATTACCAACCGAAGCTCTTACCAATAAAAGTATTATCTTTGTTGCATGAAAAAGTTAGTCATTGTAGGATGTGGACGACTTGCAGAAATCGTTGCGGATGCAGTTGTCAAAGGCTTATTACCAGATTATGACTTGGTAGGTGTCTATTCGCGTACAGCTTCAAAAGCAGCGCACATCGTTCATAAAATGCAGCAACATGGCAAGCCTTGCATTGCTTGCGCCACATTGGAAGAGTTATTGGCATTAAAACCAGATTATCTGGTGGAATCGGCCTCTCCTGCCGCTATGCGGGAATTGGCTTTGCCGGCATTGAGAAACGGAACCTCTGTCATTACCTTGTCTATCGGTGCTTTGGCAGACGAGACATTCTATCAGGAAGTGACAGAAACCGCCAGAGCAAATGGTACACGGGTCTATATTGCATCCGGAGCTACCGGTGGATTCGATGTTTTAAGAACTGCCTCTCTGATGGGAAATACGACGGCCCGCTTCTTCAATGAAAAAGGTCCTAATGGACTCAAAGGAACTCCCGTTTATGATGATTCCTTGCAAACGGAGCAACGTACTGTTTTCTCCGGTAGTGCTGCGGAAGCTATTCGCCTCTTTCCAACCAAAGTGAATGTTACAGTTGCCGCCTCACGAGCTTCTGTCGGTCCGGAGAACATGCAGGTATCCATACAGTCTACTCCCGGATTTGTGGGAGATACGCAAAGAGTAGAAATCAAAAACGACCAGGTGCATGCCGTAGTAGACATTTATAGTGCCACATCGGATATTGCAGGGTGGTCAGTAGTGAGCACCCTGATTAATATCGCTTCACCCATTGTATTCTGACAGATTGGCCAACACTTTTGTGCTCAGGCGGTCAAACGCCTGACGCGTGCGGCCAGTAGACACCTGCATACAACGTACATGCGGATGATCGAGAAGTTGCTCACCCCCCAATGCACCTATCGTGTCACAAAAGCAAAGGTTATCACCTTCCAGCCATTCAGTAAAAGCAGCCTCATCCCATGCCGGCGACAAACCGGTATTGAATAAGATCTTCCGGTTACCCATCTGCTTAAATTCCTCTTCGTGCAACAGAATCGTATTTTTATTAAGGCAACAACAAATGACTTCACTCTCTGCAAGGAGTTTCCCCAATGACAAAAAGCGATATCCTTTGGCAGTAGCTGCTTCTTTCTCACTGCGGGCATAATATGAAATATCAGCACCAAAGAACTTCAAAGCGTCCGCTATCATGCCGCCCGACTTACCCAGTCCGACTATTCCGACTTTCAATCCGGTGATCTCACGAGGCAACTCCTCCCACGATTCCTGCCCAAAGCCGTGCAAACAGCGCACCAACTCACTGACTACATATTCCACTACTCCCTCGTCACCATAATCCCGAATACCTGTCACCGTGATACCCCGTTCATTAGCATAGCGAATATCGACATTGGCACTTTCGGGAGAATAGAGTGAACAACACATTCCAATGTATTTCACATTCGGACAACACTCGAGTACATACCGGTTGATACGGGAGGTATAACTCAAAAGCACCGCATCAGCATCTCCGATACGGGCAATGATTTCATCATCATTCGCAGGTATATCAGGATACATCACCACCTGACCGGCAAATGAATACAACGTTTTTTCGGCCGACGGAACCAGACTGACCGGCTCTATAGCTACAAGTTTCTGAAACATCGTTTTTTTATTTTAGAAGTATTATAAAAACAAACATACACGGTTACCGGATTAGCAACCCAACATGGGCGCTAAGATACAAATTTCTAGCCATAATATCATTTAATGATGGACGATAACAGTATGTTTTAAACATACGAACGCAAGTTAAACATATCCAATCAGAGTTCACTACTCGCCATCCGGTTCCTTTCGTGGCGGTGCTATAAAATGCATCTGATTACCCCGTCCCTCCCGCTTGATAATGCCTTCGACTGCAAAAGATTTAAGATCGTCCAATGCAGTATTCTTCAAACGCCCGGTAAGTTGCGTATAAGTAGTTCTTGTGATGAAACCATGCTCTCCGATATATTGCAGGACAAGTTTCTTCAGATTGTCTCTGTCCCACTTACGCGAAGTGTTGAAATCAACACACTTTCTACGCTCCAAATCTCCGCGAATACCTACACGCATACTCTTGGAAGCACGGAAATTCACCCCGTTGAAAGCTACGGATTCAGAACGAATATCATTCTTATTTGCTACCAATCGGGAAGCTTTCACTTTGGCTGAAAAGAAACCGAACTCTCCCAATTCGACGCGGTATCCTTCACCCAGATATTGCAATACATCCTCTTTCAGTTCCATAAGGATACCTTCTATCACTCCTTCCTTAAATCCGGTTCTCTTAGCAACGCCACGGATCAATCGTTCTGCCGGAATCGTTCCACTGTAGACAATGTCGGCATACATTGTTTCCGTTTCTCCTTCCTTAGTAGTCAAGGCAGGCTTCTTCTTTAAATTGTAAAAGGCCATAATCTTATTGTTATATTTAAGACTTTTCAGTGCAGAGAATAAAGATTTTCAGTGCAGAGATTTATCATTGTTTATGCACTCGGGTAGTTGTCCGATTGTAACGGGACAATAGTCACTTTGTAAACAGCCTAATGTCACCTTATAAGGTGATATTTATCACTGCATAAGGTGACCACCTGTCTTTACAAGGGTAAAAAACAGTAAAGATACAAAATTAATTAGCGGAAAGCAAGAGACGGCACAATAAAGCTCAATATATGATTGTAATATGATTGCAAAATAAAATTCATCTGCCAACTACCGGACATCGGTTTCTCTTTATTTATTCACATAGATTTGTTGATTTCTAAATTATTTCAGTACATTTGCCCGACCTACTTCTATTGCAGAAAGGATGAAAATAGACGAAATACAGTGCATAAAAGAACTACGCAACGGCTCCTACCAGGCTTTTACACAGATTTATGAAGCCTATGCCGACCGACTTTACAGCTTTGTTCTTAAACAACTAAAAAATCGTTCCCTGACACAGGATATTGTTCAGGATACCTTTTTACGCCTGTGGGACAACCGTAGCCAGTTGAATAGCTTCGGCAATCTACAGGCTTTCATCTTCACCATCGCCAAACATCAGGTAATCGATTATTTCCGCAAACAGGTCAACGAACTGCAATTCGAGGATTTTATGGAGTACTGCGAGAACCAGGCAACTGACGTATCGCCGGAAGACATCTTATTGTACGACGAATTCCTGCAACAACTTCAACAATCGAAGAAAGTTCTGTCACAACGGGAACACGAGATTTATGAATTAAGCAGGGAGAAACATATCCCCATCAAGCAAATAGCCGAACAACTGGATCTCTCCGAACAAACGGTGAAAAACTATCTGACTTCCGCCCTGAAGATTCTTCGCAGCGAAATGATGAAATATAATATTCTCTTTATTTTCTTCCTATAATAGTATTCTTTATAACGGCTGTCAGAAGTAGTTTCTTTATCCCATCAAGTCAAGATACCACCTAACAGGTTATTTCACATTTCCTAATTTTATGTTATAGAACATAAAGAAATCATAGTACTCCCCTATTTCATTCACGTATAACCAATAGAAACACCCATAAATATGAAAGCACTATTTAAAGATTTATACCGTCAGTATCTTGAAAAAGGAGTTTCTCCTACAGACTTCGGACAGTTCAAGGAAGAACTCAATCACATTCCGGATGAGGAACTCTGGAATGTCATGATAGATATGGAAAAGGATGCTACGACGGAAATCGGGATGCCTCCCATGATGAAAAAACAGATACGAAAAGAAATGCATCAGATTATCTGGAGACGGCGTTGGATACAGATTACCAAATATGCTGCTGTAATCGCCCTGCTTGTGACTTCTTCTCTCGGCGTTTATTCTTTATTGAATACCCCGGAAACACAACAAATGATAACTGCCAATGTAAAATCGGGCAGTAAATCGGAAATCATATTACCAGATGGAACAAAAGTGCAACTGAATGGTGCCACCACTATCACGTACGATGTAAACAGCTCCAAACAACGATTGGTACAACTGTCGGGAGAAGCCTTTTTTGATGTGGCAAAGAATCCCGACTGTCCTTTCAGAGTGATAGCCAACGGCCTGCAAATCGAGGTAGTAGGAACTAGTTTCAATGTAAATACTTATAAAAAAGGCGTTGTTGAAACATCCCTGCTCACCGGACAGATTAAAATATCAGGCGGCTCCCTTCCACAAGAGTATATTCTTACTCCCGGCGAGAAAGCGACCTACTCCAGTATCAACAATGCACTCAAAATAACCCAAGCTGACGTTCATGTGGAAACCGGCTGGTGCGACGACTATTTGATATTCGACTCCGAACCTTTGATAGATGTCATTGAGGAGATAGAGAGATGGTATGGAGTAGAGATCGAGCTAAGATGCCCCCAAATCGGACAGGATTTATTATCCGGCTCTTTCCGCCACGAAAACATACAGAATGTGATTCATTCATTGAGCCTGCAATATAAGTTCAAATACGAGATACATAAAGATAAAATCACTATTTATCAACCATCTGAAAGAAAGGAGCCTATGAAGAACAGTTAGTAATTATATAAAGAAACAACCAAAGAATCGCCCAATCCTTTGGTTGTATGTAAGTCGATAAAATTAATCCATTAAACATGAAAAATAGTATCAACTATGAATTACACAAAGTTAATTTTTTCCTTTAGAAAGAGGAGGCAGAATCTCCTTATTTTTAGAAACTTTACCATTTTACTTGTTGCGTTAGTTTTATTACCCGCAGGAGTATCGGCACAAAAAGGAAATGTGTCGGTAAACATCAATAATGGTACGGTGAAAACATTTATAAAGGAGATCGAGAAGCAAACCCGGTATACATTCGTTTATCGGAACAATGTCCTCAACGACCAGGCGAAAGTGACCGTCAATTGTAAAAACAAGCCTCTCGACCAGGTCCTGTCGCAAGTGTTCACTCCTTTGAATGTTTCTTATTCGCTTAATAACAACACTATTGTATTAGTGAAAAAAGAAGTACAGCAACAGAAAAAAAGCGAAAAGAAAACGATCAAAGGTACCGTAACAGACGGAAGAGGTGAGCCGATTATCGGAGCCAATGTCATACAGGAAGGTGGAATCGGAACAATTACAGATGTTGACGGAAACTTCACCGTTACGGCAGACCCATCCAAACCGCTGGATATATCCTACATCGGATACAAAAAGAAATCTGTCCGTATCGGTGCCTCACCAACAGTCAGGATAGCATTGGAAGAGGATGCACACATCATGGATGAAGTAATCGTCATCGGATATGGTTCCAAAACCAAACGAGATGTCACGTCTTCCATTGGAACTTACAAACCGGGAGAAGTCAATGTCCGCCAAGTGCTAGGTGTCGACGAATTGTTACAGGGACGCGTATCCGGAGTGAATATTACGTCAGCATCCGGTGTGCCGGGAAGTAAAAACCGGGTGAGCATTCGTGGAATCGGTTCAATTACCGCAGGTAACGAACCGTTGTATGTAATCGACGGAGTACCAATCAACAATACGTCAGGAGATACCGGTGCTTGGGGTGCACAATCGATGAATGGTCTGAATGATTTCAATCCTTCCGATGTGGAATCCATACAGATTTTAAAAGATGCGGCTTCTGCTGCTATTTACGGCTCGCGTGCGACGAATGGCGTTATCTTGATAACAACCAAAAAAGGAAGCAAAGGACAGGCGAAAGTGAGTATTGACACGAATGTCAGTTTCTCCAATTTGACCAGAACAGACAAACTGGACATGGCCGACACTGATCTGTTTCTGGAAGTGCTGAATGAAGCTATCGACAACTATAACCTGCAAACCAACAGTACCCAGGCACGTATCGATAACCCCGCACCGGGAAAGGCGCAGACAAACTGGCTTGATCTGGTGCTCCGTACGGCTGTTACCTACACGACTACCGCGTCTGTGTCAGGCGGAACGGACAAAACGAACTATTATCTGTCCGCCAATTACAAACACAACGAAGGTGTGATTATCAATAATCTGCTTAAACGTTACAATCTGAAGGTTAATCTGGACACAGAAATCAAAAAGTGGCTCAAAGTAGGAACTTCCCTGAATTTAAGTTATTCGCGCAATAACCGTGTCCCTACCGGTTATAACATAGGAACCAGTGTTATCACCCGTGCCATCGAACAACGCCCTTGGGATTCTCCTTATCGTCCCGATGGGGAATATGCTGTCGGAGGACAGGAACTGGCCAACCATAACCCGATACAGGCACTTAACGAAGAAGATGTATATATCGACAACTATCGTGCCTTGGGGTCACTCTATATGCTGTTCAACATTACGAAAGACTTAAACTTCAAAACTACACTCGGAGAAGATTTCAATTATACGGAAGAGCATATTTATTACAGTGCTGACCACCCTTATGGCAATAAAGTGGGAAAACTGATTGACGGACGGAAATCCTATGCGAGTACGTTATGGGAAAATGTCCTCACTTATAAGCACTCTTTTGCAGAAGATTTCTCTCTGGACGTGATGCTGGGACACTCCATACAAAAGGACGTAACTTCTTCGGCTGCCCAAACGGGTATTGGATTCCCCTCTCCTTCTTTTGATGTCAACTCTGTTGCCGCCGAGTTTTCAGATGTAAGTACAGGACTTTCTTCATTCTTGTTACAGTCATTCTTCGGCCGTTTAAGTCTGAACTACAAGAACCGCTATTTACTAACAGGAACAATGCGCGCTGATGGTTCTTCCAAATTTATATCCAACAATCGCTACGGATATTTTCCATCTGTCAGTGCGGGTTGGAATCTCGGAGAAGAATCCTGGTGGAAATTTCCACAAACCGATGTAAAGCTCCGCGCAAGCTGGGGTTGCACCGGAAATCAGGGAGGAATCGGTTCCTATGCCTATCAAGCATTAGCCGGTGGAGGGTACAACTATAATGGTGAGAATGGCTTAGGACTGACTACTGCAGGTAACCGCGACCTTAAATGGGAAAAAGCCCAACAAGGTGACATCGGAGTGGATCTTTCTTTTTTCAGAGGTGCAATCACATTCACAGCAGATGCATTCATCAAAGATACCAAGGATTTACTTTACCAGAAACCGACTCCCGCTACGTCAGGTTATACTAGTCAGGTATGCAATATCGGATCAATGCGTAATAAAGGACTTGAATTTACACTGGGAGCCAACCTTGGCAAAGGCTCGTTCTCATGGCATTCGGATTTCAACATCTCCTTTATCAGAAACAAACTGACCGCTCTTCTCGATAATAACGAGATATTGACAACTAGTTCTATGCATGCCCTCAAAGTCGGCGAACCGATAGGTTCTTTTTATATGATTAAATGGAAAGGTATCTATCAATCGGATGATGAGATTCCCGCCAAGATTTACGACCAAGGAGTAAGAGCGGGCGACTGTATTTACGAAGATGTAGATGGTAATGATGTCATAGACGAAAACGACAAGCTGTTTGTCGGCTCCGCTAATCCGAAATTCACCGGTGGTTTCAATAATACATTCAAGTACAAAGGTTTTGATTTGAGCATGTTCTTTACATTCTCATCTGGCAACAAGCTTTATGAACTGTGGACCGGAGGTTTACGAATGGGCAACGGCACATGGCCGATCCTGAAATCGTCAGCAGAATCCCGTTGGACCGGACCGGGTAGTACAAACAAGAATCCGCGCGCCATTTACGGTTATACATGGAACTCGACCAAATTTGTCAATACCCGAATGTTACATGATGCATCTTATATCCGCTGCCGTACAGCTTCAATCGGATATACTCTCCCAAAGAGTTGGATTAACCGGCTACATATTGATAATCTCCGCATATATTTCCAGGCAGACAAGCTCTTCGTCCTGACGAAGTGGCCGTATCTGGACCCGGAAGTAAATGTAAGCCTCTCTGCAACCAACATGGGATATGATTATCTCTATCCGTCCCAACCACGTACGTTTACAATAGGTGTCAATCTTAAATTCTAACAGATATGAAGAATTTTATTATATCGTTATTAACAGTATTATTGGTATTTGCCACTAGTTGCAACGAAATGGACCAATATCCGCATAATGCAGTATCCAGCGATAACCTCACAGAAGAGGATGCTCAATTACTGCTTACCGGGCTTTACTTTTATATACAGAACAAGCCGACAGTCAACGGCTATCTCACACAAGACATTGTCGGCGGAGATCTCGTCCGTGGCGGGGCCACAGGATTGAAAGACCCGGTATTGCTAGTGAAAGACCTTGTCACCCCCGAAAGCGGCTTCGTCAGTGGACCGTGGGATGGATTTTATACGGCTCTCTACCAAGTGAATTCACTGATTGTCGCACTTGACAAATTAGCAGCCAGCCAGTCACGAAACGAGATATTGGGAGTAGCCAGCTTCTTTCGTGGTCTGATTTACTATCACCTGGTTAGCCGCTATGGAGAGGTACCCATTCTCGAAGCTCCTTTTTCGGGCGATATCGCAGCATCTACAGAAGAAGAAGGATGGAGCTTTGTAGAAAAGAATTTTCAGGTGGCTATAGATTACGCTCCAACTTTCTCCGACAAGTATTACGTCTCCAAACAGGCTGCAAAGGCTTTAATGGCAAGAACCAAACTTGCACAAGGCAAACTGACTGAAGCTGCCAAACTTGCCGAGGAAGTGATAGGTGATGCCAATTTTTCACTTGCCGACTTCGACCAGATCTTCCGTGGAAAAGCAAATCGCGAAGAGATATTCTCATTTGTAAATCTGCTCAATGAATCGAGCGTAAATTTAAGTGCTTCCCTCTATTCACGGGCTTCCGCCAATGGAGGTAGTTATACGTATGCACCGACTACGAAAGTGATGAATATGTTTGAACCGGACGATAAACGTACTGCCATATCCATCGATATGCAGGAAACAAATGAAGTCATAAATAAATATCCCGGCGGAGAGGTTACCACTGATCCGATCATTATTACCCGCCTTGGAGAGATGTATCTAATTAGTGCCGAAGCACAAGGACTTTCCAAGGGACTGTCCCGTCTGAATGAACTTCGGAACTTCCGCGGCCTTCCTTCTGTACATCCCGCTACAGAAGAAGACTTCATAGATGCAATTCTAAATGAAAGACATACGGAATTACTGGCAGAAGGGTTCCGCTGGTTCGACCTTGTCCGCCTCAACCGGTTGGAAAGTGATCTCGGCTTTGAGCGTAAGTACAACAGATTACCTATTCCTGCGAAAGAGAGGTCTCTCAATAAACTTTTAAATCAAAATTCATATTGGGCTAACTAAAACGATGAAAATGATGAACTTATTAAAATACATGCAGATTCTGTCATTTGTATTACCACTGGCTTTCTTAAGCTGTTCGAACGATACAATTGAAGACGTACACTTTATCCCGCAGACAAAAATCGGTCAGAAACTATTAGCAGGCAGTGAAACGGTGGCACGCATATATACTGATACCAGCTTTGTTGTCGCATTGGGAGTTACGGAAACAGATGTCCATTTCCAGAAAGCAGACAGTCGCTCCACGCATATATTTATAATCGATATTGATTTGAATGAACCGGGAGTTTCATTAGAAGTAGGTATGCCGTATGATGCCGATGTACGCAATAACTTTCAGCGACAGACGTTGACGGAGATGGCAGATTATGCCGACCGTCCGTGGCACCGGGTAGCCGCCATGATTAATGCTGATTTTTGGGATGTCAGCACAATGGATATCAGAGGCCCCATTCACCGTAACGGAGTGATCTTAAAAAACTCATTCATTTTTAAGGAGTCACTTCCTCAACAAGCTTTAAGTTTTATCGCGTTGACAAAAGATAATAAGATGGTTATTGCCGATTCTGTGGAATATCGGGGTATGCAATACAACCTCAAAGAAGTGACCGGAAGCGGAGTTATCGTGCTGCGCGACGGGGAAATATCCGGTGCAACTTATCCGGGTATCGACCCGCGTACCTGTCTTGGATATTCGGATGACGGTCATGTCTACTTCATGGTGGTTGACGGACGTGTGGAATTCTACTCTTACGGACTTACTTATCCGGAAATGGGTTCGATAATGAAAGCATTGGGATGCTCGTGGGCTGTGAACCTGGATGGTGGCGGTTCTACCCAAATGCTTATACGACACCCGATAGCAGACATATTCCAAATACGGAACCGGCCTTCTGACGGACAGGAGCGACCTGTTGTGAATGCATGGATGGTAACAGTCAATGAACCTTAAAACTCTGAAAGTATGAAGAACTCAATATTTATTTTATCAATCCTATTTTGTTGTAACTTGTTCTGTGGATGCTCGGAATCGGACTCTTCTGATTCCCGGCAGCTTCCTCCAAAGCTCATTTCCATTATTCCGAAAGCAGGATCAACAGGAGGTACCGCTATTATTTCAGGAGTTTATTTCTCTGAAACAATCACTGATAACGAGGTGTTTATCAACGGAGTGAGGGCGGAGATTACTGATGCAACCCAAAATCGTTTAGTAATTGCGCTTCCCGATAATCCGGAAGGTACTTACTCAATTAAAGTAAGTGTAAAAGGGGAAACTGTAGAAGGACTCAAATTTACTTATGCAACCCCTCAAGCCCCACCAGAGCTGACGGTATTGCAGGTGATGCCTTCTTCCGCCTATGCAGGAGATTTGGTAACACTGATCGGCCAGTGTTTCAGTACAGTTGTATCAGAAAACCAGGTGACAATCAATGGAGCAGTTGCCGAAGTTAAAGAAGCAACTTCAAGTCAACTCAAAATTATTATTCCCGACACCGAGGAAGGCAGCTATCCTATCCGGGTGAAAGTAGGTACCAAAGAAGCCGAAAGTCCCCTGTTTACTTATCTCCATACAGTAACATTGACAACCTCTTCTTTAGCTCCTACACGTGGAAAAGCCGGAGAGGAAATAGTGATTTCAGGAGAGGGATTCGGTATGACAATCGAAGAGAATATCGTATCTATAAATGGAAAGCCGGCAACTGTAAAAGCGGTAACTGCAACAACACTTTCTATTATTATCCCGGAGAATCCTTCCGGTACGTATCCCGTCAAAGTCACCGTAGCAGATAAAACAGTAGAGAATCTAAGTTTCACTTACGAAGATTTGTCTTACACTGTTGAAACCGTAGCGGGCAACTCGGCAACTACCTCCACTGACGGTAAAGGAACAGCTGCTTCTTTCAAATTCCCGCAAGGACTGGCTCTTGCGCCCAATGGTGATATTTGGATTGCAGAAAGAGGAAATAACACCATCAGAAAAATGGATCAGGAATATAATGTGTCAACTGTCGCCAAAAGCGGTACCGTTACATTTAATGCTCCCTGGCAAGGTGAGTTTGATCCCTCGGGCATCTATTATGTAGCCAATAAAGCATTGAATAACATCATTAAGGTTACGCAAGACGGAACTTGTTCTGTATTCTCTGCTGAAACAACCTTTAAAAGTCCAATGAGCATCACATTTGACGCAAACGGGAATATGTATATAGCCGACCGGGATAACAAGGCCGTGAAGAAGATAACGTCCGGTGGAGCTGTGACCAACTACGATATGTCTTCACTCAAAGCCGGGCCTAATTGCATGGCAGTAGATAAGAAGGGAAGAATTTTTGTAGGTACCGGCGGTACTTATCAGTTACATATGTTTGATACGGACGGTACACTAAAAACGATATTTGGAACCGGGGTAGTACCCACTGTCGCCACTTATTCCGACGGTGAACAGAATGATTTATCCAAGGCAACCATGGGGGCAACATTCGGTATCGCATTTGGACCGGATGAGATACTTTACATCACCGATTATACAATGCATACCATACGTACACTAACTCCGGATGCAGAAGGCGACTATACGAAAGGAACATTGAAAACAATAGCTGGTATTCCGGGGACAAAAGGCAAAATAGATGGTTCCGCCCTGACTGCTACTTTCAATTGCCCTGCCAGCGTGCTGGTTTCGGACAAAGTATATATCGCTGATGAACAAAACCATTTGATTCGTTCCATAACTGTAAATAAATAAAGAACTATGAGAAAGATATACATACTACTGCTCGCGTATTCACTCTTATCATTATTTGCAGCCTGCAATGATAATGATTACAAAGCGTCAGTGACAGAACTTAGGCTGGTACTTGTGAAACCCACCAATGTTTATTCCGGTGAAATAGCTACAATATTGGGACGTAATTTCAGTACGGTACCGGAAGAAAATGCTGTTTTCATCAATGACCAACAGGCAACCGTTATAGAAGCCTTCAAAGACGAATTAAAAATAATACTGCCTGAAATGGCTCCGGGAAAGTATTCCATCCGTGTCAAATCTCCCTCTGGTGAATTGACAGGTCTTGAACTCAATTATCTGAAAACACCGGATCAGGAATATATCGTTCAAACAATTGTCGGTCAGAAGGGGGTGTTTGAAATGACTGATGGAGTAGGCACTGAAGCTACAACCAAACTCCCCACAGGCATTACTTTTGCCCCGGATGGCAGTTTATGGTTTACAGAACGTGGATACAACTATATACGACGTATCTCTCCGGACTTCCTGGTCACTTCGCTCCTCGATGTAGCAGTAGACGGCAGCAGCGCTATCTGGCAAGGTGGATTTGATTCGAAAGGGAACTATTATTTCATTGACAAGGGAAAAGGTATGTTACGGAAAATAGAAACTAACAGTATGACCGTTTCAACCATAGCATCCGGTATGAAAAGTCCGATGAATGTAGCATTTGATGATGAAGACAACATATATGTATCGGCACGTGATAATAAGGCGGTTTATAAATTCACACCTTCAGGTGCGAAAACTACTTTTGCCACTCTTAACGTATCACCCAACTACATTGTATTCGACAAAAACAAGAACATGATTGTCGGTACCTCCAATGGATATGTGTTGATTCAAATCAGCCCGGATGGCACACAAAAGACGATCGCAGGAGATGGGGTAAAAGGACAAGAGTATTATGATGGAGACCCCGGCAATCCGCTTAGTGCAAAAGTGGGGGCTACTTTCGGAGTGGCTGCCGGTTCAGACGGATGCCTGTATCTCTCGGATAATACATACAACTGTATCCGCAAACTGACTCCTGATGCAAGTGGCGACTACTCAAAAGGTACGTTAGAAACCATTGCAGGTTCTGGAAAATCTGGTTTCTCTGACGGGAAAGGACTAAAGGCTACCTTCAACCAACCGTATGAGATTATAATTACAAAAGACTGCAAAACAATGTATGTAGCAGGCGCCGTTAATTATCTGATCCGACGTATTACCGTCAAATAAATAAATGCCCGGGGCATTACCCCGGGCTACTTTCATCATCATTAATGAATCTTACTAAGTCATGACTAAAAAACTTTTTTCCTTATTACTCATCCTATTAACCGCATTCTCCATCAGTGCACAAACAAGGACCGATAAATTGTTGAAGAATCTACATGATAATAAATCGAAATATATCTTTGTTATCGCTCATAGAGGAGACTGGCGTAATGCACCAGAAAACTCTCTGCAAAGTATCGAAAAAGCAATTGCCATGAAAGTCGACATGGTAGAACTTGATATACAGCCTACTAAAGACGGCAACTTTATTTGTATGCACGATGAAACTCTTGACCGTACTTCTACAGGAAAGGGAACAATAAAAAATTATACGACTGAAGAACTGAAAAAATTCGTCCTACGCAGTGGCAACGGAATCAAGACCCGCCAACCAATTCCCACCCTAAAGGAGGTATTAAATGTCTGCAAAGACCGTATCCTTGTCAATATAGACAAAGGAGGGACTTACATTAAAGAAATTATGCCTATTATCAAGGAATGTGGAATGGAAAAACAAGTCATTATCAAGGGATACTATCCTGTGGAGAAAGTGAAAAAGAATATGGTTCCAATGAAAGTATACTTTATATGCCTATTGTTAATTTATGGGATAAAGAAGCGGTTGCTACCATACAAACTTTTATCAAAGATTTCACTCCAGTCGCTTACGAACTATGCCTCAAAGATGATACTACCCCGAGCCTAAGAATAATAGATGAGATCATTAAATCAGGCAGCCGGATATGGATGAATACTTTATGGGATAGCCTATGTGGTGGACATGATGATGAGAATGCACTATTGGAAGGTAAAGATAGACATTGGGGTTGGATGTTAAAACATAAAGCTACAATGATACAAACAGACCGTCCACAGGAACTTATTCATTATCTGGAAGAAAAGGGATTGAGAAATCTGCAATAACTCTCTTTACAAGTTATTAAAAACATCTTATTAAGAAAGTAACAAACTACTTATTTTCAGGAACAACTTAACACATTTGCAAAAGAAAAAGGCCAATTCACCCCCATGAATTGACCTTTATTTTTTCTATCTGTCTCTGTTATAATCTTTCATTCCTGTTATTCAGCCTTGAATTTGATCTTCAGAATCTTACTGATAGCCGGTTTATATTTCTTCAACATTCGGTCGAATCCCAAGTCATTCGGATGGGTCCCATCTACAGTCCCCTCATGGTCTGTTCCCAAGAATTGATCTTCTTTTATGAAATACAGGTTCTTGACATTCTTCTTTCGCAATACTTCTACCTGTTCAGCGATGGCCTCGTTCTGCCGTTTTACATTCTCACGAGCTTTCTGGTTGAAATTACCTGTTTCACGTATCAATGTCTGTATCACAATAATAGGCGTATCCGGATGCTTCTGGCGCAACGTCATTACAAAATCAACAGTCCGGTCGGTTATCTCTTTGGGAGAAGGATTAGGAATACAATCGAGAATGAAAGCATCCGCATCAATATCCGCCAACATCTCGGCAACTTCTTTCTCCATCTTGCCGTTTCCGCTCAATCCTAAATTGATAAAATTATATCCGCTGCTACGGGACAAACGAGCCGGATAAGCCATCCCGGGACGACTGGCAGATGCTCCCTGCAAAATACTGGACCCGTATACCACTATCTTTTCTTTGAACGGATTTTCTCCTTTACGTATGTGTGCATCAGAAGAAACACCTATTTCCAGACTTTTCAGTTCATCATATAAAGGCAGATATAACAAACATTCTTTCTCTTCCGTACCCATATTATCAACAAGCACTTTTTCCGTAGTCACACCACCCGGTATCCCTACTCCGGCAAATTGCCATTTTCCATCCCGTTTGATATATAAATCCAGACCTTTCTGAGCAACTCTGGTCAGATTGGGTAACTGGTAATTATCAGGAACCATCCATTTGGCTTTTATGACGGGGCTATTCGTTGTAAAAGAGATAGCCAGACCGGCAGAGTTTGTGAATAGTTTCTTCACTGTGGGAGGCATTGTACGATACTTGGCTGTATCTACCCGATGGAAGTATTCGCCTTCGGTAGTTGCTTTGCCTACCAGTAAAAGCTCTTGAGCCGGCACATAGGTAATGTTATCCTTTTGTTGTCCGGAGGCTGTGAAGGGAAGCACCATCAGCCCCAAGCAAACCCAGACATTTCGTATTAAGTTTTTCATAATCAATTTTATATTAAATTTCTTTCGCTACCATCCAGCGCTCTACATTTCGTTTCTCTGCGCTAAACTCTACACCAACTTTTATCACTTGTTGATCCTCTGCCGTATAAGGAAAAGCATAACCTTTTTCTTCAATCTGCTCCATGGCCTGCTCAACAGTCCCATTCAGCTTGAATTCGAAAATATAGATGAACTTCGGGGTTCGTACAACCGCATCTGCACGTCCCCGTGAGCTATGTACTTCTGCCTGCGTGAATTGTCCCATCAGTTTGAATATTAAATATATGATGACTTGATAATGACGTTCAGTCTGGTCATTCAACTCGTAAGGAAAATCTGTAAAGAAAGCTTCAAAGCGGTGCATGAAAGCGTCAACATTGCCTGTACGTAGTTCTTGAACAAACTTACCTATATAAAAGCTTCGTTCTTCATCCGTGACTGCCGTATAAAATGGGAGTAAAAAGTTAAGAAAGCCATAACGTACTTCGTCGTTAGGAAAGCCTAAACGATAAAGTCTAAACTCTCTGTCATAATCTTTAATAGTCAGATAACCACTCTGATAAATCAATGGAATAGGATTTTTCCTATCAGCACGATATTCAGTGAAAGCGGAAGCAGCTGTCTCTATACCATCCATCAGCAAGCGAAGATCATAATCGCTCTCTTTCAATAACTCCACAAGGAAAGTAGGAGTTCCGGTCTGAAACCAGTAATTGCCGAACTCTTTACTAAAAAACGCATTCAGCACACTGAACGGATTGAACACTCCTTCTCCATTAGGATGAAAATGATAGCCGTCATACTGTCGGGTCATTGTTTCTACAACTTCTTCCGTACTCATATCATTCGCTTGTGATAAAGCCGCAATCTCCGGTTCAAAATTAGCAAGAAGTTCTTCGCGGGTGATTCCACAAAGAGTAGAGAAGTCATAATTCAGACTGATGTCATTCAATTGGTTCAGATCACTAAATACACTTACTTGCGAGAATTTGGTGACACCTGTCAGAAAAGCAAAACGAAGATAGCGGTCTGCACTCTTCAACACACCGTAGAAAGCTTTCAAAGTAGAACGGTAAGAATCGAGAAGCGGTTCATTCTGAATAGCCTGTAGTAAGGGCTTATCATACTCATCCACCAGGACTACAACACCCCTGCCTGCTTGTTCGGAGGCACGACGAATGACACCCAAGAAGCGGGAAGACAAAGTGGTTTCATCTTCTCCCCTGCCATATATAGCTTCCCATTGAGTTAACTGGTTACTTAAAATAGCATCCAATCTGTCTGGTGAATCATATTTCTCGGCATTCAAATCCAGATGCAGTACGGGATATTCTTCCCACTTCTTTTCTAATTGTTCCACGGCAAGTCCCGTGAAAAGGTCACGCCGTCCCTTGAAATAGGCTTCAAACGTAGAAATTAACAAACTCTTTCCGAATCGGCGCGGACGGCTTAAAAAAAAAGGTTTACCGATGTTTGCTATAGTCCACATCAATGCGGTCTTATCCACATACAAGTATCCGTCATTGCGGATATCTTCGAAAGTCTGAATCCCGATAGGGAGTTTTCTGCCCGTCACCAACATACAATTTCTACTATTAGATTGTTATCACATACGTATCTGCTACAAAAATACGAATTCTGGCAATGAAAGCAAATCTGTCAATCAATTATTTGTAAATCAACGTAGATAAGTATTCCTCTGCAAACATCTCATTGGCAACTTCCAACAACATCTCTGCTGTTAGCTCTTCTATACGCTTAAAAACAAGCTCGGATGATTCATACTTATGATAATGAAGGAATGTTTTCGCCATCCCTAACGCATTATTCTCAAAGTTATCGGACGCTACTCCGATTTGCCCGATCAACTGCTTTTTCGCTGCCGCCAACTGGGAAGAAGTCATCTTTGTATCGCGCATCCGCTTCAATTCCTTATAGGTCAATTTCAGGCAAGTATCCATGTCATCCACATCCGTCCCGAAATAAATACAGAAAGCTCCCGTATCCGTATAGGAAGTCAGATTGGATTCGACATTATAGACCAGTCCTCTGCGTTCGCGAAGGGACACATTCAGTTTACTATTCATTCCGGGACCTCCAAGGACATTATTCAGCAGATAGAGTGCAGTACGCTTGTCATCATACGCATTATAGCCACGGCTACCGATCATAACATGCGCCTGATGTGTATCTCTGGCCACTGTCAAATGTTCCGGCACATACAGAGGCGGAGGTGTACGGCGATTCTCTACCTTCACATCAGGAATATCCAACAGGTATTTTTCTACCAGACGGATGATTCTCTTGAACTCGTATTGCCCCTGAACAAAAAACACCATATTTCCCGGTTGGTAAAAACGGCGGGTAAACGATAGAACATCTTCCGTGCGAAAACTCCGCAGAAGTTCCGGTTTACCAAGAATGTTTCTTCCCAATGGATGATTGCGGAAGATCATGTCTTCAAAATCGTCAAATATCAGTTCCGACGGAGTATCTTCATACGACTGGATTTCATCGATAATGACCTCTGTTTCTTTTTCTATCTCATGCTGCGGAAAGGTTGAATGAAATACAATATCCCCCAACAATTCAAGCGCACGTTCCAGATGTTCTTTCAGGAAAGCGGCATAGACGACAGTTTCTTCCTTATTTGTATAAGCATTCAGGTCACCACCTACATTCTCCATCCGGTTGAGGATATGCCAGGCTTTCCGCTTCTCCGTTCCCTTAAAAATCAGATGTTCTACAAAATGGGCCATTCCCTGCTCATTCTCTGCCTCATCACGGGTTCCGGCATCAATCGCAAAACCACAATAAGCTACTTTTGAGAGGGTTGGTTCATGGATAATACGCAGGCCATTTGGCAATGTATATTCGTTACCTTGCATCGTTTTATACTTCCTTATTGAATTAATGCCACAAAAATACAATAAAACTTATTGCTGTTTATAGAAAATTGCAGATATTTGTGGACTATAACAGCAACAACGTATATGGAAAAGATAGGAATATTCTGTTCCGCCTCCGATAACATTGACAAAATGTACTTCGAAAGCGCCAGCCAAATAGGCAAATGGATGGGGCAGACAGGCAAAACCTTGATATATGGAGGAGCCAGCCTCGGATTAATGGAATGCATAGCTCGTGCCGTGAAAGAAAATGGCGGTAAGGTCATTGGAGTAGTTCCTGCCAAACTGGAAGAGAATGGCAAGGTAAGCAGTCTGTTAGATGAAGAAATTCATACCCGTAACTTGAGTGACCGCAAAGATATCATAACGGAGAAGTCGGAGGTATTGGTTGCACTCCCCGGAGGCGTCGGTACTCTTGATGAGATTTTCCACGTAATAGCCGCTGCCTCTATCGGATATCACCGGAAGAAGGTCATTTTCTACAATGAATATGGTTTTTACGACGAGCTATTAAAAGCACTCCACACCCTGGAGAACAAAGGTTTTGCACGACAGCCTTTCTCAACCTATTACGAAGTAGCAAACACATTAAATGAATTAAAAGAAAAAATAAACTGATCCTATATGATAGACTCCATCAAACAACTTTTGCAACAGGAAGCACAAGCTGTGCTCAACATCCCCGTAACAGACGCTTATGAAAAAGCGGTGAAACTGATTGTAGAACAAATACATCAGAAAAAGGGAAAACTGGTAACTTCCGGTATGGGAAAAGCCGGGCAGATTGCTATGAACATTGCTACGACTTTCTGTTCCACCGGTATTCCATCCGTCTTTCTGCATCCCAGCGAGGCGCAACACGGGGATTTGGGTATCTTACAAAAAAACGATCTACTCCTGCTGATCTCTAACTCTGGCAAGACACGTGAGATTGTGGAATTAACCCGCTTAGCCCATAATCTGGACCCGGATCTGAAGTTTATCGTTATCACCGGAAATCCGGATAGTCCGCTGGCAAAAGAATCGGATGTCTGTCTAAGTACCGGCAAGCCTGCAGAAGTCTGTGTGTTAGGGATGACTCCTACTACATCCACTACTGCCATGACAGTGATCGGAGATATATTGGTAGTACAAACCATGAAGGAAACAGGATTTACTATCGCTGAATATTCAAAACGTCACCACGGCGGTTATCTGGGAGAAAAATCAAGATCACTATGCGAAAAGTAATCGGTATCGGAGAGACCATCCTCGATATCATCTTTCGAGGTGACCAGCCTTCTGCCGCCGTACCGGGAGGTTCTGTATTCAACGGTATTGTCTCATTGGGACGAATGGGAATAAACGTCGGCTTCATCAGTGAAACCGGGAATGACCGTGTAGGCAATATTATCCTGCAGTTTATGCGTGAGAATCATATCCCAACCGATCATGTAAATGTATTCCCGGATGGAAAATCGCCCGTATCCTTAGCTTTCCTGAACGAGCAGAGTGATGCTGAATATATCTTCTACAAAGACTACCCGAAGCAACGTCTGGATGTTCTGTTTCCGAAACTAGAGGAAGACGACATTGTCATGGTGGGTTCTTATTACGCACTGAATCCGGTTCTGAGGGAGAAGATTCTCGAATTACTAGATCAGGCACGTGAAAAGAAAGCCATCATCTATTATGACCCGAATTTCCGTTCTTCACACAAGAATGAAGCCATGAAACTGGCTCCGACCATTATTGAAAATCTGGAATATGCGGATATTGTACGCGGTTCTTTAGAGGATTTTCTATATATGTATAACATGCAGGATATAGACAAGATTTACAAGGATAAAATCAAATTCTACTGTCCCCGGTTCATCTGTACTGCAGGTGCGGAAAAGGTAGCGTTACGCACTAATCTGGTCAATAAAGATTATCCGATAGAACCATTACAAGCAGTCAGTACTATTGGAGCTGGTGATAACTTCAATGCAGGGCTGATCTACGGATTACTCAAATACGATGTCCGATACCGCGATCTAAATAACTTGAATGAAGAGATCTGGGATAAAATAATCCAATGCGGGAAAGACTTCGCAGCTGAAGTTTGCCGAAGTTTCAGCAATTCGGTTTCGGTGGAGTTTGCACAAAAATACAAGTGATATTACAAATAAGGATTTGGATATAAGTAATTCATCCAGCGAAATCCCTATTTTCATAAAATCCATATTAAGTTAATCTGTCAACCTTAACTTAATATGGATTTCCTTATCTTTGCAAACAACCATATTCAATAAGCAATCTTACTTAATATATGAAAAGATTTATTTTACCTCTATTGATAATCTTTATCTTCATCAGTTTACCAGCAAAAGCAAACGATGAAGTAAAAACATTGTTAAAAGTATTAGATAAATCTCTACAAAACAAAGCTAGTTATACCCAACAAAAGCAAAGACAGATAGACAGCCTGAAAATAATATTAAGACAATCCAGGGATATTCGAAAGAAAGTTGGGACAGCACAGTCTCTTTGTTTTGAGTATTCATCTTTCCAAAAAGATTCCGCTTTAGCCTATGCCATCCACATGAACAGGTTCGCTCAAGAAAGTAATGACAAAGAACTTTTAATTGAAGCTAAACTGGATTATTCAAGAATATTATCTTCGATGGGCTTTTTCAAAGAAGCTTTGGCAATTACCAATTCGATGCAACAAAAGCAACTATCTCCTAAACTCAAAGCTGAATATTTTCTCGGACAAGTCACGATCTACAATCACCAGAAAGCTTTTGCTTCCAACGAGGACGATTCACAAGAAAATGATCTGATAGCACAAATATATCGCGATTCGCTGCTCCAATGCAAAGAAGTCCCATCAAACGTACGAGCTTTTATAACCGCACCAACTCTTCTTTTCCATAAAAAGTATGATGATGCTATTCATATACTGGACAGCACTTATCAAAGTTATACACCCTATTCAAGAAATGCCGGAATCATAGCATATTCTCTGGCATCTGCCTATCAAGGTAAAAATGATCATGAGAATACGATTAAATATTTCGCAATATCCGCCATTTCTGATGTATTAAATGGAGCTAGAGAAAATCTCTCTTTAAAAATATTAGCCAAGCTGATCTTTGAGAGTGGGGATATAGACCGGGCATCTAAATATATGAAAAATGCAATGGAGGACGCTATCCTATGCAATGCGAGAATTAACACCATCGAAGCCTCAGATATGTATCTTTTCATAGATAAGGCATTTCAAGAAAAGGAGAAACATAAATTTATCATCATAACGGCATTGCTCATTGCATTATGCATTGTCTGCATTCTGCTATTCATCCTGTCCGTACAACTGAAAAAACAAAAAGGTAAAGTGGAACAAGCTAATGAGAGTTTGTCTTATCATCTTTACGAAATACAACAAATGAACTCAATATTGGCAGATAACAATAAAATCAAAGAAGAATATGTAGGGCTGTATATGGAACAATATACCAGTTATATCAGTAAAATTGCCAATTTTAAGAAAAGAGCACTCAAAATAGCCAAAAGTGAAGATATAAAGAAAGTAACCTCTTTCCTCCACTCCTCTCTCAATACAGAAAAAGATCTGGCTGAATTTTATAATAACTTCGACAAAGCAATCCTGAATCTCTTTCCGAATTTCGTCGAAGATTTTAACGCATTGCTTTTACCGGAAAATGCAATCATTCCAGGACCCGACAAACTCTTAACACCCGAGTTACGGATCTTCGCACTTATCCGACTTGGAATTACAGACAGTGTGAAAATAGCTCATTTCTTACAGTATTCATTATCGACCATCTATAATTACCGCTCAAAAATGCGGATCAAAGCAAATGGAGACCGGAATGAATTTGAAGAAAAAGTAGCTCGAATCGGACAACAAATCCGGGAATAACAGTGTATTAATCATACAGCATCATTTACATTTATCAGAGACTCTCCGATCAAAGATTCTCTGATTATCAACAACATACCCCAAACAATCATTTACAATCTGCTCACTCCCCATTTAAAAAGTAACCGAAATAAGGTATTTTTGTAGAGTCACAATAAAACCTGCGAACTCATTCAAATTACTATTTATATAAATACCACTTAAATAAAAAATTATGAACGGCCTATTACTTAATGTTATTTGTGCTTTCACCATTGCAAACGCAAATCCTAACATAGAAAAAGCACAGCAAACTTTGGATGCTCTTTACCAAAACTATGCAGCACCCAACACTTGTCTGTTACGTGAGAACTATCCTTTTAACCAAGACAATAAGGCAACTTATCTGGCATCAGAAGAACAAGCAAAAAGACGCAATGAATATTCCTACCTTTGGCCGTATTCGGGCACATTCTCTGCAGTAAATGCATTACTGGAGAGCACTGGAAATAAGAAGTATAAAAAGCTTCTGGAAAACAAAGTACTACCAGGATTGGAAGAATACTTCGACACACGAAGAGAACCATTCGCTTACTCATCTTATATCAGCAGTCAACCTCTCTCCGATCGTTTTTATGATGACAACGTCTGGTTAGGTATCGATTTTACCGATTCTTATCGTATGACAGGAAAACAAGCTTATCTGGAGAAAGCTAAACTAATATGGAAGTTTATCCTTAGTGGTAAAGATGACGTACTTGGCGGAGGAATCTACTGGTGCGAACAAAAGAAGGAATCTAAAAATACTTGTTCTAATGCTCCGGGAGCCGTATTCGCTCTCAAGCTATTTCAGGCTACTCAAGATGACGCCTATTTAAAACAAGGAAAAGACTTATACGAGTGGACTAAAAAGAACCTGGAAGATCCAAAGGATCATCTATACTTTGACAACATCGCACTCAATAAGAAAATCGGTCGTGCCAAATTTGCCTACAACAGCGGGCAAATGATGCAAGCAGCTGCCCTACTCTACCAAATTACAAAACAGAGAAATTATCTGGAAGATGCTCAAAATATAGCAGAAGCATGTCATAAACACTTTTTCACTCATTTTACCTCTCCAAACGGGCAAACATTTCAATTACTGAAAAAAGGAAATATCTGGTTCACAGCAGTTATGCTTAGAGGCTTTATTGAACTTTATCAAATAGACCATAACAAGACCTATCTAACCGATTTCCAGAAAAGTCTTGATTACGCATGGCATCATGCCAGAGATGAACGGGGACTGTTCCATACAGATTGGAGTGGCACGGATAAAAACGAGAAAAAATGGCTCTTGACACAAGCTGCTTTCATAGAAATGTATGGAAGACTAGGCGGAATCGATTTGCAATAATCACTTTTAATAACCCTCTTAAAACAATAGAGATATGAAGAAAAGAAACATCGGAATATGCATTATCACAACTACCCTATTAATGGGAGGCCATGCTAAAGCTACAGAACTTATCCTAGCTAAGGATCATACCAATGTGGTTAATCAAGCAGCTGAAATTGCCGCTTATAAAAGTAATCGTCCACCCGTAAACAAGCGTCTTTTTACATCAAAAGCCGTGGAAGCAGAAATCATCAGGGTGAAAAAGTTACTTACTAATCAAAAATTGGCATGGATGTTCGAGAATTGTTTTCCAAATACCCTCGAAACGACAGTTCATTATCGCACAACAAATGGCAAACCTGATACTTTTGTTTATACAGGTGATATTCATGCCATGTGGCTACGTGACTCCGGAGCACAGGTTTGGCCTTATATACAACTGGCCAGTAAAGATCCGGAATTGAAGAAAATGCTCGAAGGAGTGATCCGCAGACAATTTAAATGTATTAATATTGATCCGTACGCCAATGCTTTCAATGACGGAGCTGTGGGAGGAGAATGGATGTCCGACCTGACCGACATGAAACCTGAATTACATGAAAGAAAATGGGAAATAGATTCTCTATGTTACCCACTACGTCTGGCCTACCAATATTGGAAAGAGACCGGTGATGCCAGTATTTTTGATAGTGAATGGATACAAGCCATCACCAACATCCTGTCTACTTTTAAGGAGCAACAACGTAAGGAGGGAGTAGGACCTTATAAATTTCAACGCAAAACGGAACGTGCACTCGATACATTAAACAACAACGGTTTAGGTGCTCCTGTGAATCCTGTCGGACTAATTGTTTCAGCCTTCCGTCCATCTGACGATGCTACAACCTTGCAATTTCTCGTGCCGTCTAATTTCTTTGCTGTTTCTTCGTTAAAGAAAGCTGCTGAAATTCTGAATACTGTAAATCAAAATGCAGAAATGGCAAAACAATGTACAGATCTGGCAAAAGAAGTAGAGACTGCACTAAAAAAATATGCAACTTACAATCACCCTAAATATGGTACAATTTATGCTTTTGAGGTAGATGGTTTCGGAAATCATTTTTTAATGGATGATGCTAATGTACCAAGTTTATTGGCAATGCCTTATCTTGGCGATGTAGATATTAACGATCCTATCTATCAGAATACACGCCGTTTTGTATGGAGCAAGGATAATCCTTATTTCTTCAAAGGAAAAGCAGGAGAAGGAATTGGTGGTCCTCACATCGGCTATGACATGGTATGGCCTATGAGTATCATGATGAAAGCATTTACCAGTCAGGACGACCAGGAGATCAAGGAGTGTGTAAAAATGCTAATCAACACAGACGCAGGGACAGGCTTTATGCATGAATCTTTTCACAAAGATGATCCCAATAACTTCACCCGTGCTTGGTTTGCATGGCAAAATACCTTGTTCGGCGAACTAATTTTAAAGTTAATAAATGAAGGAAAAACTGATTTATTGAACAGCATCTAATAAAGCTGATTTATACAATTTTTCATTCAGGGCACTCTTCCATCAGAAGATGTGCCCTTTTTTAACACGTAAATTACTATTAACTTTGGCTAATTATCGCAAAGGAATTACCACATCTTCGGGTAATTCTTATCTTTGCAGTATACGATTCAAGGCAAAGAAACTATGTATAAAAACCTGTTAAGCTGGCTTACTGTTTTATTAGTGCTCCCATCATGTTCCGGCACATCACCTGCTATATCTGTGGTATGTGAAGAAAACAACGTAGGAAACTGTATTATCAAATGGGAAACAGCACCAATATTAAAAGGGCAGGTAAAAGTATACACTTCCACTTCTCCTGAAACTATTCCGGAAAATTCTCCCATTGCAATAACCAACATTTCCAGTGGTAAAATGACCATCGTAACCAATGATCCGTCCCAACGCTATTACTACTTGATGGTATTTAATAACAAATACCGAATCAAAGTGGCTACCCGCAACATTAATATCCCCGGCATACAGAATTTCCGTGATTTAGGAGGATATGAATCTGCCGGTACTGGCAAATCTCTTCGCTGGGGAATGATATACCGTTCCGCACAAATAGACAGCATTCCTCCCTGCTCACGCCAGGAACTTAAGAATATGGGGATACGGACAATCATAGACTTACGTTCTGAAAATGAACGCCACAACTACCCGCAATTGCATGATGATGAATTTAATATCATACATATCCCTATTCTCACAGGGAACATGGAAGAAATTCTGCAAGGAATTCAGGAAGAGAAGATAAAAAGTGACACTATTTATCGTTTGGTAGAACAAATGAATCGGGAATTAGTTATAAACTACCAAAAGGAATTCAAAAAGCTGTTCACCGTCCTTCTCGACCGTACTCATTATCCGGTTGTGATTCATTGTACATCCGGGAAAGGGCGTACAGGGGTCGTTTCCGCCTTATTGCTTGCCGCTCTTGGAGTCAACGAAGACGTCATTATGGAAGACTATCGTTTGAGTAATGACTATTTTAATATTCCCAAAGCTTCTCAATATGCATATAAGTTATCGGTCAATTCGCAAGAAGCCATTACAACCATCTACTCTGCAAAAGAAGATTTCCTGAACGCTGCCAAAGAACAGATTGAGGCTGAATACGGGAGCGTACAGACCTATCTGAAAAAGGGAATCGGACTTTCTGCAGAAGAAATTGAACAGTTACGCAGCATCTTATTAACTGATAATTAATAGTTGATAAGTGATAAAATAGGGTGGCGTCTATAATAATTATCTACTATCAATCATTCATTATCAACTAAATTAACTATCTTTGCAGCCGAAATAAAAGATATACAGAGATTTAATGAAGACATTTGAAGAGCTTGGCGTTTCTCCGGAGATACGTAGAGCAATTGAAGAAATGGGATACGAGAATCCCATGCCGGTACAAGAAGAAGTGATTCCGTACCTTTTAGGAGAAAATAATGATGTAGTAGCTCTTGCACAGACAGGAACAGGTAAAACAGCCGCATTCGGTTTGCCCTTGCTCCAACAGATTGACGTAAAAAACAGAATTCCACAATCGCTTATCCTCTGCCCTACCCGCGAGCTTTGTCTCCAGATAGCAGGAGATTTGAATGACTATTCCAAATACATTGACGGACTAAAAGTATTACCTGTATATGGTGGTTCTTCCATTGACAGCCAGATACGCAGCCTCAAACGAGGGGTACACATCATTGTAGCTACCCCCGGACGCCTGCTGGACCTGATGGAGCGCAAAACCGTATCTCTATCTACCATCCACAATGTGGTAATGGATGAAGCCGACGAAATGCTTAATATGGGATTCACAGAAAGCATCAACGCCATTCTGGCTGATGTACCGCAGGAGCGCAACACCCTATTGTTTTCCGCAACAATGAGTCCGGAAATCGCACGCATTTCCAAAAATTACCTACGCAATGCGAAAGAAATCACTATTGGCCGCAAGAATGAAAGCACCAACAACGTTAAACACGTTGTTTATACCGTACAGGCTAAGGACAAATACGAAGCTTTAAAGCGTATCGTCGATTACTACCCACAAATATACGGTATTATTTTCTGCCGTACCCGTAAAGAAACTCAAGAAATTGCCGACAAATTAATGCAAGAAGGCTACAATGCCGATTCTTTGCATGGTGAACTTTCTCAAGCACAACGGGATGCTGTTATGCAGAAATTCCGCATCCGCAATTTGCAACTGCTCGTGGCAACTGACGTGGCTGCCCGCGGACTTGATGTAGACGATCTGACACATGTTATCAATTACGGATTACCAGACGATACAGAGAGTTATACACATCGCAGCGGACGTACAGGACGTGCCGGAAAGACAGGAACTTCCATAGCCATCATCAATCTTCGTGAAAAAGGAAAGATGAGAGATATCGAACGGATTATCAGCAAAAAATTCATTGTCGGAGAAATGCCAACAGCAGCAGGAATCTGTCAGAAGCAGCTGATTAAGGTTATTGATGATCTCGAAAAAGTAAAAGTAAACGAGGAAGAGATTGCTGACTTTATGCCGGAAATCTACCGTAAACTGGAATGGTTGAGCAAAGAGGACCTGATTAAACGAATGGTTTCTCACGAATTCAACCGTTTCGCCGAGTATTATCGCAACCGTGCAGAAATAGAAGTACCGACTGACATCAGAGGAGAACGTACCGGACGGGGTGACCGCAAAGAAGGTGGTTTCGAAAAAAGAAGCCGCCAAGCTGCACCGGGCTTTAACCGCCTGTTTATCAATTTGGGTAAAACAGACAGTTTCTTCCCCAGCGACCTTATCGGCTTATTGAACAGCAACACACGGGGACGTATCGAGTTGGGACGCATTGACCTAATGCAGAACTATTCTTTCTTTGAGGTACCGGAAAAGGAAGCGACAAATGTAATCAAGGCGCTGAATAGGGCTAAATGGAACGGACGCAAGGTAGTTGTTGAGATTGCCGGCGCCGGTGAAGAAAGCGGAAAAGGACGTGGAAACGGTTCAAATGAGCGCAAGGGAAATAAACGATTCGGCGGCAAAAGCGACGAACGTGCACCGCGCTATGAGAATAAGGATAGAAAACCGAAAGATGCTTCTGCAAAAGACTCAAAGTCAACAAAAAAAGATAAGCCTAGCCGTGCTGATCGAGGATACTCTGATGCTCGCGGTCCGAAAAAAAAAGATGACTGGCAAGAGTTTTTTAAAGATAAAGAGTCGGATTTCAGTGAAGAAGGATGGGCTCGCAGAAAACCTAAGAAGAAATAAATATGAAGCAAGCATAATCCGTAGATTTGTACATTATTAGTCAGAGATCTTTATGTTACAACTAATTACCATCTTGACATTCTAATGAGAAGGAACAACATTATCCCTATTCTATCTTATTGAAAAAAGACAACTGTTCATACAGAATCTACTTTTGTGTTTCTAATAAACTTTCTTATCGTTTTTAATAAACGGTATTCCTATTTATTAAAAACGATAAGAAGTATATCTACTGCAAACAATTCAATTTTATACAACAAAAAAGGTTGCAAACTCATCAAAAGTCTGCAACCTTTAGTATATAATAAATTTCCTCTTCTTCTAAAGAGAGGTAAATCGTCGGCAACTCTGTTCTAATATTATACTATTCATACACATAATTTCCAATCAATAAGTTTCTTTTCTGATCACAAAGATACAAAATAAAAAGTCGTTTGTCAAGTTCTTATTTCAAAACACTCCATCTATTAGTTATAAAGCAGCTATACAAAAGCACGAAATTGGGACAAACCTCTCTATTGTAACGTGATCTATCCATTCTGAGATTATAGCAAAGGAGTGCAGTGGCCCAATGTCATCCAGCCTCGTCCGGCAGATTACACTTTCGCTTCCATGCCCAATCCGGTAGGTAGCTATCGGAGGGATTTCACTCTGCCCGATTCATGGAAGGGGAGAGATATATTCATCCGTTTCAATGGTGTAGAAGCTGTTTTTTACATCTGGGTAAACAGCAACCGGGATTACCAATCGAAAGACATTCAATAAACAGCTCTCTTTATAGGTAATTCCAAGATATGTTTTCCTGCTTCCAAATTTACTGCACGCTCTCCTTTCACATTGTCGGGTGCATAAAAGGTAGCAGTGCTATTTGCCGGAACAGTTACATGATAGACAATACGGTTCTTTTTACGTTCCCATTTAGAGCAGATTTCCCCATAAGGTGATTGATATCTGGCTTCGAGCTCATTTAATCCACTGGGGAAATTAGGCCGAAGGAGAATATGTTTGAATCCGGGATTTTCGGGGTCAGGGAAGATTCCACCCAATCCTTTATAAAACCACCCTCCAATTTCTCCGAACATCATGTGATTGTCTGATATGTCACGTGTGGCATTCAAATCCCAGTTCTCCAGTAATGTGGTAGCACCATTGGCAATCCAGCAACCCCATGATGGATAAGTGTCTTGTGCAGCTAATTTATAAGCCGTTTCGGCTTCACCGTTCTCACTTAACGCATTCAATATAGCTTTTGCTCCCAACACACCTACATCCAAATGAAAGCCGGCTGCTTCCACCTGTTTTGCCAGATTCCGGGCTACTTTTCTCTTCAACTCTTCGGGAACAATGCCCCATTGCAAAGGAACGCTCTGTTCCGTCTGAACGCCGCTACCATAAATGCCCGTTTCTCTATTCAGAAACTTGTCATTAATCGCGTTCTTTATCTTATTGGCAAGAGCAGAATAATATTTATAGTCTTCCGTTTTATTAAACATCTTTGCGGCATTGGCAAGTATTTTGGTGTCCACATAGAAATAGACAGAAGAGGTCAGTTCCTTGGAAGAATGTGATTTAACAGGCATCCAGTCTCCTCTTCCCCATGAGGTCAATCCGGTCGGACTGGTACGATCCACATAGTCTACATACCGCTTTATATTTTCATAACAGTCTGCCAACAGTTTATGATCGCCATAAAACATATAAATGTTCCATGGAATAATAGCGATAGTGCTTGTCCAATCCAGTCCATTATCCGTGCCATATCCCCAGCCTCCTGTAGGAATTATATCGGGAAGTACACCATTGGGCTGTTGCTCGTCTCTATGGTCGGCAAGCCATTTCTCATAAACAGTGATACCGTCATAATTGTATAATGCCGTTTCAATAGCAAAATGACCGTCGCCTGTCCATCCGTTCTTTTCACGCTGGGGACAGTCGGTAGGATACCCCATCAAGTTGGACAAATAGGCATTATTTGTTGCCCACCAAAGACGGTTGATAAGTGCGTTCGAAGTATGAATCGTCCCTTTCTGCGGAACATCACTATGCACAAAGTAGGCAGTCAGACTATTCTCATTCAATACAAGGGGGTTAGTGCTTGTTACTTCCACGTATCTGAAACCTTTATAATTGAATCGTGCCATAAATTCATCCTCTCCCTTTCCACTCAAAACGAGGATGTCCGTTTGAAAAGGATCGAAGTTGTCTACCGGGCGGTGATACACATCAATATTTGACGTATTCACTCGTCCGTTGTCATACAACCGCTCACCATGTTTCAGTCTCACTACAGTTCCCTCTTCCCCGGACACTTTAATGCGGGTGACTCCTGCCATATTGCGGGCAAAATCGAATACATACGTTGTATCATTAAGTTTCTTCCAGGTTTTTACGGGGATTGTTTCTACTGCACGAATCGGCTGCACTTGTTGTGACACCACATTCTGTGAAGGAACAGCCCTATATCCTACTCCATTCCATTTAGAATCGTCAAAGTTCACGGTATTCCAGCCTTTCTGTTCCAAACGGGCGTCGTAATGCTCAGCTGTATAAATGCTATTAAAGATCAATGCGCCGGATGAAGTTTTCCAGTCCCGCTCCGTAGAAACGACTTCAACGGAACCATCCTCATAAGTAATCCGCACATCCATACAGAAAGCAGGACGATTACGCCAAGGTGCACGATGAAAGTCCCACACGGCCATTGACTGATGATTATACCATCCATTGCCCAGCAACACGCCAATCGCATTTTTCCCTTTCTGTATTTGGGAAGTAATATCATAAGTGACGTAGAAATTACGCCTGTCAAACCGGGTATATAACGGGTCCAGCCGGTGGTTTCCAATCTTCTCACCATTGATATACAGTTCATACAAACCTGCTACGGCAATATATGCCCTTGCCGACCGTATCTTCTTTCGTGCATCAAACACTTTCCGGAAATAGGGAGCAGGACGGTAATTAATATCTTTGTTATCGCTAATCCAAGCCCCTTGCCAGTGTTCCATCCCCATCATGCCCGTTTCGAAACTATTAATATCCGAAGAAGATTTCACTCCATCCTTATCCCATACATTCACTCTCCAATAATACTTGGTAAAAGGACGAAGTTCCTGTCCGGAATAGGTAATCAGAATCTGTTCGGAGTCCTTTTTGCCCGAATCCCAGATAGTCCCTTTCCCTGCAATCAACTCAAGAGAGTCTTTGTCTACGATGACTTGACAGGCTGTTTGCCGTGCTCCTTTTCGAGCATCATTCAGCATCCATGATAACCGGGGAGCAGGATTATCTATTCCCAAGGGATTCACCAAATAATCACAAACCAGATTCACTGGTTTACAGCTGCCTGACTCTTGTGAAAATGCTGCTTGCAGCATTAAAAACAGTAATCCCGGTAATAGTGTCAATCGTTTCATTCTATCCAAAAATTAGTTTGTATTTTCTTTCAATCGGATGCTATATTTACATCGCATGCTAATTTACGAAAAATATTGTATGGACGCTTTATCTACTTGCCTCAAAAAAGCTATATCTTTGCGGCCCGAATATATACTTGACTATGAATAAAGTTAATGGTTTACTATATGGGCTGCTTTCATCGGCTTCTTTTGGACTTATCCCTCTATTTACCATTCCTGCCATGCAAGCAGGGATGCAATTTGAATCTATACTTTTCTATCGTTTCCTGTTTGCCTGTCTGGCGTTAGGCGGAATCTTATTGGTGAATGGTCAATCATTTCGCATCAAGAGGCAGGACATTCCTTCCCTGTTTCTTCTTGCGCTTCTTTATTTAATGTCTGCCGTATTCCTGTTCTGGGGATATAAGTTTATGGCTAGCGGAGTTGCCACCACTATTCATTTCATGTATCCGGTGCTTACCACGTTAATCATGATGCTCTTCTTTAAAGAAAAGAAGTCCGGCTGGCGGATCGCTGCCATTGCATCCGCAGTGGCAGGGGTTTATTTCTTATCCGGCGGAGATACAAAAACGGGAAGCTTTTCTTTCCTGGGACTTTTCATTGTTCTTCTGTCGGCACTCGGATATGCGCTTTATCTCGTCACAATGAGCCAACTAAAAATTGGACAGATGAAGGGGCTACTGCTTACTTTCTACGTATTCCTTTTCGGAGGTATTCTCCTTTTTATCGGAACGGAAACCATCAGCCAGCTTCAACCCATCAGCGAATGGCATACTGCCGGCAACTTGATTCTATTAGCTTTAATCCCTACCGTAGTTTCTAATCTTGCTCTAGTAAGAGCCGTAAAAAGCATCGGCTCCACACTCACCTCTGTGTTGGGAGCTATGGAGCCGGTAACTGCTGTATGCGTAGGTATCTTTCTTTTCGGGGAAGCCTTCACCACAAGCATTGGTGTAGGTATTGCACTGATTATCGCTGCTGTAATCGTTATTATATTAAAACGATAAAAAATGCGGTTTCATCGGAATATTTACTTCATCGACCCATTTTTAATTCCTGAATAAGATGGGCTGCCTTACCGTATTTCTCTATGATAAAGAGCATATACCGCACATCTACCCCGATGCAACGCTGCAAATCTGGTTCGAATACGATATCACTGCTCATTGCTTCCCAGTTGCCATCAAAAGCCAAGCCTAGTAATTCTCCTTTGGCATTAAACATGGCACTGCCGGAATTACCGCCTGTAATGTCATTGTTGGAGATAAAACAAACATTCATATCTCCCTGCGCATTGGCATATCTTCCGAAATCACCGGAAGAAAGCAAACTCAACAACTCCGGCTGAACGGCAAAGTCAATATCACCCGCATGTTCCTTCACTTTCTCAAAAATGCCTTTCACGGTTGTGTAGTAATCATAAGTGGCTCCATCAAAAGGAGTATATCCTCCAACCGTTCCGAAACTAAGCCGCATGGTAGAGTTGGCATCCGGATAAAAATTACGATCAGCATACATCCGGCGCATGGCTGCATTGAACAAACGCTCCCCCTCCTCTATCTGCTCGGAAGCCTCGGAAATGCTTTGATTCATCTCATAATACTTCACAATCAAATCCAGACTTAAGGAAACAGCCGGATCCTCTATGAGATTATAAGTAGTATCTCGCTCCAGAAAGCGTTTTAAGCCTTTAGGAGACGTTATATTGGAAGTTGCATACAAAGAGTCTACATAGGTCTGAATATTCCCGTTGTTGAGCGTATCTATCTTCTCATACATAGCAGGCAGAAACTTTTTATCCACTTTCGACTGATACTCTTTGAGCATGGCAGCAAAAACCTCCTTATCAATGGAAAGATCGAGATTATCATACTTCTCCAGTAACTTTTTCATGCGGGTTATCACCAACTTCTCTTCCGCCTCAAAGTCGAAATTGAGAATTTCAAGAGCGAGCTGCACTAACTCGGGACCATTTATAAACGATTCACCGAAATAAGCCAACGCACGATTGGTTTCACGGCGATTACTATAACTCAACTCTAAAGAAGAAAATAAACGAATCAGTTTCTCTCTCTCTTCCGGATGAGACTGAATCCAGTTACGAAGCTCTGCTTCAGCCACCCGCTTCTTTTCCAACACTTTCAAATGCTTGATGGCTTTATTCGTTCCGATGCTATTCTTCCAATAATTGGAGCTTTCATCGTATTTTGAAGCATACTTAATGCGAATATCCGGACGACGGTCCATCTCCCGTTTCCAGATGGTTTGTTTCACTCCCCGTACATCAATCATTGCCTGATTGATTCCATTCATCATCTCTTCGATACCATACGAGGAAAGGTAACGTTCCGTACTGCCCGGATAGCCAAGCGTCATGCAAAAAGAACCTTCTTTGTATCCATCCAAAGAAATGGGTGCTACATATTCGGGATGATAAGGGACGTTTTCAGGAGAATAATCCGCCGGACCATTCTTGGTATTAGCATAGATACGAAATACGCTGAAATCGCCCGTATGACGCGGCCACATCCAATTATCCGTATCCCATCCGAACTTCCCGACAGAAGAAGGAGGTGCAAAAACCAGGCGGACATCATTATAATCACGATAAACAGATAGCCAGAATTCATTCCCTGCATAATAAGCATCTACAATACCAGTCAATGTAGAATCCTTTTCGGAGACTTCCATACTGATTACATTCATAATCGAATCAACAGCCACACGGCGTTCTGTTTCCGTTTTAGCATGCCGGGCGGCAGACAATACGCGTTTAGTAACATCTTCCGTACGAAGCAGGAAACGAACATACAATTCCGGATTCGGCAGTTCTTCCTCAAGACTACGTGCAAAGAAACCATCTTTCAGATAATCATGTTCCACTGAAGAATGTTGCTGAATACTGCTAAAGCCACAATGATGATTAGTAAACACCAGACCGTCTTCAGAAACCACCACTCCTGAACAGAAGCCTCCAAAACTGACAACAGCATCTGCCAGACATGGTTTCTTCGGATCATATATTTTATTCACAGGCATCTGCAAACCAAGTTCTTTCATTACCCGGTCAGTCTGTTTATTCTTTCGGAGATTTCCCAACAACCACATTCCCTCATCGGCAAATACATTCGACAGACAGAGAGAAAAGACTATCAAGACGGTTAGTCTGAACTTCATATTATTATTTTTAGATTCATTATTCTGTAATCAGCCTCAACTTCTTCGTTCCTACGCGGGCTTTCAGCCATTCGCTGATTTTCTCTTTTTCAGCAACAGACGGATGTCTGGCGAATTTAAGGACAGCCAATGTCACCGTATCCGTCTTCATCGAATCGACCCGCACTTCGAGCGAGTGAGCGATGGAAAAAGTTGTGATGGAAGGATAAAGCACCTTCAATTCGGGTACTAATGTACGACTCATAGCATCGTACGTTCTGTATTGCTCCAGTGTTGTCTCCAGTTGGGAAATTTTCACCGCCTGTTGTTGAAGCCGTTGCTCACTGTTTTTATAGAAGTCTTCCATGACCATGGCACGGATAGAAGATACATCTACCGCTTCATTGTTCATCCCCTGTAATACAATCAGTTTCGTATCTTCCAGCTTATACTCTTTCAACTTGCTACGAGCAATAGATATCGAAGCGTCAGGCACTTCAGGACCAATCAAAACAACCCGTACTTCTTTATGGTCATAGCTAATTTTCTTATCAAGTACCTGCGTATTCTCAAAGCTCAACTGATCGTTTATAAAACGATTGGCTGCTGCTTCATAGAAAGTGCTCTTTATAATTCCAAATGTCAGATAAACTGCAGGGCACATGGTAAGCACTACAATCAGAACGATGTATTTACGTACGGTCTTCTCACGGGTTTTATCCACAAACTCTTTCCGTTGGAAATGCATCACACGAACACCGAGGAAAGTAGCCAGGCTGATAAAAACAGAGTTGATAAAGTAAAGATAAAAAGCACCCAGAAAATAAATGAGATTACCGGAAGCCAGTCCGTAACCTGCCGTACAAAGCGGCGGCATCAATGCAGTAGCAATGGCAACACCCGGAATCACATTTCCTTTTTCCTTGGTAGAGAGAGCCACGACACCTGCCAAACCACCAAAAAGCGCGATGAATACATCATAAATAGTGGGCGATGTACGTGCCAGCAACTCTGACTGTGAGCCGGCAATAGGGGCAAGAAGGAAAAAGATTGTTGCCGTAGTCACACTGAAAGCAGTCGTTATGAGAAAGCTCTTCAAAGAGCGTTTCATTAATTCAAAGTCATTCAGTCCGACAGACAGTCCTACTCCCATAATAGGTCCCATCAATGGAGAAATCAACATGGCACCGATAATAACGGCAGTGGAGTTCACATTCAATCCGAGTGATGCCATGAATATGGCAAAGATCAGAATCCATAAATTGGCACCTTTGAACTCTACCCCCTTACGGATAGAATCCACTGTGGCCAGTTCGTTATCCTTATCTTTCCTCAAGTCCAGATATTCTCCCAGAAAGGACTTGATAGCAAACTTATTACGTTCATCTGTCTTCATAGTTATTTCTTCTTTATAAATCGATTAATAACAGGAATCTGACTCAATGGTAAATCCTTCTTGATAATATAAGCTATAAATAGCAATAAGAGTACGGTACGGAAAGCGAGACGGAGCACTATATTAGGGATAGGAACCTGCTCTCCAATAACGTAAAGTACCGCTGCCAGCAGAACATAAAGTCCCAGGCTCTTCAAGTCATAATGAATCGGGTATTCTTTCTGTCCTATCCAGTAGGATAGCAGCAAGATGACTGCATAGCCTGCAACAGAAGCCCATGCCGAAGCAAGATAACCGTAAACCGGCACAAACAGGATGTTCAATACGACAATAATAACACAACCAATCACCGAGAAGTAGGCTCCCCAATAGGTCTTATCCGTCAGTTTATACCAAAAGGAAAGGTTGAAATAGATCCCTTTACAGATCTCTGCAAGCATTACAATAGCTACTACCCCCAGGCCTTCCCAGTAACCCCTTGCCACCAGATAACGCAGCAAGTCGAGGTAGAACATGACAGCAAGGAAAGCCAGCAAGGAAAATATAAGAAAATACTTCATCGCAGCGGCATACATCTTCCGGTTGTCTCCTTCTCGGTCTTTGCCAAAGACAAACGGTTCGTAAGCATAACGGAAAGCTTGCGTAAACATTGCCATCACCATCGCAATCTTACTGGTTGCTGCATAGATACCCAATTGCACCAACCCTTCCTGCCGGTCTTCAAAAAGAAACGGATAGATCATCTTATCCACAGTCTGATTTAGAATACCTACCAAACCTAAGATTAATACCGGGAAAGAATATACGACCATTCGTTTCAGCAATACCTTGTCCAACTTATAAGCAAAACCTGTCAGTTCCGGAATAAAGAAGAACATCTGGACAACCGAAATAATCAGGTTGCTAATAAAGATATATCCCACTAAATAATCCGGATCATAAAACCAGGAGATCGTTGACGGACAATGTACATTCAGCCACGGGCACACCAATAGGAAAAATAAATTCAAACCGATGCCACCAACGATAGAGAGCAGTTTAATAGCAGCAAACTTAATAGGCCGCTTTTTATACCGTAAATAGGCAAAAGGAATGCATTGGAAAGAGTCTAAAGCTACCACAACAGCCATCATCGCTATAAACTCCGGATGATCGCCATAATCCAGTAAATTGGAAATAGGTTGCAGGAATAACAAGCAAAGGAAAACAAAAATCAAAGATACCCCTCCTACCGATAACAAGGAGTTGGCATATACTTTCATCGGATCTTCTCCCGATTTGTTGGCAAAACGGAAGAATCCCGTTTCCATACCGAACGTAAGCAGTACAAGCATCAGGGCTGTAAACGCATATACGTTTGAAACAACTCCATAACCTCCGGTGGAAGCTGGCAATACCGCTGTGTACAAAGGCACCAGCATGTAGTTAAGGAACCGTCCGACAATACTACTCAACCCATAAATTGCCGTATCTTTAGCTAATGATTTTAGTCCAGCCATGTTTTATTAGTAATTATCATTTAGATTGGTTCAACGTTTCTTCTTTTGTTTGAACAACCAATCCATAAATCCGGGATAATTGAAAGCCGGATTCCAGCTCCCATGATTGCAACCGGGGAATTCAATATATTCCACATCTGCACCGGCAGCTTTCAGTGCTTTATACGCTTCGCGAGAACCTTTCACCGGAACTACATCGTCCGCATCTCCGTGAAAGATACGAAATTTCACATCCTTGGCAACCGATAGCCGACTTGGATTGACTGTACCGCAAATAGGAACTGCAGCTGCAAAAATCTCCGGATAACGCACGACTAAATCATACGTTCCCATCGCTCCCATTGAAAGACCGATAATATAAACCCGTTGTGTGTCCACTTCGGGCATTACCAGATAAGAGTCGAGCAACTGTTTAAGCGTTTGCAATATAGGACTGATCTCTTGTCCCACTGGCATTTCTGTAGGGATAAGCGACTTCGGACGTCCTGTATAAGCCCAGTAACCGTCTGTCGGACACTGTGGAATTAGAACGAAAGCGGGATACTTCTCTTGATTGACCGGATTAAGAAACATCTGTCCACCATGAGTCAACTGTTTCTCATTATCATTTCCCCGTTCGCCGGCTCCATGCAGAAACAGTACGAGCGGATACTTTTCACCTGGCTTCACCGATTCGGGATGAATCATCCGATAAGGTAAAGAGTCTCCTTTAGAAGAGACAAAAATATCCCTCCCATATTCCTGTTGAGCCGATAAAGACAAGCTCAAAAAGAGAAAAACAAGTAAAGTAGTCCATTGCTTCATCATCCAACTATGCTTTATAAAGTTCTTTTATACCGTTAATACCACTTGTCACATGACGCTTTATGTTAGTCATTAAACAGCGTTTTTTGACTGTTATAAAGACTTCTTCCCAAATGTTTATAGGCAAGTTCGGTCACCTCACGTCCACGGGGAGTACGCTTCATAAATCCTTCTTTTATCAGGAAAGGTTCGTAAACTTCCTCAATGGTTCCCGCATCTTCTCCCAAAGCCGTGGCAATGGTAGTGATACCTACCGGACCACCTTTAAATTTGTCTATAATGGTGCAAAGTATCTTGTTGTCTATCTCATCCAGGCCGTACTTATCAATATTCAGTGCTTCCAATGCAAACTGGGCGATCTCCGTATCGATAGAACCGGAGCCTTTCACCTGCGCAAAATCACGTACCCGACGGAGCAAGGCATTGGCAATACGGGGCGTTCCGCGGCTACGGGAAGCGATCTCCGATGCTGCACGTACCGAACAAGGCACATCCAGTATGGACGCAGAACGACGAATGATATTGCTCAAAATATCATCATCATAGTACTCCAAATGAAGATTAATACCGAAACGTGCACGAAGCGGAGCCGTCAGCAGACCGCTACGTGTGGTTGCACCAACCAGCGTGAAAGGATTCAAATCTATCTGGATGCTGCGTGCCGAAGGTCCCTTATCGATCATAATATCGATGCGGTAATCTTCCATGGCCGAATAAAGATATTCCTCCACCACAGGCGACAACCGATGAATTTCATCGATAAAAAGTACATCGTTCGGTTCGAGACTGGTTAACACTCCTGCCAGATCACCCGGTTTATCGAGCACCGGACCGGAAGTTACTTTAAAGCCAACTCCTAATTCGTTAGCAATAATATTCGAAAGAGTTGTTTTTCCTAATCCGGGAGGGCCGTGCAACAGCACATGGTCGAGTGCTTCGCCACGCAGGCGTGCCGCCTTCACAAAAATGCGAAGGTTTTCCACCACCTTGTCCTGCCCGCTAAAGTCTTCAAAACTTAACGGACGGAGTGCATTCTCGAAATCCCGTTCTTTTGAAGTAAGCTGATGTTCGCGTATGTTAAAATCTTCCTGTTCCATTTATTTCTTGAAAGTAGGAGACAAAGATAGAGATTTACATTCATTTTCAGTATAAGAAAGACGAAGATTTAGTTTATTTGAAACGTAATAACTACTTTTGCACTATCTATATACACGTTATCAACTATGGTTCTAAATTACATTTGGATAGGATTCTTCGTCATAGCCTTTATCATCGCTCTTATAAAAGTGATTGTTTTGGGAGATACGGAGATATTTACGGCTATCATGAACGCTACATTCGACTCCTCCAAAACGGCATTCGAGATATCGCTAGGACTTACGGGTGTACTGGCCCTTTGGTTGGGCATCATGAAAATCGGCGAGAACAGCGGATTGATTAATGCGCTGGCCCACTTTCTTAGTCCGGTGCTTTGCCGCCTGTTTCCGGACATTCCTAAAGGGCATCCGGTGTTAGGCTCCATCTTTATGAATATGTCTGCCAACATGCTCGGTTTGGACAATGCCGCCACCCCGCTGGGACTGAAAGCGATGAAAGAACTGCAAGAACTGAATCCGAATAAGGATACGGCTTCCAATCCGATGATTATGTTTTTGGTGATTAATACATCCGGCCTTATCATCATTCCAATCAGTATCATGGTGTATCGTGCACAAATGGGGGCTGCACAGCCTACGGATGTATTTATCCCTATCCTGCTAAGTACTTTCATTTCAACTTTAGTAGGAGTCATAGCAGTCAGTATCGCTCAAAAGATAAACTTAATCAATAAGCCTATTCTCATTTTAATGGGTGTTATCTGTCTTTTCTTTTCGGGATTGATTTATCTGTTTCTAAGCGTTTCACGAGAGGATATGGGTACTTATTCTACATTGATAGCGAATATTCTGCTGTTCAGTGTCATTATCCTGTTTATTCTGACGGGAGTCAGGAAAAAAATCAATGTATACGATTCGTTTGTAGAGGGAGCTAAAGAAGGATTTACGACAGCTGTACGTATCATACCCTATCTGGTTGCTTTCCTTGTAGGAATCGCCGTGTTCCGCACTTCGGGAGCTATGGATTTTCTAGTGGGAGGCATTGGCTACATAGTAGGCTCATGCGGAGTTGATACAAGCTTTGTAGGGGCACTGCCTACTGCATTGATGAAATCGCTTAGCGGTAGCGGTGCCAACGGATTGATGATTGATACGATGAAAGAACTGGGACCGGATTCGTTTGTAGGGCGTATGAGTTGCGTAGTACGCGGAGCTTCAGATACCACATTCTACATTCTGGCCGTTTATTTCGGCAGTGTAGGAATTACCAAAACTCGTAATGCAGTGACTTGCGGTCTGATAGCTGACTTTTCGGGTATCATAGCCGCTATCTTAATCAGTTATTTATTTTTCTTTTAAATCATAACATTCAACTATGGCTGTAACTTATCAAACAGAAAGCGTAAAAATGCCTGATATCAAGAAACGTGAGACTACGGAATGGATAAAGACCGTAGCTGCTTCTTACGGAAAAAGACTCGGTGAAATCGCTTATATCTTCTGCTCGGACGAAAAAATTCTGGAGGTAAACCGTCAGTATCTGCAACATGACTACTACACGGACATTATTACTTTCGATTATTGTGAAGGCGATCGTCTATCAGGTGACTTATTCATCAGCCTGGATACGATACGCACCAATGCGGAACAGTTTGGTGCTTCATACGAAGACGAACTACATCGTGTGATTATCCACGGAATTCTTCATTTGTGCGGCATTAATGATAAAGGTCCCGGAGAACGGGAAGTTATGGAAGCAGCAGAGAATAAGGCATTGGGGATGTTGCGATAAGCGCTCATTGCTTTCAATTCGTACACTGCTTTTCAATTCGCCTTTCATAAAAAAGAAACCCCGGCGTAATCACTACGCCGAGGCACTCCATTAGCTTATGCTAATTAACACTAAATTATTAAGAGAGAGATTTAGTCAATTTATTAATAGTTTGGAGTTACTTCACTTCAGGAGTAACCAGTTCCTTAATTGATTTTGTATTTAGGTACAGGAAAGCCAAACGAGGAGTTCCTTCGTTCACTATCAACTGCAATGAATCCGATGTCAGGTAGCCGATACGCTCACGAGTTTTGTACACCTCAACCTTTCCATCATCTTCCTTGCTGAATCCTTCCACAATCAGATAACCATTATCCACTTTCCACGTTTTCAAATCTAAAGACGGAATATTGATAGCAGAACACTTACCACCTTTCTTGAACTCAAATCCTTTCAACTCACCCGTAGACTTGTATGTATAAGGATTGCACCATTTTCCGATAATCTGTTTTTCTACTTTCTTCTGTCCGTAGCTTAAAGCGAAACAAGACAGAGCCATAGCCGTAATCAATAATTTTTTCATCTTAAATCAATATTTATTTTTTTAGTAAATCGTATTTCTGATCAATTCCACGCTCTCGCAGATGAATACCTTCCTTCATCCAACGTGGTTCTTTTGTTCCTTTCAGGTAATAGTCAAAGAACTGCATCATCCGAATTGTCCAGTCTTTCTGTGCACCTCTTCCCAGTACGAAATGTCCTTCACCTTTGTAATTCAACAACCATGCAGGACGTTGTAAGCGACGCATAGCCAAATAAAGAGCACGTCCTTGTTCATATGCAACAGCCTCATCCTCATCATTATGTAATATCAACAAAGGTGTATGTATCTTATCAGCCTCCAAAATTGCTGAACTTGCCAGATACTTATCTTTTGCCTCCCATAAAGTCTTTCCCATACGACTTTGTGTTTCCTCGTACATAAAATATCGTGGCAGACCGCTTCCATTACGAATTCCCAAATATCCGGTCACCATATCCGTAATTGGAGCCGCTATATTGGCACAAGTGAAAAGATCTGTCTTTGTCACCAAATATGATGTTTGATAGCCAGACCAGCTATGTCCCTGTAAGCCTATTTTCCCGGGATGTGCTATCCCCTGCTCTATCAGATACTTCGTTCCACTCACAACAGCATCATAACAACTCTGACCGGGAGTCCCAACCGTGAAATGCACATCCGGCATAAACACAATATAACCATTGCTGGCAAAATACATAGGATCCCCTAACGCACTACTCAACAAAGGTGCATGATAAATATTCAACTCACCGGAATGAGTTTCATAAAACTGCACCAACGCCGGATATTCTTTTTGAGGATCATAATCTTCCGGAAGATAAAGCAACCCCTTATTTTCCTTATTCTCATAATTAGTCCACTTTATCAGTTTAACTGTACCCCATTTATAATCTGCTTGTTGAGGATTCGCATTCGTCACTTTAACGGGATTGGAGAAATCGGACTTACTCCACCACAAATCCCTAAATTCCGATACATTCTGACGATTCCAAACGCAATACTCATGATTGTCAGAAAAACGATGTATAGTATATACATAATTCCCCTCCATCAATTTTCTCAGACGGCCTTTCATATCAAGCTGATAGACACCCTCATCCATCGTGTCTTTATCCCAAAGGCTAACTATGACTTTTTCGTCTTTCTGAAAAACATCCTTATCTATATTACTCGTCATTTTACGAATAGATTTGCCATGCTTGCGACCATATCCTTTAGTCAGGCACTCCGGCTGACGTTCTCCTGTCAAATCAATCTTCCACCAGTCATATGCATCGTACAGAAACACATTATTCCCGTCAGCCGTCCACCCTGCTATTCCATAAGCGGGAGCAGGAGCCGGTTTATCATAACTTTCCATGAACATTGGATAACCGATAGCATCAGATATATTAACAACCTTACCGGTAGCACCATCAAACTTATTCCAGACTTGAGCAATCGGATCATACATTACTGCCCACTTGCCATTTACCGACCATTTGGGAGCTGTACGATAACTACGTCCGATCAACCGTTTTGCACCTGTATGCACATTCACTGAATATATATCGAACGGCAACCGATCCAACCACTCACGCTGCATCTTATAAGGAGATTCATCTGTGTAAAGCACATAGTTCAAATTCTCTGCTCCCGATGGTAAGAGTAAATCTACGGTAAATGGAGCAACTTCTGTGAGCTTCTTAGAAAAAATATCATAAATATACGTCACCGACTTATCCTGCCTATAACGTCCGCCCCTTTGTAAAGTCGGAACTTCCATTTCGTTCCACGTCCACAACTCTAATTCAAAACTCTTGTCCGGTTTCTTCTCCGATTCTTCCCTTCTACGGGAAATCTGCTGTGAGTCCCGAAGTTCAAGTATCAAAAAATTATGGCTTTTAGACAAGTCAATACGTCCGACAGACATACCATCAGGCAAAACAATTTCTTTCCGGTCAAAAAGCAAGTTACAACCCGGCTTCTTTAATGAAAAAGCATACCACAAAGAATCATTTACGCTAAACTCCCCGATCATCTCTTTTTCATTAAAACTATAAGAAGAGGGTTCACTCTTTACAGAACTCTGATAAAGAGTCTTATATGGACCAGCTAAAGGGCCATAGCATAGCTCGTTCCTGTCTGACTTTTTACGAATGAAAAGAATAGAACGTCCTCCGTCATATAATGTATGATAGCCGATACTGTCAATATGAAAAGCAACTTCTGTCTTCAGATGACGTACCACCAGCCTGTTAAAAGCCGGAACATGATTTACCGTATCTTTCGACACATTAGTTACAGAGATTGAGTAAGGGGTCCCTTCCACAGGACGAAAAGCCTCTTTATGTTTCCATTCGGTCTTTACTCCCGAAGGCAATGACAACAAAAATGTTTTCATTACTCCTGCCGAGTCTGCCAACCGATAAAAAGCTCCCTGGTCGTTATTATAAAACTCCAGACGCTCTATATCGCCATTCAGCAATATTTCCTTCCGCGTACGGGAATCGAATAAATGCAGTTTTTTTTCTTCCTTGCTAGCCGGATTATATTCCATCAACGATATACGGTAAGTCACCCATCTGCCTGTCGGTGAAATATCCGGTGCATCAATACGTTTCCAAGATGTACATGCTTCTATATCCAACGGTTTCTTTTGAGCCTCAACAGACAAGCTTCCCCCCAGCAACAATCCTGCTATAATCCCTATATATACAAATATCCGGTTCATCTTATCTTCTCCTGTCATCTTTAATCATATCCTTATTCAAATCGACATCAGAATCAGCCGAGTTGTCATGCAATAACAAGCGGGCAAAGTGACGCCACATCTTATGCTCGAAGAAATCCTCAGACTCACCGAAGAATCCATGTGTACATTTCGGCAATACAAACATTTCGAGATCCTTATCAGCCTTAATCAATGCATCCACCAGACGCAATGTGTTAGCAGGATTCACAGTTTTATCCATCGCACCGGTAAACAGCAACAAGCCGTGCTTGTAATTCTTTACCAACTCTTGATTCGGACGTACACGGACACTATAATCATACATCGTACTTTCTACTCCCAAACTATCTTTAGTCGTTTTCACCTTCTCATCTACACCGAAATGAATCTCAACAAAGCCTTTATTATAAATACGATTGTCATGATTACCTGCCGATGAAACAGCAGCCGAATAGAAATCAGGATAAGTACAAATGGCAGCCGCCGACATAAACCCTCCACCGGAATGGCCGTAAATACCGACTTTGGTGGCATCAATAAACGGATAACGGGCAGCCAGTTGCTCAATAGCATATTTATCATCCGCCAACGGATAATCACGCATATTGTTGTATCCATAGGTATGATAAGCCTTTCCGCGCATCGGAGTGCCACCTCTGTGCCCCACAGTGATTACAATGAACCCCAGTTGAGCCAAACGGGTATTATAAACATCATTAATCGTGAAACGTGTCGGCACATATTCGAAGAACGGTCCCGGATAAACATTCGAAATGATAGGATAAACCTTTGTCGAGTCAAAGTCGGCAGGTTTCCACATCACGCCATACAAATCGGTCACTCCATCGGCAGCTTTTACCTTAAAGCGTTCCGGTGCTTTCCATCCCATCTCATAGACAGGCTGCAAATCGGGCTTTTCCAACGTCATAATCACCTTTCCATTCCGGTTACGAACCACATTCACCGGTTCCTGCGAAACAGTAGAATAAGAATCTACCATATATCGGTAAGACGGAGAGATACTGACATCATGTGACGCATTCTCCGGAGTTAACAGACGAACAGCATTCGGACGATCCAGTTGAGCTTCATAAAGAATGTAATAATAAGGGTCAATGCCTTTCTCACGACCATAACCATAGAAATACATCTTACGCCCGATAGTATCAATCTTGGTAACCGGACCAGCTACCCATATTCCATCGGTCAGTTGGTTCTTTAAGTTTCCCGTTGCTGTGTCATACAGGTAATAGTGTCCCCAACCATTACGTTCGGAACGGAAAAGGATTTCTTTCCCGTCATTCAGGAAAGAAACATTACGCATCTGATAATCGAGATATGGTTTGTTTTCTTCATGAATCACTACGCGCACTTTTCCGGTTTCTACGTCTACCTCGCAAATATCCGACTGGTTCCATGGACGGTTATAACGTTGGAAATACAAACGCTTCCCGTCCTTTGAAATATACAATATGTCAATATACTGATCAGGCCAGCGATTAATATCGATTTTCTTCACTTCACGGGTATCGACATCTCCAATCAACAATTCATATTGGGTGACATGTTTATCGCCTGCCAGTTCGGCTTTATAAGTTTTCAGTGTCGGATATGGAGTAGACAACGAATTGATTAACCATAAATCACGCACTTTCCTGTTATCCTCACGAACAGCATAAAAACGATGGCTACCTGGAATCCAATGAGTAGATTCGGCTCCGAAGCGTCCTTCCAGCTTACCCTCATCTTCACGGTTAAATGTATAATTCGGCTCACCGTCCGTTGTCAGTTGTACAGGAATGGTATCTTGCCCTTTCTTTTGATTCCCAACAAAATACAAATTATCCTTGCTGGCATAAAGAAAATAAAGACTATCTGGAGAATACTTCATCCAATACGGATCACTATTTCCATAAGATGGTTTCTCATTAAGCTGCTTCAGTGCTTTCGTATGAATATTGTACGTATAAAGTCCACGGTCAAAATCAATACGAATCGTTTCGTTATCCTTCATGAAAGTGAAAGACAAATATGGATCTGCCGAAGAATAGGCTTTCTTGGTATATACTGCAATTTTACTCAATAATTCAGCCGTATCAAACAGAAGACGTTTTTCCTTTTTCTTCGGATTTACATAATAATACTTCTTTCCTTCACGTGTAGTAAACGAATAATAAAAACAGTCCGTACCATTAATAAACGTTGGCTTGACTTCTGTTGAATACTTTATTATAGGATTCTGTTCTAACAGACGGAACTTTTCCGCTAACTTATAATTCGCTTTCTGCTGTGCATCGGCAAAGCTACATATCAACAATGCAACCACCAGGCACACATATCTAAAGAGAGAGTTTTTCATAAAATCTTATCTATTGTCTTATTTGTTACGGTTAATATCTCCCCAATAGTCTGCACGAGTATCACCCAGCAAATGCTTGGCAAAGAAACGGTACATCTTCTTCTCAAAATACTTATCAGCAGAACCATATCCATGGCCGGCACCCGGAATCACCAGCATATCAAAATCCTTGCCGGCTTCAATCAATGCCTGCGCCATGCGATAAGTATGAGCAGGGTTCACGTTCTTGTCCATATCACCGGTGACGAGCATTAAATGTCCTTTCAAATTCTTGGCAATCTCCGTATTCGGCTTCACATTGAACTTGTATCCATACTCTTTTGTCTCATTACCCAAACTATCTTTTACTACTTTTTCCACTTCCTTCACACCGTTATAGCATTCTCCCCACCCACGATTATAGATATTGTTATCATGATTTCCGGAACAGGAGACAGCAGCTTTATAAAAGTCCGGATAAGTACAGATGGCTGCAGCAGCCATAAATCCTCCACCGGAATGACCGTAGATACCGACTTTTTTACCATTAATAAATGAATACCTCCGAGCTAACTGCTCAATAGCATATTTGTCATCAGCTAATGGATAATCACGCATATTACCATAACCAAACCGATGGTATGCCTTTCCACGCATAGGAGTATCTCCTCTGTGAGACACAGCAATTACGATAAAACCTAACTGCGCCAAACGGGTACAACATCTGTCTTCTAAGGTAAATGAAGTAGGAACTTGACCAAAGTAAGGCCCCGGATATACCACAGAAATAATCGGATATACCTTAGTAGAATCAAAGTCTGCCGGTTTCCACATTACTCCATGTAAATCGGTTATATTATCAGCAGCCTTCACAACAAAACGTTCCGGTTTTTTCCATCCGGCTTTGTAGGCTAATTCAATATCCGGCTTTGCCAATTCAAGAATCCCTTGTCCCTTGTTATCTTTCAACATGATTTTAGGTTCCATATCCACTCTTGAATAAGTGTCAATATAGTATCTATTAGACTTCAGGAATTTAACCTGATGCTGACCGTCTTCCGTACTTAATGGAGTTACTCCTTCCCTATCAATATGCACTTTATAGAGCATGTAATAAGATGGGTCAATATCTTTTTCCCTGCCATATCCATATAGATATACTGTTCGCCCCAAAGTATCAATAGAAGCTATCTGACCTGCCACCCACTCACCGGAAGTCATCACATTCTTCAACTTTCCATTACCATCATAATGATAGTAATGCCCCCATCCCGTACGCTCCGAACGAAAAAGAATATCTTTACCATCATTCAAAATAGCGACACTACGAGCATGCGGATCACGATACGGTTTGTCAACTTCATGAATTATTTCTTTCACCTCCATTGTAGAGAGGTTGACAGAACACAAATCCACTTCGTCCCATGTACGTTTCGTACGTTCAAAAAAGAGGTATTTACTATCCTTTGTCACACACAAAGGATTTATGTATTGATCCGGCCACTTACTTATGTCTGTTTTTTTTACGGTACGCCCAATCACGTCAACTATAACCAGTTCATTTTGGGTTACATTCTTATCACCAGGGAATTCATAACGATAAGTAGTCAGGGAAGGCCTGTCATCCAACGAATTTATCACCCAAAAATCTCTAAGCAGACGTTCATCTTCGCGTACTAAATAAAGATGCCTTGAATCGGGGCACCAACAGATATCAGACATGACTTCTCCTTCTTCGTCCGTTCCTCCATCATGCGCATAAGAATAATACCGAACTCCATCAGTGGTCAACTGCACTTCCGTCGTATCCATTCCCATCTCCCCATTACCTTTCACATACAGATTGTGTTTCTTCACATACACAAGATATTTTCTGTCTGGCGAATATTTCATCCATGAGTAACGATCAAATAATGACCGACTCTTTTCTTTCTTTTTCTCTACAATCTGGTGTGTCAGGCGATTATATTCATAGTTCCTACCTTTATAAGAAAAAGAAAAAGAAGCCAGGTTTTCAGAAAATTTGATATCACTCAACTCCAGTTTATTCCTGTCCACTACACCCCTAGTAATCTGTGCAATTCCCGATGCCAGTTTCCCTTTATCAAACAATGGTTCTTTTAACCGACGTTCAGGATCTACAAAATAGTAATCCTTCCCGACAGTCGTATGAAATTCAAACCAAAACTTATCTGTTCCATTAATTTCATTCGGCCAGAGATTTAGACTATTAGCAGTAAAATTACCCCCTAAACCGAAAGCCTGAAATTCATTTGCCAATTCATAGTTGGCCTGCTGTTGGGAAAAAGCATGCAGAATGCCTGACCAAGCAAATAAAACTATAAATAATATTCTTTTTCTCATATTCAAATAAACAAAGGAGAATCACATAAAGTATTCAAGACTCAATGCGATTCCCCGCATAATCTATATAGATCAAGTTATTTTAAAGGTCATACTGAACAATCTGGTTAGCATTTCCTATTTTATATAGTACATCCACTATTTTTCCAAAATTATTATCTCCCTCCTTCTCACTTTCCTCATTCGGGTATAATTGTTTTATTTTTACATCATTAACCAATCCTGATTCTTGCTTGTCCTTCTCTTCCACCCCATATATAAAGAAACTTCCGTCTTCCAAGGCAACCCCTAACTGACCGTTGTAAACTCCATATTTTGGATACAAATATATATCATTAGATGAAAGAGCAATCACCTTCTTGTCAAATGTATGAATCAATTTTGGAGCAGATGCCATACCTTTCACATATTGGCAATACCACAATTCATTCCCCATTGCAATAACAACATACTGCTTTTGTTCAAATACAGCCATATCTGTATACTCTTTATTTTTCAATGACGTCAAGTCATTTTCATAATAATCATATATATCCCATTTTTTATTCTTCATTCTGAAATAGCGCAATTGATAAGACATATCGTTACCCTTCATCAAGGCAACCCATGCTTGCATCATGTCGCCATTCACATTAACTGACGCAGTTTTCATTGTTACAATACTTTCATCACGCATATTCTGAAAGTTCTTAGCATCCTCTCCTTCAAATTCAACTATTTCTCCGGTATCCTTCACCGTATTATCATAAAATGTCGGATCATTGGAACTATTCTTCACCCCACCTCCATTTCGAATAATTACCAATGAGTTATCCTCTTCACGGAGAGCCAGAACCGCATCCATATTTCTGTCCTTAAACTTCTGTACAGGATATAAAGCACTGAATTTAGTATAATTCCACAGTGGAATAGACATATAGGCTCCAGCATGAAAATCATTTGCAACCGGCTTCGTGTGCATATAAATATATCCATTTTCATCACGAATAAATTTTGCAGAGTAAGACATGGCAGCTTCTACAGGTTTGAAGCCTCCCACCGGCAAATCCCCATAGAACTCATCCTCTGTATATACTTCACGCTCCAAAGTATTACCGTTCAGCTCCACCCAACGATCTTGCATCACTACCAGTTCATCATATACAGTCTCTACCTGTCCGAAAGTACTAGGATAACCCAAATGCTCAAAAACACCTTTGGGGTTGGTTCCTAAATCTTTGACTAAATACTTTTCGACAGAATGATATGCGATAGAATCACGTACCACTTTCTCACCCCAGATATTCACAGTTTCTGACACACCATACAAGGTCTTAATCTTGATAAATGAAAGTGTTGACTTTCCATCTACGTCAGACAAAACCACCCATCCTCTCTGATAAGGAGAACGAACCAAAATGTCTGTTGACGCAGAGTACTTAACCCCTGTTTTATTGTCGATGACGGAAAATGTGAGTTCAAACAATCCGATCTTATGAGAATTGAAAGTATACGAAGGTGCTTTTACATTCAACAATTCTCCGTCTAGTCTCCATTCGTAACTCACATCCGGATCTGTTTTATCAATTGTAAACTCAAACGTAGGTGTTATAACTAAGTCTTCATCTATCCCAACACTATAGTTTTTTTCAATATTACTAATAGTGCCTTTCAGTTCATTAATCGGTGTATAATCATAATTGTTTTTATCATCCAGGCAACTGCAAATGCTACTCAATAAAAGTAGTAATAAAATATAAACTGTTATCTTTTTCATACTTCTTCCGTTTTTTAATTATCCGGCAACAGGAATTTCCATTTTACCATACTCATCACTCATGGGTTCATCCGGATGTTGAGTATTATAATCTTTAATTCTATTTTTCAGACGCAGTGCATATTTACGCAATATAAACATATCTTTTCCGTCAAATACCACCCCGTCTTTTTTCAATTCTTCCAAAAACATTAAATATTTCTTTTCCGAATACCTCCCCAAATACCATTCTTCAACAATGTTGTAGGGATTATTCACATCACCGTCGTTTCTAGTCCACCACTCAGGTGCAAACAACAAATTAGATACGGAAATAATAGCACGTGAATAGACACTCGGACCTTGACGAACCTCACCACCGTCATTCACTTGCAACGTCAGCAGTTCAGCTTTCGTATCCAATTTTTCGTAATACTTCAGAACCACCAATATTTCTCCGGTTAGTTCTCCTGCTTTAATTACGCACTTCTCTGGCAATTCATATTGGGTAGCAGGCAAAGTCGTTCGTTCCGGATCTACACTGACCGTAAACTCCAAATCCTTATCCTGTACTTTTCCAGAAATGGTAACTCCTAATAATATCTTAGCATTTTCACCTTCATTGTAAAACTTAAAAGATACACCTGTTGTATCTGTTGTCATATTTTTCTCAAATGCAATATATGACACATCATTTGTATGGGTCAGTAATCCTTGCTCCTCACAAGAAGTAAAGAAGGAGACTCCCAACAATACAATGACTATATAAAAACTTATTCTTTTCATATATCTTCAATCTTTCAAAATTTAAATATTGCTTTCCGAATCAGGCAATGGCATCACCAAATTATCTTCAATCGCCGGATATTCTACGGACTGCTTTTCATCCGACCCTTCCAAGTTCCGTTTCAAACGCTTGTATAAAAAGAAAGTCTGTCCTTCGCCAATAAACTCGCGACGGGCGTCATCAACAATCAGATTAATAAAGTCTTGCTTCGTACCCGATTTGCTAAGGTCAGGAGAACTAATACCTCTCCCTTGTTTCACAGTTTTAAGATATGTCTTGGCCAATTCCTTATCTGTATCATAAATAGCCTCTGCAGCTATATAATATACTTCAGACATACGAATCATAGGCACCATTGTACTATTCACTTTACCAAAACCAGAACCTTCATCTTGTTTTTTATACTTCAATGAACGATAAAAAGAAGAAGTATTCGGTCCTAACTGATACTTAAGACGCCAGTCTTTATCGCTTTCGGTACCGAAGAATTTCGTTATCACAGCATCACTCAAAGCCAGATACTTTTCATCATCCGGTTTGGTAGCATTATCACTTGCATGATTAATCTCCAAATCCCAATCAGTCTGATCTGTAGAATATAATGCAAATATAATGTCTTCATACATCTTTATATTCCCATTCTCTATATTCATAGGTCCACTATAACTACTTGTTACTGCCTTATAATAACCTTTATCAGCATTAATATCTATTAGTAACTTCGCTGTTTCATAGGCCTTTTCCGATTGTCCTGCATATAAGTAAACACGAGCCAACTCCGCAGTTACGGCATGATAATTAAGATGGAATCCTCTGTACCACACAAAACGTTCTTCTCCGGAAGGAGACTTAGTAAAACGATTACCCGAAGTAAACTCTGATGACTTATCCACATCCTTCAAAATCTTTTGCGCTTCTACTAAATCAGCGATGATGCGTTCCAAACAGTAACCGACTGTTTGTCGATCGGATAAATAAGATGGATATTTGTCCACATAAGGAATAAAAAGCCTATCTCCCGGATTCATAGCCAAAGACGGCGCATATATACGTAACAAATCAAAATGCATATACGCCCGTAAGGCAATAGCTTCTCCTAAAATCATATTTTTCTCCTGCGTACGTTTGTAGAACAGCATTGTATCTTCCTCTGCCACCTGCTGTGCAAGGTTATTACAATTGGCTATGATATTCCACGCTGCGCTCCACATAGCATCTGTTGTAGGAGTAAGTTCAGAGTTCTTATACAAAAACTTCGATAATTTCTTCATAGCTTTACCACCACCGCTGTCGGGGGCTTTGTCCAAGTCATATACCTGTCCCCAGCCATCTATCAACCCCCAGCTCAGATTGCTACCGTACAAATCGAAAGTCGCCAACTTCCGGTATATACCGTTCAGAGCTGTACGATAACCATTTCCTGTCTCAAACAAATATTCTTCCTTTATCTCATCCGCAGGTCTCACGTCCAGCCAGTCACTACAAGAACTGAACGAGATAGCTGCTAGACATGACACAAATATTATTGTATATATCTTTTTCATTTTTTCTTCTTTTTTTAGAACTGTGCTTTTAATGAGAATTCCACTTTCCAAGATCTCGGATAGCTCAATCCGCGTTCCTGTTTAATAGAGGACCAGTTTATCAAGTCGCTCGTAGAAGCTTCCAGACGAAGCAGATTCATGCGGAGATGTTTTTTTATCCAGTCACGGTTAAAATCATAGCTGACATTCAATGAATTCAATCGAACCAATGCTTTATCCTGCACGAAACGTGATGTTGGCAAAGTAGTCATCCCCCGGTCTTTAATATCTTTAAACTGAGCTATGTCACCCGGTTTTTTCCATCTGTCCGTCAATACGCGTAAATCGACATTCTTGTTCACTAAGTCCGCATTTTCCACATTGTTGACCAATGTTTGATTGTATTCCTGTCCACCCCACTCATAAAGAAATGAAGCAAACAGAGTCCAATTCTTATACGACAGGTTCAACCCGAAAGCACCACTACATTTAGGTTCTGTATTTCCAACTACAACCTCCTGCGCAGCATTCCACTTATCAGCTATAGAGCCATCACGGTTCAAAAAGATCTCTTTACCCGTAGTAGGATCAATGCCCAATGAACGTACAGCCCAAATTGAAGTCAGAGAAGCTCCTTCCTCATACTGTGGCAGTGGTACCGAATATTCCGCACCATGAGACAGCCCTAATGTTTCTTGATAAAGTGCTTCATTTTTATAATAAGCGGCCACTCTCTCATTATATGCTTTCTGAGAGTCGGAAATCTTCAGAATCTCATTCTTATTGTGCGCCATATTTCCCCATAACGCCACATTCCAGTTTCTGTCACGATAAATATCCGCACGAAGTTTTAATTCTACGCCTTTGTTGGCAACTTGTCCCATATTATCTTTGTAAGTAGAGAAACCGGAAGTTTGGGAAAGAGTGACATCATTCACCAAGTCAATTGTCTTATTATAGTAATACTCGAAATCAACAGTCAGGCGATCATGGAACGTTTTTGTTTCGATACCAACACTCAGCTTATCCGTCTTTTCCCAAGTCAAATCTTTATTACCTAAAGCTTTCAATACAGCCCCATAACCTGTTATATACCATTCATCAAATAAAGTTTCATACATCGTCGTTGCAGCATAAGCCGGGAAATTAACTTTACCGGTACGCCCATAAGAAGCACGTAATTTTAACTTATTGATATATCCGTTACTTTTGAAGAAATCATAGTTATGAATATTAACACCCAAACCTCCAGAGAAGAAAGGAGCCCACTTCTGATTCGCCCCAAACTCTGACGAACCGTCGAAACGTACAGAAGCGTCTACCAAATAAATATCATTCCACGTATAATTGGCAGAAGCTAATACGCTAACCCTTCGTGTGGTATTCTCAGTACGAGTAGGTTTCTTATATACTTCCGCCGCATAATTCAGAGAGTGAAACTCACCCGACGGAAATCCACGATAATGAGCATTGGTACTCTCAGTGGTACCTGAAGCTGCTTCCCAACCTGCTGAAACATTCAAATTGTGCTGCTTGTTAAAGCTACGTGTATAGTATAAAAAAGCATTGGAATTCCAATCCAAACTTTCTCCATTCGTCGTATACAAATCACCGGCAAGATTATTATCTTTTGAACCTGTAACACTAGTCTTACTTGAAAGCGGATCAATAAACTTCTCTGATTTGGAATATTTCTTCGTTACACTGAACTGCCCTTTAACCGTCCAGTAATCATTCAGGTACCAGTTAAAGCTCAAATTATCAATAACCTCATCATAAGAGTTCCAATTATAATTACCCAAAGTTGCTTCATATAGCGGATTATTATTGTCACGTCCGCTAATTTTCGAATATGTGAGTTTCTCCCGGAGTGTTCCATCATCTTTATAAGGAGAGTCATAAGGCTGTAGTCCGCTAAAATCACTAAACGAACCATACGGAGATTCTTTCGATTTCGTATGCCCGAAAGATACATAGTTTCTTACTTGCAAATTCTTGATGCGATAATCCAAAGAGAAGCCTGCACTATAGCGATTACGTTCTGTACCCTTCATCACACCATCTGCTATATTAAATGAACCGTCCACACCATAACGCAAATTAGGTGTTCCTCCCTCTAAGTAAATACTGTGCTTATGATTGAAAGAATTTTGAAGTGGAATAGACATCCAATCCGTATCTACTCCTTTTTGAATTAAAGCGTATTTCTTATAATAGTTGTTCATCCCTACCGCAGTCGATGGAATGTTAGCTTGTCCTTTATCAAATAATCCTGCGAGACGCTCTATTTCCAGCTTCTCCGATGCATTTGCCAAATTATAATCCCGTAAATCGGGCATTTCCAACGTTCCTGTAAAGTTATAAGAGACACGAACCTCTCCTGCTTTCGGAGCAACAGTAGTAATTACCACCACTCCATTAGCAGCACGTGAACCATACATAGCAGTAGCAGCAGCATCTTTCAAAACCGTCAAACTCTCAATACGGGTAGGATCCAAGTCATATACCTTCTCAATGCTTACTTCAAAACCGTCCATGATAAAAGTTGGTAAATTAGGATTATTCTCCAAATTTGATTTTGAAAGCTGATCTTTATCCAGTTCTTTAACGCCAAAACCGGAACGTCCACGAATATACATTTCTGGCAAAGCATTCGGGTCAGAACCAAATTGTACGTTATCTACCAAACGGAAAGAGGGATCGAATGACTGGATCGCCCCAATTATATTTGTCTGTGACACCTTACGCAAGTCATCACCCGAAATCTGAGTCGAACTACCCGTAAAACTGGATTTACGTACATTGCTATATCCGGTCACAACCACATCTTCCAATGTTTTGACATCATCCACCAATGTAATTTCAACCGTTTTCCGACGAGTAGCATCCACTTGGACAGTTTGCTTCTTCATACCTATAAAAGAAACTTCCAACACCACCTTATCACTTTTTACGTCCAAAGTAAATTCACCTTCAATATTGGTAGAAGTACCTGTACGAGTACCTTTAACAATAATACTAGCTCCGGGAATCGGCTCTCCATGTGAGTCTGTCACCATACCACGGACACGGTTTTCACGCTTTTGTTTTCGAATGACAACAATACCGTCTTTCATCACATAGTCAAACCCTTGAGGATTCAACACTAATTTAAGAGTTGTATCCCATCTCTCGTTCTTCACATCAAGTGATACCGAAGGAACACCCTTGAACATTTGTGAATTATATAACATATTCACACCTGTCTGTTTTTTCACTGCATCCAGGACAGTCTCTATAGAGACATTGTGCAGTTTCAAAGTCACCGTCTTGTCTTGTGACGGTAATGCCCATGCACTAAACGTACAGCACATTGCCACTAGAAAACATAGCAGCCATCGTTTTTCTCTCATAAATTAATAATTAAACTTTTGTGTACCTAATATTCTAACTATTCTAATATTCTATCTTTTCCATTCCTGTTCTTCCACTTTGTCATATATCAATATATTCCTGCCACTGATTTTATAAGTAAGGTCTCCTGTCAGTTCCAGTGCATCCAGGAATGAATTTATTGTTCCGTAGCGTTTCAAGTTACCACTATAGGTAATGTCGCGCAGGTTAGGGGTTTCGTAATAAACCTGTATGTCGTACCAGCGTTCGAATGTCTTCATTATATCGCCCAAGGGACGGTCATTAAAGATGTACATACCATCTACCCAACCAACATATTCTTCCAAATCCACCTTGCGTTTCGTTGAACTATTGGCAAATACAACAGCTTGTTCACCCGGTGAGAGAGTAACCGTTTCCGCATTTAATGTAGAGAATTTCACTTTTCCATGTACTAGGGTTGTATAACAAACAGGGGTATCGGCATAAGCATTCACGTTGAATTCAGTACCAAGTACAGTTATTTCCCCGAGATGAGTTTGTACCACAAATGGATGATTCTCATCTCCTGCTACATCAAAATAAGCTTCACCCTCCAAACGCACAATTCGACGTTTACCGGCAAAACGTACCGGATAGGTCAATTTAGAACCGGCATTCAAATGTACTGTCGTTCCATCTGCAAGGATTACAGTATTTTCACCTCCACGCGGTATTACCAGTTCATTTGATTTGCCAGATTGTTCTTCAATGTTTTTCTCCTCATGTTGTGTCGTGACGGTAGGCTGATAAGACAGCACTCCTTTCTTATATTTTACTTGAACGCCATCTACTACTACGCTTACTTCTTTTCTATGCACATCAATCACGCTGCCATCGGACAAAGTCAATTGTGCCTGCTGCGTTCCCGGCTGAATCAAAGTTTTCCCTTCTTTTTCCGATGAGATATAATTCGACATATAGAAAGAAAGAGCAACGGCTAAAGTAACGACAGCCGCAGCAGCGTACCACCCCACCCGACGAGAACGACTCTTCCGGCCTTTCGATTCCATCTGCCCGATACTCTGAAGAAAAGACTGATAAGCTTTCTTTGACGAATATTTTTGATATTCTCCAAAGGCGACTTTCAAAGTCTCCCCGCTCTGTAATTGCTCGTATACATTTCGTAAGTCCGGACATTCTGCCAACCGTTTCTCAAGATCTTTTTGTTCCACTTCATCAGCCTCCCCCAAAAGAACCTTTCTCATTAAAGCAGCGTCTTGATATACATTTTCGAACTTCTTCATCTTATTGCGTTTTTTTAATTAAACAATTGTTTAATTCATCTTTATTATAGATATACACAACTCATAAAAACGGGTGACAAAAAGATGACATTTTTTTGAGATAAAAGAATAATGAATCAGAATTTAGAGGTAGAAATATATCATAATATCATTATATAGAAGAAAAAGATTTGATTTTAACAAATAGAATAAATCTTAATCAATCAATAAAAAGACAAAGAAGTATCAGAATGTTTTTTTATTTTTAGAAAAATAAAAAAAGAATTATGGAATGAATGGAATCCCCCAACCTTTCACGGAGGAATTTATAGCTGCGAGTCTTTTGGGTTTTGACAGTATTGATACTTATCTCCAGACGTTCCGCTATCTCTTCCCATGTATGTCCCTCAATTCTCATTAAAATAATCCGACGTTGTTCGGCAGGAAGTTCTTCGATATAGCAATAGAGTTGCCGGATAATTTCTTCTTTTACTGTCAGTGCATAAATCGTATCTTCGTCCACCATACTTTCTTCTTCCGCCAAAGAACTTAAAATAGTATCATGAATTTGATTATTACGTATATATAATAAGGCATTATTATAGCAGGCACGATAAAGATAATTGGTAAGTTCTTTAATATCAGAAAAGGTACGCTTCCCCTCCCATACAGAAATAAAAACTTCCTGTACCAAATCTTCCACCGCATCGGGGACTGGCAATATCTTGGAAACATAAACACATAAAGCAGTATAAAAACGATCGTAGAAATCGCCCCACATCTTTTTATCCTTCCGGTTTACTCCCGCTACTATGATGTCAATTTTATCGTTCATACTGTCACTTTTCCTGCGAAAAAAGAGAACAAAATTTATAAAAATCACCGTAACTACTTACTTTTGCGATATTTATGAATGCAAATATATTGTTTTTTTCAGAAACGCAGACCTTGCCGACTTACAAAATAAAAAATAAAATGCAACAGGGCACAAAAGGCGCAAGCTTTAAAGAGGAATATAAAAATAAGAAATACTTCGATTAGTAATAACATTATTTGCAATAAAATCATTACCAATCAAAATATGTTCGGGACTTGATTGTTTACTACTTTCTGATTGCTATGATATATGCTGTCATTCACAGTCGTCACAGAGGCGTAACCATCTTATTCACAGATATCTTATGTGAACAGGTAGTATCATTCTCACTCTTCACAGCCCTTCACTTTCTTCACCAAATACACATTGCCCAATCTCGTATGCTGTCGACTGATACCCGTTGCAGTCAGAATCTGCGCCAATTGGATAGGAGTACAATTACGAAGTACAGCCGGAAACCTCTTTTTCAATTCTTGATGAATGATAGCGGCGGAGAGTGACAGACAATCCGGTTCATCCAACATGGCAGGCGCGTATATGTTGCACACAATGTCTTCTATGGGGTTGACATGATAGTATGCGCTATTATGACGTTGCAAAGCATGTTCTTCCTCCTTGTTGAACCAGTGACGGGCACCTGCAAGCAATTCCTCTTTCAGTTGGGCGTAGATTTGTGAATGTTCAATTCCGGTACAGTCAATATCATGCTCCGCTTCAATGCAGATGAATCTGCGGCTGCCTGTCGGATCGCACAGTAAGTCAGTCCGGTTACTTGTTCCGATGAAAGAGGCGATACGAGGCAGCGACCGGAAATTTTTCTGATAGGCTTTGCAGATGTTGAGGCTGGACATTTGCATCAGATTTTTAAGTAACGGCATCTTTTGTGCTCCGAATTTATCAAATTCGTCCATGTTTAGTAACCCCATCTCGGCTAGGAGACGTTCGGGATTGCCTTGTGCGGTTAGTTTCAGATTATCCGAATAATAACGGGCTAGTTGTGGCGGCATCAGCATACGGCAGAAAGTGGATTTATGGCGTCCCTGTTCTTCGCTGATAAGTATCGGGGCTACGCTGTTTGCTTGTGTTTGATTCACTCCCAGCCATTGGGCGGCAAGTCCGAGCATCCAGGTGTGAAAGCTTTTTATCCATATAGGAGTGTCGGATACTCGCTTCGCCAAGGGCTTCAACCGATCCGTTCCGTCCCAGGCAGGTAGTTCGTTCATATAAAGCCGGAAAGGGTGGTAGCTTTCCACTAGGGTAGAGTAAATGTATCTTTGAAGGTCCTTGTCCCAGCAGTTGATTCCTTCTTTGTGGGCTTCCAGGCAGAAAGTATTCAGTTCTCGCTTGTCTATGCGGCAGAAAGGAATTTCTCGTTGCCCGGAGGGGCGAAATTCGGTTTCTTCGGTGAGTAAGTTGTAGCGGAAGTCATATCGTACTTTCAAAAAGTCAATCACTTGTCGTGTTAGAAGGACGGGGTGTTTATGTACTTCTTGTTCATCTATTTCTTGCATTTTCGGTACGTTCTTTGAAGTGTTCGGTGAAACGATGACGTTTGACGATTCTTTCATCAATGCTTGTATTCTTTTTGCCAAACGTTTCGAGTTATATTCTAATGTCTTCATATTTTTCTTGTTTTTTAAATGAATAAATGTTGTTTTTTCGACCGGTTGATGCTGCTAAGGTATAACATGAAATATGGGGTTTGCAAGTATTTAACTAAGAAAATATTTATTTTCTTCTGAAACGAAAAACAAGCTTTCCTATGCTGATATATCGTTACTTTGTCGTATCTTTAGTGCTTGTTTAGGAAAAGCCGACTGGAGTTGTCCGGTTGGCTGACAATAGTTGACTGAACAGCCGATTCCAATCGTCCGAATAGCCGATTAAAGTTGTCCTATGATGAAGTTACACATTTAAATTGATAAGAAGTAATGGCTATTGTGTTTGATTGGTATGAAAATCCTAATGCTTCTTCGGAAGAAGAAGCGGCGTTGCATCCGCGTATCTTTATGAATGGAAAAGTGGATACGGATACTCTTTGTTACAAGATTCATGACTACAGTTCGTTGACTGTGGGCGATGTAAAGAATGTGCTTGATAACTTATCGAAGATTCTCGGCGAGTCGTTGCGAGAGGGAAAAGAAGTACATATCGAGGGGATCGGCTATTTTTATCCCACTTTGGCTGCTACGGGGAAAGTGACTCGTAGCACTCCGCATAAGACTAATAAGGTGGCTTTCAAAACTGTCCGATTTCGCCCTGACAGTAATCTGAAAGGACATTTTGTGGGTGTCCGCGCCAATCAGTCCAAGTATGTCCGTCATTCGGAGAAGGTGTCAGAGGTGGAGATTGATATGCTGTTGAAAGAATATTTTGCCGAACATCAGATGATGACCCGCCGTGATTTTCAGGAAGTGTGTGGTTTGGCACGTACTACGGCCAAAACGCATTTGGTACGTTTGCGTGGAGAAGGAAAGCTGGTGAATATCGGTTTGCGCAATCAGCCGATGTATGTGCCTGCTCCCGGTTATTATGGCGTATCCAGAGATGCGGCACATCCTTCACGGTAGTGACTGTGAAGGATGTGAAAGAGGTATTTTCACTCAACGAATCACGTAAAAAGACTGATAAACTGAGACTTATCTCAATGTGAAGAGAATGAACAAAGGGCACAAAAAAAGAGCGAATCATTCCGCTCCACCTTTAAAGAATCCCCATAAATGGGATTCTTCTTTTTCTTCATCTTTCATTTACTCTTTACCTGAAAACGTCTTTTTCCTAATACCTAATCAAAACAATCTTTTTCCTAAAAACTAATCTTAAAATCTAATACCTTAGTTTTATAAACTAATACCTTTTAATTATTACCTTTTTCTAATACCTAAAATATAAGTAGTTTCACAACTACACTGCAAAGGTATAGCTGTTTGCGAAAACAACAAAAGCCACTATACAAAAAAACACATTCAGGCTTGTTTTTTTGACTTATGTCAAGACGTAGGGTAGATTTTGAGTGTAAACCTCAAGTTTATTCCCACAGCAATCCGTATTTTCAACAAATCTTTCCTTTTACTCTCTAGTTGCACTCATAATTGAGCAAGCACATAACTAACAAAAAGAAAGCAAAACAGGGGATTGAAAAGACAAACTATTGCCATTCCATCCAAAAATATACAATCACAAAAGCCAATAAGCGGTCTATTTTCGAACAATCTGCATATTTCTAACCCGAAATTACGGCGTTTTTTTCAGTTAAGCCGGATTCCTCCTCGGATTTTCAGAAGCAAAAACAGCTTGAAGATACAAGTCTCACAACTTTTCTGTAACTTTGCAGCGTTTGATAATAAATAAGATAGGAATGGATTTTAAGTACGACGTAATTGTAATTGGTGCCGGACATGCTGGTTGTGAAGCAGCGGCAGCCGCTGCTAATTTAGGTTCCAAAACTTGTCTCATCACTATGGACATGAACAAGATTGGACAGATGAGTTGCAATCCGGCTGTAGGAGGAATCGCCAAAGGACAAATTGTACGTGAAATAGATGCATTGGGTGGACAGATGGGATTAGTGACAGATGAGACTGCCATTCAATTCCGAATTCTAAACCGCTCGAAAGGTCCAGCCATGTGGAGCCCCCGCGCCCAATGCGACCGGGCTAAGTTCATTTGGTCCTGGCGAGAGAAACTGGAAAATACACCCAACCTTCATATCTGGCAAGATACCGTATGTGAACTGCTCGTAGAAAACGGTGAGGTCACTGGATTGGTCACCGCATGGGGCGTCACCTTCAAAGCGAAATGCATTGTGCTCACCGCAGGAACTTTCCTCAACGGACTGATGCATGTAGGACGTCATAAATTACCGGGAGGAAGAATGGCCGAACCGGCTTCCTATCAGTTGACCGAATCCATCGCCCGCCACGGTATCACCTACGGAAGAATGAAAACCGGTACTCCGGTACGAATTGACGCACGTAGTGTTCATTTTGACCAGATGGAAACACAAGACGGCGAATCGGACTTCCACAAGTTCTCATTCATGAATACTAGCACGCACCACTTAAAGCAACTTCAATGCTGGACATGCTACACTAATGAAGAAGTACACCGGATTCTGCGTGAAGGTTTGCCGGATTCTCCCCTGTTCAACGGACAGATTCAAAGTATCGGGCCACGCTATTGTCCGAGCATCGAAACCAAGATTGTCACTTTCCCGGATAAAGATCAGCACCAGTTATTTCTCGAACCGGAAGGAGAAACGACACAAGAGTTATATCTTAACGGATTCTCTTCTTCGCTTCCGATGGAAATACAAATTGCAGCATTAAAACAAATCCCGGCTTTCAAAGATCTGGTTATCTACCGCCCGGGATACGCTATCGAATATGACTATTTCGATCCGACTCAATTAAAACATACGTTGGAATCGAAGATTATCAAAAATTTGTTCTTTGCCGGACAAGTAAACGGAACCACCGGATACGAGGAAGCAGGAGGACAAGGATTGATAGCCGGTATCAATGCACACATTAACTGCCACGGCGGAGAAGCATTTACTTTGGCTCGCGATGAAGCATATATTGGCGTATTAATCGACGATTTGGTTACCAAAGGTGTGGATGAACCTTACCGTATGTTTACCTCGCGTGCGGAATACCGCATTCTGCTTCGCATGGATGATGCCGATATGCGCTTAACAGAAAAAGCATTTAAGCTTGGGTTGGCAAAAGAAGATCGATATCAGTTAGTAAGAGGCAAGAAAGAAGCCGTGGAACAAATCATTTCTTTCGCGCGCAACTATTCGATGAAACCGGCACTAATCAACGATGCTCTCGAAAAGATAGGGACAACGCCCCTACGTCAAGGTTGTAAGTTGATAGAGATTCTGAACCGCCCGCAAGTGACAATAGAAAATATAGCAGAATATGTTCCGGCGTTTCAACGCGAACTGGAAAAAGCGACGAGTTCGGATCAAGACCGGAAAGAAGAGATTCTCGAAGCTGCCGAAATCCTAATCAAGTATCAAGGATATATTGATAGAGAGAGAATGATAGCTGAAAAACTAGCACGATTGGAGAGTATTAAGATTAAAGGAAAATTTGACTATTCCACCATTCAATCCCTTTCCACCGAAGCTCGGCAAAAGCTGGCAAAGATAAATCCGGAAACAATCGCGCAAGCGAGCAGAATTCCGGGAGTCTCTCCTAGCGACATCAACGTGCTGCTGGTGCTTTCGGGACGATAAGCGGCAACGTTTCACGTGAAACAAAGCATTTAAAGAAACGATATAATTCAATGATTATGAGCAAAGAAACACTAATCAAAAGCATTCGGGAAGTACCCGATTTTCCGATTCCCGGAATTCTGTTCTACGACGTCACTACTCTATTCAAAGATCCATGGTGCTTGCAGGAATTATCCAATATCATGTTCGATATGTATAAGGATAAAGGAATCACCAAAGTAGTGGGTATAGAATCAAGAGGCTTCATTATGGGACCGATTCTGGCAACCCGTCTAAACGCCGGTTTTATTCCAATCCGCAAGCCGGGCAAACTCCCAGCAGAAACGATTGAAGAAAGCTACGATAAGGAGTATGGCAAAGACACGGTGCAAATCCACAAAGATGCACTGGACGAGAATGACGTAGTTCTACTACATGATGATTTGCTGGCAACAGGAGGCACTATGAAAGCAGCTTGCGAATTGGTGAAAAGACTAAAGCCTAAAAAGGTATATGTAAACTTCATCATCGAATTGAAAGAACTGAATGGAAAATCATTGTTTGGAGATGACGTAGAAGTAGAATCGGTATTGTCTTTATAAAGGATTTGCCTCTACTTGCAGAGAATGTGTCAAAAGTAAGCAGCTAGCGATCTTTCGTACCTAACAATTATGAATACAGAACCAGAAAGCAGAGCCAATGAATATTTGAAAGGGATTGTAGCCAACCTTCCCGAGAAACCGGGTATTTACCAATACTTGAACACGGAGGGCACAATTATATACGTTGGAAAGGCTAAAAATCTAAAGAAAAGAGTCTACTCCTACTTCAGCAAAGAGCATGAACCGGGAAAGACACGAGTGCTGGTCAGCAAAATCGCCGATATTCGTTATATTGTAGTCAACACGGAAGAAGATGCGTTATTGCTGGAGAATAATCTGATAAAGAAATATAAGCCGCGCTACAACGTTCTATTAAAGGATGACAAGACATACCCTTCTATTTGCGTACAAAACGAGTATTTTCCCAGAGTTTTCAGAACAAGGAAGATTATCAGGAACGGTTCTTCGTATTATGGACCGTATAGTCACATACCATCCATGTATGCGGTACTGGATCTGATAAAGCATTTATATCCTTTGCGAACTTGCAGTTTAAACCTAACTCCGGAGAATATACGGGCAGGAAAGTTCAACGTATGTCTGGAATATCATATAAAGAACTGCGCAGGACCATGCATCGGACTACAATCACAGGAGGATTATCTCAAAAACATTGATGAAATCAAAGAGATCCTGAAAGGAAATACACAAGAAATCAGTCGTATGCTACTGGAAAGGATGCAGACATTAGCCGGTGAGATGAAGTTTGAAGAAGCACAGAAGGTGAAAGAGAAATATCTTCTGATAGAAAACTACCGTTCCAAATCGGAGGTAGTAAGCGCTGTATTGCACAACATAGATGTATTTTCTATTGAAGAGGACGAGTCCAATTCCGCTTTCATCAACTATCTGCATATTACAAACGGCGCCATTAACCAGGCGTTTACATTCGAATATAAAAAGAAGCTGAATGAATCAAAAGAGGAGCTTTTGACACTGGGTATTATCGAAATGCGGGAACGCTATAAGAGTCAATCCAGAGAGATTATAGTGCCTTTTGAACTTGATTTGGAGCTAAACAACATTGTATTTACCGTTCCACAGCGGGGAGATAAAAAGAAACTGCTGGATCTTTCGATTCTAAACGTGAAGCAATACAAAGCCGACCGTCTAAAACAGGCGGAAAAGCTGAATCCGGAGCAAAGAAGTATGCGATTAATGAAAGAGATACAGCAAGAGTTGCATCTGGACAGACCGCCTTTGCAAATTGAATGCTTTGACAACTCAAACATACAGGGTTCTGATGCCGTGGCCGCTTGCGTTGTCTTTAAAAAGGCTAAACCCTCAAAGAAGGATTATCGGAAATACAATATAAAGACGGTTGTAGGACCTGATGACTATGCATCCATGAAAGAGGTCGTCAGAAGACGTTATCAGCGCGCTATTGAAGAGAACACCCCTCTGCCCGACCTGATTATCACCGATGGTGGAAAAGGCCAAATGGAGGTCGTTAGAGAGGTGATTGAAGATGAGCTGAACTTAACAATCCCGATTGCCGGACTGGCAAAGGACAATCGCCATCGCACATCGGAACTGCTTTTTGGATTTCCTCCGCAGACTATCGGTATCAAACAGCAAAGCCCGTTATTCCGTTTGCTGACACAGATTCAGGATGAGGTGCACCGCTTTGCCATCAGTTTCCATCGTGATAAACGCAGCAAACGGCAGGTAGCATCGGCATTAGACAATATCAAAGGGATTGGAGAAAAGACAAAAACAGCGCTTCTGAAAGAATTTAAGAGCGTAAAACGGATCAAAGAAGCCTCTTTTGAGGAGATTTCCGCTGTGATTGGAGAAGCGAAAGCCAAGACTGTAAAAGAAGGTTTAGGTAACGAACAACAATAAGGAAATACGTCAGCCAAGGCGGCACTGTTCGAAAGTTCGAGCAGTGCCGCTCTAAATTTCAAACCATAACAATCAATAAGTTGATTATCACTATCAAGATAGCGAATTGACAACAAATAATAACGAATGGTCCTATTGACTACGGAGCGAATTCACAATATTTTCCCACCAACACACCGTTTTCTCTTCTGAATTTTGTAAATTTGCCTTTCCTAATCATGAAATAGAATAAATAATAATGAGAATAGTCATACAACGGGTAAGCCATGCGTCAGTAACCATTGAAGGACACTGTAAGTCGTCCATTAGGAAAGGGATGCTGATATTAGTCGGTATTGAAGAAGCAGACGGGCAGGAAGATATCGACTGGCTCTGCAAGAAGATTGTAAATCTACGTATCTTTGATGATGAGAATGGTGTAATGAACAAATCTATCTTAGAAGATGGAGGTGAGATTCTGGTTATCAGCCAGTTCACGTTACACGCTTCTACCAAGAAAGGAAATCGCCCCTCCTATATCAAAGCTGCCAAGCCGGATGTCTCTATCCCACTCTACGAACAATTCTGCAAAGATTTAAGCGGTGCATTGGGAAAAGAAATAGGTACAGGCATCTTTGGAGCGGACATGAAAGTTGAACTTTTAAACGACGGTCCCGTTACTATATGCATGGATACAAAAAACAAAGAATAATAACTAACCATCAACAATTATGACTCTGGAAGAAGCACAGAAACAAGTGGACCAATGGGTGAAAACATACGGTGTCCGCTACTTCAGCGAGTTGACCAATATGGCAGTTCTCACGGAAGAGGTAGGAGAACTGGCGCGTGTCATGGCCCGCAAATATGGAGATCAATCCTTTAAAGAGGGAGAGAAAGATAATATAGATGAAGAGATAGCAGACGTTTTATGGGTGCTTCTCTGCATTGCCAACCAGACAGGTGTAGACATAACCACTGCTTTCCAGAAAAGCATGGATAAGAAAACGAAACGAGATAATAAAAGACATATCAACAACCCAAAACTGAAAGATCATGGAAGAGAATAACTCACAGCCCAACAAGTACAATGCCGCATTGGCAAAGTATAATACCAATCTGAGCGATGCAGATATTCAAGCTCGCGTAGCTGAATTGATTGAGAAAAAAGTGCCGGAAAACAACACGGAAGACGTTAAGAAGTTCCTGTTCAACTGTATTGATCTGACTACTTTGAATAGTACAGACAGTGACAAAAGTGTGATGCACTTTACCGAAAAAGTCAATCAGTTTGACGACGAATATCCTGATCTTAAAAATGTTGCAGCAATCTGTGTATACCCCAATTTTGCAGCCATCGTTAAGAATACGCTGGAGGTAGACGGAGTCAATATAGCCTGTGTATCAGGAGGTTTTCCCTCTTCACAGACATTCATTGAAGTAAAAGTGGCAGAAACAGCATTAGCAATCGCAGAAGGTGCAGATGAAATAGATATTGTCATTTCCATCGGCAAATTCCTAAGCGGAGACTACGAAGGAATGTGTGAAGAAATACAGGAATTAAAGGAAGTTTGCAAGGAACGCCACCTCAAAGTGATCCTCGAAACTGGTGCACTAAAGAGCGCTTCCAACATCAAGAAAGCCTCTATCCTATCCATGTATTCGGGCGCAGATTTCATCAAGACTTCCACTGGTAAGCAACAGCCTGCCGCTACTCCGGAAGCCGCTTACGTGATGTGTGAAGCCATCAAAGAATACCACCAGAAGACCGGAATCAAGATTGGATTCAAACCGGCAGGTGGCATCAATACCGTTAATGATGCGATTATTTACTACACAATTGTAAAAGAGCTATTGGGTGAAGAATGGCTGGATAATCAACTGTTCCGCCTGGGAACCAGCCGCTTAGCCAACCTCCTTCTTTCTGACATCAAAGGGGAAGAAATCAAGTTCTTCTAAGCTAAAGGCTACATTAGCAATCAAATACGCCTTACCGCGCGATTCCCGTACTCCGGGAACCGACGCGGTATTTTTTATTTAAGAAAATCTAAAGATAGTTACAGGAGAATTCAGAAAAATACTTATCTTTGTAAAAGGTTTAGCGATGAAAATATAGCTAATTAGTTATATTAGAGAACGTTTCATTTATTACCAATTCCTGGAATTCGGCAAAATTCAAAGTTATGAATGGTAATAAGCAAACGGGTCTCACGCACCTTCATGTATATACTTTTGTTATATATCGAATGGAGCGTGGGACTGTTGCTTGTATACTCATAACGGCTTGCCGAAGCCTCAGGAAAATACATGGCAACAGTTCTCACGCTTTTCATGAACCTTTGGAGGTATTAGGATGGACGCATATACAAGAACCTTAAGATTCAATCACAACCCTCTGAACCTCATCCTCGGAGCAGAGAAAAAGAAGGGGCTACGCATCGGTTATATGGAAGCCGGACTGCAAGGCTTCTATCTCAACTCCATAGAGACCGGAATCCATCCGCAAAAGCTATCCAAACTGCTAACAGAGGAGTTTCACTGCACCGATAATGAGTCCGCCACCGGACTATTCCAGTTCCTTATCAACGAAGGCGACAGAGTCTCCTACCAGATTATGCTCCCCTATTTACTCTCTACAGAGAACATCAACGAGTTCGAAAACATCATTCAAAAGCGTTTTTTCGGAGTGGAACGCTTTATCCGTCAAGGAAAGAATCTATACAAATTTGTGAAATATACAGAGGAAAGAAGGGACCCTATTATATGGATAAATGACTTGGAAAAAGGCATTATCGGATGGGATATGGGACTGCTTGTGAGCCTGGCGCGCGCCTCCCAAGCATGTGGTCACATCACCAAAGAGAAAGCCTGGGACTACATAGAGCAAGCCGCCAAATTATGCTCTTTAGATCTTCATACAGCGGAAGAAATAGACAAGAGTTTCCTTTTAGGAAAAGCGATGAAATCGGAAAAGATAGAAGATTGGGACCGGTTATTATTGTGCTATTCACTTCTGGCAAAATACCGGAAGTAACTATTTTTCGCGGTCTACTACGTAATCCAGATAAGCCCGGAGAGCTGCACAGATATCGGAATCCGGCAAAGAAGCCAATAGATTGAAGGCTTTTTGCTTATAGACATTCATAGTCTGAACCGCATATTCAATACCTCCGTTTTCTTTAATAAACGAAATCAAATGAGCTATTTCATCGAGAGTAGCCGTACCCTCCTTTACTTTGATTGCAATTTCTTGCGCTTCCTCGTTTTTCGTCGTATTCAGCACATACAAAGCGGGTAATGTCAGTTTACCTTCAAGCATATCATTACCCGTAGGTTTACCAATCTCCTTATTATCAAAGTAATCGAAAATATCATCTTTTATCTGGAAACAGATACCAATATATTCGCCCAGCAAACGGGCAAGTTCAGCTTCCCCCTCACCCACACCTACCGAGAAAGCGGCAGCCTTTGTGCAGGCAGCAAAAAGAGCAGCAGTTTTCTTGCGGATTACATCAAAATAGACTTCCTCGGAAAAACTGTGATTACTTACATTTGAAAGCTGAAGCAACTCACCGTCAGCAAGATCCTGTCCAAGAGTGGACACCAGCTGAATAATACGATGACTGTTTGTCAGTTCGGCGTGTACGAGGCTGGTTGCCAATAAATAGTCACCCGTCAGCACCGCTACTTTATTATTAAAGATAGCATTTACCGAGAGCTGTCCACGACGTTCGGAACTTTCATCCACTACGTCATCATGTACCAGGCTGGCCGTATGAAGGAGTTCCAGTGAAACAGCCGCATGAAGAGTGGAAGGACATATAGCTCCATAAAGACGTGCCACGAGTAAAACAAGAATAGGCCGCATCATCTTACCATTCCTCTGCCGTATGTGAGATACGACGCTATCGAGCAATGCATTTGAACTGGAGAGAGAACTATCAAAAAGTTCTTTGAAGTCGCCCAGTTCCGCTTCAATCGGAGTTCTGATAAGTGAGATACTGTCCATTTATTACACAATTTGAGCACAAAAGTAATAATAAAACGCTTAATACCGTATTTTTTTGTACTTTTACCATGAAAAATTAATTAAATCTATGGATTCAGGTAATAAATTATTTCTTTTAGACGCTTATGCATTGATATATCGGGCGTATTACGCCTTTATTAAGAACCCAAGAATCAATTCCAAAGGATTCAACACTTCAGCCATACTGGGTTTTGTGAACACCCTCGAAGAAGTACTGAAAAAAGAGAATCCCACTCATATAGGAGTAGCCTTCGACCCCGCAGGTCCCACCTTCCGCCACGAGGCTTTTGAACAATATAAAGCGCAACGCGAAGAAACTCCGGAAGCAATCCGTCTTTCCGTACCTATTATAAAGGATATTATACGCGCCTACCGCATCCCCATTCTGGAAGTGGCAGGCTACGAAGCCGATGATGTGATAGGTACACTCGCTACCGAAGCCGGTCGCCAGGGTATCACTACCTATATGATGACTCCCGACAAAGATTACGGGCAGCTGGTAAGTGACAAAGTATTTATGTATCGCCCCAAACACACAGGAGGTTTCGAAGTGATGGGCGTGGAGGAAGTGAAAGCCAAGTTTGACATTCAGTCTCCGGCACAGGTGATCGATATGCTCGGACTGATGGGCGACTCTTCAGATAACATTCCCGGATGTCCGGGAGTAGGAGAAAAGACTGCTCAAAAACTGGTCTCTGAATTCGGAAGCATCGAGAACCTATTGGAACATACCGACCAACTGAAAGGAGCATTGAAAACAAAAGTGGAAACCAATCGGGAAATGATTACGTTCTCGAAATTTCTCGCCACCATTAAAATCGATGTCCCTATCCAACTTGAGATGGATGCTCTTGTCCGCGAAGAAGCAGACGAGAATTCACTCCGCAGCATTTTCGAGGAATTGGAATTTAGAACACTCATCGACCGGGTGCTCAAAAAAGATATTTCCGGAAACGGAATAACCTCTGCCACCGGAAGCAAAGTTGCCACTGGGAAAAGCGCCCCCTCTCCTCTTCCACTTTTTCCCGAAGAAGGAGGCGGAATGCAAGGCGATTTATTTGCGAATTTCACGCCCGATGAACCGGGTGAAGCAAAAAAATCGAACCTAGAGACGTTAGAATCGCTCACTTATAGCTACCAACTTATTGATACAGAGGAGAAAAGGCAGGAAATTATTCAAAAGTTACTTACATCGAAAATTCTCTCGTTAGATACGGAAACCACCGGAACCGAACCAATGGATGCCGAATTAGTCGGAATGAGCTTTTCGATTGCAGAGAATGAAGCTTTTTATGTTCCCGTACCATCGGACCAAGACGAAGCGTTAAAAATCGTAAATGAGTTCCGTCCGGTCTTCGAAAATGAGAATTCGTTAAAAGTCGGACAAAATATCAAGTACGACATGATTGTTCTTCAAAATTATGGCGCAACAGTAAAAGGTCCACTTTTCGATACGATGATCGCTCATTATGTTCTTCAACCGGAACTTCGTCATGGCATGGATTATCTTGCGGAAATTTACTTGCACTATCAGACTATCCACATTGACGAACTGATAGGTCCCAAAGGAAAGAATCAGAAGAACATGCGCGATCTCGACCCGAAAGATGTATATCTATATGCCTGCGAAGATGCAGACGTAACTCTGAAACTGAAAAATGTATTGGAGAAAGAACTGAAAGAAAATGATGCAGAACGCTTGTTCTATGATATAGAAATGCCGCTAGTTCCCGTATTGGTTAATATAGAACGAAACGGAGTATTGCTGGATACGGAAGCATTGAAGCAATCGTCCGCCCATTTCACCGCCCAGATGGAGCAAATCGAAAAAGAGATTTACGAATTAGCCGGTGAAACTTTCAACATCGCTTCGCCCAAGCAAGTCGGTGAGGTACTATTTGACAAACTGAAAATCGTAGAGAAGGCAAAAAAGACTAAGACCGGCCAGTACGTCACCTCGGAAGAAGTGCTCGAAAGCCTCCGACACAAACATCCGGTAGTAGAAAAGATTCTGGAACATCGCGGACTGAAAAAGCTATTGGGCACGTATATCGACGCACTCCCCCAGCTCATCAATCCACGTACAGGAAGGGTACACACCTCTTTCAACCAGACTGTAACCGCTACAGGACGCCTTAGTTCAAGCAATCCGAATTTACAAAATATCCCTATCCGCGACGAGAACGGAAAAGAAATCCGCAAGGCTTTCATCCCCGATGAAGGCTGCCTCTTCTTCTCTGCCGACTATTCGCAAATTGAGTTGCGCATCATGGCACACCTTAGCGAGGATAAGAATATGATTGATGCTTTCCTTAGCAATCACGATATTCATGCGGCCACTGCTGCCAAAATTTATAAGACCGACCTGAAAGACGTAGGTTCCGACATGCGCCGTAAAGCTAAGACTGCCAATTTCGGTATCATCTATGGCATATCCGTATTTGGTCTTGCCGAACGAATGAATGTAGACCGCAAAGAAGCCAAAGAGTTAATCGACGGTTACTTTGAAACTTATCCGGGAGTAAAAGCATATATGGATAAAAGTATCCAGGTGGCCCAGGAAAAAGGCTATGTGGAAACAATCTTCCACCGGAAACGCTTCTTGCCGGACATCAATTCCCGGAATGCCGTTGTACGCGGATATGCCGAACGAAATGCCATCAACGCCCCTATCCAGGGAAGTGCGGCAGATATTATAAAAGTAGCAATGGCACGTATCTATCAACGGTTTCAGGCCGAAGGAATACAAGCCAAAATGATCCTGCAAGTACATGACGAATTAAATTTCAGCGTTCCTGTCAATGAAAAAGAGCGTGTAGAAGAAATCGTCATCGAAGAAATGGAGAAAGCATACCGCATGCACGTCCCCTTGAAAGCAGATTGCGGATGGGGCAGAAACTGGCTTGAGGCACATTAAACCATCAAGTGAATAAAGACTACCTCAATAAGGAATTGCTATCTTTTAGACACTAATTACACAAGGAGACTCCACCTTATCAGGGACCTCCGCTTACAAAATGGAGGCAAGTCTGGGTAATAACATTATTTAACTCTGTATCCAGAAAGCTAGAAAAAAGATTCCTTTTTCGACGAAGTGATTCATTCTATATCCGGCAGATTGACTGCCGGATATTTTTTTGTCACCAATATTGGCAAAAAGCTAGTTATCACCCACCTTCACTCTTGACATTTTGACAATCTTTTATCTTCAAAAATGCATAAATACCAAATTAATATGTAGATTTGCAGCATAAAACCAATGTATTTGGCAGACAAATGAAAGTATAACCCAAAAACTTAAATAGCCATGAAAGCAAAAGTATCTTTAAAAATGTTCGTTTTATCTGCAGCTCTTCTTGTTGTATCGCTTGCTACTTCTGCACGTAGCTACGATAATCAATTGATTTATAATCCAATCGAAGAGAATGGCATGACAGTGGGACAAACCGTTTACAAAATGGACGGAAATACACTTGCCAACTACATGAAGTACAACTACAAGTACGATGACAACAAACGTATGATTGAAAGCGAGGCCTTGAAATGGAACAATAGCAAAGACGCATGGGAAAAAGACCTACGCATCAATTACACTTATGAAGGCAAGACCGTTACTACGAATTATTATAAATGGAACGCTAAAAAACAAGCCTACGTACTGGTACCCGAAATGACCGTTACGATGGATAATACAAATATGTAACATAAACTCTCTCTCATTCTAATATTCTAACAAAAGGATACGCCGCTTCTGCTGAAGAAGTGGCGTATTTCATAATATGAGGTCTACATTACAAAACAAAGAAACGCTCTTGCAGTTCTTTTAGATAACTTCGGGAAATAATCAAATCGTTCTTATCGTGAAAAGGCGGATAAAGTTGACAGCATTTACCATCAATCATTGCCAGATAATTAACATTTACAATAGCAGATTGGCTAATCTGTACAAAAGCTTGTGAATAACTGATAATATCTTCTGCTTTTGTATTTCGCTTCAAATTCAGACAAGTTTGATTAAACAAGACCACCTGCCATTGACGTTTATCTTTCAGATATTCAAAAAAGCCGATTTCTTCCAGTCGCAAGAGTTTGAAGCCTGTCACTGTACTAATCATAAACATGCCTTGCTGGGGCATCAATGCACTAATAGAAGAAGCAAAAGAAGGCAAAAGAGGAAGCGAAGTAGAGGTCATAGCCTTCCGGTAACGGTCCATAATTACTTTCAGGTCTTCTGCTTCAAAAGGCTTCAGCAGGAAGTCGAAAGCCGACTCACGCAACGCCTGAAGCAAGTATTTGTCATAAGAGGTGTAAAACACAACCTTCATATCCCACAAAATATCCTCCCTGATTTCACTTAATAGATTGAGTCCCAACGTATCCGGAAGTTCCACATCAAGAAACAATAAGTCCGGATGCAACTCCATAATCATCTTTTTACCTTTTGCACCATTCCCTGCGATTCCTTTTACTTCAAATTCACGATAGGGCTCCAACTCTCGGCGCAAAGCATCAATCGCTGTACGTTCATCGTCAACGATGACTACCTTATACTTTTCTTCTGTCTCCATCATAAATCATAAGAAAAACGAAACGGGATATATACCGACACTTCCGTACCGGTTTGTCCATCGCTTCTGTTGGTTATATTAAAACGTATTTTATCACTCTTGTTCTTTGTATTCAGTAATTGAATGGTCTGATACAACACTTTCAATCCTGTACCAGTACCCCGTGTGGCGGAAACTACCTGCGGGAGATACCCGCGTCCGTTGTCGGTAACCGTTATGCGAATCCCATTTGTTTCACGGGAAACATATACCATTAGCTCCTTTTTTCCGTCCTTTCCCGCCAGTCCATGTTTAATAGCATTCTCCACCGGAATTTGCACAATCATAGATGGAATCATGATGCGGGTTGCATCTAAACCGTCCTCCACCGTGATTGTTGCGACAAAATCTTCTCCGACACGTCCACGTTCCAGTTCGATGTATGTACGGACGAAATCCAGTTCGTCTTGCAAAGATACGCTCAATTTCTCGGTAAGTTCGAGGCTACGACGGAGATATTTCACCAGTTCCATCAGATTATGTTTCACCTCTTCCGAGCCGTTAAACTGATTGATCTCACGTCCCAGTACATTAAAAGTAAAATGAGGAGAAATCCGGCTTCTCAAATTCTCCATGCGGACACGGTTGATTTGCTGGAAGAAACGCTGGCGAAGAAACTCCCTCTTTTTACGCATATACCAGACAACTACCACTACCCCTGCCACAAGCAACACGCAGACAAGTACCCAGATAGATACGCTCAACTTGAGCACTCTCATCTCTGCCGCCTGTCGCTGAATCTTCATTTCCTTACGAAGCACTATCGTATCCTGCCGGTAACGCATATCCAATTCGGCAACACGCATCTGTATCCGTTCGCTCCGGATGGAATCGTCCAGATGGCAATCACGTTTCAGGTATTCATAGGCACGGCGGTAATCACCGGTATGCTCAAAATAATGTTGCAGATACTGATTGCGTATAGTCAACATATTGGCGTCAAGATGCCCCACAGGAGCAGTCCGGGCGATCATAGTCTTCGCTTGGGCTATATTACCTTTCTTCAATGCCAGTTCAATCATCTGGGTTTCAATGTAATGAACAGCCGAGTTATGCTGTATATCGGAGAAGAAACGATAACTTTCGTCCAGGCAGATCTGTGCGGAGTCCAGTTTGTCAGTCAGCAAGTACAATTCTCCCAGGTTTACTTTGATAAAGTTCTGTTCAAACACCATCTGCGGATAAGAAGATACGAGTGCATTGGCTCTGCGCATATATTTCAAAGCCTCCTGATAGTTTTTCCGGTAATAATAATGGTTGCCGCGATTGTTGAGATAGGTCCATTGCTCGCTCACGTTCATTTCATCGAAGAACTGCCCGGCCAATTCATAGTAATGATTGGATAAATCGAAATCGCGCAGTTCCATATAAGTCTGCCCCAATCCGTAGTAGACAGGAAATTTCGTGTGCTCGGACAAGTTCAAAGAATCACAGAGAAACAGGGCGCGCCGGTAATACGAAGCAGTGTGCGCCAAGTCACTGCGATGCAGGTAGGCATCAGCTATATTGATACAAATATCCGGAAGCAGGTGTAGTTTTTTTCCTTCCAGGCGATATCCATAGGCTTTCTTATAGTCGATAATTGCAGAATCAGGGCGGTTCAGTTGCATCCATACGTTGCCTTCGATATTATAGACATCGGACAATACATCATTCCATCGTGGAGACTGGAGAGATTCAGAAGATTGGGAAGCATTGCGGGAAAATTCTTTTACCCGGCGGTTGTAATAGAGTATAGAATCAAAATCGGAAGAGACAAAAAATGTTTTCCCGTAAAGGGCGAGCAGACGATAATAAACCAGGGAATCTTGCGTCTGCGTCAGTGCCTCAAGCAGTTGTGAGCGGGAATAATGCACATTGGAAAACAAAGAATCCTGTACACGAACTTCCAGAGAATCAACCAACGCCTGTTCGCATGAAGAGCTATTGCGGTGTCTATCAGCATATCCGCAACTCAACAACATCAACAGCCCCAACAGTCCAAATAGTTTCATAGCAGTCTTCTGATTCATCAGTCCCCTTATTCATGTCATGTTTTGAATGTGACAAAAATACATTATTTATCCTGAATCCCAGCGAATTTTATTATTTTTTTAATACCTTTGTGCCCATATAAATATGAGCAACTGACCTAATGAGTCCACTGAACTTCACCCACATTTTGACACAGGCAGTCGATGAGCTATCGGAAAGCGAATCTTATAAAGGACTGTTTCATCAGCACAAAGATGGCGAACCACTGCCCTCTGCAAAAGTCTTGTATGAAATTATTGAGCTTTCACGCTCCATTCTTTTCCCCGGATATTACGGAAATTCTACTATTAACAGCCGGACCATCAATTATCACATCGGTGTAAACATTGAAAAATTGTTTGATTTACTTTGTGAGCAAATCCTGGCCGGATTATGTTTTAGCACTTCCATAGAGGGGAAATGCAACGTCTGCTCCGACTCCAAACGAGAAGAAGCTGCACGTCTTGCTGCTAAATTCATCAGTAAGTTACCCGCCATGAGGAGGATACTGGCAACGGATGTGGAAGCCGCCTACAACGGTGACCCGGCTGCCGAAAGCTATGGAGAGGTCATATTCTGTTATCCGGCCATTAAAGCGATCAGCAATTACCGTATCGCGCATGAATTGCTGGAACTGGGTGTTCCTCTGATTCCCCGTATCATCACGGAGATGGCGCATAGCGAAACGGGAATTGATATCCATCCGGCCGCAAAGATTGGCACTCACTTCACCATCGACCATGGTACGGGTGTCGTAATCGGCGCCACGAGTATCATCGGAAACAACGTCAAACTATATCAGGGTGTCACGCTGGGAGCCAAGAGTTTCCCGCTGGATGCCGACGGAAAACCTATCAAGGGAATCCCCCGCCATCCGATCCTGGAAGACAATGTAATTGTTTATTCCAACGCCACTATTCTGGGAAGAATCACCATCGGGCGTGATGCAACCGTAGGCGGTAATATCTGGGTAACGGAAAACGTGCCCGCAGGAGCAAGAATCGTACAAACTAAAGCAAAAAAATAAAATCAAAAGAATCTATATGAGCGAACAATTCGAGATGATAGCCAAGACTTTCCAGGGACTGGAAGAGATACTTGCAGAAGAACTGACAGCATTAGGAGCCAACGACATTCAAATAGGACGTCGTATGGTTTCATTTACAGGAGATAAACGTATGATGTACAAGGCTAATTTCTGTCTACGTACCGCCATCCGTATCCTGAAACCCATCAAGAACTTTACGGCCAAAGATGCTGACGAGGTTTACAATCAAATACAGGCTATTCCATGGGAAGAATATCTCGATGTGAACAAGACATTTGCTATCGATGCAGTAGTATTCAGTGAGGAGTTCCGCCATTCGAAATTCGTTTCGTACAAGGTGAAAGATGCGATTGTGGACTACTTCCGCGAGAAAACGGGTAAACGTCCGTCGGTACGCATCAACAACCCGGATGTACTTCTGAACATTCATATTGCACAGACTACCTGTACCTTGTCTTTGGATTCGTCCGGAGAATCACTTCACCGTCGCGGTTATCGCCAGGAAGCGGTAGAAGCTCCGTTGAATGAGGTATTGGCTGCCGGCATGATTTTAATGACCGGATGGCGTGGAGAATGTGATCTGATCGATCCGATGTGTGGTTCGGGTACTATCCCTGTAGAAGCCGCACTGATTGCTAAGAATATCGCTCCGGGAGTATTCCGTAAAGGGTTTGCTTTCGAGAAATGGGTGGATTTCGATGCGGATATGTTCGATGAGATTTACAATGACGACAGTCAGGAACGTGAGTTTACTCATAAGATTTATGGGTATGACAACAATCCGAAAGCGAATGAAATTGCTACTCACAATATAAAAGCTGCCGGTGTATCGAAAGATATCGTGCTGAAATTGCAACCGTTCCAGCAGTTCGAACAGCCACAGGAGAAATCAATCATCATCACCAATCCTCCTTATGGGGAACGTATCTCTACGAATGATTTGCTCGGTCTTTACCAGATGATCGGCGAACGTCTGAAACATGCATTTGTAGGAAACGAAGCATGGGTGCTTTCTTATCGGGAAGAGTGTTTCGACCAGATTGGCTTGAAGGCAAGCCAGAAAGTTCCTTTGTTCAATGGACCGTTGGAGTGTGAATTCCGCAAATATGAGATTTTTGACGGAAAATATAAAGAGTTCAAGAGCCAGGAAGAGGGCGAAGAGAAGAAAGAGGGTGAAGGTGAACAGGCTCCAAGATTCAGAGAAAGAAAAGAGTTTAAGCCACGTCGAGAAGGTGAGTTCAAACCACGCCGGGATGGTGAGTCCAGACCTCGCAGAGAGGGAGAATACAAGCCACGCAGAGAAGGTGGCGACTTCAAAGGCGGCGACAGAGATAGAAAGCCACGGGGAGAATTCCGCGGAGGAAGAGATTCGAGAGGGCCAAGAGAATTTAGGGGGAACCGGGAGCCGAGGATTCCGAAGAAGGAAGAGGAATAGGCTAAGATTCAATAGTTAATGACTTATTTCAGCAATCATTAACTCACAGAATAAATAGTTCAAGGTCGCAAATTGCGATCTTGAACCTAAAAATAACCATATTAATCAACAGTCATAGACAGTAAGCTGCCAGTTAAACGAAATATGAATGATTTAATCATAGTAGAAAACAAGATATATGAGATCAGAGGGCAGAAAGTTATGCTTGACTTTGATTTGGCAGAGATGTATGAGATTGAAACGAAGGTACTCAAACAATCAGTACGAAGAAATATAGAGCGTTTTCCTGAAGATTTTATGTTCAGATTAACAAATGAAGAATGTAACTATCTGATAAACAGCATAAGGTCACAAAATGTGACCTTAGATCTTGATTGGTTTAGATATCCACCTTTTGCTTTCACCCAAGAAGGTGTCGCGATGCTTTCCGGAGTACTTCGAAGCCCTAAAGCCATCGAAGTCAACATCAACATCATGCGAGCCTTCGTCCACATGCGCCAATACCTGCTCTCCCATGCTCCAAAACAGGAATTGGAAGAATTGAGGAAAAGGATTGAATACTTGGAAGAGGACATATCCTCCGACAGAGAAAGCTACGAGAAGCAATTTGACGACCTATTCACCGCTTTTGCCAAATTGAGTGCTGCCATTCAAATAAAGCAGACTCCTTTGGACAGAGTAAAAATAGAAGGATTTAAAAACAAATAATAAAGAAAAGAGCAATGAGTAAAATTGGAAAAAGAGCCATTCTGTTATTGTTGGCACTACCAATCGGATTCAATGTTATGGCACAAGAAACCAAAAAACCGACGCTGGAAGAACTGATTCCGGGCGGCGAGAGTTACCGCTATGCAGAAAACCTGTACGGGCTGCAATGGTGGGGCGACGAATGTATCAAGCCAGGAGTAGATACCCTTTATTCAATTCAACCCAAAACCGGGAAAGAAACAATGGTTATCACTCGCGAGCAAATCAACAAAGTGCTTGAAGAAAACAAGGCAGGAAAATTATCACACCTGTATTCCGTCCGTTTTCCATGGACAGACAAGGCACAAATGCTATTCACGATAGCAGGAAAGTTCATTGTATATGATTTCAAGAACAATCAGGTTATCAGCACTTTCAAACCAAAGGACGGGGCAAATAATGAAGACTATTGCGCAGCCAGTGGAAATGTGGCTTACACGATAGATAACAATCTATATGTGAATGAGAAAGCAGTAACCAATGAACCCGAAGGCATCGTTTGCGGACAAACAGTGCACCGCAATGAATTCGGTATCAACAAAGGAACTTTCTGGAGTCCGAAAGGTAACCTGCTCGCTTTCTACCGTATGGATGAAAGCATGGTGACACAATACCCGCTTGTAGACATCACTGCACGTGTAGGCGAAGTGAACAACGTACGCTATCCGATGGCAGGAATGACGAGCCATCAGGTAAAAGTAGGCATTTACAACCCTGCTACCGGTAAAAGCATTTATCTGAATGCAGGCGATCCGACAGACCGTTATTTCACTAACATCAGCTGGGCACCGGATGAAAAGAGCCTCTACCTGATCGAAGTAAACCGCAACCAGAATCATGCCAAACTCTGCCAGTACAACGCAGAGACAGGAGAACCCATGGGAGTTCTCTATGAAGAAATGCACCCTAAATACGTTGAACCGCAAAACCCCATCGTATTTTTGCCGTGGGACCCTACCAAGTTCATCTATCAAAGTCAGCGTGACGGCTACAATCACCTTTATCTCTTTGAGACAAATGCAGCAAACATGAAAGGTGAAACCTATAATAGTGCCAACGGCGGTAGTTATTTCCAGGCCGGTAAAGTAAAACAGCTAACCAAAGGCAACTGGCTGGTCAGCGAAATCCTAGGATTCAACACAAAGCGTAAAGAGGTCATCTTCACTGCCGTAGAAGGCTTGAGAAGCGGCCATTTTGCAGTAAACGTAAGTAATGGAAAGATAAGCGAGCCGTTTGAGAACTGCAAGGAAAGCGAACATAGCGGAACACTTAGCGCCTCTGGTACATACCTTATCGACCGTTATTCCACCAAAGACCAACCCCGCGTCATCAACCTGGTAGACACCAAAAACTTCAAAGAAACAGCCAACTTGCTGACAGCCGAAAATCCTTACGACGGATACCAGATGCCAAGCATCGAAACCGGAACAATCAAAGCGGCAGACGGCACTACCGACCTGCATTACCGCCTGATGAAGCCGGCAAACTTCGATCCGGCTAAGAAATATCCCGTAATCGTATATGTCTACGGAGGCCCTCACGCGCAATGCGTCACCGGAGGATGGCAGAACGGCGCACGCGGATGGGACACATACATGGCAAGCAAAGGCTATATCATGTTCACCATCGACAATCGCGGTAGCAGCAACCGCGGACTAACATTTGAAAATGCCACCTTCCGCCGTCTCGGCATCGAAGAAGGCAAAGATCAGGTGAAAGGCGTTGAATTCCTGAAATCCCTCCCCTACGTAGACAGCGAGCGCATCGGCGTACATGGATGGAGCTTTGGAGGTCACATGACTACCGCCCTGATGCTCCGTTACCCGGAGATATTCAAAGTAGGCGTTGCCGGAGGTCCGGTAATCGACTGGGGTTATTATGAAGTGATGTACGGCGAACGCTATATGGACACACCGGAAAGCAATCCGGAAGGCTACAAAGAATGTAACCTGAAGAATCTTGCCGGTCAACTGGAAGGTCACCTGTTGATTATTCACGACGATCATGACGATACCTGCGTGCCACAGCACACCCTGTCGTTTATGAAAGCCTGTGTAGATGCCCGCACTTATCCCGACCTGTTTATCTACCCGTGCCACAAGCACAACGTAGCAGGCCGCGACCGTGTACATCTGCACGAGAAAATCACCCGGTACTTTGAGCAGAACTTATAAAACCTGTGAAGTCCACCGCATCTATACGAATCATATATAACAGTATAACTTATAATAGCACAAAGATGAAGATATTATTACTTGGCTCGGGCGGCCGCGAACATGCACTGGCATGGAAAATTGCCCAAAGTCCGAAAGTTGAAAAACTGTACATTGCTCCGGGAAATGCCGGAACAACTGCCGTAGGCGAGAATGTCAACATCAAAGCAACCGATTTTGAAGCCATCAGCGCTTTCGCTCTGAAAGAGAACATTCAAATGGTAGTAGTAGGCCCCGAAGACCCGTTGGTAGAAGGAATTTACGACTACTTCCAGAACCGTCCGGAGCTAAAGCATATTGCCGTTATCGGTCCTTCGGCTCAAGGAGCAGAACTGGAAGGAAGCAAGGAGTTTGCCAAAGGCTTCATGATGCGCCACAACATCCCGACAGCCCGCTACAAAAGCATCACTTCGGCAAACCTCGAAGAAGGTCTCGCTTTCCTCGAAACGCTGGAAGCTCCATACGTATTGAAGGCTGATGGTCTTTGTGCCGGAAAAGGAGTACTTATCCTCCCTACACTGGACGAAGCTAAAGTAGAACTGAAAGAAATGCTGGGTGGCATGTTCGGCTCTGCATCGGCAACCGTTGTAATCGAAGAGTTCCTAAGCGGTATCGAGTGCTCTGTATTCGTACTGACAGACGGAGAACACTATAAAGTCCTCCCCGTAGCCAAAGACTACAAACGCATCGGTGAAGGCGATAAAGGACTAAATACAGGCGGTATGGGTAGCGTAACCCCCGTTCCGTTTGCCGATGAAGTATTTATGGAGAAAGTACGCACACGCATCATCGAACCGACCATCAACGGCCTGAAAGAAGAAAACATCACTTACAAAGGCTTCATCTTCCTCGGCCTTATCAAGGTGAAAGGTGAACCGATGGTGATCGAATACAACGTCCGCATGGGCGACCCGGAAACAGAAAGCGTGATGCTCCGTATCCAGAGCGACTTCGTAGAACTGCTTGAAGGTACTGCCGCAGGCAACCTGAACGAAAAAACACTGGTGATGGACCCACGTTCAGCCGGCTGTGTCATCCTTGTCAGCGGCGGTTATCCCGAAGCCTACGAAAAAGGATTCCCTATCAGCGGACTGGAACAGGCTGCCGCTACCGACAGTATCATTTTCCATGCCGGAACAGCCATGAAAGACGGACAAGTAGTGACGAACGGAGGACGTGTGATTGCCGTTTGCTCTTACGGTGCAACGAAAGAAGAGGCACTGGCACAGAGCTACAAAGTGGCAGACATGATCGACTTCGACAAGAAGTATTTCCGCCGCGATATCGGATTCGATTTGTAATTCAAGTTTCGCACGCAAGTAGCCCTATTCCGCATAGCGTTGAACATCATTGACTTGTCAAGCATTAATAGTTGAGTTATCAAGTATTAATAGTTTAGACGACAATTGTTAATACTTAAGGAATCAGGTATTAACAGCTGACAGGATGGTTGTTAACATCAAGCATGCAGGATATTAATATCCGGAATATCAACCGAATGTACCTATAGTATCAAAAGATAACAAGTAATAAACTCATGAGAAATAAAAGACTACAAAGTCAAGTGACGGCAGGACGGTGGACCCTGCCTGCCGTTATCTTTATCTGCGCCCTGTGCTGGGTGTTGACTTACTTTTTATTTCCCGGTTCCATAGCCTCAACCGTACTCGAAGGCAGCCCTTCTGCCTGGCAACCCGCCCGCGATTTTCTGCTTCCGGGGTGGGCAGACCGGATTGTCAGCTTCCTGATTTATGCAACCATCGGTTACTTTCTGATAGAGCTGAACAATCAGTTCAGCATTATCCGTATGAGGGCTTCCATGCAGACAGCTATCTATTTCCTGCTGGTCACCGTCTGCCCGAAAATGCATTACCTATATACAGGAGATATTATTGCCCTGGGCTTTCTCATTTCCATTTATTTTCTGTTTAAAAGCTATCAGCAAACTCAAGCTGCGGGTTATTTATTCTACTCCTTCTTCTTTATCGGAGCGGGAAGTATTCTGTTCCCACAGTTCACCATCCTCTCGGTGCTTTGGTTGCTCGAAGCCTACCGTTTCCAGTCGCTCACTCCGCGTAGTTTCTGCGGTGCGCTGCTCGGATGGATGCTGCCATACTGGATGCTGTTCGAACACGCCTTCTTCTACAACGAGATGGAGTTGTTCTATCGCCCTTTCAATCAGCTACTAACTATCGGGGAATTCTTCAACCTGCAAATCCTCCAGCCTTGGGAACTGGCAATACTCGGCTATCTGTTGGTGATGTTCATCGTCAGTGCCGTCCATTGCATCGCCGCCGGATTTGAGGATAAGATACGCACACGCGCCTATCTCCAATTCCTGATAGACCTGACGATTTTCCTGTTCCTGCTGATTGCCCTGCAACCGATATATTGCAGTGCCCTATTGCCTTTGCTTATCATAAGCAACAGCATCCTGATCGGACATTTCTTTGTACTGACCAATAGTAAAAGTTCGAATGTGTTTTTCATCATTTCATTGGTCGGTCTCATCCTCTTATTCGCTTTTAATATATGGACGCTTTTATAGATTCAACGATACAACTCCTCATAGAATGGGGACTCCCGGGATTATTCATCTCGGCTTTACTGGCTGGGAGCATCGTGCCTTTCAGTTCCGAACTGGTACTGGTGGCACTGGTGAAACTCGGTCTGCCCCCGATAGCCTGTCTGATCTCCGCCACTCTGGGCAACACAGTAGGCGGAATGACTTGCTACTACATGGGACGTCTGGGCAAAATCAGTTGGATCGAGAAATATTTCAAGGTAAAGAAAGAGAAAGTAGACAAAATGGTGAAATTCCTGCAAGGAAAAGGAGCATTGATGGCCTTCTTCACCTTTCTTCCCGCTATTGGGGAAGTGATAGCCATTGCACTGGGATTTATGCGAAGCAACACATGGCTCACCATAGTTTCCATGTTTGTCGGCAAACTGATACGTTATATTCTTCTCCTGTATGCACTCGAAAGTGCCTGGGACGCTATAGCAGGGTAAGGATTTTAAATATCAGGTAAAAAGTATTAGACGTTAGACAGTAAGCATTAGAGATTGTATGATGGAAAGGATTATTGAGAAAACCGACGACGGGAGCGCTACCCTGTTTGTTCCGGAATTGAATGAACATTATCATTCAACGAAAGGGGCACGCACGGAGTCTCAACATATTTTCATCGATATGGGACTTAAAGCCTCTTCCGCCACTACTCCGCATATTCTTGAGATCGGCTTCGGGACAGGGCTAAACGCCTGGCTCACCCTTGAAGAAGCAGAAAGAAGCAGACGGAATATACTCTATACAGGATTGGAACTCTATCCACTGGAATGGCAGACGATAGAGCAATTAGGATATATCTCCAATGATGAACAATTAACGACGACCGCCCGGCAGCAACCGGCTATCGAATTGTTTAAGCAACTTCATACATCACCTTGGGAGAAAGACGTGCAACTCACTCCACACTTCACCCTACGGAAAGTAGAGACAGACGTAAACAAATGGGTTGAGAACAGAGAACGAACAATGAGCAATATCAATGATAGCGTAACCAACGCCGAATCACCTGCCCTGAATCTTTCATTTAACCTCATTTACTTCGATGCCTTTGCACCGGAAAAGCAACCGGAAATGTGGTCGCAAGAACTATTCAACCGCCTCTACGTTTTATTAGATAGAGACGGCATCCTGACCACTTACTGCGCCAAAGGTGTCGTCCGCCGGATGTTACAGACAGCCGGATTCACAGTAGAACGTCTGCCCGGACCTCCGGGTGGTAAACGGGAAATATTACGGGCCCGAAAATAAGAATAGAAACAAGATAAAAAAGAACCCCCGAAATAGAAGAAGTCATGAAAAAACAACTAAAAGATATGAGAACCCTTTTCCTCCTTAGTGCCTGCCTCCTAATGGCAGCCTGCACAGGACGCTCTTCCCAAGCAAGCAACGATGACGAAGCAAAACCGGTGATTACCGTCACCCTGGAACCGCAACGTTATTTCACGGAAGCTATTGCCGGAGATAAATTTAAAGTAGTCAGCATGGTCCCCAAAGGTTCCAGCCCGGAAACCTATGATCCTGTCCCCCAACAACTCGTGTCTCTGGGAGACAGCAAAGCCTATTTCCGCATCGGATACATCGGCTTCGAACAGACCTGGATGGATCGCTTAATGAACAATACCCCCCATATTCAAGTGTTCGACACCTCCAAAGGAATCGACCTCATACTCAACAATGATGACCACGACCACGGACATAACAGCCACGACGGGCATATCCATGCTGTAGAGCCGCACGTATGGAATTCCACCGGTAATGCTTTAATCATTGCAGGAAACACCTACAAAGCCCTTAGCCAACTGGATAAGACAAATGAGGTATACTATAGAAACCGCTACGATTCGCTCTGCCAGCGTATCCAGCACACCGACAGCCTGATTCGCCGTCAACTCTCCGCTCCCGAAGCAGCCAAAGCCTTCATGATTTATCATCCGGCTCTCTCCTACTTCGCCCGCGACTACGGATTGCATCAGATTTCCATCGAAGAAGGGGGCAAAGAACCTTCTCCCGCCCATCTGAAAGCCTTGATAGACCTGTGTCAGGCAGAAGATGTACGTGTAATCTTTGTTCAACCGGAATTTGACAAACGCAATGCGGAAACCATCGCGCAGCAAACCGGAACGAAAGTGATCCCTATCAATCCGCTAAGTTACGACTGGGAAGAAGAAATGCTGAATGTAGCCAAAGCCCTCGCGCCACAGGCTGCAACAAAATAAATGTATAAAGAAAGAACCCATCAAGCCATTTCCAACGATGAAACCAATAATCGAAATAAAGAATCTTTCCGCCGGATATGACGGTCGCACTGTTCTCCACGATGTTAATCTAAGCATCTACGAACGGGATTTTCTAGGTATTATAGGTCCGAACGGAGGTGGCAAAACGACCCTTATAAAGTGCATCCTCGGTCTGTTGAAGCCAACCGGAGGGGAAATTATATTCCATACTCCTGAAAAAGCATCTACTAAAACCACTTCTACTTTCCTGGGTTATCTGCCTCAATACAACAGTATAGACCGGAAGTTCCCTATTTCCGTGGAAGAAGTGATCCTATCCGGATTAAGCATACAAAAATCGCTCACTTCACGATTTACTCCCGAACAGAAAGAGAAAGGTAAACAGATTATTTCCCGCATGGGGCTTGAAGGACTCGAACACCGTTCTATCGGGCAATTAAGCGGCGGGCAGCTGCAACGTGCCCTGTTGGGACGTGCCATCATCTCCGACCCTGCGGTATTGATTCTCGATGAACCCAGCACGTATATCGACAAGCGTTTCGAAGCACGCCTTTATGAGTTATTGGCTGAAATCAATAAAGAATGTGCCATTATCCTTGTCAGTCACGACATCGGCACTGTATTGCAACAGGTAAAATCTATCGCTTGCGTCAACGAAACGCTGGATTACCATCCGGATACAGGCGTTACTACCGAATGGCTGGAAAGGAACTTCAACTGCCCTATCGAGCTATTGGGACACGGTACATTGCCTCACCGGGTTTTAGGAGAGCATCATCACCATCATTAAAGATATCTGCAAAAGACGACCTACATGAATCTATTTGTGCAAAAAAGTTCATTGGTAGATTCGTGCAAACAAATTAGAGCAAACAATTCTTTATATAGCCCTCTATTTCTTGTGCAGTCACATCATAAACAGGTTCAAGCTGCTCAAAATGGGAATCCCTCGTAAAGCGGTTGCTATTAGTAAGCATTGCCAAAAGGTTCTTAGACTTCAGCCTGTGTCCGGAGTAGCTTAAAGCCAAAGATATTAAATCATTGACAGGCACACCGGATTTTAAAATGGAGTAAATATCGTAGTAATCACGAAAGTTGCTTCTACGCAACAACACTTCCATCTTCATTGCTCCGATAGATTTCACATCAGCCAGTTTCAGATTATTCAGGTAGCTTACCGGCTCACTTACCGGAGAATATTTAGGGCAAGCATAAAACGAAAATTTCACTTCTGACACAAGATATTCCACATGATCTATATCTAGAATATCTTTATGCTGAATCTCTCCAATCGTAGCCAGTTCTTTCTCTATCTGATACCAAGCTACCTCCATCTTCTCTATCTTGGAAGTGCGCCACTTCATAAAATCCAAATCCTCACTCTGACGAGTTCCGATTTGTAAAGACAAGGCAGTTCCACCGACCAGAAGATAAGGTTTTATGCAATCCAATTGGGAAACCGCTTCAAAAATCTGCAGTGTGTGTGGAGCTAATCCTTTCATAGAAGTATTTTGTTTAGGCGCCGAGTAGCCATAGATTTTATATAAGCGTCCGGTTTCTTTGCTTTAAAATAGTACCATGCAAAAAAACGGTTCAACGTATAGAGATATTCCTCTTGTGGAATGAGATAATCCAGCCATACCTGCTTGATTTTCTTGAAAGGATAAACCAAAAAAAGCTGATTAATTTCCTCTAAATCAAGATGCAACAACGTTTTTTCAATCAGCATATCATCCGGAATATCTTTGATTGAATCTTCATTGTACGACCAGAAGCAATGTTCCTGCTTCAATTTCGACAATAGTTCCTGCTTTATAACATCAACAGACATAGGTTACTGTTTATTAGGTAAGACAAAAATAGTATTTACCAAAGAGCCACTTTGCCCAAAGAACCAAGTTCCAAGCTTGCCGTTTTCACGCCCATTGCCTTGAATGCTCTTACAATAGTAGAAAAGGATATACTTTTCCCACTTTCTATTTTCGAGATTTGTGCCCTTTTAACCCCCATAAGCTCACCTAATTGTTCTTGGGTAAGATTCTTGGCCTCTCTCGCCCGTTTAATAGCCTCACCTATAAGAAAGTTATTAATATCAGTCTCATATTTTTCGCGTGCTGGAGTACCTTTTGTACCTATCACTCTATCCAGCATTTCTTCATGAGTATAAAGTTTCATTTCCTCCATATATTTTACATTAAACCTTGCTTTCTCTTCCATGACTTTGTGTTTGCTCTGCAAAGATACAAAAAACGTTCCTATTTTGGAAACAAGAACCCATGTATTTTAGTTCATTCCCTATCTAATACCAAGCAATCTCTAACTTCAGCTGATGTCTCAAGTGTTAACACCTAACGGCCAAGCTATTAATAGCAAACTTCCGCTTCTCCAATAGCAAAGTTATGCTTGACTAAGGATAATCTATAAACGCAAGTTACGTTTATAAAATTGCAAGCTTTGTTTTTATAATTGCAAGTTGCGTTTATAAAAACAAAACTTGCAATTATAGTTTATGACTAATGAAAAGGAAGTTTGCTATTAAGGCAAAAGAAGTTCACTAACAGGATAAAGGAAGTTTATCTCTAATACATCAGGGCTTATTTATTAAGGTCCGAAAAGAAATGCCCCGTCAAGTCATAGAAATGCAATTCACATTTCTGCTTGACGGGGCATTTTATCATTTTATTCTCTTATTCCAAAACTATTCTTTGTTCTTCTGCGTCACCTCAATGCCTTGCGGCCATACAGCAGGCGATATATGTACATGAGCATCATTTCCATGTCCGGTGTAATCCTCGGCAATGTCGCCATGCCCTTCGTTAAACTTCCAGTAAGCACAAAGTCCGGTAGTAGCAGGATCTACGTTATACATATTATCGAAAATCTCCTGCTGGGTTCGCATCACGTTCCAAACACGTACTTCACAGATTTCACCATCAAGTTGGCGGGAGAAATCGGTAGGTTCGCCATAGGAATGGCCGATTTTGAACATGAAATCCTTACCACGGTTCTGCATACCCAGATTAATAGGTTCTCCTTTACCATAATCCTCAATACGGCTCTGTTCACGACCGTCTACGTAGATAACCGCCACTTTCTTTTCTGTATCAAACGTCACCGCTACATGATACCATTCGCCTTCTTGCAAAAGCTTGCTGTTATCAGCGTTCGGAAATTTAATCTCATTGCACGAGAATTGCAACTGTTGCGCCGGAAAACCTGCATCACCCAAGCGGAACAGGCAATATTGCTCGATACCCATAATCGTAGATATTTCTCTTGCAGTTACACCATTCTTAAAGTTATTCACACGTATAATGGCCTCGTAGGTAAGCTGCTTCATGTTGTTTACCACATCAGCCGTGGAACTTCCTTTATCAAAGCCCGGCACTTCAAAGAAATTATTTTTCAAACTGACAGCCGTAGTGATGGCACTGGAACGACGTACCACATAACAAATAGTCTTTGAACCGCCTAGTGTACCCATACCACCCGACACCTGGTCGATAGTGATGGGGAGCAAATAGCCTGCATCAATTTCAAGGTCAGTAAGACCGGAGAAGTCGATAGTGACAGGTTTGGAGCTGACTTCACCTTGCGGGATAACAGTCTGACCTGCCGACAGTTTGTAATGCTTGGCATCAAGCATGGTATAGTTAGCACCAAGGCGGGCGTTATAAGTATTCACCAGCGAGGCGTCTACTTTAATACCGACATTGATATCCTCGCCTGCAGGACGTGCCAACAAAGCGGAAATTTCCTTTTGTCCCGTCTCTATGGTACGGTTAAAAGTAAAGTTGGACACGTCCTTTAGCTTGGCTGCATCCAAATAGACGACATTATCGAAAGGGGAGGCATTGCTATAGTCTTTATTATCACAGCCGGTGGCACATAACAACAGGGCCGTAGTTATGATAGCCGGTGAAATGATAGTAAGCATACCTCGAAGTATTTTTTTTGTTTTCATACCAGTTCGTATATTAAGTTTAATCAAAAACATAAATCACTTATGTGCCCTATTTATATAGCCGTCCGAACACAAAAAAGACGGCAAATTTACATATCGAAATTACCGTCTGACACACCATTAAAGCTTTTACTATACAATACACTGCTAAGCATGGCTACACCCAACTCTGTGAATACATACGGATTACGTCTTACTCCATTTTTATAGCATTGGAGGTCACAAATTGTGACCTCCAATCTTGGATTTCTTCACTCGAAATCTGAAACATAACGTCAGAAGGAAAACGTTCTATATTTCGTTTGACAGCCTGATTAAGCACTTTTGTCTGAACTCCATACATCTCTGCCAAATCACGGTCAAGCATCACCTTCTGACCTCTAAACTCATATATTCTATTTTGAATTATCTGCAATTGATCCATCTTGTATGTTTGTTATAAATAGCCTCGAACTATTCATAGTATATATCGGGGCCAAAAGTAATCAATAAGTTTAGATTGCAGTTACATTTTTACGAAAAGAATCCACTGCAAATGACAACTATCAACGGTAACTTCAATATGCCAAAGAACGAGTTTTTCCTTTATTTATGGAAAAAGTATTTATTGATAATATTCAAAAGAAGATTTACCAGTCTTTTCTGTAAGTATTACCAGCAGCATGTTCTACTCCAGGATCTAAAGACACTCCAGAATATACAACGTCTCCCCATATGAGCTCATCTCTACTAAAATCCCAGCCATCACCATCATCCATAAATTGAAGAAGAGAATAATCGCCCAACATTATCCTAGCTGCATTTTCTCTGTCACCATATTCATTGCCAATAAGATCATCACCATATATCAAGATATTACTTTTTTTATTCCCTCCAGATTTCCACTTACATATAATATCTGCTGCACGATTCCTAATATTTGGATCATTACTAGAATAACGAGGTACATTAACACATCCATAGCGAGTTTCAGTTAACCCAGCAATAGACCTACGCGTATATTTACTATAAGTTTGAACACTTCCATCCAGATTTGGATTGATTATTTGCAATTCTTCTGTTGACGAAAAATAACCATGCCATGCATAATCAATATACCCGCCTACTTCAATTCCTCCACACCTAGAAACATCATAAAAATATTCAGTAGCATCCCCCTTATCTACTAAAGTCAATAGTTTATCCGGCAGAGCCTCACGCAACGCTTTGATCAACCGAGGATATGAAGTTGTATTCATTCCTGGCATTTCAGCTTTTCCATATTTACCGTCCTCATCCCACAAGTTCACTCCATCTAGTTGATAACGTTCTATCACATCTTTTACTTGACGAACAAAATCAGCTATCTGTGTATCATTCATATTACAAAAGCCTATACCTTTACCACCATTCTCAATACAAAGACATACTTTACGCTTATATTCTTGAAGATGACGAATATATTTATCTCTATGCTCCAATACGTAAGCCAAATCACTACCCAACTCAAACAATGCGCGTTGACTTACACCATCATAACCAATCGTTGCTCTTTTCAAATTTACAATATTTCCTAAACTATATATCGGATAAGGACGAGTAATCATGTCATCCAACATAATCCCCCATGCACTAGCAATCAAAGGTTGATACGTTTCCGTATTTACATAAAATACTGTAATCACTTCAGGTAATAATGGCGGAATATCTTGTATTTGTCCAGTTGTTCCAGGTATACATGTAATAGTTTTTTCCCTGAAATTCACTCTGTAATAAATTACTTGTTTATTCCCTTGTGCATCTACTCCTACAGGATTTTGTGTCAAAGCAATCGCTAACAAATAAAGTGTTTCAGGCTTCAATCCATCAGGAGAAAGAGTTATGCTGATAGTTCCGGATTCTTTCTTTCCAGCAGCCACAGTAAGCGAACCGCCATTTCCCAAAGTTACGTTAGCAACAGGAAATTCCTTCATATCAGTTTCGTTATCACTGTTATATTGAGCCACAAGCTCCGGAGACGGAATGGCTTTTACCGTAACAGCCGTTATAGCAGGCTTTGTCAGTGCATAACATATCTCTTCGGTTACAGCTCCATCACCTTCGTACATACTGACAGTAATCTTATTAGAAAAAGTTTTTCCACTGCATAACTGCCCTCCGACGCTATTCATCGGCGTTTCGTCCGGCAACTGCCCGGCAGGCATGGAAATATCATCTTCAGTACACCCCGTCGTTGCTACCATCAGCAGTGACAGCATCAGAAAGACGAAGTATTTAAATGGGTTATTTTTCATATCATTATAGTGTTTTACAGGTTTCACAATAAATAATCTCTTAGTTATGCCCCTTATTTGGATGGGTTCATTATTTGGATGGCTAACCGGCTAGTCTCATAATTCATCTTCGTATGATAGTAATCATCACCCAAAGCATAGATAGCAAGCCCACCTACAGGACCCAAAGAAACGACACGGTTTGTCATCTCGGTAACAGCGTCCAATTTTTCACCTTCTTCATCCACTAACTTTTCATTGATCTTGGCGGAAAGCAATAGTTTCTCTTTAGGGATTGAGAAGTTTTCTATCACGCCTGCCACATAGAGTTTCAAATCTACGGCAGAGGTAATCGTAGCAGTGTTCAAGACTACATAATCCAGCTTATTCAGATCTGCGGCATCCATAAAGGCAGGATCACCTTCAAATACCAACAGTTTGCCATCTCCTACAGCAGTAGAAAGCTTGGAAACGATTAATTTGGCCGCTTCACGACGGGCAGTCTGTTCAGCCTCCGTTCCTCCATAAAGAGGAGTACCTTTAATGGCAAACCCATTCATACCCAACTGGGAAGCGGCAGCAACGACCTTATCCAACCAAGCACCCAGTTTGCCAGCATCGGTCAAGGTAGGCATTTGAGCGGTATAATCCACAAAATAGAGTACCTTAATACTCTTTTCCTGTAACAGGAGAATATCCTCACAGTCATAAGAGGTCAGGCTTTCGGGATGCGTCGGAGTTACGATGTCCAATGAGTCGGGCAATGAACGGAGGTAATCACCTTCATTCTTCGACTTTTCGGCACTATTGTCGAAACTACCGTAAGTGACAAAGTGTTTGCTTTGCCTATACGTACGCAGTGCCTCCATGTAACGAGCCCAAAGTTCAGGATTCTGTTCTTTGGCATGCTGCGGATCAATATCAACAGTTTTCTGATCCGTCCAGTCGCTGCACGAAGCGGTAGCAAGCAATGCCAGCAGCAGGAACAGATGAGTGAAGATGTTAGCAATGGAAATTCTCATATTCATATCTTCTTGTTTTAGTTTCTATATCTTCTTGTTTTCTAGTTCTCACATTTCCAGTTTCATGTCCCTACGGTCTCGGTTTCTTGTCCCACCAAAGAGAAGTAGCGCCGTTATCAGGGCCACCCAACATACCGACGGCCTCCAGAATATACTGCCGGTTACCGGAATATTCGCTGGGCGGATACCACAAGCGACGTATTTTAGCTTTCGTATCGTCAATAGTACCACCACTGTTGTTCACTACCACAGGCAATAAGTGAGGATAATCCGTACGACGATATTCACTCCATGCCTCTACCGTAGAAGGAAACATAGCAATCCATTTCTGGGTAATGATACGCTCCAGATTCTTCTCGGTATATTCATCACCCTCTTGCCAGGCAACAGTAATGCTGCTAACGGCTCCGGCTGAATAGGTTCCATTCACAGGGTCTGTGTAGGCTTGCGGGGTATTGGAAGCATTGGTCGCATAAGAAAGAGCATCCGTGGCAGGAAGTCCGTACTGTTCAAAAGAAAGAGCAATTGCTTCTTCATATAGGCTCTTGGCATCGCCTCCCATCGCCCAGCCACGCAATGCACCTTCGGCACGCAGGAAAGTGACTTCTGCCGCATTCATCCACGGATAAGGACTGGCAGTAGATATAATCGGTTTGCTATAACGGTCTATCACGCTTTCCTTGTTCACCACATCAATACCGATACGAATACCGGCAAAGCCGGACACTTTCGTCGGCTTACCACCAACTGTTTCCGTGATTTCCACTTGAGTGAACATCTTCTCCCGTCGAGGGTCCTGATACCCGTTCATGTAACAAAGCAAGTCGGCACCCATCCGATGGTCGGACCAGCCGTTGAAAACCATAGCGGCACGGTTTTCCTCCACCTTCATTTCGGCATTATCGGCATTGTCCGTGATAACCCCTGCATCTACGGCATCCTGTGCCACTTGTTGTGCCGTAGTAGGATCAACATACACCATGCGGATAGCCATACGCAACTTCAGGGAATTGGCAAATTTATACCACTTGCTGACGTCACCGTAATAAACATCGTCAAACTTACGGAATGCTTCAGAACCTATCGTAAGATTTTCCTTCAACACGAAACTCACTTCATCAAGTTCCTTCAGCATTTGTTTGTAAACAGCTTCCTGCGAATCATAGGGCACATTAAGCGAAACACTACCCTGCTCGTCTATCACCTTACTATAAGGAATGGGACCATACATATCCGTCATACGGTGCATAATAGCTACCCGCAGCAATTTGGCAAGAGCCAGTGCCACAGGATCATCACTCTGATCCTGCAAATCGCGGTAAAGCGGATAAGATTCGGTAAAAATATCACCATACGTCTTATCCTGCCAGTCAACAGACGGGTTATAAGTTTCAAATTTATCGGTACGCACGAGCGTAGTCCCATAATACCCGGCAAACGGACCTGCCGCCAAAGCCTCGATAAACTGATAAAGATGCTCTTTAGTAGGTACCACCAACCCTTGCAAACCTCGCAGGGTAGAGCCTATATTGTAGTTTTCGCGTCCCTGCTCATCCTTGGTCACTTCGTACTCCTTGCGGTTGATTTCATCGAAGTTGCCCGTACAGGCTGCTCCGCCCACCAGCAGAAGTCCCAGGGAGAATATCTTTAAGAAAGATTTCACTTGTTTCATACGATCTGATTTAACGGGTTAAAAGTTTATTTTCACATTCACGCCGATATTACGGGTACTCGGCAACATGAAGTTATCAATGCCTTGATAATAATTACCGGTATTCGCCACCGCTTCAGGGTCGAAAGGTGCACGACAGTAAATCATCCAAAGGTTACGACCTACCACAGAGACATTGATGTCACACACCCCTCCCAGCCATTTGCGGGGAATGGTATAACCCACACTGGCTTCTTGCAAACGCACGTTCGTAGCACTGTAAGTGTAATACTGCGGCAATCCGCTACTGTTTCCGATGAGGCTGTAATACGTTTGCGCATCCACAAGAGTACGTCCGTTGAGCAACACACCACCGTTGTCACGGGCTTGAGCCGAACGTTCGGACACTCCATACTGATCCATTGCCGCCTGTGTGGCAGAATAAGCAATCCCTCCGATACGTGCTGTAAAGAGTGCGCTTAGACTGATACCACGCCATTCGAAGCGGTTATTCCATGCCAGATTAGCTTTCGGGAATACACTACCCAGCTTAATGTCCGGCAGGTTATCTTCCGTAGTCAGCGCACCGGAAGGATCGATCTCTACCATGCCACTATTGTCCCGTTTCAAGTCACTCTGTGTGTAAAGATCACCCAACGTACCCCCTTTCTTCAGGATGAATCGTGCTTTACCCAGTCCGCCTACATCCAAACGATTCTGTGTGATAGGCAATCCCGTTTCGGGATGAATATAGCTGGTCACCAAGTCTTTTATCGTATTCTTGTTGTGAGAGAGAGTGAAATTACTTTCCCAGTGCAAATGGTTGTTCCAGGTATGTCCATAACCCAATGAGAGTTCCACACCGGAATTACGCACATATCCTGTCTGCAAATAAATCTTGCTATAACCGGAAGATACGGAAACTTTCGGGTCGAAGGTTTGGTTGAAAGTATTTGCCAAGTACCATGAAAAGCCGAGGCTGAAATCCTTGAAAAGACGCATATCCAGTCCCAATTCCCACGAGTTGGTACGTTCGGGCTTCAAGTCCTTGATAGGATAGTGTGTCTTGGGCTTCCATTGCTGGTTAGCCTCATCGTATTCGTAAGTGGGCGATGTCAGATTACGGGGATAAGGCATACCAACGGAACTGAAAGAGCCACGAACCTTCATATAGTCGATAAATTCCGGCAAAGTCAGCATTTCGGAGATAACCCCCGAAAGTCCTACGGACGGGTAGAAGAAACAAGGTGTAGAAGAATTGGCAAGTTGCGAAGCCCAGTCGTTTCGCCCGGTCAGTGTAAGATAGAGCATACTCTTCCATCCCACTTCCACACTGGCGAAGATTGATTGCGTCTGTTCCTGCCATTCGTCCTGACGGGCTTTCTTCTTTGTGTTGTCGAGGTCGAACACATTGAACACGTTCGGTATTCCCTTTTCACGAATCGGGCCACGATAACTCAAATCTTCGTATCTGTTGTTCACAATGCTGGCACCCACGTTTGCCACCAGTGAGAAGTCATTAAAACGCTTGTTGATGTTGGCAAGCACGTCGGCATACGTTTGTGTTTCGTCGGGCTTGGAGATGGTATAGTGTCCCTGCGTACTCTCTTCCGTAATTGTAAGGTTGGAGCTGGCATAGAGCTTCTGTTCATACTTGGTGTGCGTGTTGTCCACACGTACACGTCCTGATATATTCAACCAGTCAGTAATGTCATAACTCAATTGAGCAGACAGCATATAACGCTTCTTCTGATTCAGACGCAGATTACGGTAAGCAATCCAGTAAGGATTCTGCATACGGTAGTCACCTTCTCCCTGCGGCCAGAACATCGTATTGATTTTGCGTGCCGGATCCCAACGTTCGAACACTTTGACAAGTTCAAAGTCATCGCCACGCGGGAACAGATAAACGGGCACAATGGGATTGGAATAAATCCCCTGATTCGTCATATTGCGGTCGTTCTGAATGATGTAGCTGGCTCCTATATCAAGTTTCATTCGATCGTTCAGGAAATTCGTCGTATTGCGGAAAGTAAAATTAAAACGGTTATAACGATTGTTGGGAACAATACCCTCGGAGTTGACCGACGCCACCGAAAAGAAGGTCTGGTTCTTCTCCGTACCGGTAGAAAGGGTGACAGAATTGGTGAAGATCAGTCCTGTATCAAAGAAATCTTTCGGTTCATAATTGGTGCGGGAGGCGTCATTCAACTTCGCTCCCCAGCTTAGGATGGTAGAACCTCCGTCTTTCCCACGGCTTCCCGTCCCGTAGCGGTTTTGGAATTCAGGAAGCACGAAAGGACGGGCAAATTCGGTATTACTGTTCACCGTCACTTGCAACTTGCCTACTTGCCCGCGCTTGGTAGTAATAACAATCGCACCATTGGCAGCATTACTACCGTAGAGTGCAGCTGCTGCGGCACCCGTCAATACGGAGATACTCTCGATGTCGTCCGGATTAATGTCGGCAATACTCTCCGTAACGCCCCGTGAATCGAATTCCATTCCACCGCCGCCACCGAAGTTATACATCGGTATACCGTCGATAACGTAAAGCGCATTACTGCTTTGTTCAATAGATTTCGCACCACGCATCACTACCTTGCTGGCTCCACCTACACCGGAAGAACTGCTGTTGATAGTAACACCTGCCACCTTACCATTCAGGCTGTTGATGAAATTAGCATCTTTAATGCCGGAGATTTCGTCCGCTTTCACCTGTTGCACATTATAGCTCAACGCTTTCTGTTCACGCTTGATACCAAGAGCAGTCACGACTACTTCGTTGAGTTGCTCCACGGCAGTGGCAAACGTCACATTATACACGCTCCTGTCTGTGACTTTCACGTTTTGAGGAGTATAGCCTATATAGGTAAAATTGAGCGTGCTACCCACCGGAGCTTCGATAGAATACTGTCCTTCTATATCCGTAATCACTCCACTGGCAGAACCTTGCACCTGGATATTGACACCGATAAGCGGCTCGCCCGTTTCGTCTGTCACTTTTCCTCTGATTTGTTTATCGGAAGATGGTTTTTCTTTTACCGGTTGAGGGATAATCTTAATGTATTTACCTTTCAATTCGTAGGTGCAGCCTGTACCTTTCAGGATGGTAGAGAGAGAATAATCCAATCCGGCTTTATCCAGGTTGAGATTGAGGGCAGGTTTGTCACGCAGCAGCGAGTTGTTGTATCCGATGGATAATCCCGACTGCTTTTCCACTCTTTTCAATGCTTCAATGACGGTGATATTGTTCTCACGGATGGTAATCCGCACGTCATTTTGAGCAAAAGCTGTTACTTGTAGCAAAAATAAGCTGAAAAAGAGTAGAAAACTTCTTCTTACGCCTCGCTTATCCGCTATAAATGTGTAATTTTGTAGCATTAACTTTTAAGTATTAGTTTGTTAACTAGGTTGTTATTCACGTAGATCAGATCAACAGAGCATAACACTCTGATGCAGAAAAGTTGATTATTTCATATCCGGGATGGAGTGGCGCTCTGTTCCGGATACTTTTTTCTCATGGGCAGTAACTGTGTTTTTTAAGTTATTGATTTATTGAATGATTCACTTTGGCTATTTTCAATTCCGGTTTCACGCCGGTCTTTACTTCTTATTCCCTTTCCGTGTAATATAGCACTTATCCCCTTCTATCTTGAATTTCAGATTGCCCGCCACATCAACAATGATATCCATGACTTCTGCTAAAGGTGCCTTATCCTTGAACCGGAAACTCAAACGATCTTTTTTCAGCTGGTTCAAGCTGTAGACAAACGTATAATTGTATTTCCGTTCCAATACACGTATAATATCTTCTACGGTCATTTCGTTGAAAACCAGTTCGCCCCGCTGCCAAGCGGTGACATCTGCCATATCGGGATGCACTACCCGAAACTGACGGTTCTCTTTGTCATACGTCAACTGTTCGTCAGGCTGCAATACGGTCCGCTGGGTCAGATTTCCCCACTCTACCAATACACTGCCCGACAGCAATGCTGTACTGATTTCCTGATTCTCCGGATAGGCACTGACATTGAATTCCGTTCCCAAAGCAGTTACCTGAAAATCATCCGACTTCACAATGAAAGGATGCTTCTTGTCAGGCTTTACTTTAAAATTGGCTTCACCAACCAAGTAAACGCACCGTTCTTTTCCGGTAAACTGTTTCGGATATAACAAAGTACTTTTTGAATTCAACTGAACCTGGCTGCCATCCGGAAGAGAAAGATGCCGCATCCCCGCCACTGGAATGAATTCCTGTATAAGGTCATTCTGCGTTCTCTCCGCCTGCATCACCAGATAACCAAGAGATACGGCTACCACCAGTAACACAGCCGCAACGGATTGCCAAAGACGCAATATACGAATTTTGCGATTAGGGGTTACAGGGACTGAAGAAGCCGTGTGAAGACCGTTGTTCCGTTTCCACCGTTCGAGTTCCTTCTCCACATGGGGCACTTCGCCCATAGCGCGGGCTGTCGTCCAGATTTCTTTTAGAGCTTTGTCTTTTTCTACGGCATGTTCCTTATCCGTCAGCCATCCGTAGAAATTCTGCCGGATCGTTTCCGAATAATGATTCTTAGTGAACGAGGTCAGTATCTGCCGAAAATAATTCTTCATATAGTTGTGCTATTAGTGGTGAATACATATATAGCACGACACAAATGCGAAGACTACTCAAATGAAATGAAGAAAAAATAAAATAAATACGATTTTTTTTAATTCAACCAGGAAAAGATAGATTTGACGCTCTACGGTACGCACTGAAATATCAAGCTTTTCCGCTATTTCCAGATGACTCATTCCCTGGATGCGACTCATTTCAAAAATCAATCGGCGACGCTCGGGGAACTGTTCGACAGCCATTTGCAGAGCTAATTGTATTTCTTTATAATAGATAGCGTCCAGTGTATCACCCGACGGAGACAAATCCTTGAAAAGACTTTCTTCCATCTGTGCCTGTTGGTAAGACCGTTCTATGCGCTTATGCTTGAGAAAATCAAAAATGGCATGTTTGGTCATAGCATAGATATATTTATCTATCCCGGGGTTATCCTGCCAAATCTGCGGTTTGGCCCATAGTCGCGTGAAAACGTCCTGTGCTATATCATCCGCGTCCTGCCCCGATTTAAGGAGCATCAATGCGAAATTCTTCACCAGCGAATAATGTGCCTTGAAGACCAGATCGAATTCTTGTTCCAGTGTTATGTCTTTGTCCATTACTTCACAAGCATTTGTTGTCAGTAAGCAAAAGTAGAAAAATAAATCAAGACTTTAGGTCAGTCTGACAGAAGAAAAAATAATTTCCTTACTTGCCAACACACAAGTTCCCGCCTTCCGGAAGAGTGAAAGAGATAGTAAATCACCCCTCCGTTACTTAATATTTCTTACTTTCTTCCTCATTATCCTTACAAATCACTATCTTTGCGACCTCATAATTTGTTTTTAACGAATAAACTACGATAGTGCTAATGAAACAGTACAGAACCGTAAACAACCTTATGGGTTGGCTTACATTCATCATTGCGGCAACCGTCTACTGCCTGACAATAGAACCGACCGCAAGTTTCTGGGATTGCCCGGAGTTCATAACCACCGGCTATAAACTGGAAGTCGGTCACCCGCCCGGCGCACCTTTCTTCATGCTAGTGGCGAATCTGTTTTCTCAATTTGCTTCCGACGTAACAACTGTTGCTAAAATGGTGAATTACATGAGTGCCCTCATGAGTGGCGCCTGTATCCTGTTCCTTTTCTGGAGCATCACCCACCTGGTACGCAAACTGATTATCACTGACGAAAACAATATCACCAAAGGACAGCTTATCACAGTGATGGGTAGCGGACTGATCGGTGCACTGGTTTATACATTCAGTGACACATTCTGGTTCTCGGCCGTGGAAGGTGAAGTATATGCCTTCTCCTCCCTCTTTACCGCTGTTGTTTTCTGGTTGATACTGAAATGGGAAGACGTAGCCGACCAGCCGCACAGCGACCGTTGGATTATCCTCATTGCCTATCTGACCGGATTGAGTATCGGTGTGCACTTATTGAACTTGCTTTGTCTGCCTGCCATCGTATTGGTATACTACTACAAAAAAACGCCGAATGCTACCGCCAAAGGTTCGTTAATAGCGCTATTAGGTTCAATGGTGCTCGTTGCAGCCGTGCTTTACGGCATCGTACCGGGTATCGTGAAAGTAGGCGGCTGGTTTGAACTGTTGTTCGTCAACGGACTCGGAATGTCATTCAATTCGGGCGTAGTGGTTTATATCATTCTGCTTGCGGCCGCTCTGATTTGGGGTGTATACGAAAGTTACACCGAAAAGAACAAAGCGCGCATGGCTATCTCCTTTATCCTGACGATCGCTTTGCTGGGTATCCCATTCTACGGACACGGAGCCAGCAGTATCATCATCGGTATTTTGGTTATCGCCGCATTGGGACTTTATCTTGCTCCGAGTGTACAGGCTAAAATCAAAGAGAGATGGCGTATCACCGCCCGCACCATGAACACAGCCTTGCTGTGCACCATGATGATCGTAATCGGGTATTCTTCTTACGCACTGATCGTTATCCGTTCTACTGCCAACACTCCGATGGATCAAAACTCACCGGAGGATATATTCACCCTGGGCGAATACCTCGGCCGTGAACAATACGGAACCCGTCCGCTCTTCTACGGTCCTGCTTTCTCTTCGAAAGTGGCACTCGACGTAAAAGACGGCTATTGTATTCCGCGCCAGTCGGAAGCAGGAAGCAAGTTTGTCCGCAAGGAAAAGACTTCTCCCGACGAAAAAGACTCTTATATCGAACTTCCCGGACGTGTGGAATACGAATATGCACAGAATATGTTTTTCCCGCGTATGTACAGCTCGTCACACGCACCACTCTACAAGCAATGGGTAGACATCAAAGGACACGACGTTCCTTACGACCAATGCGGAGAAATGGTAATGGTGAACATGCCTAACCAATGGGAAAATATCAAGTTCTTCTTCTCCTACCAGTTGAACTTCATGTACTGGCGTTATTTCATGTGGAACTTTGCCGGACGGCAGAACGACATACAGGGTAGCGGAGAAATTGAACACGGCAACTGGATCACCGGTATTCCGTTTATCGACAACTTACTGGTAGGTAATCAGGAACTGCTTCCGCAGGATCTCAAAAACAATAAAGGACACAACGTATTCTACTGTCTGCCGCTGATTCTCGGCTTAATCGGACTCTTCTGGCAGGCTTATCATAGCCAGCGGGGTATCCAGCAATTCTGGGTGGTCTTCTTCCTGTTCTTCATGACAGGTATCGCTATCGTGCTCTACCTCAACCAAACCCCTGCACAGCCCCGTGAACGAGATTACGCGTATGCCGGTTCATTCTACGCCTTTGCCATCTGGGTAGGTATGGGAGTGGCAGGTATCATCCGTATGCTGCGAGAATACTGTAAGATGCAGGAACTTCCGGCAGCCGTATTGGCTTCAGTGCTCTGTTTGTTCGTCCCCATCCAAATGGCGGGACAGACTTGGGATGACCACGACCGTAGCGGACGCTTCGTTGCCCGCGACTTCGGACAGAACTACCTGATGACCTTACAGGAAAAAGGAAATCCGATTATCTATACCAATGGTGATAATGATACTTTCCCATTGTGGTACAACCAAGAAACAGAAGGCTTCCGTACAGATGCTCGCACCTGTAACCTAAGTTACTTGCAAACAGACTGGTATATCGACCAAATGAAACGTCCGGCCTACGATTCCCCGTCGCTTCCTATCACTTGGGACCGTGTGGAATATGTGGAAGGACAAAATGAATATATCCCTATCCATACGGAAATGAAGGCCTTCATCGACAGCTATTTCAAACAGGCAAACGAACTGGCTGCACAGGGAGACACTACCATATTATCACTCGTTCACTCCATTTTCGGTGAGAATCCATACGAATTGAAGGAAATCATCAACCGCTGGATGCTCGGTAAGAACGACCAGTTGAAAGAGCTTCTCAAAAAGACTGGAAAAGATATCCAACTGCCGCTTATCCCTACGGACAGCATCGTAATGAAGGTGGACAAAGAAGCCGTACGCCGCTCCGGCATGAAGATACCGGAAGCTCTGGGCGACTCTATCCCCGAATACATGACAATCACCCTTAGAGACGCCAACGGCAACCCGAAACGCGCCCTCTACAAGAGTGAACTGATGATGCTCGAAATGCTTGCCAATGCCAACTGGGAACGTCCTATCTACATGGCAATCACCGTAGGAAGCGAAAACCATCTGGGCATGGGCAACCACTTTATGCAGGAAGGTCTTGCCTATCGTTTCACACCATTCGATACGGACAAACTGGACAGCAAGATAGACAGCGAAAAGATGTACGACAACCTGATGAACAAGTTCAAGTTCGGCGGTATCGACAAACCGGGTATCTATATCGACGAGAACGTGATGCGTATGTGCTACACGCACCGCCGTATCTTCACGCAGCTCGTAGGACAGCTTATCAAAGAAGGTAAGAAGGACAAGGCACTCGCTGCACTCGATTACGCCGAAAAGATGATTCCGGCAATCAACGTACCGTATGACTGGGCAAATGGCGCCTTCCAAATGGCAGAGTCTTATTATCAACTGGGACAGAACGAGAAAGCCAACAAGATTATCGACGAGCTTGCCAACAAGTCGCTCGAATACATGATCTGGTATCTTAGCCTGAACGATAACCAGCTTGCCATTGCCAGCGAAAACTTCGTGTACAACGCCAGTTTGCTTGACGCCGAAGTCCGCCTAATGGAAAAATACAAATCAGAAGAACTTGCAAAACATTACTCTACGCAACTCGATCAGCTATACAACGAGTACGTGACGAGAATGAAAGGGAAATAATTTAGGTATGAAGTAATAAGTATTAAGTATTAACGTAGCTTCCGGCATGTTTTCCGTAAGGTATAATACTTAATACTTATTTCCTAATACTTCAAAACACAGACTCTTATGTTTATAGAACAACCACCTTGGCTTTTCCGGGCGTTGTATCCACAAGCTATCTTCCGGATGGACCCGAATGAGCGGGCAGTCTATCTGACTTTCGACGACGGCCCCATCCCCGAAGTAACTCCCTGGGTACTGGAAATACTGGAAAAGCATCATATTAAAGCTACCTTTTTCATGGTAGGCGACAATATACGCAAACACCCGGATGAATACCGGATGGTGGTAGAGCACGGACACCGCATCGGTAACCATACTTTCAACCACATCCGTGGATTTGAATATTCCAATCCGGATTACCTGGCAAATGCCAGAAAGGTAGATGATATTATTCATTCCGATCTCTTCCGTCCACCACACGGACACATGGGATTCAGGCAGTATTATACGTTGCGCTATCATTACCGCATCATTATGTGGGATCTCGTGACCCGCGATTACAGTAAGCGGATGCGCCCGGAACAAGTGCTGAACAACGTGAAACGCTATGCGCGAAACGGTTCTATCATCACTTTCCACGATTCGCTGAAGTCATGGAACAACGGTAACCTGCAATACGCACTTCCCCGTGCCATCGAGTTCCTGAAAGAGGAAGGTTATGAATTCAAGGTGTTATAATCTTTGAAAAAACAGAAACTTCGAAAAGAGCAGAGCTTCCTGATAAGAAAGAAAAGGTTTCTGATGAATAAAAAAGCTCCCTGATAAGAAAAAAATATAAGCCGAGGTATTATGCCCCGGCTTTTGTAGTTTAAAGCCCGTTTCGTGCCCAAAATTGAAAGATCCCTCCTCTTTCTTACAAGATGCCAGTGCAACCGCATTTCGCCTGGTAAAGGGCAAAAAAAGGCAAAAAGAGGGCAAAACAACCTGCATTCAAAAAGTTTCTGATTCACATTACCATTTCCAACCGTATTTTTTTATACATTTGCAACGGTCTCTTCCGCAGAAAGCCTCCGGGTGGCGAGGGAGAGACGTTTATATTGAGAAGACGTTTACAAGCGTTTGTCATTTGTGTTCAGAACTTCGCAAACTTTGACCTATCGGAATGACTAACAGCAACAAAGACGTCCTCCTGATGTGTATTTATATACATCCGTGCCTCACTTTGGAAAACAAAGGGAGGCTACGGGTGTTGTACATATCGGCGTGGGCTTTCTGCGTTGTTCGTTCCCGATAGTTGGCATTGCGAAGGCCTTGAACACGGAACGGACGAAGGTGAGAGATTCCCACGCCTTTTCTATATATTCCTGTCAACAATAGATTGAATTGTCCGCCCAACGGGAGTCTGGGGGACACACATAAGCAGAATAGGCACATGATTCATGCGGGACAACTTATTGAACGCACGCTTCACGAACAGGGACGCACCGTCACCTGGTTCGCTACCCAACTATGCTGCACACGCCCCAATGTTTACAAGATATTCCGAAAAGAGAATATCGACATCCACCTGCTCTGGCGCATCTCCTGCATCCTCGGCCATGATTTTTTCCGCGATCTTTCCGACAGCATCAATACCGGAAACTTCCCCAGTGTATCCAAATAGGATACAATTCCGTATCGTTCTTGGAACTATGCTTTCACCCGGTAGTATACTCCTTTCGCATACCTTTGCAGGCATATTAACATATAATCACAAAAGGACATGAAAACGAAAAAACTATTTCTGATTATTGCTCTGGTTGTCGGTTGTGCCGTCGGAGCCCATGCGCAAAAGACGGTCTTCAAGTTTCGTGATGCACAGGCACGTGCAGGCGATGCAGTTACTGAAGTTTGTGTCAAACCCACAGTTGTCGAGGTGAAAATACTGGAAGATAAGGGACGAATCAAGGATGAATGGACACTAAGCAAAGAGGAAGTGGAGATCGCCATGAAAGGAGAACTTGACAACATCCGTGCATGGGGGACGTATCTGTCCACCATCAAATACAACTGCGATGTCATCATGGGAGCCACTTTCAAAGTGGAAGATAATGAAAAAACAGGGGGATAAACGGTTACAGTAGTAGGTTATCCCGGCATCTTTGTCAACTGGCATCCTGCCACCCAGGACGATTATGAATGGATACGTCTGCAGAAGTTATCACCCACGGATGGAAAAAGCCAGATAGCACCTGTCGTTAAGAATAAGAATTAATCACTAAAACATAAATAACAATGAAAAAAGTACTATCAATGATTGCCGCACTCTTATTGTGCGTAGGAACTCAAGCGCAAATCGTATCATCCAGAAGTGCAATCGTCAAAACAGAGAAGCAAGCCAGCAGCACACAATGGTTCTTGCGTGCAGGTTTGAATATCATGAACTTCTCCGGTGACGGAGCCGAAGGAGCTGACTCAAACATCGGATATAACGCAACATTTGGCTACCAGAAGCCTTTAGGCAGCACAGGAGGATACTGGGGAATGGAATTTGGACTCGGCTCCCGTGGTTTCAAAGTGGAAGACACGAAGTGCATGGCTCATAATATACAATACTCTCCGTTCACATTCGGATGGAAATTTGCAGTGGCGGACAATGTTCATATCGACCCGCATGTAGGAGTCTTTGCCAGCTACGATTACACGAGCAAAATGAAAGCAGACGGAGAGAGCATCAGTTGGGGAGATTACGCAGATTACATGGAAGTTGACTACAATCATTTCGATGCCGGTATGAATATCGGTGTAGGAGTCTGGTACGACCGTTTCAACCTGGATCTCACCTATCAGCGCGGATTCATAGATACATTCAGCGATGCCGACGGATTCAAGACCAGTAACTTTATGATTCGTCTAGGTATTGCCTTCTAAGGACAACCAAACCTCAATAAACCATATTATTTATTCAGCGTCCACGATCTTTTCTCTTCGCAAAAAGGGCCGTGGATGCTGTTTTCTTAAAAATAACGGAATATGATGACCAAACGACAATTTCTGGCAATCATGTATCTGCTGACGGGAGTTATCCCGCTGATAGCACAGACTTTCACCGAACAGAAAAAGAGCTATCCCGTCAGTACAGACGGCAATAAATATGTGGTCAGCGGATTTACCCCTTTCAGTGGTATGCAAGATGTAAACATCTACGCTAATGCACTGTTATGGACCGTCAAAAATGTCTGTCCGCAGCTACGGGAAGGGATAACGGAGGTAAACGCGCCGGCTAAAAACTTCAGTTGCGATCTGATACTTGCCTCGCAAGCAGACTCAAATCAAAAGAATACTTACTATTGCAAAGCCCTGTTTCAAGTAAAAGACGGCAAGCTGGTCTACTATCTTTCCAATATACGGATAGAATCATCAGCAGTGATAATGAAAAAAATCACTCCCATGGAGAAGCTGCAACCGGACAAGAAAGCATCTCACAAAGAAATCATGGATGACTTCGTACAGGTGGAATCGCAAGTATTGAATAAAATGTTCGACTTCATCGTAACGAACCAACTTTCACCAATCACTCACTGGAATGAAATCAGTATCAACAAGCCGGTGAAAGGCATGACGGAAGATGAATGTCTGCTGGCCTTCGGCAAACCGCAGACTATTCAAGAATCAAATGGAGAAGTGCAATGGATGTATTCCAGCTCGTTCTACCTATTCTTCAAGAATGGACATGTGGAAACGATTATCAAATAATCCCATAAAAACAAATCATCTCAAAATCAAACAATTAAAACAATTTATTATGAAAACAATCTGGAAAGCAACCGTTTGCATAGTTGCAGTATTACTGTCGTTCAGCATTTATTCCTGTGGCGATGACGACGATGACGCTGTCGGTTCACGCGATTTATTGTTAGGAACATGGAATGGAGTGTATTATCTTTCACAAGAATGGGAAGATGGTGAAAAGGTAAGTGACTCTAAAGAAGATTTTGTAAATGGAACCAACCGTTATTCCATAGAGTTCAAGGAAGATGGTACGTATGTAGAAAAAGATGTCTACAACTCCTCCGGAAGTACTAATTATTATCACGGTACATGGAGCTACTCCGGTAATAAGCTGACTCTCATCGACACTGAAGAGGATAATTACACAGAAGTGTGGACAGTGACCACAATGACAGAGAATGAATTAGTCTATGAACTTCGAGAAAAAGAGAAAGAAGACGGAACGACATACGAATATTACGAACAACACGCTTTTACAAGATAGCTCAAGGACATTATCTTTCTTTTCCAGAAAGATAAAAATAACGGAGTGTGTCAAAACGCAGATTAACGCAAATTATCGCAGATTATTCCAATTATATTGATATATTAATCAACGACTTATAAAATTATTTCTGCGATAATTTGCGTTAATCTGCGTTTTATTATTCATTTTCATTATGACACACCTCCTTCATCTATTAGAAAAGACGCATGATATTCAATAATGAATCGCGTATTCAGTGAGTAAAAGAAATTAAAGAGGGCGTTTCGTCACACCTCGACAATCCTTCTTTTTTGACTGTATAAGCAATTCAGCACATTAATTAATATGCCACCGCCAACGGAGTACGCAATTTCTGCGCATATTCAGCCATATATTTATTCCAGGCATCCGGAGTCTTGATAGCCGCCTTATCCCAGGCAGATCCCCAGTAATAAGTATATTCAGAACCAGGCTCATATTCGCTGATAGCCAGCACATGACCGTCGGCTCCACCACGATCTTTCTTTTCCTTTTCGGAAAGAAGAACCACTTTCGCCTCTTTTACCTGTGCAGGGAATGCAGCACCCACAAATATCTTACCGTTTGCACCGCTACGGTCAGTTGTAGGATCTACGTAAGTGATATAGCCATTTGCAGCATCTGCCACAACCGCACCATCCGGTTCACGCAACACAAGTCCCGTAGTTACCGGCATTGCTTCTTTCAAATTGGTATATGAAACAACAGTTTTATTGAGATAAGAACCTGCATCCAAAGAGATGACACGTGTTTCCACCACATTAGAATCTCCACGGACCACCAACGGGTTAAACTCCAGCTTCACTGTGAAACGCAGCGGACCATTATCAAGGATTTCCTGTGTGCGATAGCAGTAAGGATAGATAATAGTGTCACCTGCCATCAAAGCGGCAACGCCGGCGCCCAACGTGGGACCTACGGCATAGCAATCCATACCGTATCCATGATCGATATGGTAAGAGATGGCATTCTGCAATTCGGAAGCGGCTTTCGGATCTGTCTTTTTCAGTTCGGCTATCTTGGCACGCTTTTCAGGATTAAGCTCTTCAGCATACAGAGATTCCAAAATCGGCTCCGTAGTATTATACTTCGTAAAAAGATCATAGCCAAAACCACGTTCTCCACGAGCCTGCAAAGCAGGACCATAAGCACGGAATCCGCCAAGATTATTCTCCCAGGCAACGTCGTCCAGACGTTCGGGGTAGTATTTACCGCAAGCAATGACATCAAAAGGTGCCGGTGTGCCCGGTTGAATGGTATAAGTAACCGCACTGTTTCCCCCTACCGTAACGGGGAAGACCACCTTCTCATCATACGTCACCTGATAAGGCACTTGCTGACCGTCGACGTCAAGCACCACAATCTGTGCCGTATCCGCCAGTTTCAATTTAGCGACCACATCGCTCATCGGCACTTCAACCATCTCCCCTGCCCGTTCAAGAGCCAAAGAATTGGTCACTGTGACTGTCATTGACTGCTTGCTGTCGGCACAAGAAGCAAAACCAATCAAGGCTACAGCAAACAGAATTAATATCTTTCTCATAATTAGTCTACATTGAATGAATAACATATACTTTGCAAATCAGAGGCTATTATATTCGGCATGTTGGAGCTATATGTTCAACACGTTGGGCATATATGTCCAATAAATCGGCCATATAGCTCCTGCAAAGGGAATAATAAAAAATAAGGTGACAGATGAAAAGAGGATGCTCTTTGCCATTCTATCACCTTACCGGAATTTCTTCTATCAGCTATTATTTCGGTTGTTTTCCGATATAAGCAAGAATACCACCATCTACGTAGAGAATATGACCGTTAACAGCGTTAGAAGCTTCAGAAGCAAGGAACACGGCAGGACCTGTCAGTTCTTCCGGATCCAACCAACGACCGGCAGGAGTCTTAGCGCAGATGAATGAATCGAATGGGTGGCGGCTTCCGTCTGCTTGTTTCTCACGAAGAGGAGCAGTTTGCGGAGTAGCGATGTAACCCGGGCCGATACCATTACACTGGATGTTGTATTCACCATATTCAGAACAGATATTGCGAGTCAGCATCTTCAAACCACCCTTAGCGGCAGCGTAAGCAGATACAGTTTCACGACCCAATTCAGACATCATAGAACAGATGTTGATGATCTTACCTGCACGTTTTTCCATCATAGCCGGCAAAACAGCCTTAGCAACGATGAATGGAGCATTCAAGTCGATGTCAATTACACGACGGAAATCAGCAGCATCCATCTCGTGCATAGGAACACGACGGATAATACCTGCGTTATTTACAAGGATATCAATTGTACCTACTTCTTTTGCAATCGTAGCAACCATCGCCTGAACAGCCGGTTCGTCTGTCACGTCGCATACGTAACCGTGAGCTTTGATACCTTTTGCAGCATAAGCAGCCATACCTTTGTCTACCAACTCTTGATTGATGTCGTTAAAACAAACTTTAGCACCTTGTTCTGCAAATGCAGAAGCAATAGCAAATCCGATACCATAAGAAGCACCTGTAACGAGAGCTACTTTACCTTCCAAAGAAAAATTCAAAAACTGATTCATAATTCTTTTTGTTATTAAATTAGGAAAACTATTGTAGTTGTTATTTCAAATCTGTAATCAACGAGAAGTCCTGATCGCCGTAGTCGAGGTTCTCGCCACCCATTCCCCAGATAAAGGTATAGTTGTGGGTAGCAGCAGCAGAGTGGATTGACCATTCGGGTGAAAGAACGGCCTGATCGCCTTTCATCCATACGTGACGCGTCTCGCCTACCTCACCCATGAAGTGGCAGATAGCATGATCTTCGGGAATTTCGAAATAGAAATAGGCCTCCATACGACGGCTGTGTACGTGTGCCGGCATCGTGTTCCACACACTTCCCGGAGCCAGTTCCGTCATACCCATCTGCAACTGACAGGTAGGCAACACCTGATTTACCAGCATCTTATTGATATTACGGTGGTTGGAGCCTTCCAAAGAGCCCATTTCGGCTACTACGGCATCGGCTTTCGTCACCTTGCGGTCGGGATAGTTGCGGTGTGCAGTCAGTGAGTTGAAGTAGAATTTAGCAGGATGAGCAGCGTCTTTGCTTTCGAAAGTCACTTCGCGGTCGCCCGAACCCAGATAAAGAGCTTCTTTATAGTCCAGTTCGAACTCTGCGTCGCCTGCTTTCACAATACCGGGACCGCCAACATTGTAGATACCCATTTCGCGACGGGTGAGGAAGAACGGAGCTTTCAGCGGATCAATCGCTTCGAGCGTCAGCACCTCTCCTACCGGAAGCGCACCACCTACCACCATACGGTCGTACATGGAATATACCATATTTACTTCATTGGGGACAAATATCTTTTCGATTAAGAAATCTCTGCGAATTCTTGTTGTATCATAACTTTTTGCATCTTCCGGATGCGCAGCATAGCGAATTTCATAGTTCGTTTTCATACCTTATTTATTTATAGTTATTGAATAAGTTCTCTATTCTACGTGCACTTCGTTTACGTACACGATGCAAAAATAGCAAAAGAAAACGGGTTTACCTTGCAATTTTGTTCCAATTATCCACCAAAAATGTCCAGAATCCGTGCAATGTATACTTTTTTAACGAACTATAATACGTTTTGGGAGAGATTTCTACTTAATACAATGAAAAAAAGAAAGAAGCCTCTATCTCTCGAGCCGCAAGAACAAATAATATAAAATATAGAACAAGAAAAAGTATCTAGTTTGCCAATTCAGCTAATAATTAGCAGTCTACACCGTTAAAATTGCATAAATAGGAGGCAATGTATTATAACACTAATTATAATATATTAGTTTTGTAAATGTTTAAATAGCAAGCAAAATCAACAAATACGTCAAGATATACAACTTATGACAATTATTAAAAGACGGACAGAAGATACTTTAATAAAGATAGGAGTGATATGCATTTACATGCTTCTATCCATTAACCTAACTTATGCCCAAATAAAAAATATAACAGGAATCATCATTGATGAGGAAAGCCGGGAACCATTGACAGGTGCTTCCGTCACAGTGAAAGGCAGTCGGCAAGGCTGTATTTCAGATCTGGATGGAAAGTTTAGTCTTCAACCAACCCTCCCCGGACAGCAAATGCTGGTTATTTCTTACATAGGATACCAAACCATCGAAGTGCCTGCCCGGCATAATATGATGGAAATCCGGTTGCGTCCGAACGTAAACGAACTGGATGAAGTAGTAGTGCAGGTGGCGTATGGCACTGCCCTCAAAAGATCAATTACCGGGGCTGTTTCCGTAGTGGACAGTAAGCAAATCGAAATGCGTCCGGTCAGTTCTGTTATCTCCGTGCTCAACGGAGCGGTACCGGGGCTACAGATAATTGACGGAGTGGGGCAGCCTGGAATCGAAGCGGAAGTCCGGATCCGGGGATACAGTTCGGTGAACGGAAGCAATAAGCCGCTTTACGTGGTAGACGGTATGCCCTATACGGGATGGATCACCGATCTTAATCCGGCAGACATAGAAAGCGTCAGCGTACTGAAAGATGCTGCTTCATGCGCATTGTACGGTAGCCGGGCTTCGAATGGTGTGATTTTAATTACCACCAAAAAGGCGAAGAAACAGGGAGTTTCTCTTCAACTGGACATTCGCCACGGCTTCAGCGCGCGTGGACAGGGTGATTACGAACGTATGAATGCCAATCAATTCATGGAAACGATGTGGCAGGGGTATCGCAACCAGCTTATCAGCAACGGCAGTAGTCCCGAAGAAGCGACCATCGCCACCAACAATGACATTATCAGCAAAGTAGGAATCAACATCTATAACAAAGCCGATAATGCCCTTTTCGATGCAAACGGTCATCTGGCATCCGACGCCCGGATACTGGACGGATATAAGGACGATCTCGACTGGTATTCTCCCTACACACGTAACGGTCACCGCCAGGAATACAACCTAAGCGGAGAATCCGGCAATGAAAAGAACCGGATCCGTTTCTCGCTAGGCTATCTTAATGAAGACGGATATACCAGGAAAAGTGATTTCAATCGTCTTAGCGGCTCACTCAACGCTGACTTCACCCCACGCCCATGGCTAAAAACGGGCTTGTCGCTCGGAGGCACTCACCAGAAAACGAACTGGGATATAGGAGCCGCCGGAAGTGCGCAATCCAATAACCTGTCGAATGCATTTTACTTTGCACGGAGAATAGCACCTATCTATCCGGTGCACCTCCACTATACAGAGGATGTATTTGCCAGCGACGGCTCATTGCTTCATTCCAAAGGAGATTATATCCTGAACGAAGAAGGCGGAAAACAATATGATGACGGTTCGGAAAGCCGTTCGGAATCGGATGCCGCCAGCAATGGACGCCATCTACTGTGGGAAAGCGAAAAGAACAAGTTGTGGAACGCTGCCAATACCTTGCAAGGAAATGCCTATGTGGACGTTTCTTTCCTACGCGATTTTACATTCTCATTGAAAGGCAATATCAGCCTGCGCAATATCGAGGACAGCCAATACGGAAATGCGGAAATAGGCGCTTACAAGGACACTGGTTTTATCAGCAAGATCGATCAGGAATATAAGGAATACACCCTGCAACAGCTACTGGCATGGAAACACCAGTTCGGCAGGCATTTCGTAGAATGGATGGTGGGGCACGAGAACTATGATTACAAGCTTAATTTCGACGCCATACAGAAAAAGAATAAGAGCTTTCCCGGAATAGACGAACTTTCAAATTTCACCACCACAACTTACAGTGAGGGATATAAAGACACCTATCGTACAGAGGGTCACTTCACACGGGCCCGGTATGACTACAACGAAACTTATTTTGCCGAAGCTTCTTTCCGGCGCGACGGTTCCTCCATCTTCCATACAGACCATCGCTGGGGTAACTTTTGGAGCGTAGGTATCGGCTGGATGCTTTCCAACGAAGCGTTCCTGAAAAACGTGTCGTGGCTGAACCGCCTCAAGTTACGGGTTTCTTACGGGCAAGTGGGAAACGATAACTTCGGAAGCAGTAATGGCCTGTACCAGTGGATGTCTCTCTACGGCTCTGCCGTCAACGGTGGAGAAGCCGCTTACTACAAAGTGCAGAACGAAAACCCGGAACTAAAATGGGAAACGAATTCTTCGCTGAATATCGGTCTGGAAACTCGTCTTTTCAACCGTGTGAACCTAAGTTTCGAATACTATAACAAGCATTCGGACGACTTGCTGTTCAAGTTTATCCAACCACTATCTGCCGGTGCCACTGACTCATCGACAGGCCTTTCCACCGTCTGGCGAAACATTGGAGACGTTTCCAATAAAGGATGGGAATTCTCTGCCGACGGGGATATCATCCGCAACCGGGAATGGGAATGGAATGTAGGTTTGAACCTTTCCAAAGTGAAAAACAAGATCGGAAAACTGCCGGATAAAGATCGGGAAGAGGGAATTACGAACGGAGATTTCCAGAAGTTCAAAGAGGGACACAGCATTTATGAATTCTGGCTGTACCAGTATGCTGGCGTAGACCAGATGACAGGTCGCAGTGTATATCTGCCGGACTTCAACGCTTATTACATTGCCGGAGAGGATGGAAAAACACCCGTAAACGGAGAAGAGAGCACCGAAGGCAAAAATCCGATTCCGACAGACAGTTGGGTAGACATCAACGGACAATATTATACAGGCGACCCGAGATATGCACGCAAAGACTGGTCGGGCAGTTCATTACCGAAGATAAACGGCTCGGTCACCACCTCTCTCCGCTGGAAAGACCTGACTCTGTCCGCCCTGATGATTTTCAGTTGCGGTTCCAAAGTCTTCGACCAGCCTTATCAGACTCTGACATCGGTAGGCGTACATTCATTGACTCCCGATTTACTGAATGCATGGACAGCAATCCCTGAAGGCATGACGCCCACATCGCCCAACCGTCTCGATCCATCGGGTATTCCGCAAGTGAATCTGGATGCAACGATCAATGGATATAACAGCCAGAAAGCATCTACACGCTATATTGTAAGCGGCGACTATCTAAGCATCAAGAACATCACCCTCTCCTATCGGCTGCCCGCCACATGGAGCAAACGATTGAAACTCGGCGGCATCCGCTTACATGCTGCCATAGAGAATGTCGCCCTGTTCAGCAAACGCAAAGGGCTGAACCCGGTACAGACCTTTGACGGAATCGTCAACAATTATACGAGTATCGCCCGTGTTTTCTCGTTCGGAGTCAACATTAACTTATAGCCTTATGAAGAAAAAAGCCATACACATGAAATTCCTGAATCACTCCATAGGATTCTGCCTGCTCCTGACGCTGTTGTGTTACTCCTGCGCCAGCGACTATCTGGATACCGCCCCTACCAATCAGGTATCTCCTGCCGATTTATTCAAGGATGAAGCGTACGCTGCCTATGCTGTCAGCGGATTGGAGAAGTTGATGAAAACCACTTACCCCACTAATAAACTCGATGGCGTGTCATTCAACGGTGAAGGATCTGTCAAACTGATGTATGCCGAGTATCAGGGGGCTGACATGTATTGTCCCCGCAACAATTTCTATACGATATTCAACGGGGCTTCTCATGCCATACCTACCAGTAGTTACACGGAGTATATGTGGCATTATTACTACAAAGTAATCAGTAATGCCAACGCTATTATAAATTATGTCGACCCCGAAGGTAGTCATAAATTCAAATATATCTATGCGCAGGCACTAACCTACCGTGCCTATTGTTACCTGCAACTGCTGCAGTTCTACTCGCCACGCTGGTGTGATTCGCAAAACGGCAGTGCTGACGGGGTGGTTCTCCGGCTCAATACATCTTCTACCGGCGACTGTCCTCTTTCTTCTATGCTGGCCTGTTACGAACAGATTTACAACGACCTTAACCAGGCCATCACCTATTATCAGGCATCCGGAATTGCCCGCAAAGAAGACGAGAATCACAAAATCAATGTGAATGCCGCTTACGCCACCTATGCCCGTGCCGCACTCACCCGTGAGGATTGGAGTACTGCCGCCCATTACGCTGCACTAGCACGTGCCGGTTATCCGCTTATGAATGCCGATGAATATTTCGACGGATTCAGTACCGTCAACCGCGAATGGATATGGAGTATCTATGACAGTGAAGAAGAATCGCTGGGAAACTCATCCCTCGCCGCACGCCTTGCATACAACTCCTCCTCTACTCTTGTATGCACTTATCCGGCCTGTATCAACCGTGAACTGTACGATGCATTACCGGAAAGTGATATCCGCAGGGGACTTTTTCTCGATCCGCTCGAATATACTTATAACACGGGTGGTATAACAAACAATGGTCTGGGCGGAAGTGCACTCACCAGTTACGCCCAAGGGTTGCATCCCGACCTGAATACTTCGGCAAAAATATACGCTTATATGTCGTTCAAATTTAAGTGTATCGACAAAGTAGGTGCCATGCCTTTCAATCTTTTCCGCAGTTCGGAGATGTATCTCATCGAAGCAGAAGCCAACTGCCACCTGACGCCTTCAAAAGAAGCGGAAGCAAGGCAATTACTGAAAGAACTGATCCGCGACAGCGGACGCGACCCTCAATATACTTGCGACAAGAGCGGTCAGGCACTGCTCGACGAAATAAAGTTCTACCGCCGCATCGAACTATGGGGCGAAGGATTCAGCTGGTTCGACTTCAAACGGCGCAAAGACACCATCGTACGCCACACCTTCGAAGACGGAGGAAACTACATGACCAACGCAGCCGTAACTATCGACCCGGAAGACGCCAACAACTGGATGTGGGTGATTCCCGCCAAAGAATACGAATATAACAATGCCATAAATAAACAATAAGAACACTGTAAATCCATAGTTATCAAGATGAAAATAGTCAGGTACATCAGTATATGTTTGTTGTTCACCTTTATCGGATCTCTCCTTCCAACCAAGGCGCAGGACAATCCGTACAAGATAGACCACTCTCTTTATCTACTTTATGAGGAGGCAACTAAACACCGTAACAACGCAACCGGACTGGAAATAGCTGATACTATCTATACCAAAGCCATCCGGATCAACGATAAAAAGGCACAATGCCTCGCTCTTACCATTCCGGTAATCTACTATTTCAATAATGGGAAAACGGAATTACTGGAGAAAGCAATCAGCAGGCTTCAGGAGATATCCCGAAAGAACAACTACCTGCAATATTACTACTTTGGCAGCATCTACAAAGTTAATTACCTGATGAACACAGGTAATACCCTGCGTGCGCTCCAGGAGGCTGAATTGACTAAAGAACAGGCATTTGCCGACGACTATCCCTACGGTATCTCCACTTGCCTGCGAATGATGGGAAACATTTACTTTGCGCGCAGAGAATACCGGACGGCACTGGATTACTACCAACAATCACTGGTATACACACAGGAGAAACTCCCTGAACAGGATTTGTCTTATATATACTGGAACATATCCATGCTCCAACAAAACCTGAAGCAATATGAAGCAGCCTACGAGAATGCTGAGAAAGGGATCAAATGTGCCAAGACTTCAACCAACAAATACGCCTGTATGCTGCGCAAATGCACACTTTTATACGCGCTCGACAGGGAGGAAGAGTTCAAAAGCTATTATCAGGAATGTTTAAAAGCGACCGAAAAACATGGTGAAACCAGAAGGAATGAACTGAATAAGTTGAAGATATACAATTATATACTCAACCAACAATATGATAAAGCGCATGCTCTCGCCGACTCCACCTCTATCTTACATGAGAGAATAGCTTTTCAGGCAAATATTTACGCAAAAGAGCAGAAGTACAAAGACGCTTACCAAGCGCTTCAGAAGCTCCAGAGTTTACAGGATTCTCTGAACCAACTCATACAGACTGCCGACCTGTCGGAACTGAATGTGCGTATCGGCAACGAACAACTGAAAAGAAAAGCGCAAGCCTTGCAACTGGAAAACACACAATTAAACCTGCAAAAGACAACGCTCGAACTGCAGCAAACGAAATCGCAAGTGGAAATCGAGAAGATGAACGCCGAAAATAACGAGCTACTACTAAAAAACCGTAACCTGGAGCTCGCACAATTCAAAGCGGAAACCGAACGTACACAGAGTCTTATGGTAGCTAAACAGGCAGAATCCGAACGCCAGCTGATGATATTGAAATTCATCCTGATATTCTTCTGTTTCTTTGCCATAGCCCTCACGCTCTACCTTTATCTACGCAGAAAATCAATCAGACAACTGCAAGAGAAGAACGAAGAACTGACGATTGCCCGCGACCGTGCCGAACAGGCAGACAAGATGAAGACTCATTTCATGCAGAACATGAGCCACGAAATCCGTACCCCGCTCAATGCCATCGTAGGATTCTCACAACTATTATCCAACCCGGATCTGCCATTGGAAGATGAAGAAAAGCTAGAGTTCAGCTCGCTCGTCCAACACAACTCCGAACTGCTCACCACGCTTGTCAACGATATTCTTGACCTTTCCGCACTGGAAAGCGGCAAATACACCATGAACCTGACTTCCTGCCATTGCAACGAAATGTGCAGGCTCATACTCTCTACCGTAATGGATCGAAAAGCGGAAGGAGTGAAGCTTTATTATACCTCCGAAGTGGCAGACGATTTCCAGATCACCACAGATGAACAACGCCTGCAACAAGTGCTTATCAACTTCCTTACCAACGCAGAGAAGCACACAGAAAAAGGGGAAATCCATCTGCATTGTTCACTGACCGAGTATCCCGACAGAATCACGTTCTCTGTCAGCGACACCGGGCCGGGCATCCCTGCCGATAAGATGGATAGTGTATTCGAACGCTTCAAGAAGTTGGATGAGTTCAAACAGGGATCAGGACTGGGACTGAATATATGCCGCACCATAGCCGAACGATTACATGGAGAAGTCAAAGTAGACAAGAGCTACACCAATGGTGCACGTTTTCTGCTTATACTTCCATTAAAATAAGATTAGCTATTGACTTTCCTCTTTTTATTTTGTATCTTTGAGGAACAGAAAAAGAAAAAAGCAATATGAGTTATATAAAAATCAAGACATAATAACACATTATCAAAACATATATTTCCATATATGGAAGAACCGAATGGGAGAAAATCAGTATTGATTTTCTCCCATTTTGTATATATAAATCCCACATATTCCAATAATTCTCTGAAAATAGTTTCTAATAAACTCAGATACCGTTCTTAATAAACTCTCTCACTATTTATTAAAAACGGTATTCGGATTTATTATAGAAATGTAAATATATTGTTGCTAACAATATAGAAGTCTATTCAAAGATGAGTAAGGCAAACATCGAAACAGTCAATATTACGTACAAATAAGCTATAACAAATTTCTTACATCCTAATAGAGAGATACTTCTTCAAGGCATCTTCCTCCGTTTTTGCAACCAAACTATAGAAATCATCATGTTGTTGTTCCGTATGTGAACGTTCTAATGACTTAAGAAGTGACTTTGCATCCACAAAAAAAGAAAAAGCCCCGAAAGATATCTCTTTCAGGGCTTTTCTTCGTTGGACTACCAAGATTCGAACTTGGACAAACAGAACCAAAACCTGTTGTGCTACCATTACACCATAGTCCAAACTTATGTGCTTTCTGTTAAAAAGCGGTGCAAAGATAGAGGTTTGCAAGCAAACCTCCAAATATTTCGTTCACTTTTTTATATTCTATTGAGTGAATCGTGCATTATTACTTTGCAATCAGCAGATAATAGTTCTTTTTACCGCGCTGAACAAGCAGATATTTCTCGTCGAGCAGGTCAGCAGTCGTAATTACCTGATCAAAGGCTGCCAGCTTCTCCTTATTCAACGAAACGCCACCGCCCTGAACCAACTTACGCATTTCACCTTTCGACGCGAATACGGCCGCATTATCAACGAATAGATCAACAGCCTTTACTCCTTCCGCCAATACATCACGGGAAATCTCAAATTGAGGCACTCCTTCGAATACAGCAAGTAGCGTATCTTCATCCAGTTTGCGCAGAGCTTCCGAAGTCGCATTACCGAATAAAATGTTCGATGCGTCTACTGCTGCGTTATAATCATTTTCAGAATGAACCATCACAGTCACTTCCTTAGCCAGACGTTTCTGGAGAAGACGCAAATGCGGAGCTTCCTGATGTTCGGCAATTAATGCTTCAATTTCTTCTTTCTCGATAGAAGTGAAGATTTTAATATAACGTTCGGCATCGGAGTCGCTTACATTCAACCAGAACTGATAGAACTTGTAAGGTGAAGTATAGCGAGCGTCCAGCCAGATATTTCCGGATTCTGTTTTACCAAACTTACCACCATCAGCCTTTGTAATCAGCGGGCAAGTCAACGCGAATACCTCTCCCCCATTGGTACGGCGAATCAATTCGGCACCGGTAGTGATGTTTCCCCACTGGTCGGAACCACCCATTTGGAGTTTACAACCCTTTGTTTCATACAAATGAAGAAAGTCATATCCTTGAAGTAATTGGTAAGTGAACTCGGTAAATGACAATCCATCACGCGCTTCACCATTCAGACGACGTTTCACAGAGTCTTTCGCCATCATATAGTTTACAGTGATGTGCTTACCTACTTCGCGAACAAAATCGAGGAAAGTGAAGTCTTTCATCCAGTCGTAATTGTTCACCAGCTCGGCACGGTTAGGTACATCCGACTCGAAGTCGAGGAACTTGGCAAGCTGATTCTTGATACATGCCTGATTGTGACGCAATGTTTCTTCGTCCAGCAGGTTACGTTCTGCCGATTTACCGGAAGGGTCACCAATCATACCTGTAGCGCCACCGATCAGTGCCAACGGCTTATGACCGCAGCGTTGGAAATGACGAAGGATCATCACTCCACAAAGGTGACCAATGTGTAGCGAATCGGCAGTCGGGTCGATACCCAAGTAGGCAGTCACCTGCTCTTTGCTTAACAACTCTTCTGTTCCCGGCATGATGTCCTGCAACATGCCACGCCATCTCAATTCTTCTACAAAATTCATCGTATTACTCTTTAATTATTTGGTTTTTATTGTATTTCAATTCCATGTGCGACAAAAGTACGACTCTTTCTCGGAAGATACAACTCTTACGCCTTAAAAAAGACATTTTGGATATTCCGGCGAATCACCTCACACAACGCTTCCACTTCTACCCCACGCACCCTGGCTGCCTGACACAGGATATCTTCAATATCAAGCAAGCTGTCATCCGTTTCCAGAAACAGGCGTTCATCGGGGACTATCTGCATCGTTTCATCGGGATAATATTCCCCAAAAGAAAGATAAAACCCTTTCTTCAACAACTGTACCGCCTGCTCCGGTTTTCCACGAAAGCCATGCCATATCCAAGGTTGTTGGGGGCGAGATTCTTTTTTCACACCCAGCAGTTCTTCCATTGCTTTCACGCAGTGAATAATCAAGGGCAAACCGAGCTTTTCCGACAACTTTACCTGTTCCTTAAACACCGCTAACTGAAGCTCCATCGGAGCTTTTGCCAATTTATCCAGCCCCGCCTCTCCTACAGCTACAAACTGCTTTCTCTGTAGCTGCTGTTGAAGAAAGCTCAATTGCTGACTGACATTACTCTCTCTCACCTCCCAAGGATGAATACCAATAGAATAATAAGATCCTCTACCCACAGCCACTTCCACATTCTCTGCCAGAGGCATATACAATGGAGAGTCTGCCAATAACGGATAATTGATGATGGATTTTCCTTGGGTATCAACTTCCTGTTTATGAGTATGGATATCTAAAATATCAGTCACATTCTTTTTCATTTTCTATTTCTCGTTTCAGTTGTCTCAAGGCACGGGATCATAACCGGAACCACCCCAGGGATGGCATCGCAGAATACGCCGCACAGCAAGATAAAGCCCCTTTATAGGACCATGTTTCTTAATTGCTTCGAGCGCATACGCTGAACAAGTAGGCGTGAACCGACAAGAGGGAGGAGTAAGGGGTGAAATACAAATCCGGTAAAAATAGATGGGAACAAGCAGGAAGAAGGAAAATACCTTTCTCAAAATTCCCGTAACGAATACCCACGCGGTAGATATCCGGGAGTTATGAGGTTTCATGAGAATAGTTTTTCGGAGATGCGCGCAAGCGCTATTTTCATTTTCTCTTCCAGCTCGGCAGTAGCAACAAGCTCGTCCGACAGATAGATAAAGGCAACGGCTAACCGTTGCTCCCGGCGTTGCAGTTCATCCACCAGAAGAGACTTGTTCTTCCGGTAGGCTTCACGTATCTGGCGTTTCACCCGGTTGCGTTTCACCGCCCGTTTAAAACGACGTTTCGATACACTGATTAATATGGAGGCAGGAGCCTCGCCCTGCTCGACAGGCATATATACAACGCGTATCGGAAAGATGGAAAACGATTTAGAAACACCGCCTTCAAACATCTTTCCGATCAAAATTTTACTATTCAGCCTTTCGGCTTTACACAAAGTATATATACCCACTCTGTTTATTTATTGTTTTCCTTGATAAACATGTCAAGTGCGGCAGTCATTGACGGAGCCTGCACCGTAGGAGCCTCAAGGTCCAGACGGAGACCTGCGTCACGTACAGCCTGTGCGGTAGTAGATCCGAACGTTCCGATCTTAATCTCTTTCTGATTAAAATCCGGGAAGTTCTTCTTCAAAGAAGTCACTCCGGCAGGGCTGAAGAACACTAACATATCATAATCAAACTCCTCGTCCGGTGTAAAGTCGTTGCTCACCGTGCGATACATCACAGCTTCCGTATGCTGAATGCTGTTCTTGTCGAGCAGGTTTTTCACATCGTCATTATGTACGTCTGACATCGGAACGAGATACTTCTCCGTTTTATGCTTTACGATGGAAGGAATCAGGTCTTCAATCTTTCCAGTAGCTCCAAAGAAGATCTTACGCTTACGATATTGCACATATTTTTGAATATACAATGCAACAGCTTCCGTCACACAGAAATACTTCATAGTTTCGGGAATTGTCACGCGCAATTCAGTACACAAAGTGAAAAAATGGTCAATAGCATGGCGCGAAGTGAATATTACGGCAGTGTGGTCGAGAATCGAAATTTTCTGTTGCCGAAATTCTTTCGCCGAAAGACTTTCAACCTTAATAAAGGGCCGGAAATCTATTTTAACGCCATACTTTTCAGCTATGTCGTAATAGGGAGATTTCTCTGACGCAGGCTTAGGCTGCGACACTAGTACTTTTTTAATTTTCAACGTCCTAAAATTTTATTAGCAAAATATTGTTCATTTGAATCATACCCTGATACAGTAAAAGACAAGGTACTATTTCAAGAGCGCAAAAGTACAAAATTAATAGGAAAAGCCCGCTAAATTGATGAAAAAAAAGCTTTATCCACTTATAAAACATCAATATTTTAGTGAAAATTAAAATAATAGACCCAATTATAACCAAATTCGTTAGACTCAAATCAAAATAAACCAGGAAAAGAACGAACGGAAAAAGGGCAAATCCGACATAATATATGAGCGCAGAATACGATTCCAGCCATATATTTGTCTTATTTTTATCAAAAAACGTCCACCCCAGAAACATATAAAGCAACCATTTTAGTAAGAAATAAGCGAGGCAAAAACCAACGTAAATACCCAGCAAAAGGAGGGAGGATACATGGTCCATCAGAGCAGGACATGTATCATGAAAATAATTGAGAAATGTGATGCCCGACAAGACACAGGTCTGCAATACAAGCACAAGGAGATAACGCACATCAGCCGCCGTAGAGCTATCAAAAATGCTCGTCCGTTCGCGATGTAACACAAAGTCTTTCACCTGTTGGGAGAGAAATTTCTTTCCACGTGCCAAGGCAATGGAGGAGAGAAAGAAGCAAACCAGCAATGTCAGCGCAATAGCATCATCCGTACGGGGAGAGTAGGAGATAGGGGTTCCTTCAAAGCCAGAATCAACCTCTTGTACAGCATGAAGATCGGCCAACTGCAGGCTATCACTGTCTGCCTTTGCCGGACTAATCTGTTTCTGCTGGAGAAGAGACAAGGTATCCGTGTTCTGGGAACTTAGTGTATCACCTATCATATCGCTGCAAATTTACGAATGGAAATATCCCATACAGGAGTCTCATAAAGCAGCTGAACAGCTTCTTCCGGTGTCTGCGCCACTTTCCATATATCACCGTGTTGGCGTCGCATAAAGTTTTCATCGATTGCTTTTTCAAGCATTTCGAGCAATGGATCGAAAAATCTGTTTGTATTGAGAATTATAATCGGATTGAGATACAACCCCAATTGTTTCCAAGTGATAATTTCCAGCAATTCTTCAAGGGTACCGCATCCACCCGGCAAAGCGATGATACCATCACTCAAATTGGCCATCTTCTGTTTGCGCTCGTGCATGGATTCTACCTCGATCAGCTCTGTCAGTCCAGTATGATGCCAGTTTTGTTCCACCATGAAGCGGGGAATCACTCCGGTCACTTCACCGCCATTTTTCAACACAGCATCTGCCACAGAGCACATCAGACCGATACTTCCAGCTCCGTTTATCAAACGGATATGGTGTTCGGCAAACAGACGGCCGAGAGTCTCGGCTGCTTGAAAGTAAACAGCATCTATCTTGGTACTGGAAGCGCTATATACGCATACGGAATTTATCTGGTTCATCACTCTTTACGGGGTTTATGGTTGTAACGAGTGCAAAAGTACAAAAAAACATAGAATAACAGACTATAGTTCAAACTAACTAAAATGTAAATTGATAAGAGATAGATGGCAGTGCACCATACAAATACATTTTATGCATGCCAATATCAGAGAAATCATAGTCATCTCTACTCGTATAGATAGTAAACACATTTTTTCTGTTATATACATTCATCACAGAAAGAATCAATCGACCTCTTTTGCCAGTTTTACAAGTCATGGATAAATTCAATTCATGAAAGGCAGGAGCACGATAACCATTTCTTGTAGAATAGATATAGAAAGCTGTACCGTTCACCCGGTAATGAGCAATAGGCAATGTCAGATTCATCCCTGAATTGTACGAGAAGGTAGCTGCAAAAGCACACCTCCGCTTACGTCCGGCCTCATAATTCAGAAATATCTTCAAGCTATGTGGACGATCATAGACAGGCGGATATTCTTTATCTCCAAGAGTAGCAATATAATTCCGGGCACGTGAAAAGGTATAGCTAATCCATCCGGTTAGCCGCCCACTGTTTTTAGATATATAAAATTCCGCTCCATAGGCCTTTGAGTAACCAGTAGTCAACTGTGTTTCTATCTGATTATTCAAAAAGATATTCGCATTATCTACAAAATCAACGATATGGTTGGTCTTTCTATAATAAGTCTCCAGAGAGAGAGTATACATTCCTTTCGCCAAGCTTCTCTCATATCCCAAAGCCACTTGCTTCATCACTGCAGGTTTCAGTTGTCCATTAGCAGGTATCCACATATCAGAAGGAATACCCACAGAGGAATTAGACAACATATGCAGGTTTTGTGAAGACTGCGTGAAAGCCGCGTGCAAACGGTTTCCGGTTCCGGGGAAGTAGAACAACTCGGCTCTCGGTTCAGGTATTATGTAACACTTTTGTTTGAGTTCTCCAACTTTAGGAGTGTAAAAAACAGGTAAACGGATTCCCCCATTCAACTGCCATGCCGATGAAATTTTATAAGTCGCTTCTCCATAGGCTACCATATCCAATAAAGACCGCCTGTCCATCCGGTAGGGAACAACATTACTAAAATCCCCCCAACTGCTAATACTTCCGGGCATTGTGGTAAACACATGCGCAGAGAGTCCGCTCCTGATATGTAACGCATTATTAACAGCATAATCCGCATCATACTTCAATTGATAAGATTGGATATTCGATTTCCACAAGAACTTCATTCCATCCGTTATTGATTTATAGCGATAATAATAATTACTAAAAATAGCACTGAAGTTTCCCGACAATTGATCTGTCCAGACGCGGTTCCATCGAAAAGTAGCGGTAGTATTTCCCCAGTTCATGCCATAACCGCGTACCAGCTGATTAAAAAAAGTATGATCGCCGCCATTATATACTGAAAAGAAAATCCGGTTCCGGTCATTTAATGTAGAATTAATTTTGGCGTTTACATCATAAAAGCTCATTTTAGTACCACGAAACTGTTTCAGTACGTTAAGTACAGCTCCCGGATAAGCAAATCTACCTGCTATCAGGTAAGATGTTTTCCCTTTCTTTATCGGACCTTCCAACTGGATTTTAGAAGCGATAACTCCAATTGTAGCACTCCGGTGTTTCTCCTGATTGTTTCCTTCGCGCATTTTGACATCAATAACAGACGAAGTTCTTCCACCATACTTCAATGGAAAATAAGATTTATAAAGACTCACTTGCTGTATAGCGTCGTTATTGAACACAGAAAAGAAAGACAATGCATGATTCGGGTTATAAACCATTGCCTCATCCAGCAATATCAAGTTACCCCATTGATTACTCCCTCGAACAGATATATTATTGGAACCTTCATTGCCACTAATGACTCCCGGAAGATATTGTAATGACTTCAATACATCAGGTTCACTTCCTAAAGTGGGAAGTGCCTGAATATCTTTCTGGTTCAATGTCAACTGTCCTCCTGCTTTCTGATTTCCCATTACCTCTACATCACTTAGTTGATAGTTATCGGGCATCAAAGCAAAATTATGAACCGAATTTGCAGTCAGAGTCAACGTATCCATTTGGGTTACATAGCCCAGCATCGAACATCTTAAGACACAACGTCCACCTTTAATACGAATGGAATATAGCCCATACGTATTGGCAGCTACTCCTGTTCTCGACATCAGGTCTCCAATGTTAGCATCCGAGAGCACTTCTCCGGTTTTTCTGTCGGTCACACGACCTCTGACAGTAATCGTCTGAGCATTACATATGGTGAAATTTCCACAGCAGGATAATATAAATAATAACAGGTATTTTTCCATCAAATCCTATGTTTCTTATAAAAATAGATTTCAGAGATAGCACTGACACGGAATATTCCATAAGCACCATTATCAATGTTACTTTTTACAGAGGTCGGACGCGGAGAGAAAGTTCCACCATCCGAACGTATTTGCTTAATCATTTGATCAAACACCTGATAGCAATTTTCAGATATGGACTGCATTTTTATCCAAATGGAATCACTTACAGGATAGCTAAACCCCGGACGATTAGGGAGTACAAACTGCTCTCCCTCGCTCACAACATAGTCTATCACATTTTCCGCCAAATATTCATCATCCAAAATAGAATATGGCCAACCGGCACTATTCGTTGTTCCATAATATAGATTATAAACAGATGCGACACGAAGCACTTTTGAAGAACAAAAATCTGTTTTAAGCAAATAATAGTTATGCTCTTCAGGAGGATTATAAAAACTGATACATGGAGTTTCATTAGGTTCACCTTCTCCAGTATCAATACGTTTCATTACTATTTTGTCTATTGGAGTTTTAGGCACCATCCGCTCACATGCTGTATATTCCTTTCCTTTGTATTTGATATGAAGTTCGTAGGTATGATTTTCAACTCCATAAATCTTATTAGTAACATAAAGTCCACCAGGCGTTTCACCAGGAAGCCATTTCATATAAACAGTAACATCTTTATCTCTATAGTGATCATAAAATCGAAAATCCTGATAACCAGTCAATTTGGCATTCTGTAATGTATCTCTTATACCTGTTGTCAAATCAACAATAACAATTTCTGCATCATTAATCCTATCAAAACTACGATTTTCAGGGTATTTCAGTTTAGTTGACGGTTTACTTAATACAAAATAATAGGGTGGGGGTTCATCGGTTATCACTCCATCAAATACTATGGCATCTTCCGGGATCGGCATACCTACATCAAACGGCTCCTCACAAGCAATACAAAGATATAAAGCCTGCATTAGAAACAGATAAGTTATCTTATTCAGATTAAAGTAAAGTCTCATCTTTTATCTTTTGTGTTATAGTTCATACTCCAATAGTCTGGACAATTCTTCATAGCTGTTTGTGACGTACACCAAACGATCATTAATTATGATGGTAGGAGTAGCCATCAGCCCCCTTTCTACTAACTGATTGATGACCTTATCCATCTCCTTATATTTGTCAGAAGAATGTAAGTAGGCATCAAATTCTGTCATATTCAATCTTTTAGACTTTGCTAAGTTATATATAAAAGCGGAATCTGCTACTCCTGAATAGTTAAATATAGTATCATGAAAAGTCCAGAATTGTTTTTGCTCACCAGCAGCCTCACATGCCAAAGCTGCTAACGAAGGAGCATCTGCAAAATGCACAAAACCAAATTTAACCCGCTCTTTATAATTATCATAGAGCTTGGACAATGTCTTTTCAAATTGTACACAGCGCTCACAATTATAATCAGAGGCAACAATAAAAGAAACAGGAGAGTCTAAATTCCCCCTATAATATACACACAAATCCCTCACAACACATTCCGGCTGTTTTGGAGGATATAAAAATCTTTTAATATCCGCCTTTTGATATAAAGAATCAACCAATGCCTGAACAATCCGACTCCGAAGTTTCTGTTGATAAGATAGTTTCTCCTCCAAAGAACCTTTCACTAACGGGATTAATTCACCTTTTACATAAAAGCTTTGTGTATTAAATCCATATCGTTTTTTCAAACTATCCTGCCCTACACATATTTTCTGCTGAACAAACCAATCGATAAACTCTTCCAAAGACATGTTTTCTTTTTTGGCTGCATCTTCTAACAGTTTCTGTTTGATCAGACCTGCAAGTACCCGACTTTTGATTTCATACGCTGTATTCAATATATCAAAAATCTCTTGTTTACTTTGAGACGCCAATTCTGAAAGAAGAATCTGTTCTCCATTCACTTCTGCAACAACATCATTCTTATTTATAACAGGAGTATTGCAAGCAATAAAAAGAAAAGAGAAGAGAAAGAAATACAATATTTTCATGTCTATGTGCTAATTAAATCAATTCTTATTGGTAAGTTTTACCAATAAGAATTGATTATAAACAAATTAATAATTAGATAGCTGATCGCACCAATTTTGTGAAATTGGTTTTATCCGTATTAAGGCATACGTGATATCTTGTATTTCGATCCAGCTGGACTCCATAATATGTACCATGCGGTTCATATTGGTTTTGGGGTCCTAACCAAACTTGTGCCCAATTCTTATTATTATGATCTTCATCATCAAAATACAAATTACCTGAAGCCATTTCAGCAGGAGCAATGACCCCATAATTAATACCTGCAGGTCCCACTGGAATATCGCCCCATTTAGTCATATTCCTATTTATATTCCATGCCAATGTAGCATTAGAATCTAATTTAGACATTCCAGAAATATGCATTACATCATAATAATTAGGATCATCAGACCACACGCCATTATGACCACCATCTTCCGTATCATGATAACGGACCAATGTCATGGTCTCTAAAGGTACATCCTCAAACAAAAAGACTCCCCCCGGATAACGAAATCCCGCATCCACCATACAAAATTCGAGACGCATATTATCTCCACCATCAACATACGTATCTCCAACATTACCACTTACGCTAGTTTTACTATTTCCGTTTTCACAATCAATTTTTATTGATAAATACTTGTAATTACCACAAGAACCAACCCTGAAAACTCCGACCCTAGGCGATGTTGCACCATAAGCCGTACGCATTACCTTCTCTTTAGCAACTTCCATACGTCCCATAATTTCCGCGATATAATTGTCCTTCAAAACCTGAATGGAATCTTCATCACCCGAAGTTTCGCATTTTAGACCATTATCACCCGCTTCTAACGTACCTAGCTCATACTCATTGTTCAAGCCATTTAATTCGGATTCTGTATCCAGTAATACAGAACTTCCTGCACAAGAGCAGCATAAAGCTACCATTGTTCCCAAAACCAATAGTTTTTCTTTCATCTTGGTTAAATTTAAATTTGTTTTTATTTAAGAGAAAATCTCTGAAAAGTATTTTTCATCCAAATACATTATGGCAATATCTATTTAACAGGATAAATTATTTATTCATCCCATTCCATATTTTTAGAATAGCCATAGTAGATTAAAATAGATGTCGATTAAACAACATCTACGAACTCCCCAAAAAGTTATTAGGAAAAACAAAAATTGAATGCGAACGCATTTGAGTAACATCCTTCAAAGCTACCCAACCTCTCTTAATTTGTTCCATCGCATAAATACTTATACTTGATTGGAATAAGATAGCTGATAATAAAAAGAATAGAAGTTTCATTTCCATGATGTCTGTGTGTTAGGTTCTGTGTGCCAAAAGTACGTAAGCATAATGAAAGAAACGAATTTCACTTGGTAACATAAGTAACAGTAGCGCATAAAATAGGAAACAAGAGGTTACACACACAAATTATCTAACAGATAATCCTAATAATATATTCAAATAGCTTAGCAGTCATCCCATTTACCTCATCATACCCCATCAAAAAAAATCTTGGACTTCTTATTCAGAAGTCCAAGAGCTTTTCTCACAGAGAATACATCTATCACAGATTTCTCATCTACTAACAGGTGTATCACATTGTTGCTGAATGAACTTCATTATCCGAACTATAAAATCGTTCGAACACCCTACCAGTAGTATTTCAGCACACAACTAAAAAAAGTGATTTTAATTTTACGTTTCAATATACCTTAATGGACCTTTCACAAGGCTTATTAAGCCCACGAATAAAAGTTAACCGATTCTTTCCCCTTTCGGTCATCTAAATCGTCATTTCAGCAATGCGCCATATATTTCAGCAGCGGGGCTTCAACAGTTAATGATTTAGGTATATCATCTTATGTTAGTTGCAAATAATATATATTCCAAAGATTTAATCTAATTCAAAATCTCCGATAAAGGCTTCCTTCGGAAGTTGTATCTCCAAAGTATATTTACCTTTTTCCTCACCTGCAAGATCAATATAAACCTTATCTACATTTAAATCAGTAGATGTATAAACGACTTCTCCTGTCTCTGCATCCTTGATGGTAACAGTTACAGTAGGAACAGTAGAAAGAAGGTCAATAGTCAACAATGAGTTTTCAATAAAAGCATCAGGAGAAACAGGAATAGACCGATGTTGCACCTGAGTTTTAGTTCTTAATTTAATTTGGCGTGCAGTTACCATTTCATCCGCATAAGAAAACATACTTACTTGAAGTAAAACTGTCAACAACAAAAAAGGTAAAAATTTAGCTTTCATAATAAATGGGTTTAAAATTTCGCTCCAAAAATACACAGATGAAACAAAAGAAACGATTTTTATGTGGTAACAATGGTAACAGCAAGTTATTCAAAAGCAAAAAGAGCAAAAACGAATCAATATATCTCACTGATTATCAGCACCAAAAACACGTTCAAAAATTTGTGTATCCATTTTATTCTTTATACGATTTTTACGTGTCTTAAGAGCATCTGACGTAGCATCCATTAGCTCCATCATGACAGTTTTTGAACAACAAAGCAATGAAAGAACACAATAAAATACATCATCACCAGTTAAAGCCGGACAACGTTCTTTCAGATTTACCATCACATCAACGAATGCATTAGAAATGGTAGAACGTATCTCCTTCCTTAAACTACGCATTGCCAATAATTGTTTCGGAGTTGCTTTCTCTAGTATTTCTAATTGTTCATAACAATCTGTTGTTTTAAGTACAGATATACATAATTGAATCTGTTGTTCTGTCAACTCCGACCTTTTCTTATCTATATGCTCTTTATTAGATTCAGACACTTCCTCTTCTTTTAACAACATAGTATCCACTCGCTTTTGAGTTAGTTCCGCGTGCAAAGTTACTACAAAAAAGTGAAATGCGGAAAGATATAGTGATAGAATTGAGTTAC